>JADMIO011276562.1_pt1 | contig 54463 bp, 76 predicted proteins | sample 8958161 | NCBI WGS metagenome assembly JADMIO01 (sample SAMN16585339, study PRJNA669376) | soil metagenome | isolation source: Crop rotation soil | place: USA: Cullars Rotation, Alabama | collected 2011
GCCGCGACTTCAAGTCACGTGAATTCCAAGCTTCGGATCCCACTGTGCTGGAAAGCCACACCGTTGCGCACCAGGCGCGGGATGTCCGACGCATCCACCTGAAACACGAGACCGAAATACGTCTCGGCCGCCGGCGTGGTGGGGGCGCGGTTGTTCTTGATCCACGTGCGCGCGGCGTTGTTGATCCGGACGACCTCTTTCACGCCATCGCCTGAGATGGCCCACGACACTCCGACTGATCCGCTTCCCGGCGTGGTCCAGAGATCGGACCACGACACGGATGACACAGGCGTCAGCGTGTCCGGTCCGAAACTCCCCGCCGTGGAATCGCTCGCGAGTTTCGCACGCGCATACGTCGGTGCGCCACCGATGTCTTGCCACGCGCGCGTCGGCCAGTGCAGATACCCGACACGAACGAGCCGCGACCAAAACCACCGTGCGCCGCGCTGCCCGCCGAATCCCACCCAACCATCGGCGCCGGCGCCGCCGCGTTTCCCGAGCGCGAAGTGCCATCCGTTCGCGGTGACAGTCCAGCCGTCGAGCTGCGCGGTGTTGACGCGCACCGGCGTGGCATCGACGGGTTGGTAGACGCCGTTCGCGTCAGCATAGTGCAGGGGCGCGACCGTGGAGACGGAGCGAAATGCCGTTGGATTCGCGTCGTCCTGCCACACACGCCCCCGGGCGGTGTGACGGTCCGGAACTGCGCGCCACGTCACGGCGGACTAGTCCAGCGTGACGGTGATGGCGCCGGTCGCCACCGTTGGCTGATCGCCCGTGTTGTACGCGATCGTCGTGATCGTGGCGTAGGCCAGCACGTTCCCCGCGCCGAACGTCACCGTATCCATGAGGGCGACGCCAACGACATTGGGAATCGACACCGCGAACGTCGCGAAGAACACGCCCGTGAGATTCGCGATGGCGCCCGCCGCCGCCGTGGCGAAGGTCATCGCAACGCGGGTATACGCGGAGGACGCTTGGGTGACTTCGGTCCCGCCGGTCGAGTCGCTCGGCGCGGTGGTGAACAATGCCGAATAGACGGTCGCGGGCTGGGTGTATAGCGTGTTCCGAAAGACGTGGTCCAGCACCTTGAGCTCGAGATAATCCGAGAACGAAGCCATGTGGGTCTCCGACGCTTCACAGCGTTGGTTAGAAAGTCGTTATGAGGCCACGAGATCCACGCGCATCGGCGGTGGGAGCGGCTCTCCGGGACGAATCCGGCGCATCACGAGGTCGAGGAATCCGTCATCTTTGTCCACCAACGCGTTCGCTAACGTGTCGCCGTGCAGCGTCACCGGATGCGTGCGAGTGAACCGCGCCAAGTCGACCGCCGCCAGTAGCATGTCCGGTCGCGTGCGCCAGACCCGCCCATCGATCACGCCCTGCGAAATGAACTGCGCGCCATACGCATCGGTCGCGGACTCACCGTTCGCGTGCGCGACATCGTTGTCCCCGAGCGCGCAATTCGCCCCGAAGACATCGACCGTCGCAAATCCCATCCAGAACGCCAACCCAATCGTGCGCGGACAGACGTTCGCACCGTGCGACATGACACACGACGGACGCGGCCACTGGCGGCGATAGTAGGAGAGCTCGTTCGGAATCCCGCACGCGTTGTGGAACCACCGGAGTCGCGCGCCCTTGCCCACCAGGTGCGCAATCGTCTCGGGGTGCACACTCGACGCGACGTAGTACGTGGTGTCGACGACGCGCGCCCACTCGCGCTTCAAGCCCAACGTCTGATCAATCCCAACAGCGCCATCGACACGCACCCCATGATCCGCTAAGTACGTGACGGCTGAGTTGCACGCCCAGACCTGGTCGAATCCCTCGAGCGCGCCGTCGCGGATCGCGTCAGCGAGTGCCGGTCCCGGCGCACAGAGCGCCAGCGATTCGCCGGGGAACGCGTTCCGCCTCGCCATCTGGATCGCGCACCGTTTGCGGTTCGCCACACAGAACGCCTTGAACTGATCGGCGAGCGGATTCGTGAACTGAATCGCTTGCAGGACGCCGGGCAACTGCGGCTTCGGCGCCTCGATCTTCCCGAGTGACGCGGACATGGTGAATGTCCTCGTCATCCGCGGATCACCGAGACGGTCGCCCCGCTCCCGCACAGCAACGGACGCAAGTAGTCCATGACGCGCGGGAACCGGGCCATGCCGGTCGGGCGACGGTTGATATCCCAGCGCGTCGTCAACACATCCACCGTCTTTTCGATCACGCCGGCGTTCTGATCGAACGCGGCGAGATCCGTGGTGCCGGCTTTCAAGAACTGGAAGGCAAGTTCCGCCGTCGCGTTCTTCACCCGATCCGGGACCACGTTGGAGTCGTAATACCACCCGGCCGGGCTATCGGGGTTCGTCGCGTACCACCGCGGCCAGGACAACGCTTGGGTATCGGTGGCTCGTGTGCCGATGAACTCTTTGTTGCTGATCTCGCGGGTGGCTTCGACTAACGCGCGGTTCTGCGTGTCGGTCGTTGCCGCGTCCCACGCATCGGTGTTCAATCGCGCTTCCAGATACGACGTGGCTTCCGCCAACGTGATGAAGCTGTTGGCGGAGGCCCCTCCGGCGGTCGCGTCGATCGTGACCGACATCTCCGGTTAGCCGAAGATTTTCACACCGAGCTCACGACGCACCACCGCTGCACCCGCGAGGTAGTCGTAGCTCAACGTCTCGAGCTTGTACTGACGCGAGACTTCGAGACGCAGCGCGATGCCCGAGAGATCGTCATACGGCGACTGGAAGATGTGGCCGTCGGTGAGCGAGCCGCGCAACGGGCGCGAGGCCCACGCGAAGCAGTACCGGTTCGCCACGATGTTCGCGACGTAAGCCGTCGCCACGACCGTCATCGTCGCGCCCGACGCGATGTTCGATACCAACGCCGGGTAGAACGAGATCGCGACTTCCGAGGCGGTCACGGTCACGGTCGCCGCAGCGGTGATCACGTACTGCTGCGAGCCGGAGGCGAACTTGAAGATGTCGCCGACTTTGACCGAGCCCGTCAACGTCGCGTTGACGATCGTGAGCGTGGTCGTGACACCCGCCGTGCCACCGGCACCCGAGACCGCGAAGCCCACCTGCGTCGAGAACAGCGTGCCCGGCGTGAAGGACTGGATGTTCTGGTCCATGTACCACGAGATCCCGAGCTTGGTCGCGATCTCGCCGCGGATGATGCCGCCCTGGTCGCCGCGCTGGTCGGCTTGCAGGATGTTCGTGTTGAGCAGGAAGTTCGCTTCCGCGTCCGGATCGAGCACGCCAAACCGCTCGTCCATCGGGGCGAGCTGCTTGTTGAGCAACTTGCGCGCGTCGCCACCGACCGTCAGCGACGTGTTGAACGGAGTCGTTCCTGCGGCACCCGCCGCGCCGAAGAGGCCCGTATGCTTGCCCCACAAATACTGATCGGCGTCGTTGCAGAGCGACTTGATCGCTTCGCTCGCCTGCATCGGGAAGAAGGTCGGCGACATCGACGCAACGTCGTTGTCCGTCACCTCGAAGGGCGATTCCATCCAGTGGTCGAGCGTGATGAGCGCGACGGTCGGCGCGGAGGCGACGTTCGAGTTCATCACCACCGACGGGGTGACGGAACGGGCCGCGATCGCGGACGGGATCGGGACGTTGATGACGTTCCCCATCCGTTGCTCGGCCATGCCTTCATAGCTGCGATTGACGAGACGCGGGCCGACCGAGTTCTGACGGAGGGCGAGGACGCCGTCGGCCAACAGTTTGCCGAGGACGTTGGTAATCGTGTTTGCCACGGTGATCTCCTGACGCCTACGGCGTTAGTTGAGAGAGGGGAGCGGTCATTCCGCGATGACGGTCTTGCCCTCGGAAAGCCCCTTCACGTTCTGAAGGAACTCCGGGCCGAACACGCCGTTCGTGGGTGCCGCAATGCGCGTCACGACTCCACCGGCCCCGCCGTTGGATCTGGAGGCCCCGCCTCCACTGCTACCCGAGCCCTGGAAGAACTCGGGGTACTCCTTGAGTAAGTCTTCGGCGATGAACTTGTCGACTTCCTTGGTCGCGTCCTTGACCATCGGCTTGCCGTCGTCCGTTAGATCGAATCGATCGCTCGAGAGACGGAACAGAGCATCGATGCGCTCGGCGCGCGCTCCGGCCTTCGCCATCTGTGCCTTCACGACCGAATCCAGCTTGAGGCCGCGGATCTCCGACTTGAGCTGATCCCGCTCGGCGACGACCGGCCCGTACTTCTTTTCGTATTCGCTCGCGGCTTCCTGGCGAAGCTTGGCGAGTTGTTCCGAGGTGATGCCGGCGGCCTGCGCTTTCGCCTGCTGCTCCAGCTCCGCGAACTTCTGTTTGAGCGACTTTGCTTCCTCCGGATCGAGATCGCCGTAAAGCGCCGCGCGCGCCTTGGCTTCTTTGGCTTCCTTGAGGAGTTCTGCTTGTGATTTCTTGAGTCCTGCCGTCTCCGCCGCGATGCGCTCTGCGATCATCGCGTCGACCTGCTCTTGCGTGTATGTCTCGCCGGCCACCGGCTACTCCCTCGCGAGCCCGGCCCGCGTTTGGAGTTGAAATCGCCGGGAACAACAAAGACGCGCGCCCTGCGAACTACACAGGGGCGCGCGTCTGGCCCACGAAATACGCTATGTCTATCGGTCGCGCGTGTTCGGGCGCGAACCTACTCGCATCAACAATGGGGCCAACGTCCTACACTGTCAAGCGTTCCGCTGGGCGAAGAACGTCCCCTTCGGGCGTTGCGGGTCGTGCTGCCGCGCGAGATCCCCAGCACTGGGGGCACGCGGAATGATTTTCTTCCCCTCCCTGATCGCGGCCCGTTGCCGCTCGAATCGTTCCGGGTCGCCGATGTTCGGCGCGTAACTGTACACACCATCGGGAGGACAGTGGCTCCGGGATACGATGCGGTGCATGGGCCGCTGACACTCCGCGCACGTCCGCGCGTCGTCGCGATGCTCGTAGCGTCGGATCGTTTCGGTGACGTGGCCTTGATCGCATGCCAATTCATAGATGGGCATTAGGCGGATCTCCTTGTCGACTCGTAGTCGACATGCGGCACGCGGTAGGAATCGTCTCCGTCACATCCCATGACGGAAATTTCCACCGGATTGTCGTCCTCGTCGACTAACGAGGGGAGGCGGTTCAAGAACTCGACGTTCTTGTTGCGGAGCGCGTTGACGTATGTGTCTCCGACGATGTTGAGCCGCCCCTTCAACGCGCGCTCCATCACGAGCAGCCAGCGCGCCGAGATGAGTAAGTCGATTTTGGACGCCCACCACCGACCGCGTCCGGGCCGGATCGTCCCGTCCTCGGTGCCGCTATCGAGCTCCGCGCCGAGCACGATGCGGGACTGATTCGACGCAATCGCGGACCCGCCGTCGGCGTGCATGATCGTCGCCTCACTCAGCCAGCGCGATTCCTCTGCGGAGCCCGCGACCATGCCCGCCGGCGGACGAGATGTGACCCGCATCGCACAATCAGCACCGAGGACGGTGATTTTGTCAAAACCGAGGCAGAGCGCGAGGTCGATCGCTCGCGTGACCGTGTTCAGCCCCGAGCCACACCGAACGGTGTTCGGGAACAACGTCCAATAGAGCCAATCTTCGTAGGCGACTCCGACGTTCACGCCGTTCTCGTCCGGCCATGCGACCGGTTTGTTTTTCATGCCGACGAAGTTGTTGAACCACCGGACCCGGCGGCCCTGCTTGAGCAAATGGTCCGTGAGATGTGGATGGACCGTCGTCGCAAGGAGATATTCGACATCCGGTGCCGTCTCCCACTCGTTCAGCATCTCAGCGGTCTGGTCGACGGTGCAGCCGTGCGTGACACGATGGCCGTTGTTCACGAGCCACGTGAGCGCCGAGTTGCAGCCCCACACCTCGTCCGCTTGCGGCACCCACTCAGCGGCCTCCTCGACGAGCGAAGGGCCAGCACCACAGATGACGACGTGTTGGCCTTTTTTCGAGTCGGGGACCGCGACGAACTTTTCCGTACACTTCTCATCGACTAACGCGCGGAACCGTTGCCATGCGTGCATCGCCGGCTTGTCCGCGAAGCCGGATTGAATCAAAGCCATGAGCCCCCAATACGGCTCGAGGGATTCCGCCGCTTCGCGATCCACGCGAATCAGTTCGTTGTGCGCTTGTGTCTCCCACCGAAGCGCGTTGCCAACCGTGAACGCCCCGAAGTGTTGCGTGTGGGGGTTCATCAACCGAATGGAGGGCGCTGGCGCTGGCGTTAGCGGTGCCGGAGAGGATTCCTTCACCTTATTGCGTTCGCGTTTTAATCGTGCGGCTTTCCCCATGCTATAGGCACTCCGTAATATACAAGAATACTCATGCTCACGCTACGCGGATTATTGACAAACACCTGCATCCGTAGGTGCTGTCTCCGGGAACCATTTCGTTGTTGCTGTACAGGGAGTCGAAGGGGACCGTCTCGCCCTCCATAGCCACGTGCTCGGGACGCTCCCGATCATCAAGCACGCCACGCCACGTCTTCGTTAACTGCGCGTCTTCCGGGATCACGCCTTTGCTCTTCGCATCGAGCCAACTCAATCGTTGGCCTTCCTTCATCGCGTCGAGCGAGGCCGTGCGTGCGTTGGTCGCAGCGTTGAAGCTGATGGCCCGTTTGCGGTACGCCGTCACGCGGCGTTGGATCTGTTCCTCGGCCAGCGTCCCCTCGTCGCGCATCCGCTGCGCGAACTGCTGTGCGTTCGCCTCCTGCGTCGGCGAGATGCCGATGATGGGCCGGACGCGCTTGGCGATGACTCTCGGGTTCTCCCCGTCCTTCAATCCCTGACGAACTGCGGTGATGAGCCCTTCGCGGGTGTCCTCGCCGAGCGATTTCACCACCTTGGTGTTCAACGTGTGGAGGGCATCAATCACCCGAGGGTTCAAGACGTTGAACTCGACCGCGATCTCGCGATCAATCTTCCCGCCCTTCGGCAATGATCGGGCGAAGTAGGCGACGTTGCTCTCGACGGTCTGCCGGATGCGCTGACGGACGGGGATGAACGCGCGTTCGAGCGTCTGATCGTTGAGCGCTTCGCGGACCAGCAACTCGAAGTTGCCGGAGTCGATGAAGCGGGCGAGCTCCGCATCAGTGAGTGAGTCGCGGAGGATCTGAAAGGCCCTGAGTATTGCGCGTGCGATCTCGGGCTCGGCGAGGCTCGCGCGGCGTTGAGCCGCCAGCCAGAATTTGCGCTCAGCGGGGCTCATTCGCTTTCGATGAAGCCCGCTGAGCGGCGGTTTTCGTTGCGCTCGTCCTCCATCGCCTTCTCGAGGTACGTGGCCTGCCGGCGCTGGTCGGCCGTTGAGATTGACGTGGATGTGATCGTACTCGCGAGCACACAGAACTCGACGCCGGACGGCTGGCGGATCGACAGCCACGTATCACGCCGCGAATCCGCCCAGAGCTTCATAGCACGATCGACGAGCGCCGCGTCCTCAGGGTGAATCGCGCATTGGCCGTTGTCGTTCTGCCACAGGGTGTAGATCACGTCGAGGTCATCGGTCACGCGACCGCCTTCTGTTGTGTACCGCCGTTCCTGGCCTGCAACGCCGCCATCTGCTGCTCGGCCTCGACGCGCTTCATCTCGTCACGCGCGGCCCGTTCCGCTTCGATGTCCGCCTCGAGCTGGTCGAGATCCTGTCCAACGAACCGACCGCCCGCCTGCAATTCTTCGAGGATTGTCCGTACCGGAATCCCGAGCTTCTCCGCGAGATCCCCGTAGGCCACCATCGTCTGTGCATCCATCACCGATGCATCAAAGTCACGGTTGATCTGGATGCTTCCCCCTGACGGCAGTTTCAGATACCGCGCGTGGAAGTAGAGCGCGCGTTCGATGCCATCTTGCAGTCCTCGCGCGGCAACCCCAAGTGCCGAATCACCCGCCGCTTTGTCGATGCGCTTCGCCGTCGCGGTTTCCGCGGCCCGCTTGTCCGGGGCCAGCATCTGAATACTCAGCGTGCCCATGTCAGACTTCAGATCCTCGAGCGCTTGGCGACACGAGGCCAGCGAGGCGCCGTCGTGCGAGACGAACATCGCTTTCGCCTCGGGGTTTGTGAATCGCCGCGCGCGGTTGGCGCTCATCACAATCTGTGACGTGTCGTCCGGGTCCACGCCCGTCTCGACGTAGATCGGTACGCACGTCAGGTGAATCGAATTGCGATAGTCGGAGTCCTGCTGGTAGTGCGCGAGATTCAGGTAAGCCAAATCCAGGAGCGGGGGCTTCGACACGAACATGGATTTCTTGCCCGACGTGACAAGCTCCGCGATCGGGATTTCGTTCTGATTGAAGACGACCCCACCGTCCACCACCTGGATGGCCTTATGCTCGGTAATGCGCTCGAGTCGCCACGTCACCACGCCCGAGTCGAGGCGATTGAGCACGCGGTACTGTGTCAGTTCCTTCTCGCCGTAGGCGCCGTCAGAGATCACGGTGCATTCTTTGATGACAATCTGCGACAGGACGAGCTTGCCGTTCACGGTCGCCGTGCGCCAACTGACGATGTTGTCCTTGAGGATCGGCACCCAATACGGACGAATCGGGAAGGTGGGGTCGCGTTCGTCCGCCGCCGATTGCGTTCCGCCCGTGTTCGGATAGTCCACGAGAATCGCGCCGTGCCCCGCGGTGACTTGGTCCGCGAACCGCTCGCGGAGAAACACGTCGCCGTGCGTGCCGGCCAGGTCGATGTTCTCCCAGTGGCCTTCGGTGCGTGGGGTAGTCTCCGTCGCGGCCACACCGGCAATCACCGCAGGGACATCCTGGCCGAGCTGCGGGTCTTTCGAGAACACTAACCCTGTGTAGCCCTCGATGGCGCGGCCGGTATAGTTCGTGAACACAGACCGCTTGAGTCGGTTGCTATAGTTGGTCGGATCTTCGCCGAGCTCCATCGGGAGATAGGCGGTTGTTTTCTCTTTGACGCGCTCGTTCCCCTCGGCGAGATCCCGCATGATTGTCAGCGCTGGCATCTGCGCTTCGACGGCCTTGGACTGCTTGCTCGGGAGATTGTTTTCAGTCTCGGGCAATCCGGCGAGGGACTTGCCCCCCGGCCGGAGCGAGCCTTGGCCGGGGGGATTGCCGTAGTCAACGGGTGTGGTCATTGAGAGAGCCTCACGCTATCCAGCGTTAGACGTAGAAGGTCGAGGTGGTCGCGGTGTGACGCACGGCGAGCTTGGCATCGGCGCCGGCGGCGGCGTCGATTTGATCGTCGTGCTTTCCGTTCGGGAAATCGGCGGCTTCGGCACGGAACGCATCGCGCCATTCACCAGGGCAGAGCACAACGTTTCCCGCTTCCGCCTTCGACGCGAGCGGCTCCGCACGGTGAATCTTTTTGCCCGTCGGATGTTCAGTGCTCACGGCCATTCCGCACGACTGCAATCGCCGAACGAGGAGTTGCGTGCGCTCCTCGCCGGCAATGCCCGCTTCGGTTTCAATCCACCACTTCACCCGACCGCGGTACTTCTCGAGATCGGCGCGACAGACTTCCTCGAGCCATTGGTCGCGTGCAGCAATCGACTTTCGGGCGCGAGCAACGTCCACGATCGCCGTGCGTTGGTCCGGCATCCGACAGAGCAGTGCCCCCGCCGAGAAGTCGGGATCGTGGCTTTTCCCTTTCGGCTCCGTGCCGGCGAGATCCCAATACCGGATCATCGGCCCAGACCTGGGGACTTCCTCGAGCACTTGCCACCACGACCACTTGAACATGCCGCCCTCGCGCGGGCGGGGACGGCCTTGCAGCAACGACGCAAAGCCGTAGGCACCGAGCTCCTCGCGCTTCTCGGCCAACCAATCAGCGCCGCGCAGTTCGGGCCAGAGCGGCTCACCGACCGCGCGACCGAGTGGGTCGTTCTCTTCAGCTTCTGCGGGAAGGTCGAGGATGTGCCACCGGGACGATTGCTGGTCTTTCAGGCGCCCTGCAGGGTCGTCCTGATGCCAACGGCTCATGGTCATCACAACGGCGGTGTGTGGTTCGCAGCGCGCGAGAATGTCGTTGGTCAGCCAGTCCCACACCTGATCGCGCTTGGCTTGACTCTCGGCGTCATCTCGAGATCCAATCGGGTCGTCAATGATGATGAGGTCTGCGTTGACCGAAGCGACGCCGGCACCGGCACCAACCGCTTGCACACCACCGCCCGCCGCGGTCTCCCATTCGCCGACGGCATTCCGGTCCTTGCTGAGTGGAATACCGAGCGCTTCGGCCAATCGCCGTATCTCACGCGAGAACTTCTGTGCCCGCTTGTCGTTGTAGGAGCCGATGAGAATGCGCGTGCGCGGGTTCTCGTCGAGCCGATATCCCGAGTAGCCGATCGTGTTGTGTTCCGTCTTGCCGTGACGGATAGCAACTTGGAAGTATGCACGCATGATCTCGCGCGCCGTGACCCTGTCGAGCACGGACTGCATCGCCGTGAAGTGGCGATAGTCCCAGCGGTTCTCAGAACGGTTCTCGGCCATCCACGCACCAAACGACTGCTTGCGTTGGCTCAAGGATCCAGGAACAGCCGTATCGGGCCGACCGAAGTTGAACGGGCCGGTCGAGACGGTGCGGAAAGCGCGGAGGTTAACTCGCCGCGTCGCCGCTTTCATTTGAGATCGGTGGAGGTCCGCCCAGCGCCTCAAGCAAGCGGATGGCTTTGTCAGTCATCACGCCGTGCAGGGTCGCGACTTCGGCCGCCGTCTGTTTCGTCAACCACGCGATGTCTCGCGTGAATGCCGATTGAGCGCGCAGTGTGGTCAGGCTCTCGCGCAGATATTCGACCAGGAGATCGCCGATTTCATCTTGTCTTTTAGTTGCAACAGAACGCAACTCGGACGAACCGTTGCGCGTCCGTGAGCCCCATGCCTTGACGGTGCCTTCGGGTAAGTTGTAGTCAGCGGCCACCTTGGACGCGGCCTGTCCTTCTAGCAACGCTGCAACCGCCGCAGCGCGCACCTCGGGTGAATATTTGGCTCTGGCCATGACTACGCCGCCCCCGGCATCGGCGTCCGATAGCCTGAGCGACCACTGAACGACGCGATACGCTGTAACGACGCGAGGCGGTTCGACATCGCCGGCTTCGGCTGGGGTGATCCTTGATAGCTTCGTTCCCCGGTGTTTGCGCAGGCGATGTTATGGGCGGCGATGGCCTGTTGGCGTCTCAGGCTTCCGCATTCGGAGCAGTGGGGCTTGGCGAGATAGGGTTTCATACGCGAACCAGCATATCGCACATCTCGGGACGCGGCTCACCGTAGACGTACTGAGGATTCTTCCGGTTCGCGCCGCGGCAATCCGCAGTAAACACCATCTGGTTGTATTCTCTCCGAACGGACAGGCGGATCGGCTGGACCGTGCCAGGAAGCATTCCATCGAGCGCCGCATTTTGGAGCGCCCGCGCCGCTTCGCGCCCCATATCCGTCTGAAGGAGCCGCGTCATTGCGGTGGGATTGGTGATCGCGCCGGTGATCGCGCCGTCCCATTCGACAAAGGGCGACGGGACCGAATCAGGGAACGCACGGGCAAACTCCACATCGCTGACGAGAAACGGCGCCTCAAACCACTTGTCGAGACGTACAGACTTGGGAGAGGCCGGGACGAGCAAGCGCCGCGGGGCGAGGCGGTCCAATGCTTCAAGGAACGAGTCGCCGAGCGCCGCACCGGCCACGAGCAACCCCGCCGCCTTCGCGGATGAGACGATGAAACGCCGACGCGATAGCATCAGGTCGGATTCTTTCATCGCTGACCGTGCTCGATGATTTCGTTCAGTTGCGTGCAACGCCGTTCCCGACGGCTATGGCAGCGCACGACGCGCCCACGGCCCGAGGCTTCGGCATTGGACGCGAGCGGACGCACTTCGAGAAGGAGGAGGCCGGGGACAAGCATGATGACGTGACGACAGGAGGCGCAGCGCGCGTCGGTGAAAACGACGGCGGCCCTCGTGACTGTGAGAGTCGCCAGGGCCGCGTGCGGGCCAGAACTACGCGATGTCGTCGGAGTGCCCGACACCTCGAATATGGGACTCGCGCGGGTGTGCGTCAATGAAACGTGAGTCATGACATGTCGCGGATTGCGAGGGCGAGCGCCTCGGCATTCCGCTCAGCGTCTGAGAGGGAGTTGGTTTGAAAACTCATGATGCGAGGCTGGAGGGATTCGGCCACAGGGCACGCTGGTTCGTCGCCGTAGGTGTACGATCCCATGCCACCACCGAGCGATACGGAGCGCATGCGAGCGGGCGGGCGAAGATGCCTGAACGCGGGCTCTTGGTAGGCGAGCCTCCACGCTGCGAACGGTCTCGTTCCGCCGTGCTTCACGATGGACTGCGCGAGCGGCTCCCAACGCTCGGGAGTGTCCAGAGCGACCGCGTAGCTCCACATGTCGTGAGCCCAGCCATCGGGAATGTGCTGCGGCGTGATCCACGAACAGCCCGAGACGGCTTCCGCGTAGCACTTCGCCGACTCACGGCGAAGGTAGAGAAGGCCGGGCGCGTCGAGTAACGCTGAATATCCCTCGCGCGCCGTAATCTCGTTCATCCGTGCATTCATCGACGGATACCGCACGTGGCGGATCGCGCGCGGATCTTTGATGGCGTCCTTGGAGATCCGGGGCGAGTCCGGCGACAGGTCATATCCCAAACTGCTGATATTGCGCGCGGCGGTGGCCAGGGCTTCGCTGTTCGTGACCAGCATTCCCCCTTCGCCCAGCGCGAGGATCTTGCTCGACTGAAACGAGTACGAGGTGAACGCGCAGCCCGAGTGCGGGCGAAGCGTCTGCGCCGCGTCGTCAATGAGGCGCGCATCTGCGTTCCGCTGATGCATCCCGTATAGCGAGACGGGCATTTCGACCAAATCCTCGACGCCATCGTTCATCGTTGGAGCCATCAGCCACGTCTCTGGATCTACGTCACAGTAGACCGGCACCGCCCCGACGTTGAGAATCGCGATGGTTGTGGCTGAGTGGGTCAGTGGCGTTGTTGCGACTCTATCGCCGGGCTTCACGCCCAACGCCCTGAGCGCAATTTCCAAGGTCACAGTTCCGTTGACGCACGCGATTGCGAAGCGTGCGCCAACGACTCTCGCAAACTCTGATTCAAATTCCTGTACAGCGTTCATGTTACTCCCCACTTCATTGTCCCACCATTGGCGCCGTCTCGTGGGCAGTACGATCGGCGAGGTATCTCCGCGCCGCTTCGAGTTGCTCCATTGTGTCTACGGTCCACCAATCTCCAGGAGGGCAGGGCGGGGGTGGGGAATTCGGGAATAGCGCGTGGCTGATGTGCTCGCGGCAAAGAGCGACGCGCGCTTCCCACGCATCGTCATTCATGCTCCGATTGCGGACCAAGAACCTGTGGTGTGCCGCGTCGAGCATTGCCAGTGTGAACGCTTCGCCGCCAATCTCTACGGGCAATCGTTCGCCGGCCGCGACGCGACGGAGCAACGCAACGTCCTTCAGTGGGTCATCAGGCGTGTAGCGTACCAGCACCGTATCCGGTTGCCAGCGGTAGCGGTGCGCGCACTGGTGAAAGCGTCCGAGCACATCGTTCTCGGCACCCTCGTAGTGAAACACTTCTGCGCCGATGCGCTTCAACTCATCCGCCAGGGGCGTAGACACGATATCGGCCGGAGTGGCGACGACCACGTTCTCTTTTCCGAACGCCTCGCATGCAATGCGATACCCGCGCGCAATGAGCGTTTCATCGCCGAGCTTCAACAACATCTTCCCCGGCAATCGCGTCGAGTGGTATCGGGCTTGGATAATGCAGAGCGTCGGAATGGTCATAGCCACACGGCCACGCCGAATCGATCGCGACGCAAATCCCGATGGACTTCAAGCCCCCGGCCTGAATCGATCAGATAGACCATTTGGTTCTCGTCGTCGACATCGCAGGTGACCACCCGATGTCGCCAGATGTTCGCCGCGTCGGGATGCCGGATATAGAGATCGGCGAGCTGGTTCGCGCTCGCCTGTTCGTCGCGCTCGATCGGGTCGGGATCGCAGGGCATGACGACGGACGGCATCGTGGCCAACTTCGGATCATCGCGATGTGCAAACGCGTGGTGATCCCACCACGCGGCGACGCGCTGATGCTCATAGAAGCGGAGCGGGTGCGATGCGCGGAGCTCCACGAGCGTCATCGGCGCTTCGCCTCCCACAGCTTCAAATACTCAATCCCGTCATGGTACGACGCGACGTGGCCCTGCACGGCGTACTCGACACACTTCTCTAGTTCCCCATCGAGCAGGTCGAGCCGGGGTGTCTCCATCTCGCTCGGTGGCTCGTGCCACGCCATCGACACATAGGCCGGAATCAGTTGCAACGATTCCGTCCGACCTTGGGATTGCAGCGCCGCGAGGAAGGTGAGGAACGCCCGCGGCATGTGGTAGGCCGAGGCCACGAGCACGAGCCGCGTCCAGTTCGATAGGAGCGCAAGCTGGAGACACTCCACGGCTTGCTCGCGCGTGTTCAACGAACGCGTCTCAACGAGAATGCGCTCGGGCGCAATCCCCATTCCGAGCAAGACGCTCCGGGCGCGTTCCGCCCCCATCCGCCGCGCGCCGTCGTCGAGCCCCCCGGTCAGTAGCACTTGCGGTGCCCAGCCCATTTTGAACATCGCATAACAGGCTTCGAGTCGGGGGCGGCAGTCTTCGCCGCAGAGCACAACCAGCACATCACCCGGGGCGGCAGCGCGTTGGGAACAGACGGAGAGAAACGCTTCGCGGTCGGTCATCACGTGAGCATCTCCTCTACCGCACGCACGTCGTCGACCATGCGACGGAATTGCGAGGCAGTCAGGCTGACGTTTGCTTCCAACTCTGATGGCTCGTCGTCAAGCTGGAAGTGCGCTTCGATCAGCTTCGCGCCGAGTGTGGCCGCGACGACGCAGGGCAGGGGATCTGTGCCGTGGAAGGAGAAGCCTGCGAACGATGTCCCCTCGAACCGGCCGGCGAGTGCGAACCGTTCCTGGGGATAGCCGCGCGGGCAGTACAGGAATAATGTCGGCTCGTCAATCGAGTGATCTGCAACTGACTCGAACTCGGCGGATTCGCTCACGATCAACGGGTTTCCCGTCTCGCGCGCGACTCGAACGAGTCCATCCCGTGCGTTGTCCAGCCGCGCAATCTTGTACGCAGGGCAGTCGAGTGACCGCAGCAGCGCGAGCGAGCCCGGCCCGAACACCGACGAGAACCACGGAATCCCCGCCCTCATCTCGCAGTGACGCGCGAGTCGCTCAAACCATTCGAGCGGTGTGTGCGCCTTCTCGTAGAGCGAGCGCATCGTGTAGCCCTGCGCGCCCCACGGTTCAGGCGCTGGACCATCCCCGCGCAATTCGACGAGTTCTGAGGGAAGAAAACATTGAAACTTTACGAAGTCAGCGCCGGCGGCCTTTGCCGCGTCAATCAGTCGGACGCAGCGGTCGAAATCGCCGTTATGGTTGTTGGAGATCTCCGCCACAAACCGGCACGGGTTGTCTCCGCCGATCTCAATACCGCCGATGGAGAGCGTCATGCCGCCACCAACGCTTTCAACTCCTCCACCCCGATTTGCTTCGCGTTGTTGTCCGACCGATACACAAAGCCGTCCGGCACCTTCGGGTACGGCAATGGGGCCGTGTCGCCCCACGACCGGTCCTCTGGTTCGATGATGTAGTGTGTGCCGGCGTCGTAAGTCGTTCGCGCTTCGTCCGCACTGATGAGCGTTTCGTGCATCCGCTCGAGACCGCGCAACCCAACGACCTTGATCTCAGCGGGAAATCCTGCAATCGCTGCGGCCAGCGCGATGATGGGCGAGCTCGGCGCCTTGGGGATCAGGATCTCGCCGCCGCGCTGCGTCTCGAGTGCCAGGATGACGAGGTCCACCGCGTCCGAAAGTCGCATCCAGAACCGCGTCATGTCGGGATCCGTTACCGTCAACGGTTCGCCATTTCTGTGCTGCTCGCGAAATAGCCCGACGACGCTCCCACGACTCGCGATGACGTTGCCGTAGCGCACCGCGCTGAGCATGGTGGCGCTGCCGGCCGTGTAGACGTTGGAGCGAATCCACAGGCGTTCCGCCACCGCTTTCGTCATCCCGTATAGCGTACAGGCATTCGGTGCCTTGTCCGTCGATAGGAGGATGGCGTTCTGAATGTCACAGTGTTTCGCAGCCCAGGCGACGTTGTAGGTACCGCTGATATTGATCTCGCAGGCCTGCCACGGGTTCGCTTCGGCCACTTCGATGCGCTTCATCGCCGCGGCGTGAACCACGGTATCGCAACCATTCATGGCCTGGATGACGCGTTCCGGCCGAGTCACGTCGCCGATGAAATACCTGACCCGCTCGTCGGGGATTTCGGCCCGCATCTGCGCCTGCTTGAGTTCGTCGCGGGAGAACACGACGATCCGCTTCACGCCATCGGCCAGCGCCCGGCGCACAAAGGCATTGCCAAAGCTGCCGGTCCCACCCGTCACGAGAATGTTCCGCCCTTCGAGAACGCTCACGGCTTCACCAACGGCGACAGATCCGGCTTCACCGTCGAGACGAGGATCTCTCGAAGCCACCGGGACTGCGCTTGATCAGGGCCGTTGTTGATGTTCGCCCCGAGTTCGAGCTGTAACGCCGCGTTGGACGGAAGCGGGCGATTCGGGAAGAACGGACCAGTAATGGATTTCACCAACTGTCCATTCCGATACGTCACCCACGTCACCTGTGGTGATCCGATGCCGGTCAATCCGATCACCCACGTGTTCCACGCGCCGTAGAAATCGGCGGGGAGTTTGGCGTCGAGTCCTCCCGCTTGGCCCGGGAGTCCGTCCGTTGCGGTGAAATTCCCAAGTGGGTCGATGATCTTGAAGCGGGCTTGGACGAGCGTGTTCGGCGGCGCGGAGAGTTGGTTGTCCAACTCGAATTGCAGCGTGCCTTGCCCAACACCTGGATAGATGAGATCAACGAAGAGGTACTTGTACTCACAGGCCGATCCCACGCAGCCGGCGCCGCCGATTTTGAAATTGCTGGAGAGCTTGTCGGTGAAGCGAATCCAGAGCTCCGACGCATTCGGTGCGTTGAGCGGGAGGATGCGCGGCGCCAGGTTCACGGTGTAGTTCGCCGTGCCCTGTAGTCGCGCGGGCCAGTCATAGCGGACGGCTTTCGTGCCGTCAGGCAGAGTCTCGAGCGCGATCTGTTGTGGATTCGAGCAGGCGCCGTCGCGATTTGCACCCGCGTTGAATTCACCGCTGATAGCCCGGCGTGAGCAGAATGCGGTGATCTGGCTGACCGCCGCGTAGGACTGGAAGTCGTCGGACCAGAGCGTGCCGAGCGAGGGGTCTGCTTTCGGCGGGGCTGGTTGCTGAACCGGTGCGGTCGTGCCCTGGATCGCCGCGAGCGCTTGGCCAACCGTGGCGCCAGGATTCGCCGCGTACCACGTCGTCAGCGCGGCGAGAAATGCCGGACAGGCATTCTTGATGGTCGCGACCCCAACGCCTTTGATCGGCTTGGCGGTGAGGAGGACGCTCGACGGAGGGCAGGGTGAAGCGGGCGGGGAAGTCTGCGCGGACAGCAGCGCGGGGAGGAACAACAAGACTCGGGTGAGAGATCGCATGGCCCGAGTGTACGAACTTCTAACGACCGTGGCGGACAGACGTGTTCACGTTCGGAACAGTTCGGCTACGCGGCCTTGGTGTCGAGTGCGAAAGCGAGGCGTAGCAGTCGCACGGACCGTCCGTCGCGGCCATGCTCGATGAAGTAGCCGTTCTCGGTGAGCCAATCGAGCTCGCGCGTCACGATAGTGCGCGACATGTGGAGCGAGAGGGCCAGGTTGGAAGCGGCAACGCGGCGCGGTACGGCGAAGTCGAGCACCGGGGGACGCAGCGCGCGATAGACCCGCCACCGTGCGAAGCCGCGGCGGATCTCAACCTGCTCCAGCGCCTTCTCAAAATCGTCGTAGGCAGGGAAGTTCATGGCTCCAGCACCGTGCGACCGACCACGCTATCGTCGGAGATGCCGAGCGTCAGCGACTGGCGCTCGCCGCGCACCGCTTCGAGCTTCGCCCATTCCTCGGGCGTCAACGCGGGTTCTATCTTCGATTCGCTGGTCATTGGGTGGGCGGAAGGGGTTCGAGGTCAGTGAACGGAATACCAAAGACGCCATGCGCGATGGGGAATTCCGGAATCCACGCGGAGATGCAACACGTTTCACACGTTCCGTCGTCGCCCTCACTGTACGACGCAATGCGGGCGTGCTGGCCCGTCGACTTGAGGCGATACGTTATCCAAGGCGGATAGGCTTCTGCCTTCGCACGCACAGCCGGCGGCCGAGAGGCGAGCCACGCACGGCCCTCGTCATTCCACCCTGGTGCGGGTTCTATCTTCGATTCGTCTGTCATCGGGTACTCCGCTGGGAGAGACGTAGAAAATGAGTTAGCGCGGGATGTGTTTCGCGGCGCGATCGGCTTCCTCGACGGAGGCGTCTGAGGCGTAGGGCAGGTCCGCGTAGCCGCCGACGGAATAGCCAATGAGCTGCGCGAACTGCATGCGATCCTCGTTGCTGAACGGCATCACCGCGAGTCGGTTCATGTCGAACGGTCCCGCGTCGAGCAGAAACCGCACAATCGCGTTGCGCTTGAAGCGGACGACGCCCTCCTCATCGAGCTCGAGCGGCTGCATCGGGAAGCCTGCTGTCATCTCTCGGGTTCTCTCGGGTGGCGATTAGTGTTGTTGAATAGCGGTGTCGAGGCTGAAGTCGCGCCATTCGTCCGCGCACTTCTTCGGGTCGTCGTAGAATCGCATCAGGAACCACAGGCAGCGCCACTCGCGAAGCCAGCGCGGGATGTTGCAGTTGGTCCCGCGCGCAACGCCGAAGTCAACGCCGATCGGCCGCTCGCGGCGCGCTTCGAGCTTGTCGAGCACGTTGGGCCAACCGCACTCGTAGTGCGCTTCGAGAAACGTTTCTATCCAGCGGCGCAACTCACCCCACGTCATGCGCCAACGGTAGGTCAATGTCTGGACGGTACACTCCGAGTCGCCCACGTCGGCGAGCAGCTTGAAAATTTCTTCCTCGGTCAGTCCACGGTTAGATACTTCCGGTTCTTCCTGCTTCGCCTCCGTCGCGACGACGACATCCTCCAGCACGACGCCTGATAGCCGCGCATCGACCGCCGCCGCCATCTCCGCTGCGCGCTGTTGGATTTCCTCAGGAGTCATTCGTCGGGTTCTCTCGGGTGGAGGGAGGCGCTATTGACCGACTCTCGCAATCGGTCGGTTGGCCAGTCAGGGCGGTACCTAGCGCACGAGCACGAGGCGCATTCCTTCCAACCAGCATCGCCGCGAGTCCCGTCCCACCGATGCGCCGGTCGTCCGCAGCCGCAGAGACACGGGCGCGGCGTCGGCACCCCCGCATCGGGGTGAGTATCTCGAATCCAGATTGTCGCAGTAACCAAATAGCGATCCTCGCTCGAATATCTCACCATGCGAAACGCGACCGGCGCATCGTCTGGCAGATAATTGCCGTACACGCGAATTAGTCCTGTCGGTGCGTCTGTCATCGTTCTATCGGTTCGGTTCGGGAGAGACGAGCAAGAATCAGATCGAGGCCCCAGCCTGCTCGCCTGAGCTTGGAATTTCAGACTGTCCGGCGAGGTCACCGCCGATCGCAGACTGGGGTGTCTCCTGCCGCGACGGTTTTTCGGCGACGGCGGGAGACGGGTTCGGGCGTAGCACGAAAGCGGGATCATCCTCTGCAACATGCGATGCGTCCGATCGCGACGCGCCACACGTTGCACAGAACACACGGCGACGACCGGGCTCGCCGTGCATGCGAGCGATGTCGAGTTGAAATTGCCTCGCATCCTTCTGCACCATCGCCCAGTTGCCGTTGTCTCGACCATGACCGGAGATCAATGCGCACATGACCGCTGCGCGATTGAGCAGATCCAACGCCTCATCCGAGGTTATCTCCATTCCAAAAAACACAATGCGCGGTGCGCTCATGATTTGCCGCTCGTGATATGGAAGTTCCGGCAATACGGGCACCGATACGCGCGTACCCGTTTGCCTTTGCGACCCAGCCCACGAATCGCCGCGTGAACTTCGCTCTGCGTATACGACTCTTTTAGCTCGCAAGCGTTCTCACGATGAAAGAACGTGCGGCGTTTTATCGGCCGGTCGGTCGCCATGCGAACTATCGGTGATATGCCGGGACGCGCACGCCGCCGCTCTCGTCTACGGTGGCGACGATCTCGCGCTGGTCAATAACATGAATCGGCACCGCCTCCGGACGCGGCGTCGAGGCACCGCCCTCACAGCTCCGCGAAGGAACGTGCGCGTATGCGTCGACATCGACCCATACCTCGCTCGCGGCTGCAATGGGATAGATCACACGGTCCCCGGGCACAACCCACGGCACACCGCCGCCTGCCTCGACAACCGTTCCGAAGGCGTGTGGCTCGGTCGGAGCGCGGTGGTCCATGCGGACTGCGACACCGCCGTTTGCTGTTCTGATTCGCATTGTTCCTTCTCCTGTGGTGATGGTGTTTGTGATAGTGAACTCCGACTGCAATTTAGCAAATTCTCATTCGAGCATCTAGAGACAAAACGGCAGAGGAAATTGACAGGATCATACTCGCGACTCATAGGCGAGCTTCACCATGTTCACCGTCTCCATCGTGTCGAGTGTCCGTGGCGTACAGCGGAAGACGTACCAGCCACGCAATGCGGCGGCGTTGTACTTCGCCATATCGCCGAGGAACCCTTTGCCGCGCGTATGACGCCCATGCGTCCAGACCCCGCCCTCGACTTCCAACGCAATCCCGCGATCACTCCACGCGAAGTCGAACCGCCACAGCCGATCCGGCTTCGCGAACAGAAATTCGCGTTCGGGCTCAGGCAATCCCGCGCGTTTGCACAACGCTCGAAACAGCGCGGTATGTTCATCGTTCCCGAGTCGCGGCAATGGTTCACGCTTCGGGCGGGCTCCCTGGCTCATGGCGTGAGACTCCCTGAGTCCACCGACACCGTCATAAAATTTGCCTCGGGTAGTGGCCGTCTGTGGTCCAGCAATCCGCTTCCCGCATTTCAAATACGCGCTGATGCTTCACGCCGAGCTTCACGCCTTTGCCGGCAACGGGCCCGTCGAGACGATGCTTGAGCACCTGAACGCCCATCACGTTCGGCTCGATGATGGTGTCGCGGTCGCGGAGATTGCGCCGCACGTCCTGGAGCTCTTGGTTGGTGACGTTTGCGCGGAATGGACGATGGATGCCAAGCACCGTATCGGCCTCCTCTTCCTTCGTGCCGGCGCCGCGCAGTTCGGAGAGCGTCGGCGGCGTGAATTGCTCGACCTTGTCGTGCGGGCGCCCTACTTGCGACGCGAGAATCATCACGACGCGATACTGTCGCGCGAGTTCCTTGGCGTCACGAATGGTTTCGCTCAGCTCGTGGAATGAGTTCTTCCCGTCGCCGTGGTCGACGCGGTCGATGTGGTCGACGATGATGAACTGTGCGCCATGTTCGACAGCCCATTCCGTCCACCGACGCAGGCCACGCGAGTTGATTTTTCGAGCGGACGAGAAATGTGCTCGAGCGATGATCTCAGGCGTTCTCTGCCACGCCAAATCCTCTTGGACGAGACGCATCGCCGTGGTCCACTGCGGCGTTCCTTGCTCTTCCGGCTCGGGTGCGAGCACGAACCGCGGCGACAGATCGTTTCGCAAACACGCCCATTTTGTGCGCAGGATTTCCGGCCCCTGCTCAAGTCCCACGTACAGACCGTAGCGCCCCGCGCAAATCAGCGCGTCCCAGAGGTTTTGCAGAAACAGCGACTTGCCGCCACCGGTACGCGCCGCGACGATGATTAAATCCTCGGGGCACATCGGACCCGCGAGACGCGCCAAGGAGCGCCACGGATAGCGCGGATAGCTCTCCGTCGCCTCGTGGATGCGATGAATCGCCGCGTTGATCTGTGCCGACGCTAGTTGGCCGGACGATGGCAGCGGGTCAACCGGCGCCGTGGTGTCGAGCGACAGATACCGCTCCGGCACGCCTGTCGTGTAATCGTCGTCGCCAGTGAGCAGGAACAATTCGCGTTTGGGATTCATGCAGACCTCAGGCGCGCCGCGCCCTCTGGGGTGAGTAAGCCGGTCACGGGATCAACGGCCGGCGCTTTCGCGGCTGCGGCCTTCGCGCGGAACGTGTCGATGTTGCTGTTGTTGCGAAGCACGTAGTCGATCTCGTGCTTCTGCCGATCGCGATGCCAGCCGTCACTCGCGTTGCCGTCGATCGCTTCGCACAACTCGGCAGCGGTGTAGGTCGCGAGCGCCTTGCGGATGATGCGGCGTGCTTCCTCGCCGGGTCGACGGAGCGGGTGTACGGCGACGTAATGCGCGCAGACGATTTCCACGTCCGGCGAAGTAGTTAGTTGTTTAGGAGATGGAGTAGGAGATGGAGAGCTTTTGTCCGGCTTTCCAGCGGCTAAGCCACGGCTTTCCTGCGGCTTTTTGGGCCGGCCACCGCGTTTCCCGTTTTCTGACATCGACTGCGAGTAGGCAAGTTGTTTCTCTCGAATGCCTTGCAGCCTTGGATTCCTGAGCTTCCCGTCCTCGCATTCCACGAACTGCTCCCCGATTTCCACCCATATTTTCTCGAAACGGCGGAGAGAAACCCGACAGATTTTCGCGAGCTTTTCGAGCGGATTTCGCGACGATTCCGCGTCGTTCTCGACGCGATAGGGCAGGCCGTCCAGCGTCCAATCGAAGCTGAGCAGCAGGATGTACGCGCCCACGGACTCCAGCGAATACGTCGCCACACGACCGGCGAGAAAGTCGTGTGGATAAAACTGGAACGCAGGGGCGCCGCTCACACTGATACCGCTCGCTTGTCTTCGTGCCATTTCGCGCGATTGCAGCGTCCGCACAGGCATTGGAGGTTGTCGACGGTATCCTCACCGCCAAGCGACCACGGAACGATGTGGTCGAGCTGAATGTCTTCGCCCGCGGCACAACGACGACAGCGCCCGCCATCGCGGAGCAAAACGGCGGCGCGCATCGCCGGCCGAATCGGACAACGACGCGGACGCTCGAGGGGTGACGCTAATACCCACGCATCACGAACGAACGTTGCGCCGTACCTCAGTCCGTCCGACGAATCGAGGCCGACATATCCCGACATGCTGAGGGCGCCGTACAAGGCGTGCAAAAGCCCGTCGCGCATGTCGTCGGGCAGCGCGAAGTCGTGGAACCGCCGCGGCGATCTCCATCGACTGTAGATGTCGAAGTGCTTCATGCGGCGAGGTCCGACGCGTCAATGTGGTACTCCTTGCCGATGGCGACGGCCCGTTTGAAATCCGCCGCGAGCTTCGCAACCTCGTCGCGCGTGAACGCGAAAATCTCGGCGGTGGGCTGGGCCTGTTCGACCCGTTTGAGCAACGCCTCTGCGGCAATGTCTGCCGACAACAGAAACGCGCCCTCGTCTTTGAACGCAGCAAGCGCCATCGCTTCGCTGTCGTCTGGAGCATTTAGAGTTTTCATAGTGCTGCCACTCTAATGGTTTTTGAAAAACGCGCAACGTGCTCGCGCGCACCTTCGTGTCAAGCATCCGTACGGCAATCTGTACGAGGGAAAAATGAGAGATGTGTGAACAATTCGGTTTGTGATTTCACGTACGCGTTTTCTGTCGGCTGGGCATGGGCTACGGCTCCTCCGAGCGTACCGACGCACTCACGATGCCTTCCGGCGACCGACCGGCTTGGGCTGGTGTCCCGCATCGCCGTAGGCCGTCGTCGGTTCGCGCGTGACCTTGCCTTCGCGGTCGGGTGAACCGTCACGAGCGATCCAATAGCCCGCCGCGCTCCACGGTGCGCCGTCACGTCGTGTGAACGTTTCGCCCGACTGCCCGGCGATGAGATAGCAGGGGTCCGCGATGGAGCGAATGTATCCCAGTGTGCCGTTGCGGAACGGCTCAGGCGCTGGAAGCGCGTACTCGTCGTCAATAATTCGCATGCGAGAATCCTCTTGGTGTCATGGTCTTACGTCTTCGGCGGGTCGAGGGTGAGCGACGAGACGCGCGATTTCAGAATCTCCGGCGCGCGGGTGCGGATCTCGTGGAACGTCGCGGCGTCCATGATGACCGTCGCGTGCGAGGCGTGCTTTGTGGCTAAGCCCATCGCGAGGCCGTTCGTGTACGCGCGCAGGCACTGCTCACGACGCGCGGCGAGGACCGACGTGAGCTCGTCGCGGAGTTTTGCGTTCTCGCCTTTTAGATCGGCGACCCGCTCATCGTCTCGCGCGACGACGAGCCAGCCCATCGCGAACACCCCGACCGCGACGCCGAGGACCACCCAGGCGAGAGACTGCACGAGGTGACTCAGGGAGATCATATCAGCGCCTCGTGAATGCTTGAGATGCAGTCCGTGAGTTGCTCGACGGCGTTCTCCACCGCGTCCGCTACCGCCTCGGCCTCCTGGCCTGCATCGCTGTCGCGGAACGCTTCCGGTCGCGCGTCGAACGCTTCCACCTCGTCGTCGCGCAGGGTCGTCAGCCGCTCCAACTCGTGCTCGAGCGTGCTCACGATTTCGTCGAGCACTTTTCGGCGCGCTTTATTCATCGCATCCCTCCCGTCTTACTCTCCGGAGACTGCACGAGGTGAGCGATCATGGCGTCACCCGCTGGAACTCAATCACCCACAGCGTCTTTCTCCCGTCGAGAATCGCGCGCACCATCGGGCCGCTGAATAAAATGGGCCGCTCGCGGGCCGCCCTCTCGGAGATCGTCGGCGCGCTCATCGCATCCGCTCGGGGCGCGCTCATACCTGACCCGCCTGCGCGTCGGCTGGGCGCGATGCGAAGTACTCGAATACCGCTCGCTTGAGCAGGTAGTGCGGCATGATGATTGGCCGCGCCGCCCCGACGCGATCTTCGGCGCGCGACCACTCCGCCTTCAAATCGCTCGATGCATTGCAGCCGCGCTTGTGCATCAGCCACGCGATTGCGAACGACGCGGTGCGTGAGATGCCCGCGTGACAGTGAATCAGGATGGTTTCGCCCGACGCTTCCCACGCTTCCATCTGCGCGATGAATCGCCCGACCGTCTTGACCGGATCGAGCATCACCGCCGCGTCGTCAATCGCGAGCTGAAGCACCTTGAACCCGTGCGCCTCGCACCCAGGATCATCCGGCGTCAGATTGACGATCGCCGTGATGCCTGTCGCCCGGAGCAGTGCCACGTCCCGCGCCGTTGCGATCCCGGCGAGATACAGCCGCTCGGCGAGCTGCGAGGGGTTCGAGCGATCGACGTAGAGCGGATTGACCGCAAAGACATGATCGGTCATAGGCTCACCCGCATCTCGCGTTGTGCTCCTCTTGGAGGGGTGCGCGTCATGCGGCCCCCGTGGCGCGATACGTGGCGCGCTCAATGCCTTTCGCAATGCGGTCGTAGAGCACGATGGAACCCGCGACGGCGAGATTCAGACAGTGCGTGCCGGGGATGATGAGCCGCGAATGACAGCGCAGAAGTTCAGCCGCCGTCAGGCTGCCGTCTTCGGGACCGAGCAGGTAGACCGCGCGTTCCGGATGCCCGAACCCGACGAGATTCCGCGCGCCTTCGCACAACTCCACGCCGATGAGCTGACAGCCGTGCGGGAGATGCGCGTAAAAGTCCTCGAACGTGTCGTACTCGTAGAGCGGAACATGCCGAGGGGATTGCATCGTATCGCTCGACTGCTTGCGATACCGCCCGCCGATGACGACGAGGAACGCGGCGCCGAAGACATTCGCCGAGCGCCACAGCGTCCCGACGTTCGTCTCTGTCTTGGGCCGCGACACCGCGATGCCGAAATAGCCCCGAGCGGTTGGCGGGGTGCGCGTCATGCGGCACACTCGGCGTTCTTCGGGTGGTAGACCGCCGCGATATGCTGAGCGAGGAGGAAAGGGATTTTCGCGATGCGGGCCGAGGCGGCTTTTCTGGCAGAAGACTTCGACGAGTAGAGATTCGACGGCGAGCCAGGCTCACGACCGAAGAAATCGCCGCCGACCTTGATTGCTTCCGCGACGCGATCCCTCGCGTTGTTTGGCCGACCATCGGAGTTCTGCGCTTTCCCGCTCGTCGTGTTGTGCGCGATGTTGAACCACGAGCCGCCGGCATTCTTCGTCGCGCGCGCGCCGCGGTTCTTGCTGTCCGCAATGGCGAACCAGGAGCCGGTACCGTGTGCGGTCCCGTCGGGGTTGAACTTCTGCGCCTTCACGACAGATGGCATCAACGCCGGCACGTCACCCCACAGGAAGAACGAGCCGTAACTCCACTGCGCGGGACCAACCCACGGCTGCGCTCCTTTCACGTTCTCTTGTACCATCGGAATCCACCGGCCCGCCGCTTCGCTCGCCTCGCGCTGAAGCCGCCCCGGCTGCTCGAATAGCTCGTTGAGCTCCGCGATCGATCGCGCGCCTTTGTAGCCGTCCGGAAACACATCTTTGCCGCGCAACGCTCGAGCGATTTGCTTTGCGCGCCTCCACGGCATCGCCATGTACGAGTAGGCTTGGCAGGGTGACGACGCGACGATGAGCGAGGCGTCCTTGAACTGCGCGCCGTGAATCGTCCGCACGTCCTGGAGCACGAGCTGCGCGGGATATTTCTCGGCACCGTAGACGTGACGCTCGATGTCGAATCCCACGACGTCGTAGCCTTCCGCCAACAGTCCTTCGGTCCACCCGCCCAAGCCACAGAACAGATCGATGGCGAGCGGGGTTGGAGGGGTGCGCGTGCTCATGCGGACCCGCCAGCGACATGCTCAACAACACCGTCCGCGTCCGGAGCGCCCCACGTGCGGGCGCGATTGACGGCGAGCTTGGCACGGAGCGCCCCAATCATGTCGCGCGGCGCACGTGAGGTCCCGTCCTGCTGAAGCGCGAACGCGAGGAACAGCACATCGGCCCATTCCTCGTCGTCGTGCGGTGCGGCGTGAAGCTCGGCCGCCTCTTTCAGCAGATGCTTCGTGATGCTGTGCGGCGTCCGATGCGTGAACGTCTCCATCTGCCACGCGAGAATGTCCGCCACAACATCATCAAGCGTGTCGATCTTCCCCGGAGCGCGCTCATATCCGCCGCAGATGACAACGCGGGCAGGCGGGTCGCGCCGCACCATCGTTCCTGCGTCGTAGAACGCCAGCCCAATCGACACCGCCAAGGCGACTTCGGCCCGTGCGCCGGTGCTCGCTTCCCAGCCAGGAAGGAGCGCAATGGCGTTGCAGTCGCAGATAGCTCGGATATCGGCACGGAGATACTCGCCTCCAGGCACGTCTGGATTCCCATTGCCGAACACTGCCTCGCCGATTTCGACGGGATTCGAGACATCCCATCCCGCAAATCGAAACCGCTCAGCGGCCCGATTGAACGCAGGGAAGTTGTGTTCCGGATATCCGCGCATCGGCCCAGCGATGTAAATCCGGCGCGCGCTCACGGAGCGCCTCCACCCTGACGACAGGCGCGGGCAGCATCAGCGCAGTACCGCGACTCCGAACGTTTCCCGTTACGGTTACCTGTCCAACGCAGGGGACGATTTCGGCGGGGAAATCCTAGTGACATCCCGACTGGCGCCAGGGCGATTCCGCGACACCACGGAAACACCATCGCACTGGTACACATAAGATGTAGAAAATCAACATCTCTGACACTGCCGTTAAAGTTCTCTGATAGCAGTGTCACGCGCGACAGCGCTGTCGCCAGTGTCGAGGAGGGGAGAAAATTACGCGGCATGGGGCCTCGCCAACCGCGCAAATTCGGCCTCGCAGAACCGACACGGCTCCATTGACGCCACCAGCGCGGGACTCAAGATCAGCCGACGGACCGGGTCGGGGATCGCCTCATGACAGGTGGTGTGCGGCTTGTTGCCGATCGGCACGCCGACGCGATGCACGGGCGAGAATCCGTCGACGACGCCACGGTAGGCCGTGATCGACCACGCGATGTGATCGCCTATCACCAGTGGCGTGTGTTCCTCGATCTCAAGCACGGCCATCGCGTGGGCGCGGGCCTCTCGTTCAATCGCTCGCCACGTATCGGACATTATTGATTCTCTACTCTCTGGCATGGACCCTCCTACTTCCGAGAACGGGATCGGGCTGCGTCGACGGAGAATCGTTCGATCGCTTGACGCTCCAACGAGACGAGGAGTGCCGGGTCAGGTGGCCTTCCGGTCTCCTCGAGATAGCGGTCGTGGAGTGCCGTGAGGTAGCCGGATGCGCGTAACGCACGCTCTTCGCGAATGCGCCGCCGCAGCTCGTCGAGCGTTGGTGTCGTTTGGGATTCGCTCACGGAAATATCCAGGATTGAAGGACGGCGATGCTCACGACCGCAGACGCCAGCGCGGCGTGGATGCCGAGCAGTTTGAATCGCGCCTCCCACATCACGCGGGGGCGGTTGAGCGGGTCGCCGCCGAGGGCGAAACGCCACAGAACGACGTAGCCCCACGCCCACAGACGAAGGCGTTTCATGCGGGGGTCTCCTCAGGAGGACGAGCGGAGGATTCGGGAACGACGCTTTGCGGAGTGGAGGCGGGAAGGTCCGACGCGGTGACGACGTGCTTCTCGACCTGGACGACGCCCCAAAACGTCGGGTGGAGGTTGTTCGCCGAGAGCCAGCCCACGATTGCAATGCCGACGCGGCGCTCCAGGTCTTGCTCCTGCTCCGCCGTTAGCTGATACAGCCAACCATCCGCCGCTTCGCCCGCGTGCTCTTGCGCCGCTTCTTGGAGTCGATCCACGATGTCGGACGCACAGGCGTGATCCTCGGGCGCGAACGCCACCGACTGCGCGGTGAACACTGTTGCGCCGACTTCAAGGTCATTCTCCGCGACACATTCCCGAACCGCCTCTTCTCGCGACGCGCAGTTGCCGTTGAAATACTCTTCGTTCGTTGAGTGGCAGAATGATTCGCTCATTCTTGGGCTCCGCCCTGCGCGATAGAGGGAGAGGACTCGACGACGACTGCGCCTTTCAGGAGGTCGACGGTGTTCTGAAATGCTCGGGCGAGGAGGTCGGGCGGGAGGTCTAGCGGATACACCGAACCGCTGCGCGCCATGCCCGCCATGACGCAATCCGCGATGAAGTCGAGCACGTCGATGAGATTCACGTCGCTCGGCACGCCGTCCGCCTGATTCAGGTGATGGCGATTCAGCGAGCGGTGACGCTCCCACCAACCCTCCTGCTTGAAGCCGGTGATGAAGTCCGCGTGGAAGCTGTCGAGGTCCGTGAGCTTATCGGTGTCGTGAACGGCGGCGGCGCGGTGGAGCATCTGCGCGAAGAACCCCAACGCGACACGCACGTCCCCGATGTGCTGCTCGGAACTCGCGCGCAACGTCTCACGGCTGACGTTGGCGAAATCGCACGTCCGCGTATCGGCGGTCTGAGATTTCTGAATCTTGATCATTGCTTGGAGTCCTCGTCGGTTCCCTCGGTCGACCCGCGAGACACTTCAGTGACCTCAAACGCGAGGCCGTCTTGGTCGGGGAAGAAGCGCACGGAAAAGCGCGAGGCGGTATAGCCTTTCATAGGGAATTGCTTGCCGCCGCGAGCCTGTGCCCACCGCCGCTTCAGCGTCGCGAACGGGTATTGCTGATCGACGACACCGTCCTCTAGCTCTGACTCCATGTGGCCGTCGATGGACGCGTCGATGCACAGATTCTCGACCATATCCTCCGCGCTGTCGCCGTTCGGTGAGAACCGCACGACGGGGCGCAGCACGCAGACGGGGCAATCGAACTCCCACCCCTCGTTCCATCGCAGCACGTCGATGGTGAGCACCGTCCCGTCGCGAACCTCGATGCGCTCAGCCATTGCTCTCCTCCTCGCTGGATGCGCGCGACGGCCACAGTGGCGCAAATGGTTCGCAGCAAAACCCACACAGCGTCGGAGCCTTGTCGGTCCAGTGCGTCACGTTGCCACACTCGGCGCAGTGGCGATGACCAACATCGAGCGTCGTCTCCTCGCTGGATGCTTTGACGACGGACGGAGCGGACGCGGGAGTGAATCGCCAGATACAGCGCTCACCGGACGCTGAGTGCTCCTCGCGCGGCGAGCCGCAATGCACGCATAGCGAGGAGGCTTCAACCTGCTCGTCGGTGCTGGTACCTCCCGACTGTCCGTTGCCGCCAACAACAGGCGCAGGCTGAAGTAGCTCCCGGCGAGGCTCGCCCCCGTCGAGAGCGCGCGTCGGTTCGCTTATCGCGGGCGCGGAGGCGGGATACGGCACTTCCTCGACGGACGCGGGGACCGGGAGCGTGCGCGCGACATGCTTCACGGCGATATCCGCCGCTTCGATGCGGTTGCATATGACGAGCGCGATTTCGTCGGCAATTTCCTCGTCTATGGTCGCGACGTAGACCGTAACGTCGAATCGAAACAGTCGCTCGGCTTCCGCGCGGCGAACCGCTTCCTGGATCACGATCGACGGCAAGAGGACGAACTCACACGGCCCGTCGTGGTCGCTCAGCTTCACGCACTGAGCGCCCGTCGCAGCGACGAACGTACCGCACCGATACGGCTCCTCCTGGCGCACTTGGCCATCCGGCCAGCGATACAGCGGCGTCTCGGGGGTATTCATGAGTCGCCTCGCTCCGATACGGTGGGAGTCGGCGCGGGCGCGGAAGCGGGGACGGGGGGCGGGACACGAACGAACGCACACCGCCATGCGCTGTAGCCAATGCGATGTTCGCTCTCTGGCTTTCCGCACCGCTTGCAATTCGTCGTGTCGCCTGCGGAGGCGGGGACGGGGGAACGCGACAGAAACGCCTCGTACAAGCCGCACGTGCATTTGGTGCTATCCGCCCAGTTGACGCAGAACATTTTGTGCGACGCGAAATCTTTGAGCGTCTCTACTCGTGCCCGGAGCGTGGAGAGTTCCCCGGATGATTCCGCGTCACGCTGCCACTTCGCATACAGATCATCGTACTCCGCGTGGCGCTGATCGAGCGTTGCCTCCAGCCGCCCGACGCGCACGGTCGCTTCTCGGAGTTCTTCGGTGAGACGCGCGACCTCGGCCCACAGTTGTTGGAGGGCCGCGACGACCGATTTCGGGTCTTTCGCAGCATCGGCATCTGTGATTCGCAAGAGCGATGCGCAGCTATAGACGATCCCCATGAATTGGCTTTGCCCATCCCGCCACTCCTGGCACTCCTCGGAGAGACGCGCGACTGCCGAGCGTAGTTCGTTGTAGTCCTGCGCGGGAAGCAACGCCACGCCGCCCTCAAAGTCTTGCGCCGCGCACTTCGCCACCGCGTCCGAGATGCCCGCGACGTTCCACGGCTGGAGATACCAGGCGCGCTCTCCGATCGCGTCGAGTCTCGCGCGGATCTCCTCCTCTCGGGATCGTTGGGGCTCAGACATCGGTGGTCCCTCCTGGGAGTGCGCGGCGTCGCTTGGGAGTGAGGAGGTCATGACGGGATCTCCACGAGCACGTAGCCGAGACGGCGCAGCATTTCGTCGCCTGCTCGCTCATGCACGTCACGTGGCGACATCGGGTACTCGCGCCGTGATTGTCGCATGGCGTCAGCGACGCACTGCGCCTGTTGCTCGCGGATCTGTGCGAGCGAATCGAACAGTGGGAGACGAACGCGGCGCGAGTGCTTCACCATCGACACGCGCCCGCGAGACCAGCGAATCACCCGCGCTGGTTTCCCGTCGAGCGTGTGCATGTACATCACCCGAGGCTTTTTCATTCGGTCGTCTCCGTCGAGGGGTCGCGTTGGGGCGCGGCGACTGGGTCGGACGGAGCGGACGCGCGATTGTCGGGCGCAGCGATGCGTTCGAGCTTGCGACACAACTGGCGCAAGCGATCCTTGACGACGGTTCTGCGCGCACGACCGATGGCGATTTTGGTCGCCTGAATTAGATCGGGAATGTCATTCGCTGAGAGCGCGTCGCGGGGAGGCGCCTTCAGTCGTGCGATCGCAGCGCGGAGAACATCGGCGGCGCGATAATGCTGCTTCGGATACGGACGCCAGATGTACGTCTCCTCATCGCTCGCGACGTTCGCGTGCCAGTCGGCAAGCTGTTGCAACCCGAACAGCACATCGCCCTCATCGTCCATCCACGGCGGCAGCGGCGCGTCCGGTGCTCCTCGTGTGGTGTCCTCGAGCATTCGCGCATTCTTCAAGCGCGAGGCGATGTCGTTCGGTGACGAGCGTTTGAAATCGACGCGGCATGCGTTGCACTGCATCTCGCCGTCGTCCCCATACAGCGCACCGAACGGGCAGCCGTGCGACAGCCACCATTCGCGCCGCAACGCTTTCTCCGCGTCGCTTCCGGTCTCTACGACGCGGGCGGCGACAAGCGCTTCTCGTGCGGTGTCCTCGGACGCTGAGGCGAGCGACGCGCGCCGGTTCCATCGAGCAATCGCGTCCTTCATCTCACGCTGCGAGGCGATTGACATGCTGCACCCGAAGCAGAACACGCGATACGAAGGCGTGTATGCGATGCCCTCGTTGTCGTCGATGATGCTTTCTTCGGTCGGGACTTCGCCGCAGAACGGGCAAGGCAGCAATGCCGGTTCTTCCTTGGGATGCGACACGGGGTCAGACATCAGCGGGACTCCGAAACGCGGGCGTGATGGTCGGCCATCATGCGACCGAGCCGTTCCTCGGCGCGGCTGACACGAGCGAGCGCACCGTCCACCCCCACGCGGCTGCGCATGGCCACGATGACTTCCTCGCGAGCCTCAGCGATCCGCGCGACGGTCGCGACGTAGTCGAGTACGGCGCGGCGCTTCTCCGCGTACCCATGCTTGGCCGGCTGCTCCTTCGACGCAGCCAGCTCCATCGCGTTCAGCAGATATTCAAATGGGGTCGTGTTCATACGTCGTGATTCCCTTGAGAGAGTGCCCAGGCCTGCTGTGTTTTCGCGGCGAGTTCGAGGAGGCGAACGCCGTTCTTGGCCTCGAAGGATTTCACGCCGCGATGTGCCTGGCGATGACACCCGTTGATGATTTGGCCAGACGGAAACCCGTCAGCGTCGACCGTCTCGAAGTGGTCGTCGCAAAGCGGAAGTGTTCGCGTCCAATCGTCCTTCTTCGAAGTACCACCAGTCTTCGCGTGCGCCTGCTGCATCTGAGTCGGCCTGCCTTTCCAGCCGCACACCGCGCACGGTTGCTGATGCAACCACGTCCGGAACTCGGGCGGCCCATAGATGCGCGCGTCTTCGTCAGGCGTGCGTTTCCACGCCTTGCGCGGCGTCGGGGGCTTGACCGTTGATTCAGCGATTCGGCGCGCCTCGGACAGCATTAGCGTTTCCTCGCCGCCGCGGCATCGGCATCCCGCATCCGTCGTCCCCGTTTCTTGTCTTCTTTGATGAAGGCGTCGAGATCAGCCAGAGATACGCCGTCGGCAGCAAGGGCAGCTTCCCGCTCGTCGCGATCGGCGATCTTGGCGTGTTTCAAGAGCGCGGTGCGGATGGTCTCGAAGCGATCGGGTTTCATTGGGGGGTCAGGTCTCTCGGAGCTGGGAGGTCACGCGGCGATGTCGCCGAACATCGAGGTGATTTCTTCGACGCTCAGCACCTGTCGACGACGGGGCGTGAACGTGCCCAACGGTTTCGGATACGCTTTCATGCACGGTGCACCCCGTCGTTGGTCTAAATCCAAGTCCGCGCGCCATTCGGCCTCGCTGCGACTCGGGCGATACTCCCACACGCCGTCCACCGTGACCGTGAACGTCGGCACCATGAACCCACGGACGGCGAGCTCGCGATACGACACGGGTTCGTAGATCGGCACACCGCGGATCACGCCACGCTCGTCGTGCAGGAGCACCCACAGGTGTTCGCTGTGCTTGGCCATCTGCTCAAGCAAGGGCGGGCCGTCGTAGGTGGTGCTCATCGGGCGAGCTTCGCCTCGGCATTGAACGCGAGGAGTGAGAATTCGCGGTTCCGAATGCGTTCCTCGATTTCCGTCACCGCGAGATCCAATTCGATGTACCGCGTGGCCGCCACGATCCCTTCGTCCACGAACGCGATGTATTGCGGGTCGGCGTGGCCGAGCGCGTCGACCGCCGATTCGGTGATCTTCTCGCCTTTCTGTTGCATCTCCATGCGTGCGCGGATCTTGCACGCCTCCAACATCGCCTTGCGCTTGAAGTCGAATTTCCCGAACGGGCCATGCAACGCCTTGAGCGGCGCGTATTCGCGCAACAGTTGTCGACGCTCTTGTTGAAGGCCCTGAAGCGAATCGAGATCCGCTCGGCATTCGAGGTCCGTGAGTTCGCCGTTGAATTCCGGGGCGGTCATTGTCATTGCGGTTTCTTCCTAGATGAGGCGCGGCGGCAGAGACGGCATGTCTTTGCGCCGTTCGCTTGGATCAGTGTGTTCTCGGGCGTCCACGGATGGCCGCGCATGCAGGTCGTCCACGCCCCGCGCCCGCGCAAACGTTTCTTGCGCTGCGCGTCGCGAATGTTCTCGACCTGCGTTCCGAGGAAGAGGTGAGTTGGATTTACGCAGGCCGGCGTATCGCACTTGTGGCAGACGACCAGCCCTTTAGGAATCTTTGAACCACTGGCGTACTCAAAGCTGATGCGGTGAGTGCGCGTCATTCTCCCGCCAACCTTGATGCGACCGTAGCCGCAATCATCCTTCGGACCAGTGAACAGCCAGCACTCCCCGTTCTCCGCGAGTTCCATGTCGCGGTAAACGCGTTGGTCTGGTGTGAGGAGAAGGCGCGGCATCAGAACGGCAACCCGTCGTCGACGGCCTGCGATTCGTCTAGCGGCGGCTCGTCTGCGGGCACGGTTGCACGCTTGGGAGTATCACCGTTCCGCAGCGGCCAAATCACGCCGTCACACGAACGCTGGCGGCACCTATAGTCCGGCTGTTTCGGGTTCTTCTTCGTCAGTCGATTGTCCCACATCCGCCCCCCGCACTTGGGGCAGGACGGTTCTCCTACATCGCCCGTCGCTGTCTTGGCGTTCGGCAATGCGGTCGGAGCGTCCGGACGCGGCGCGGCGCGGGGGATGTCGCGGACCTCGCCGCCCATGCGGCGCGCATACGCTTCGCCGGGATCTTCGAGCGGCTTCGCGTACTTGCCGTCGCTGTCCACTTGGACCCAGTTCTGCTCGTAGGCGTACAGCTCGTGCGCGATTCCAAATCGCACCGCCGCGCGCTTGAACGCATCGGTCGCCGCCTGCTTGTAGTCCTTGCCAGCGCCGACATCTTCGCGAATCACTCCCAGGATCTGGAGCCGCGCCTTGAACGAGCACGTCGCGTCCTCGCCATCCTCGACCACGAGCGTCGGAAGCAACTCCAGCGTCAAATCCCACTCGCCTGGAACGGTCGTATCCAGTCGCTCGCGAACGGTATTCGCTTCGATGTAGGCGACGAAGCGCGCGAAAAACTTTCCGTCGCGCGCAATGGCGCGTCCGTCTTGCCGCCACGCAATGCACCCTTCCGGCAACGGCGCGGCGATCTTGGCCCACACGTCGACACGTTCCGGATTTGCGTTCGTACTTCCGCCGCGAGAGATCATGAGACTTTGTGCTCCGTAGGGTGGTTCGTAGGTGCTGCTGGGTAGATGGCGCCGTGGCAGGTGATGTTGGCACAGACGTAGTCGGGCGACTTCGCGAACCGCTTCACGGCGCGACGGTCCCTCATCGGGCCACCGCATCGCGGGCAATACGGGCCGTGCTCGAACACCGACGTAGCAGGCTCCCCATTTGCGAGCCGCACACTGATCGGCGCTCCATGTTTCGATGTCATTTGCTCGTCATCCCGCAGGCGAGGTATCTTGTCTCCACCGCTCCCGGCCTGAGAACGAGAGCGTGAGGTCTGCCCTTCCGCGACGGCTCACTCTGACCAGTGGGCCGTTCGCACATCATTCCTGTTCAGTCGCGCGGATGTAGTCGATGACCGCTTCCGACCATCCGTCGATGTGTGTCCACGCGCCGTAGCCGACGCCGTTCTTGTACGAGGCGACGTTGACGAAATACGCCTTCGATTCCGGCAACGGGCCGCTGATCGTCTGGTGCGATTGCTCGTCGGTCACGACGATGATTCGGTCATAGCCACGCGAGGCCGCCGCGAGGATTGCCGTTTGGGTGTTCGTCCCGCCTCGTTCGGCCGCTTGATGCAACACATCGCGCAGTGCGAACCCACGACGGGCCGGCGCGCGCTTGGTGTGCGTTGAGAACACGTAGACATCCACGTCGGCGCAGACTTCGCGGACGAGAATGGCCAGTGCTGCCGCCGCATCAAAGCGATCCAACTCAGATTTCTTACTGATCGGCGTGCCGAACATTGAGCCTGACGCATCAATCACGAGCGCCGTTTTGCCGGCGAGCTTCGGCTGATCCGCGAGACAGCGGAGCATGGCCGCTTCCAACTGCGGCTCCCACTCCGGCGCGTAGCGAGCGGCTGAGATGAAGCGGAAAGGCAACACGCGCTCCGTGCTCATCGCCTTAAGCCCCTGCCGAATCGCTGCGTCGCTCACCTTCGCCTCCCGCATGTTGCGGAGATTGCGGAGCAGCGCGAGCGCCCCGAGCTTGTTTTCGCTCAGCAGCCGCTCCCACGTCTCCTTCTTGTCCGCGCCCGCTGATAGCGCGACTTCCCACGTATCCGGTGCGGCAAGCGTCTTGTCGACGAGTTGCTTCCACGTCGCGGCCTGCTCCTCGTCCTTGGGCTTCGCGTGAACGAGAAACAGCACGTCGCGTAGTTTGATCGTGTCGTCGCGGTTGTACTTCGCGAGCGAGTATGCCGAGAATTTCGTGAACGCCTTCGCGAGGCCGCGCTTGACTGACGCCGCCAACGGCTTCTTGCCGTCCTTCCAGTAGAGCGACAGGAACTCTGTCAACTCGTCTGGACGCTGAACGATGCGCTCCAGCAGTGCGGCGACGTTCACGCCACGACGCGCCAACTCGCGAGCGAGCAAGAGCGGTACGTGGCGCAGCTTCATCGCCTCGCGCGCTTCGATCGCAATCGTCATGACCTCCTGCGCGTCGGTGGACGCCACGAGCGACGCGATACGGTCCGCAATCGACTCACCCGACTCGTAGAACTGGTCCTCCCACAAGAGGCACGCCATCACCGTCCGGCGCAGTTCCATCGGGTTCGTGATGCGTTTGGCAACAGCGCTCTCGTGCGTCGTCGGCAGATTCGCGGGCGGGGCCTTCACGTTGGTTCTCACATCACACTCCGAAATAGGTTCCGCAGGGAACAGGCGACAACGGACTTGAGGGATTTGAACCCTCCCCTAGCGAGCTAGGGTCAACCGGAGAAGTACCCGTCATCTACGCCACTGCGGTAATACAGATTGCTCATCGGGAACAAGCGGTTCAGCCTTTGCACTCTCCGAAGAAGTAGGGCTGGCCTTCACCACGACGAGCATTTACGAAAGGGCCGGGAACGAGCGACGACAGCATGGTTTCTTAGCAAGAAGTAGCTGACGCCTTCACCACGACCCACCACATCCCTCAGAGTCCCTTCATCTCCCGCCGCCAGTCCGCCCGCCGGCGTTCCAACTCGTACCGCGCCTCTCGGCGTCGTTTCTGCACCACCCGCCATCCGACCCACCCGAGGACCAGCAGCAGGAGCCAGGACATCTCAGGCGGCGACCGGACCTGTCACGAATCGCTCGTTGAGCAGCGCTTCCTTCTCGTCCAGCACAATCCGGTAGTCCCGAATCGCGAGGCGAAGCGCCGAGAGTGCCGCGATATCGTCCGCGTTCGCCGAGACGCGGAACTGCGCTTTGTCGAGCTGGCAGTCCGCTTCCGTCTCCCGCTGGCAAATCGCGTCGTACCGCTGCTTCCACGACCGACCCTTGGCCTGCTCCCGTGACGACGCCCTCGACCGGAGCAGGTCGATGACCGCGTACCAGGGCTGCAACACCGCAGCGATCGGAGCGCCGTCGTCGATGTCCGCGAACGCCACCGCGAGCAGCATGAACACCGGCTTCGCGACATAGGCCGCAATCTTCTTCCGCGTGTCCCGCACGTACTCGAGTCGCGGCTCCTTCTTCTTGAGCCAATGCCGGCGGGGCTGTAAGACCATCTCAGTCACCGCCTCGGCAATCGGCACGATCTCGACGGCATTCGTGCTAGGCATCGTCAGGGATTCCCCGTAGTTGTTGAAGCGTTATGCAGCGACTTGGCGAGATTCTTCCCGGCGTCCTCGCCGAGTTGGTAGAGCGATCAGGCGGCGGCGCTATCGCTCGGCGGCCAAACGTCGGCTACCGTCTTGCCGATGTAGGCGGCGAACTTCGCCTTCACATCCGCGCTCAGGGGACGGTTCCCCTTGAGGCCTTCGGAGAGGTGGATCCAGCCGACGTTGCAGACTTCGTAGGCCGCAACCGCGAGCGGCTTCCGATCTAAGTCGGCCTGATGCCGAAACGCCGCCTTCCGCTCTTCTGGGGTCATCACCACATTCACCGCCGTGTAGTGTGAATTACTGTGTCACGTGGAACGCAGGGAACGTAGTTGTGAAATACACAACACGCAACACACAACTCACAACATTTCAGAGAATTTACAAATTGTCCTCGAAGGCGGACGAACTGATACGACGTGTCGCGATTGGTGAGCGGGTGAAGGAAATCCGGGAGTCGCGCGGCGAGAGCGGAGAGGCGTTCGCCGCGAGCTACCAGAAGGCAGCGAAGTCTTTCGGGCTGCAGATCAAGTTCGACCGCCACAAACTGTCGAGGCTTGAGGGCGGTGGCAGGAGGCTCACCGCCGAGGAAGCAGCGATCTTTTCGGCGATGGATCCAGAAGAACGGCCGACGACTTGGCTGATATTTGGTGACCTGAGTCGCGTCGCTGGCACCGCGAAATTCCGAAAGGTCGCTACCTAGATGACCTGGAGATTCGGAATCGGATCGTTCGTTTCGAGCGCGCGCTGCAATCGTTCCGCGGCCTCTATGCGACTAGCGCCATGCGGTACGACGACCGGCTGGCCATGTAGTGCTCGCGCTCGCGTTATGGCGATAAGAACGAGTTCGCCATTGGGTCCAAGCCACGGCGCTTGCCAGACGCCACGATCTAGAAGCGCTGTAAGGAAAGGATTTTTCACGTGCCGACCCCCGCTCTAATTCGTTCCGTTCGCGACAATGCCGTGCAAGGCGGCGACCGGGAGCGCCAGCAGATTAATACCGAAAGTTGCCCGAAGTCAACAGCATAACATGTTGGGCCTGCAAGACTTGTGATTGTGGGAATGTTGAGAACTCTCTAACTCTTTGCCTGCGACGAACATGAGGACATCGATTGTCATTCTATTCCTTGTTGCCGGGTGTGCATACCACGCCGGATTCACGAGAGCTGAAGGCGCGCCAGTGCTACCACCAAGCTCGGGCGCTGAAGTCCTAAAGACAGAACCGCCTGCAACGGCAACTCTGCTCGGCACAGTGCGGGCACAGGGCAACAACTGGCAAAGGCCTGCCGACTGTGAGGCGCAACTCGTGAATGAGGCGCGAAAGCTTGGCGCGAACGCTGTTCTTACCTCGCCGTCGAGCTCCTCGCTCGGCCGTGGCCCCAAGTGCGAAGGCAGGGCATACCTGCTCGCCAAATGAACGGGTGATTCTATGGCTGCAACTGTGCGTTGTATCCGATGTAGCAAGACGGTGCCCGAAAGCGATGTCCGACGCACGGAACACGGATTCGAGCACTGTCCTGCATGCTACGAGGAAGTCACGAATCCGAAACCGGAGCCGCCGGCAAAGCGAGCGTCGCCGCCGCGGACTTGGGACATGCCTGCAAAGACGGTCGCCGTGTCATCTGAGCCCCCCGGACGCGTCGTCCTGGTTGACATCAATTTGACCGTCGGTGACTGGTTCTACGTCATCCTCAAGATGACCTTCGCCGCGTTTCTTGCCGGGATTGTGCTCGCCATCCCTGTCGTGATCATCCTGGCTATCTTGCGCGTAGGTTCGACTCCCTAGCGGCAGTCCAACGTCTGCGTATACCGCTGTCCTGGCTCCAATTCCACGACTGCTGGCCACCACACGGGAAAGGGGAAGTCCCCACCAATGGCGCCGAACTGGTGTTGCCCGGGCGAGACGGGGAACTGCGCCGAGTCGCCAGCGGTCATCCGTTGTGCCGATATCACGGCCTGGTCGACAATGAGATTGTAGAGCTGTGGGACGGGGCAGAGAATCCGGAACGTCACCGACGCGGGGAGATCGGGCGCGGTGGGATGCGAGCACGCGGCGAGCGCGAGGCAGAGCGCGAGCAGTGTCTTCATGCCATGCCTTACGGACATCTCACCGCGCGAGATGCGCCACGGCCAGCGTCGCCAAGGTGCCAAGTACAACGCCCGTCTTGAAGCCGATTCGCGGCGCGCGGACCTGTTTGAGCGTTTCTTCATCGAGTAATGCCCGATGCTTCCAGATGTCGCGATCGGACGAGACATCCACGAGCTGCGCGTCGGTGAGTGCGATACGAAGTGAGTCGGCGGCGTGGAGCGCGTCGCTCGCTTGGATCTCTCGCACGATTTCTTTCGGCACTTCGACGCGGAGCGTATCGGTCGCGCGCACGACGGAGACGACCGTGTCTGAGATGATGCGGACGGCTTGACGGAGTGGAGCGAAGGCCACGCGAGCCGCTTCGCTGGTCGCTCGTGCGACGCTCAGGCTGTCATAGCGACGATGTTCGCGGGCTTCAATGACTCGACTCGAGTCGGCGAGTGCTTGGACGATGACCGCGTTCACGGCAGCGCGGCCGATTGCTTCGCCCTTGGCTTTGCCGGAGCGGTAGCCCGAGACGGCGACCACGAGGAGCAACACCCCGCCGACGAGACACACGTTCCCAACGTTGAGATATCGACGGGCGGCGTCGAAGCGATTCAGCCAGGCGAAGCGTTCTGCGGCCGTCATCCGTGCGCCTGCTCGATGATGCAGGCCTCGACCAAGCGGAGAAAACGCGACAAGTCGAAGCCAAGAGGATCGGTCTTTCGGCCGAGCGGCAGCGCGACAATGGCGTGCGTCGTGATGCGTTCCTTCGTGACTGCGGGATGCTTTTTCATCCATGCCGCCACGAGCTCGGCGCCGATTAGATACTGCTCGTCGGTGTACCGCTCGACGCCATCGTTCTTGTTGGCGAACGAGAGACCGATGGAGTAATCGTTGACGTTCGCGCGGCCGAGGAATGACGAGACGCCCGCATGCCACGCCCGTTTCTCCGTCGCGACGAGATGGTGTACTGTGCCGTCGCGATCGATGATCGTGTGATAGCTGACAGGATTGGGATTCTTTGGCTTCGGCGTGCAGCACCACTCGATCGACGCTTGCGTGTCGCTGTCGGCCGTGGCGTGGAGTAGAACACAGTCCACCGCCATGTTGGGCGGGCGATTGTTGAAGTTTGGCGACGCATGCTGGACGAGCCTCACGGCGCACCGTCCTTGTCTTTCGTGCCGCGGATCGCGTTGACTATCCCGACAAGCGGTTTCGCGCCATTCGCGAGGCGCGTCGGCATCGTCGGGAGAATGCAGAAGCCAACGACGAGGAACGCGCCGTCGAAGAGTTTGTCGCCGAGCGCCGTCGGGAATTGCCGATACACGAGCCACGCGCCGGCGCCCATCAATGCGAGTCCCAAGGCGAGGGCACCCCACGGATACGCGGGATGATCCGCGATCTGCTTCGCGACTTCGGTCGCGCGGTTCGACCTGCGCGGCGGCTTGTCCGAGCGCGGGGTGTACTGGGCGCCCCGTGGTTGGGTCTTCGTGGGATCGGTCATGGCGAACACTCCTTCGGCGGAATGGACGCCGGCTGAATCACCGCCAGCATCTTGCAACTGATGTAGAGATTGTTGGCCATCAGCGTCTCGGCGTTCGTGAGACGATGGCTATTCGAGCGCACGGTGTCTTCCAGGGCCTTGAGGCGGGCTTCGTTCCGCACGGTCACGTCGCCCGGCGACAGCACATGGATCCCGAGGAACCCGGCGCCGCCGCCAATCAATGCCAGCGCTGCGCCGATCGTCATCACGCGTTTCGCGACGCGGTCGATGTAGTCGGCAAGGTATTCCGCGCTCGGCCCAGCGTCGTCGGGCGGGCTATAGGTCGGAAAGAGCGACGCGCGCTTGTGGACGCGGGGCGTCATTGGCAGGACCAACCCATCGAACTATCCCTCCGCCTCGTCTCACGACGATGCTTGAGCGTTTACTCAATATACGTCTGTGTACTGCTCACAGCCAGACGCTCAGCGTCAAGCGGCCCATCCCCGCATTGGGGGCGATGCCGAGCACCCGCGCGTTGACGCCGCCGGACATGCCGTACCGCGAACTCTGGAGCTCCACAACATCCCCGATCTCGAGCGCGATGGTCGTGGCGGACATATAGACCGGCACGTCGAACCAATACCGAACAACGCCGTGCAGGGCTTGGCGGCGGTCCGCTTCGTCCTGCGCATCGGCCTGCGTGGTCAGCAAGCTCTCTTCCGTGCGGACTCCCGATAGCGGATGCGCGGTCTGAATATCCGTGTCGACATCCGTGTCTGCGTCGAGCCATTCGAGGCCAAACAACGCCCGGTCGTCGTCGGCGACCGCCCCGACGATTTCCGCCCCCTGCTGCACGGTATAGTTCTTTCCGTAACGCACGACGGTGCGATTCGGTGGCAGGCCGGCGCCGGGGTCCGCGCTCTGGACCTGCTCCATCCCGCACATGTCGTCGTCTTGCGTCAGTGTCGCCATCGGCGTTTCGCCGGACGGATCGGTCAACTGTCCAACGCGGACCAGTCCATAGCTATCCGTGGTGAACCACGCCCCGACGCTCCGGGCGAAGTCTTCCGCGACCGTCGCGCAGGAGATGCCATCGCCATCCGTGGTGTAGTAGCCGCACTCCGCGGAGTTGGCGGCGTCGAGCGCCGTCACATCGAACGCGAGCCAGTCATCTTCGACGGCGGCATCGCTTGCTCGCACGGAGGACATCAATACCGAGGGCAGCGTGGTGACGATGGGCCCCACGTTCGCATAGATGCGATTCGCGTGCGCCGCCGTCGCGGCGTGTGAAAACAGCGTGACGAGAAAAAAGCCGGGTTTGACCTGCCGCACCCGGAGCCGCGAGCCGACGAGCGCAGTGGCCGTCACGACGCCGTTTGCAACCGTGTACACCGCGGCGGCCAGATACGTGCTGTCGGTGAAGTCGTACAGCGCGAATGCACCGGTGCCGTCGACGCCGTCGGTCGTGATTAACGCCTCCACGAGCTTGACGGTATCGCCGGTCAGCGTCACGGCGCGATAGAGGTTCCCGCTACCGAGATTCGAGATCCGAGAGAACGTGTGTCCGTATTGCGTCAACGCGGCATTCGAGGCCGAGCAAGTGCCCGTCGTGCTCCAGCCAGTCGCGAGCGCACTCGGGTTCGTGACGAGGTTGGGAGACGCCGTGAATCCCGCACGCTCCAACACCTGAACGAGCGACTGTCCAGCGGTACGATCGGCGGACGATGCGCCTTGGATTGGATCACACGTGACGGCGCCATAGGGCGGGGCACCGAGACGCACATAGCTCCCGCCGGCGTCGAACAGCACGCCGTACCCGCCCCAGGGCGGCGCCAGTGAATCATCTTCGAGGTCGGTCGCGTTGGCGTACACCACCGCCGCGCTGTTCTTGGCGAGTGTGGCGTTGGAGCCATTCTCGCCACCGACGAGCCATCGGTTCTCGAAGAAGTACGCGAAGCGAAGAATGGATGCGCTATCGGGAAACTTGGAGACCTTCCACGACTGCACGACCGACGACGCCATCGCCTGGCCGGAATAGCCCGTGCCGACGACGAACGAGTCACCGACCGCGAGACCGAGAACCGCCGAGATAGGAGCACCGTCGCCGGGGCCGAAGACGGACACCTGCCGCGTCCAGTGCGCGCCCTTGTCGGTCGACGTATAGACCGCACCGCCGTTCGAGTCGAGTCCGCCGATGAAGAACGCCTTGTCGACCGACCGATACGAGGCCGCAAAGAGATTGTCAGGGAAGCCAGCGAAATACGAGACCGACGAGTAGCTCGTGCCGTTCGTCGACGTGTAGAGCGCTTGCTGTCCGACGAGCACGATGGAGTCATCGCTGACGGCGATGTCATACAATCGCGTGGCGCCAATGGCGCGGCGAGTCCATGTCGTTCCTGTCGGCGAGGTTTCGACATCCCCGAACGAACCGCCCGAGCTATTCCCGCCACAGCGGATGAAGAGTCCGCAGAACGCCGCCCACCGTACCACACCGCAGGCATCACCCGCGGTGAGCGTCGTAGTGCGCGTCGTCCAGGTGACGCCATCGGCCGACGTGGCGATGTCGAGAAAGTCGTCGCCCGTCGCGACAAAGACGGAGCCGTTCCACGCCACCCCATGGACCGCGACCGACGCGCCGACACTGAACGGATTGCCGCGACTGGTCCACGTGTCGCCGCCGTCATCGCTCGTGAAGATGCAGGCCGCACCGGCCCGTGTGCCGCCCATCACCAGCCGCGACCCGTTGTCGGTGATAGAGACAAACGCGGTCGTTCCGGAGTTCATTCCGTGCGCGATCGACGTGAAGGCATACGGGGAGAGTGCGAGATCAAGTCCCGCGTCCCGCACGGTGATCCCACTGAGTTCGCCGTCATGCACTTGATAGATCAGCTTCTGCGGATTCACCAAGACCGGCGAGACGTTCTTTGGGGCGCCGAGGCATACCGGCTTTGGCTTGCCCTTCAAGTCCTCGGTGCCTTCGAGGCCATTGGGCGGCGTGTTGTCGCCCGCGTACACCGTCGTTTGGAGCGGGACTTCTAAGGCCCGTTGCCAATCGCGGAGGGCGACGCGAATGCTCTCCTGGCCGACGGTGATCGATTCGACCGTCGCGTCAAGCCACGGCACCGCATCCGTGGTGTACTCATCGCCCTCCATCAGATATTCGATCACGACTGAGCGGCCATCCCAGCCGTAGAGGCGGTAGCTATCGAGAACCCCGTAGGCGTTGTTCAGCGAGATGTCGCCGATCGCCGATCGCCCCTTGCCTTGCGTGGCGTGGTCGTCGAACGCGGTCCGCGACACGTTCGCCGGTTGGTCGAGGCGAATGACCCAGCCTTGCGACGTGGGCGTGTTGCCACTGACGGTGAACTGCGAGCGGGAGGCGAGTTTGAGCGTGGTCGTCGCCAGCGCGTTCGGATCCCAGACCGTAAACGTGGCGAGCCAGATGACTTCAGTTGGATCGAAGGCCATAGAGGCGGCACGTCATCACGACGTTCCTTGAGCGAAGAGGAATGAGGATTACCGCATGGCCTTGATGGCCGCTGAGAGGTTGCGCAGTTCGGTACGAATGTCGGCGAGTTCGGAGACGACGCCCGGGTCACTGACGGTCTGCACGGTGTTGTTGGCCGTCGCACCTGGACCGGTGTCGTCGCCCCCGTAGGCCCGGTAGGTATCCGGATTTGCCGCGAAGCCGCTCTGATAGGTGGTGTACACCCCGACGTTGTACGACAAGCCGGTCGTCGGATCCGTGTACAGATCCTTCTTCAGACCGTAGCCCAACTTGTTGAGAGCCTTTTCGATCGCCGGAATCTCGCCCAAGTTCGTCGTCGCGTTCGCGCGGTCCACCAACTGCTGCACGAGCGTGTTCTTGGACGTGTCAAGCTGGGCGGTCGCGATGGCCGTCTGCTTCTGCAACTCGGCCAGCATCCTTTCCTGCGTCGACAACTGCGGGCCGTAGAGCTTCGTCAGATCCCCCAGCACCCCTTGCACGCGGCCATAGTCAGACTGATACGGGCTCGACGAGCCGAAGCGGGCCTGGCTTTCGCGCAGGAAGGTATCGGCCCCGCCGCTCGTCAACGCCTGGACGGCACTCTGGTCCCCGGCCAACGCCCGTTGGACGAGCGAGGAGAATTGCGATTGCGCCGTCGCGTAGCGCTGGGCGCTCGTCAGCGGCGACAGCGTTGAGAGCTTGAGCGAGTCTGAGTATTTGCTAATCGCGTCGAGCGTGTCCTTCAGACTGTCGAACGACTGCTGTTGCACCCGCACCGAGTCTTCCAACTTGGAGAGCTGGTCGCGGGCAATGTCGGCTTGGATCTGGTTCCAGAAGTTGTTCCGCTCGGCTTCGGCCTGGGCTTTCCGGTTGGCGTCGTCCTGCGCCTTCACGTAATCCGCGAACGTGTCGAACCATTGAATGTTCGGGTCGTTGATGTCGCGCAGCGGCTGGAGAATGGAATTGATTTGGTTGTTGCGGCCGAAGATGCCTTGGTCGCCGAGCATCCCCAGCAGGCCGGACGAGGCTTGCTGTTCGGCTTTGTTGATGAGATCCCGCAACTTTTTGTCGCGGAGGTCGTCGATCCGCGTGAGTTCCTCAGTCGACGCCCCGAGGGCATGCGCGGTGTCTATTTGCTCCTGGTACTTCCGGATGATGTCGTTCTGCGCGTTGAGAAAATCGCCGCCGGGGAGGAGGGCATTTTCTTGCGATGCAATGTCGCCGAAGAACGCGCCACGGATGCTGGCCTGGGCTTTCGCGGCTGCCTCAATCGCGTCGGCGGACACGCTTGTTCGAGCCGCCGCCGCGGCTTTCTTGAGATTTTCGAGCGACTCCGCAATACCGTCAAATTGCTGCGCATAGCTGGACGGGTACTGCTTGAGCGTCTGAAGAAACTGGCTCTCCGTCGACTCATACTCGCGGCGAAGCTTTTTGAGGCTTTGCGCATGACTGAACAACCCCGCAATCATTCCGCCCACTCCGCCAACGACCGCGCCGACCGCAGTACCGATAAGCGGCACTACGCTTCCGATCGCCGCGCCAGCCGCGGCACCGGCCGCGGCACCGCCGAGCCCAGCGCCCGTCGTGCTCGATGAGACCGCGCCGATCGTTGCCGCCGATCCTAGGATCGGTAGCGCGGAGAGAAGTACGCCAGCGGTGTTGCCGGTTTGGTTGTTCTTCCGGTCGACCGCATCTCGGAGTAGCGAGAATTGTCCAACCAACTGCCCCGCCGACGAGAGCAGGGCCACGCTGTTGCGGTCTGCGAGGCCGAGAGCGTTCGCAAAATTTGCAGCCGCATCGGCGCTCTCTTGAATCAGTTGCGCCTGCTGCCGTAACGCTTCTGTTCGCGCATCGGACTTCTCAACGATTTTCTTCCATGTCTCCTCGAACGACTCGACCTTGGCGACACCGAACGAATGCTGGAGGCCAATGATTTGCGCGCCAACGTCGGACGCGAAGCGTTGATTCGGGCCGCTCGAGAATTGCACGCCCAGCCCCTTGAAGGCTTTGTCGGCCTTCTCGGTCTGCACCGCCAATTCCTGCAAGACGAGCCGCGCTTCATCCCATCCCGCGACATAGTCTTTCAGATCTTCGAGTGGCTTGAGGAGTTCCGCCTGTCGATCCGCGACCTGCTTCATTGCCAGCGCCAACGCGTCCAGCGTTTTACGCTGCACCTCGTTCTGAATATCCGCGTTCGCCAACAGCTTCTCGCGGTAGTCGTACTTGTTGTTGATCAGCGTTAACGCATAGTCGCCTTTCAGGTACGCGTCGTTCAGCTCCTTCTGTCGGGCAATTTGGAGCGCCATGGCCGCCGCCGATTTCCCGACCTGCTGCTCGAGCTTGGCTTGTGCGGTGGCGATATCGGCGGTGCCACGATCAAGCAACTCCTGCGTGCTCTTCCCCGTGGTGAGTCGGCTCCAGAGATCCTTAAACTTGTCAAGCGAATAGAAATTGGCGTTGTTCACGCCCTCCATTTGCTTCTGCAACCGCTCGACGCCTTTCCGAGCGTTTTCTAAATCGACGGCGAGTTGGCCGCCCAGTCCCTGACGAGCGGCTTCCGCCATCTTGTGCAATGATTTGAGCGCCTCCTCTTGCTTCTCGTGCTGCTCGCGCGTCTTCCGCGTCAGCACCTCGTAGGCGAGCGCGGCACCACCGAGCGCCAGAGACAGCGCGATCGAGCCCGAGGCGGCGCCCGCCATGGCCGCAGTGGACTGCTGCATCGCGGGATTGAGTTGCAGCACGTTGCGCGTCACGTCGCCGATGCCCTGGCTCAGGGCATTCATCCCCTGTCTCGTGGCACCGGACGCCTTCGCGACATTATTGAAGGTCGCCTCGGTCTTCGCGCCCTGTGCTTGCAGTCCTCCAAGGGCCTGCGCGGCCTGAGTGACTTGACCGTATTCGACCTTGAGGCCGAGCGTGGCAACGTCCATCTAGTCCGCCATGATGTGCGAGCCGCCAATCGGTGGTTCTGGCCACGACAGTGGCTGAGCGGCGGGCGGCGTTACCCGCGTGGCCTTCTGCTCGTTGCGCAGTGCACCGACGAGGACGCGGTCGAGTTGCACGAGCCCGATGACTTCGTGCGGCGCGAGCGACTTGCGGGTCTGGCGTGCCCACGACTCCACTTCCGACCAGGTCGCGCCGTTGGGCGAGTCGCCACGCCCAGCACTAAACTCCGCGTGCATCTCGTCGAGATAGGCGAGCGCATCCGGATAGCGGGGCCATTGCAGTTTGCGAATGGCGTCCGCGTTCCCGCGTCTGGCCGCGGAGCGCCAGTGGTCGCGGTTCTTCGCCCCGTTGGTCTCGCGCAGCATCTCGGCCCGCCGCTCGACGAAGCGCATTAGTGCGGCGAGCTCTCGACGAAAAAAGCCTCATGGTCCGTGAGCGCGGTCAGAAACTGCTCACGCCAATCCGGTCGCTTCTCGGCAATCGCTTTCCAATTCGCGCCCGTGATCGGCAGCGACTGGCCGTTGGACTGGAAGCACCACCACTGAATGCAGGCCGCCTCCGTGTCGAATTGAATGGTCTCTTGCTCGGCGTCACTGACCGTGTCGCCTTGGCGGACGGCGTCCTGGAACCGATCGCGCGCCACCTTCGCGGCGTCGCGATAGGCACGGCTGTAGCTGCCCATCACGCGCACCGCCACGGGCTTGGTCTCTGTGCCGTCGCGATACGTTTCGAGTTTTCCGGTCGGGTCTTTGAATTGCAACACTCGACCAGTGTCTTCGTCGAGTACGCGAATACTGTTGATGTCCATGTGAGGCGTCCCCTCTCTCTCGTGGTGGGTAACCGCCTCGGTGTGGGACGCCCGACGTTGCGAACAACGTTGGCACACCGAGACGGCACCCGATGGTTCATTCCGCGACCGGCCACGCCACCATGCGTCCGCTGGCAGCGAGTGGAGAGAACACCTATGCCCCGGACGAGCTCACGGTCAGATATCCGGCGTCGTAGCCGGTGGCCGCGGTCTTCGGCCCGATGCCCAACGTCAGCGTTTCGATCTTGCCGCCGTCACCGCCGCCGAAGTCGGCTTGCACGCCGCCCAGCTTGACGCGCGGGAAGAACAACCCCCAGGCGGCTTTCGGCGTCCCGCTCGGCTCTTGGAGCAACATCGACATCTCGAATTCCGTTTCCGCGTCGTAGAGCGTCAGATTTGAGAAGTCTGATCGGAGCGACGTGATCGAGCCGTCCACCGCCAAGTCGTTCGCAAACAACGACGGCGTCACCAGCGAGCCGCCGACGGGCTCTCCTCGAGCATTCAGCGTGAAGTTGATGTCCATCCCGGTGAACACCGCGGCGAGGGCCCCGTTGTACCGGATCTGCGCATCCTCGAAGAGGAGCGGTACCGATGTCGTGAGGCTCGGCGACGTGAAGTAGGGACCGGGCTGGTTCAACTGCCGGTCGGTGCCAATCAATGACCACGTCAACTGGATGGGTTGCCCGGGGCGGAACGACATGCGGCATCCGACGACCATGCACCCGATGAATGTCTCCGACTTGAGCAGCGTCGAATCCAACTGGTCGATCGAGTGGAGGAAGTCGACCGGCGTGGTCGCATTGACCATCTTCTTGAGCAGCGTCAGCGTGCCAGTCGCGGTCGCTGCCAACGTTGTAAAGGCGCCCGTCGCGACGGTGATGGTCTGCGTCGTCAGTGCCAGCACCTGCGTGTTGACGTTGTTGTCGCCGGAGACAGTCGTGCCGGTGAGATAGAACACGTCACCGACTCGGACGCCGGCGGTGGGGAAGGACGAGCCCGCGCCGCAACTGAGGTAGTTCGTGGAGATCGCCACCGTCGTCACGGACGCGAACGCGATGTTGCGCGCCGCCGTGTTCGTGACGCGCATCAACGCTTCCATGAACAGATCGTTGTGGCCGCCGACGGTGAGTTCGGAGTTGAACGAGCCCGCCTCGGACTTGTAGCCCAGCCGCATCATCGCGCGGAGCGCGTCGGAACGCTTCTCCTGCGACTGAATCGGGGCGCGGGAATGCACCATGCCCGGGGACGCCGTGATGCGCATCTGCGTGGCGCCGGTCGTGGTGGCGATGGAGTACGGCGTGGTCTCACGACGCACTGCCGCGAGGACGACCGCATTGTTCTGGTAAGCCATTGTCTACCTCCCGAACGTCTCGCGACGTGCGTGGTGAGTCCGACGGTGGGAACGATGGAACACGAAAAGCGCGGCCCTGCCAGTGAAGACAGGGCCGCGCAACAGGGCCACGACTGCGTATGAGGTCCGACGACTACAATATGCGAATCAGCGCATCAGGCCGCAACAACATTGGTGGTGAAGGCCCAGACGGGGATCGTGATCGGGCAGACCGCGTGGCTCCCCGAGCGCAGAATCTGTCCGGCCTGCGGAGCGACCCCAGTGACCCCACCGGGGTTGCCGTCACCACCGCCGACGATGAGCGTATGTGCGCCGGCCGCGATGGTGGTCCCGGGCGTGAACAAATCCAGTACACCACTGACGCACTTCCGGATCGCGAACGCGTCGTAGCCTGGCAAGCCGTACCAGCGCAGCACCCACAGCGCCGATTCAATCATGGTAGCGCCATCGGCCGGGAAGGATCGCCGGGCGATGGGTCGCGGCACCCACTCTTCCTCGAGATAGTGCCGTAGCTCGTCGGGCTGGTCGGCGTCGCGCATCTCGTAGCGACGATCTTGGGGGAGTCCGACGCTGAGCGTGCGCCCTGCCGTCGCGCCGTCCACCGAGAGGCCACCGACGACACTCATGCCGAGCGCGCTCACGCCACTGACGATGCGGCGCGTCGTGTCGGTGAATCCCGACGGCGTAATCTCCATCCCCTGAAAAAACCCGTCCGTGATGAACGAGCCGGTGAGGCGCGTAAATCCGTTCGCGTCCTGGCCGAGCGTTGTGCTCCCGGTCGTGCAGACGCTGAGCGTTGCCGCTCTGGTGCGGAGCGCGATTTGCGCGGCCACCTGATCGAGTCTAGCCATGGCCAACCACCTTGGCGGTTTCTGCTTCCACGATGCGGTCGAGGCCTGCCGCGCTGAGCTTGACACTGTGCGGGCCATGGTTCTTGAATGTCACGCCGCGGACGTTGTCTTCAATGACCGGCGCGTACTCGCAATTGGTCTGGATCACCGCTTCCGTCGGCGTCGGAAACGAGAGTTGCCACGAGTTGCGCAGGTTGCCAGTATCAACCGGTTGGCCGGGCGCTCCCGTCACTGCCGAGCCGTTCACAATACTCTCATAGACGTGGCTGGCGACATTCAGAAAGATTTTCTGACTGTTCGCCTCCACCTTCTGCGTCCACGCGGTGATCTCGTCGCCGAAGCCCATTCATCCCCCTCGCTCGACGATGATCTTCCCCAGAATGACAAAGCCGTCGATCGACACCGGTAACACGTCGCGGGCTTTCCACGTGAGGTCGAGAATCTCGATCTCATCCCCGGGGAGCACGAATTCGTCGGTGTACGCCTTGAGGTCGTAATTGTCAGGGGTGAACAGGATGAGCGGCGCCGCGCTCGGCGACAGCCCAAGACGGACGTATCCCTCTGACTTGCCCGACGTCGTGATGATGGCCGATCCTGAGATGGACGTGACGGTATCGGTCGAGAGCCCTGTGGTCTCGTCGAAGGTTTTGCGGCGGCGGGTGAAGGTAGCCATCGTCAGAACCCAGCGTCCGAGAGATCGCGCAACGCACTGGCGTGCTCGCTCGAAAATCCCGTGGCGGCGGCGAGATCGGCGAGCGCGCTGTCATGCTCCGGTCGGTACTTCCCGTGTGGCGTGGCCGCGGGAGTTTCCACCGGTGCGGTCACGGCAGCCGACATGGCCGATATCGCGGGAATCGTCACGTTCACGGCGCGTCGTGCGGTGGCGGTGATATTCGCACTCGAGATACCAGCCGCCTGCGCCGTGAGCGAACGACGCGCCTGCGCGGTGATGCTCATCGTGCTCGACGCTGTCGCCGTGAATGCAACTGGACGACGAACGCCAAGCGTGACGTTCATTGTAGACGTACAGGCAATCGTCCCGTTGAGTCCGGGCGTGAGCTTGCCCAACGCCACCGTCATGGTGCTCGACACGGCGGCGGTCGCGCGCACGGCACGCCGCACGGTTGGAACCGGGACAATGGATGCCTGGCCACTGATGGTCGCCGAAACCGCCCGACGCGACACGAGCGATATCGTCACCGACGACTGCGCGGGAATAGCGGCGGCGATCGCGCGACGCACGGCCATGGCCGCCGCGACAGCGGAGGTGGCAAGGATCGTGGCCGACGCCCCACGGCGCGACGCGAGTGCCATCGTCGCCGACGAGAGCGCCGCGATGGTTCTCCCGACCGCGCGCCGCGCCGCGGCACGCGCCGTCAGGGTCGACGTGGCCGCAATCGTCGCAGAGACCGCGGTCCCGCCGCCCGTCGTATACGTGATGTCAAGCTTGGCGAGCTTCGCCGAATTGACACCTTCGTTGTAGTCGTAGAAGCTCGCTGTCTTTTGCGAGCCACCCGACATGCCGTTGTTGCGGACGGAGGTGTTCATCCGCCCAGCGTCGAACGACGCCTGATTCACGACTTCCTGAACGACCGCGATGAAATTGCTGTCGTTGAAGACGAGGTAGGCGTTGACCGTCGGCGTGCCGGAGAACGTCGACGCCGCGGTCGTGTACGTCCACGAGAACGGCTTGTTCGTCGAATTGTCCGGCTGACTCGCCGACGCGATCTTCTGCATCACCGCTTTGAGGTCGAGCGGTGCGTTCGTATTCGCTTCGTCGTAGACGGAGAGCGCGGCGGCGGTGATCGTGGCGCCCTGCGGGACACCGGTCGACGGGAACGAGTACACCGCCATGTATTCGCGCGAGAGCGACCCGACCCATCCGGCGAGATTGCCGCCCGTGTTCGGCTCGTAGTCAACACCACCGGCCGACGCGAAGCCGTCGTCGTTGTTCGTGCTGATCTGAATCGTCGGGTCGATCAACAAATCGCCATCGGGCGCGGTCGCGAGCGTATCACAGCGAACGCCCGCCGACAGATACCAGTTGCCGTCCGAGTCTTTCCAGAGCCGCTTGCGGAGCGGCGTCGAGGGGCGCGTCCCGTCGCTCAGTCGCGTATCGACAAAGCCCCGATCGACGGGCAGCAGTCCGAGGAGCGCGTTGCTGGCGTCACGCAACTCGAATGGCTGATCATCGTCGGCCACGTCGATCGTGGCCATGTCCTGCACCACACCGTTGCGCACCAGGCGCGGGATGTCCGACGCATCCACCTGAAACACGAGACCGAAATACGTCTCGGCCGCCGGCGTGGTGGGGGCGCGGTTGTTCTTGATCCACGTGCGCGCGGCGTTGTTGATCCGGACGACCTCTTTCACGCCATCGCCTGAGATGGCCCACGACACTCCGACTGATCCGCTTCCCGGCGTGGTCCAGAGATCGGACCACGACACGGATGACACAGGCGTCAGCGTGTCCGGTCCGAAACTCCCCGCCGTGGAATCGCTCGCGAGTTTCGCACGCGCATACGTCGGTGCGCCACCGATGTCTTGCCACGCGCGCGTCGGCCAGTGCAGATACCCGACACGAACGAGCCGCGACCAAAACCACCGTGCGCCGCGCTGCCCGCCGAATCCCACCCAACCATCGGCGCCGGCGCCGCCGCGTTTCCCGAGCGCGAAGTGCCATCCGTTCGCGGTGACAGTCCAGCCGTCGAGCTGCGCGGTGTTGACGCGCACCGGCGTGGCATCGACGGGTTGGTAGACGCCGTTCGCGTCAGCATAGTGCAGGGGCGCGACCGTGGAGACGGAGCGAAATGCCGTTGGATTCGCGTCGTCCTGCCACACACGCCCCCGGGCGGTGTGACGGTCCGGAACTGCGCGCCACGTCACGGCGGACTAGTCCAGCGTGACGGTGATGGCGCCGGTCGCCACCGTTGGCTGATCGCCCGTGTTGTACGCGATCGTCGTGATCGTGGCGTAGGCCAGCACGTTCCCCGCGCCGAACGTCACCGTATCCATGAGGGCGACGCCAACGACATTGGGAATCGACACCGCGAACGTCGCGAAGAACACGCCCGTGAGATTCGCGATGGCGCCCGCCGCCGCCGTGGCGAAGGTCATCGCAACGCGGGTATACGCGGAGGACGCTTGGGTGACTTCGGTCCCGCCGGTCGAGTCGCTCGGCGCGGTGGTGAACAATGCCGAATAGACGGTCGCGGGCTGGGTGTATAGCGTGTTCCGAAAGACGTGGTCCAGCACCTTGAGCTCGAGATAATCCGAGAACGAAGCCATGTGGGTCTCCGACGCTTCACAGCGTTGGTTAGAAAGTCGTTATGAGGCCACGAGATCCACGCGCATCGGCGGTGGGAGCGGCTCTCCGGGACGAATCCGGCCTTTCCAGCACATTGGGATCCTAAGCTTAGAATTCCACGTGGACAAGTTGTCGCG
>JADMIO011409293.1_pt1 | contig 54459 bp, 53 predicted proteins | sample 8958161 | NCBI WGS metagenome assembly JADMIO01 (sample SAMN16585339, study PRJNA669376) | soil metagenome | isolation source: Crop rotation soil | place: USA: Cullars Rotation, Alabama | collected 2011
CCCCGCCTCGATCATTTCCGGCACAGGGCAATCGTGATGGATGACGCGATAGATACGCGGCTGATGACCGGCGCTGGTGCCGGTGTCCCTCATGATGTCGATGGCGCGCGCGGGCAGATCCGTGCAGTGGGACAAGATCGTGTTGGGGCCGAGCAGTCCCAGTTTCTCGTCGTGGGCGTACTCGACCGCGTTGCCATAAGCGTGCGTCCAGAACGCGACCTTGTGCTTCGCCATCAGATGGCGGATGGCTTCCGCCTGACGGCGCACCCACTGCTCCCGATCTTCCGACCAGACGGGATCGTGGACATTGCGATTGCCGAAGCGCGAGAGCGCCGTGCAATAATCGATCAGCCCCGAAGGGTGACGCGGCTCACCGAGCAGCTCGTCGCAATTGTCGATGACAGTCTCGAATGCCACGTCTTGATCTGTCCTGACGCCATTGTGCCAGCGTGAATAAACGCGGGGCCAGGGTGGCCTCGCCGGCCCAATCCCGATCCGTGCACGAATGCCGACCTGGGAAAGACCCCGCGCGGCGATGCGAGTGAAAACGGGGTCGTCGGTACGTGTGCCGTTGCCGCCCATCATGGAGAACATGAAGGTGGTCCCGAATTTGATGCGATCGAGAGCGCACATTTGCGCTTCGACCAGCCACCATTCTTCGTCCGTGAGCTGGCTTAGAATTCGCTCGTAAAGGTCCCGCTGGTTTACGCTATTGAGACCGTCCCCCAGCGATTTCATGATGCTCCAGCCGATATACCCGTGCAGGTCGATCAGGCCGGGCAGGATTGCCTTGTGCGAGCAATCGAGGATCGCGGCAAATTTGTATTTTGTCTGCAGTTCTGCGGCTGGGCCGATTTCCAAAATGCGGCCGTTGGCCACCGCGACTGAACTACGAGTCAGTACGCGCCGCTCGGGATCGACCGTGACGATCGTGCCATTCGCGAGAAGAAGATCCGCCTGCGGAATTCCGTCGATCGCCATTGCATCCCCTAAAAATCGGTCACCAGCTTCGCTGAACAGCCCACATGGGGTGCTTCGGATTCCATGTTAGGTTAGAGCAGGTAACGGTTCCAGCCGGGATGCCGTTGACGGCTTGATCGCAGGTTTGGGGAAAACAGTTCATGAAATTCCTGACGTGGATGCTGCGCGGTTTCGCAATAGCGGCATTGATTGCGGCTGCTTCCACCTCGGCGTTCTCCGCCAGAACGATCCGCTTCATCGTTCCCGTTCCCGCCGGCGCCAGCACCGATTTCATCGCCAGGCTGATGGCGACTTACATCGGCACAATGGAAGGCGTCACCACTATCGTTGAAAACCGTCCGGGCGCGGCCGGCATGATCGGGACCGAATACGTGTCGCGCCAGCCCGCCGATGGCAACACGATCCTGATCACGCCGGGGTCGTATCTGATCGATGCGCAGATTCGCAACGCGACCTATCATCCCATCGAAAGCTTCGAGCCCCTCTGCGCGCTGGCAGCGTCGCCCGCGCTTTTCGTTGTGCCGAGTTCGTCGCCGTATCGCACACTTGGGGATTTCCTGAAGGATGCTGTTGCGCGCCCGGGAGAGCTTTCCCTCGCTGCGCAGGGGCCGGGAACGTCTTTCCACCTCGGCGTGATGACGCTGCTCGGCGCTTCGAAGACGCAGTTCAATCTTATTCCTTACTCGGGCAGCGCGCCTGTTGCGACGGCCGTGATGGGCAGCCACGTGACGGCCGGGATCGTTGGCTATTCAGTCGTCGCAGGGGCGATCAAAGCGGGCAGCCTTCGCGCTCTCGCGGTCGCGGCCGATCGCCGAATGGCGCCCTTTCCCGATGTGCCAACTTTCGCGGAAAGTGGCTTTCCGACGATCCGGATGGACAACTGGTTCGGTGCAATTGCTCCGGCCAAAATTCCTGCCGATACGACAAGTCAACTGATCGCATGGTTCAAGGCGGCAATGACCGCTCCGGAATCGCCGAGTTTGGCGAAGCTATCAAGCAGGCTGGATTGAAGAAATAACAGGGTCTTCGAAAGCAACACGTTTGCTTTCGGCGCGAAGTGGATGCTCGGCGAGCGCGCGGACAGAACCGAATTTATGAGGACGCGTCCTACGCCGCGGTGTCCCTGATCCTCACCGCCGCCTCCAGATCGACCGAGACGAGCTGCGAGATGCCGCGCTCGGCCATGGTCACGCCGTAGAGGCGATTCATCCGCGCCATGGTGATCGGATTGTGGGTGATGATAACGAACCGCGTGTCGGTCGAGCGTCCCATCTCGTCGAGCAGATCGCAGAAGCGCTCGACGTTGTGATCGTCGAGCGGCGCGTCCACCTCGTCCAGCACGCAGATCGGCGCCGGGTTGGTGAGGAACACCGCGAAGATCAGCGCCAACGCGGTCAGCGCCTGTTCGCCGCCGGACAAGAGCGACAGCGTCGCCGGCTTCTTGCCGGGCGGCTTGGCGAAAATCTCCAGGCCCGCTTCCAGCGGATCGTCGTGCTCGATCAGGCGCAGCTCAGCGGTGCCGCCGCCGAACAGCTCGGTGAACAGCCGCTGGAAGTGTGCGTTGACCGTGACGAAGGAGGACAGCAGACGCTCGCGTGCCTCCTTGTTCAGGCTGACAATGCCCTGGCGCAGCCGCGCGATGGCCTCGACCAGATCGTCGCGCTCGGCGGTGAGCTTGGTGTGCTGGGTCTCGATCTCGCCCAGTTCCTCTTCGGCGCGGAGATTGACGGCGCCGAGCCGTTCGCGGTCGCGGCGCAGCCGCTCAAGCTCTGTCTCGATCGTGGCGACGTCTGGCAGGGCTGCGTCCTGCGCAATCCCGGCAAGGCCGCCAACCGCGTCGGGCTCGCACTCCAGCATCTCGCGGATTTCGTGGGCGATGTCGGTGAGGCGCCGCTTCGCGCCCTCGACGCGCTCCTCGGCGCGTGCGGCCTCCTCGCGGGCGCCGCCGAGCGCTTCGAGCGCGGCCCGCACCGCACGGTCGCAGGCGCCGAGCGCATTCTCGGCTTCGGCCAGGCGGTCGCCGGCGGCGCTGCGGGTGGTCTCGGCGGCCTGGACCTCGCCGATCAGCAGACGGCGTTTCTCTTCGAAGATCGCCGGCGTGTCGGCGAGCGTAGCCCGCTCCTCGCGCGCCTCGGCGCTGCGGGTGTCGAGCGTCGCGATCTGGGCGACGGCGCGATCCTTGCGGTCGCTCCACGCCTGCCGGTCGGTGGCGATTGCGCCGAGGCGGCGGTCGGCCAGCTCGGCCTCGCGCGCCAGCGCCTGCGCTTCGGCGCGCACCTCGGCGAGCTGCGTGCGCTTGCCTTCGATCTCGGAGCGGATATCGGCAAGCTTATGTTCCAGCTCCGCCGACGGCGGCAGGTCGGCAAGCGCGTGTCCGGCGACGTCGGATGCGCCCTGGGCCTCGTCGCGGCCGGCGACCAGGCGGGTCTTGGCCTCCGTGAGCGCGGAGATGCGCGCGGTGTTGCGCGCCATTTCGCGTTCGGCCATGGCATGCAACTCGCGGGCGTTATCGGCCTCGCGCTGCGCTGTCCGCCAGTGCTCGCGTGCGGCGGCTTCGGCGGCGCCCGCGGCGGTCAGATCCGATTGCGCCGTCTCCACGGCCTTGCGCTTGTCGTCGAGCGTGCTGCGCGCAGACACGAGCTCGCCGTCGATGTCGGACAGGCGGCTCCGCTGGGCCAGGCGGCGGGCGGCGCCGGTCGGCGCATGCGCGTCGGCGGCAAAGCCATCCCAGCGCCAGAGGTCGCCGTCGCGGGACACCAGCCGCTGGCCGGGCTTGAGCAGGGCCGCGAGGCGCGCGCCATCGGTTCGTTCCACCACGCCGATCTGGGCGAGACGGCGGGCCAGTTCCGCGGGAGCCTGAACATATTGCGCAAGCGACCGCGCGCCTTCCGGTAGCGCCGGATCGGCCGGATCGATCGCGGCACCCGCCCAGCGCATCGCATGGCTCTGGTCGACCGGCGCCTCGAGATCGTCGCCAAGCGCCGCGCCGAGCGCGATCTCGTAGCCCTTCTCGACGGTGATCTTGTCGATCACCGGCGGCCACATGCTCTCCGTTTCGACCGCAAGAAGCTTCATCAAGGTCTTGGCTTCAGTGTCGAGGCGCTGCACTGCGCGCTCGGCATCGGCGAGCGGGACGCGTGCGGCGTCGAGGTTCTTGCGCGCATCGCCATGCGCGGTCTCGGCGGCGAGCGCTGCCTGCTCGGCCTGTCCGACCGCCGCCTGGGCGCTTTCCATCGTCGCCGCCATCGCCGCGAGGTCGGGCCGGCTTTCGGAGACGGCGGCGAGGCCGGCTTCAATATTGGCGATTTCGCCAGCGATCCGCGCGACGCGATCGGATTGCTCGCGGGCGGTCTGGGTGAGCTGGTTGCGGCGGGCGGTCAGATCGGCGAGCGCGCCGGTCAGTTCGCCGAAGGCTTTTTCTACCGCGGCGACGACGCTGTCGGCTTCGGCGGCGCGGGCGTCGACGCCGGAGCGGCGTTCTGCGCTGGCGCGGACCTCGGCGCGGAGAGTCTCTTCCTCCTGGGCAAGCTGGGCCAGCGCCGCCTCGGCGTCGGCAACCAGCGTGCGTTCGCGTGCGACATCGGCCTCGAACTGGGCGAGCCGCCGGTCAAGCTCAGACAAACGGTCGCGAGCACGGGCCTCCTCGGCGTCGAGCGTGTCGCGTGCGATCAGCAGGCGCTGTAGCGCTGCGGCGGCGCGCGCCTCGGCTTCGCGGAGCGGCGGCACGCCTTCTGCGGCAGCCTCGCGTCCCTTGCCGGCTTCGGCCTGGGCGATCGTCGCGGCCGCGACCGCGCGAACACTCAGGTCCTTGGCCTGCTCGCTGTCCTTGACCTCGGTGTTCGCGCCGAGCCAGCGCAGATAGTAGAGCGTGGCCTCGACCTTGCGGACCTCGGCCGAGACGTTGCGATAGCGGATCGCTTGCCGCGCCTGACGCTTGAGCGCATCGATCTGGCCGGCCAGTTGCGTGACGACGTCCTCGACGCGGAGCAGGTTTGCTTCGGCGGCCCGGAGCCGAAGTTCGGCCTCGTGGCGGCGCGCATGCAGGCCGGAAATACCCGCGGCTTCTTCCAGAACGCGGCGGCGCTGCTCTGGCTTGGCTTGGATGATCTCGCCGATGCGGCCTTGGTGCACGAGCGCGGGCGAGCGTGCGCCGGTCGAAGCGTCGGCGAGCAAAGTCGTCACGTCGCGGGCGCGCACCTCGCGGCCGTTGATGCGATAGATCGAGCCCTTCTCACGCTCGATCCGGCGCGAGACGTCGAGCGTGTCATGCTCGTTGAACTGGGTTGGGGCCTCGCGGTTCTGGTTGTCGATCTGGATCGCGACTTCGGCGGTGTTGCGCGGCGGGCGGTTGTTGTTGCCGGCGAAGATCACGTCATCCATCTCGGCCGCGCGCATCGACTTGTGCGAGGTCTCGCCCATCACCCAGCGCAGCGCCTCGACCAAGTTCGACTTGCCGCAGCCGTTCGGTCCGACCACGCCGGTCAAGCCGGGCTCGATCAGGAAATCGGTCGGCTCGACGAAGGATTTGAAGCCGATCAGCCGCAGGCGGGTTAGTTTCATTCCAGTTCAATTCCAAGTTGCCGCCCCAATAGGGGCGTCCAGGCTCGTGCCCGGGATTGCTGAAGCGAAGGCGGAAGCCCCCATTGGCGCGGAGAATGAATCGGCGGCTTTCAGACAGCAAACGCAAAGCCGCACTTATCCCCGCCTGTGTCGCGCGAGTGGCGGAAAAAACCTGTGTGAATCAAAGGAATACGGCGAAATGACGATTGCATGGCATGTTCCGTCCGGAGCGGGGCGCGAGCCTCCCGGCCGATCGGAAAACTGAGCTTCGGGCGTAGATCTGATTCGGTTCCGGCACGACCGTCGACAGTTGTGCCTGTGGTTCCTGGCCGCTACCAAAGGCGCAACAAGCCTTGATCACGGGGGATACTGCCATGCCGTTCGCGAGCCTTGCCCGCCACCAGGTTGCCGCACCAATGATCGGCGCAGCCGTGTTTGTGGTCGCCCTTGCCACCACACCGGCCCTGGCCCAATCGGCGGCGCAATGGCCTGACCGACCGGTGCGGCTCTTGGTGACGGTTGGAGCGGGCGGCGCCGCCGATACGTTGTCACGCAACCTGTCGAACGGTTTTGCGCAATTCGCCAACGGCCAGCCGCTGATCGTGGAGAACAGGCCCGGCGCCGGCGGCACCATCGCCGCCTCCGCCGTGGCGCGCGAGAAGCCCGACGGCTACACGCTATTCCTCGCCGAAGTCGGGCCCAACGCGGTGTCGCACACGCTGGCCAAGTTGTCCTATGACCCGCACACCGCCTTCACGCCGATCATGCACGCGGCCAACCTGCCGGCGGTCGTTCTGATCCGGCCGACGCTGCCCTATATGACACTCGCCGAATTCATCGCCGCGGCGAAGCAGCAACCCGGCAAGTTCAACTATGCCTCGGCGGGGCTGGGCAACTGGACACATCTATTCATGGCCTATCTCAACAGCCAGGCCGGAATCGATCAGGTCAACGTGGTCTATCGCTCGGGCGCGGAAATGCTGACCGCGCTTTTGAAGAATGAGTCCGACACTGCGATCATTACTCTGTCGACCGCGCTTGGTCAGATCAGGGAAGGCCGGACCCGTGCGCTGGCCGGCGTCTCGGACCGGCCGATGCCGCAACTGCCGGACACGCCATCGGTCGCGAAGACGATTCCGGGCTTCGACGTCAGCGTTTGGCACGGCATTGCCGGGCCTGCCGGAATGGATTTGGCGCTGGTCACCCGCATCAACGGGATCTTCAATCAGGTCCTGCAGTTGCCGTCGGTGCGCTCGGCCATCACACAATCGCAGGCCGCCGACATCATCGGCGGCACGCCGCAGCAGTTCGACGGCTTCATCAAGAACGAACTGAAGCGCTGGCCGGAGGTGGTGAAGGCCGCCGGCATCAAGGCCGAATAGCAGGCTGCAGGCACTCAGCTCTTCGTCAGCAGCGGCTCGATGAGCTTGGCAAGCTCATCGATCGAGGTGCCGCCGACCACCTTCTTGCCATTGACGAACAGCGTCGGCGTTGAATTGACGCCGAACTTGTCGGTGGCGCGCTTCTGCTCGGCCTGCATGGCGTCGAGCATCTTCTGATCCGACAGGCAGGAGTTGAAGGTCTGCTCGCTCATGCCGGCCTGCTTGGCGAGAGCCAGGAGCTTAGGGATAGGCTTCTCGACCGCCCACTGGCGCTGCTGCTGAAACAGCGTCTCGATCATCGGGTAGAACTTGTCCTTGTCGGCGCAGCGCGCCAGCATTGACGCACCCGCGGCCAGTGGATCGAGCGGGAATTCGCGGAAGATGAACCGCACCTTGCCGGTGTCGACATAGCGCTTCTTCAACTCCGGATAGGTCGTCTCGTGGAAATGGGCGCAGTGCGGACAGGTCATCGAGGCGTATTCGACGATGGTGACGGGGGCGTCGTCCTTGCCGAGCGTGCGGTCGCCGAGCGGCGGCGGAACCAGAAGTTCTGCAGCAGTCACGCTCTGAGCGGCCGCGGGCTGCAATGTTTCAATGCCTGCGACCGCTACGACGAGCGCAATCGTGCTCGCGCCAACCAGCAATTCGCGACGTGTGATCACCTGAAAACTCCGTATAAGCCCAATTTGGCCGTCAATCTTGGCCGCCAATGTGGCATTCGCGGGCCGGTTCGCCAAGGGCGGCGAAGGTTGTCCGGTCACGTTCGTTTGATGCGGTAAACGCCAAACCGGACCGGTTCAGCGCCCTTTGACGGCGGCGCCAAGCCGGCCAAGCGCGGCCCGCAGTTCGTCATCAGCGATGTCGGTCAGCGTGGCTTCGACGCGTGCGACCTCGGCGGCATCCAGTTTTGACGGATGTGTTTTGGCTTTGGGACGCGACAAGGGAGCCTGGCGAAGCGCAATCCGCCCGACCGCCTGCCAGCCGAAAAAGCGATTGATCCGTTCCAGGATCACCGCGGACTGGTGCTGAATTTCGATCGACGCCGGCCCTTCGACGCGCAACACGAGCGTGGCGGGTTCGGGCGGCTCGCCGTTGACCTCGCGCGGCCATTGCAGCTTGACCGGTTCGGCGTGGGCGGCGATGTCGGCGCCCACAATGTCCTTCCAGCGTGTCACCAACTCGGCCGCGGCAAAGCCTTGCTTCTTGAAGGCGTCCGCCAGGAACTCGGTTGTGAGTTCGGCAAGCTTGCGGACGGGGCGGGGCTTGTTCACGCGGTTGGGCTCTGTCACATCGGGCTTATGAGGGTAGCAGGCGCGGCGGCCCGGAAGAAGCGCGAGACGGCGGGTGTGGACGAAGCGCCCGATCCCCTGGCGCTGCTCGCCTGGTACGACCGGCATCGCCGCCATCTGCCGTGGCGCTCCGCGCCGGGCGCGTCGGCCGATCCCTATCACGTCTGGCTGTCGGAGATCATGCTCCAGCAGACCACCGTGAAGGCGGTCGGCCCCTATTACACGAAATTCCTGGCGCGCTGGCGCAATGTGAAGGCGTTGGCGCAAGCGCCGCTCGATGACGTGCTGAAAGCCTGGGCCGGGCTCGGCTACTACGCCCGCGCGCGGAACCTGCATGCCTGCGCGCGGGCCGTGGCGGACCAATACGGCGGCCGATTTCCCGACACCGAGGACGGCTTGCGTGTGCTCCCTGGCATCGGCGGCTATACCGCGGCCGCCATCGCGGCGATTGCGTTCAACCGGCGCGCGGTGGCGATCGACGGCAACATCGAGCGTGTGATCGCGCGGCTCTATGCCATCGAAGCCGAATTGCCCGCCGCGAAGTCCGAAATCCGTGCGCGCGCCGAGACGCTGGTGCCCCTGCGGCGTCCGGGGGATTTCACGCAAGCGATGATGGACCTCGGCGCCACCATCTGTACGCCGAAGAAGCCAGCCTGCGGCATCTGTCCCTGGATGCAGGTGTGCCGCGCCCGTGCGCGCGGCGACGCCGAGACGTTTCCCCGGAAAGCGCCGAAGGTCGAAGGCAGGCTGCGGCACGGCGCATCCTTCGTCGTCATCCGCGCCGACGATCATGTCCTGGTTCGCAGCCGTCCGGCCAAGGGCTTGCTGGGCGGTATGACCGAGGTGCCATCGACCGCATGGACGCACGAGCTGAAGGCGGCTAACGCATTGGCGCAAGCGCCGCTCGAATTGAAATGGCGCAAGCTGCCGGGCGTGGTCGAGCACGGCTTTACCCATTTTCCCTTGCAGCAAGTGGTCTATGTCGCGCGCGCGCCGGCGAAGACCCAGGCGCCTACGGGCATGCGTTGGGTCGCGCTCCGCGATCTGCACGGCGAAGCGCTGCCCAACGTCATGCGCAAGGTTGTGGCGCACGCCGGGCTCGGCGGCCGTCCGCGATAGCCAGGCCGTGTACTCATCAATTGAATTGGATCGACCTTGTTACGCGATGTCCGTTATTGCAGCAGCAGAAAAGCAGACATCGTTTCAGATCAGGTTTGTGCCCATAGCTGACTTCAAGCACCGAAATAGGCATGTTAGTGTCGCGACATCGTGGGTTACAACCGCATCAAACCAAGTTTAGCCCGGCGCGCATTCCGCGTGCTGCTGTGCTACGCGCTCGCGCTGCAAACGATGTTTGCGGCTTATGTCACAACACCAACGGTCACTGCAGCGCCCATCATTGGCAGTATCATCTGCCATCAGCCTTCCAGCACGCCGCCAGGTTCGGACGCTCCGTCTTCTCCCGCGGCGCCCTGCGCGCTTTGCGCGATTGTTGCTTCCGCGGCCGGACTGCTGGCCGCGCCGTTGTCCGGATTGTGCGCGCCGACAATCATTGCGGGTTACGTCCGACACGGCGACCTGACCATTGTGGTCAATCAGCCACCGCCCCGAACGGGGCAGGCACGCGCCCCTCCGCATCTGGCCTGAACGGTTGCTTAGTCGGCGCGCCTGCTTTGCGCCGTCAATCGTCCACGCCAATTTCGGAGAATTTCAATGTCTCGTCCAATGCTTGTTAGTGCGCTCATGATCGCTTTCGTCACAACGGCTGCCGCTCACGTCACGCTCGAAGGTCAGGAAGCGAAGGTCGGCGCCGGTTACAAGGCCGTGCTGCGTGTGCCGCACGGCTGCGACGGCGCTGCCACAACCTCGGTCCGGGTCAAGATCCCCGCAGGCGTGATCGGCGTGAAGCCGATGCCGAAACCGGGGTGGACGCTGTCAACCTCGACCGGCAAGTACCCCAAGACCTACAAGCTGTTTCACAACGAACTGACCGAGGGTGTCACCGAAATCGGCTGGTCAGGCGGCAAGCTGCCGGATAGCTGGTACGACGAGTTCGTGTTCACCGGCTTCCTTGCCGGCGATCTTGCGGCCGGAACGAAGCTCTACTTTCCCGTTGTCCAGGAATGCGAGAAGGGCGTGCACCGCTGGATCGAAATTCCGGAGGGTGGGAAGACACGCTCCGACTATCGTGAGACCGCGCCAGAACTGATGCTGCTTCCAGCGAAATAGAGGCGGACATGCGCGGCTTTCGGATCATCGCCGTTGTGTTTGCGGCGCTGGTCGCCGCGACCGCCGCGCATGGACACGCCTCGCTGATCCAAAGCGAGCCAACGGATCGGACGGTGGTGGCGCAATCGCCGGCCATCCTCACGCTCACCTTCAATGAACCGGTGTCACCGCTCGCGCTGCGATTGGCGCAGCCGACCGGCGAACTGGTCGAGTTGAAGAACGTGGTCGCAAGCGGCACGACTGTAACCGTCGCTATGCCGGCCGGCTTGCCGCGCGGAACGCATCTGGTGAGTTGGCGGGTCATTTCCGCTGACGGACATCCCGTAGGCGGCTCGCTGACGTTCTCGGTGGGCGAGCCGAGCGCGGCCCGGGCTTTCGGTTCCCCGGAGGGCGACATCCGGCTGCGTCCCGCGATCTGGATTGCCCGCTTCGTCCTGTACGTGGGGTTGTTCGTTGGGGTGGGCGGGGCGTTCTACAGCCGCTGGATCGCGGCCCTGCCCGTACCTGAGCGGATCGCCAGGACAAACACAGTCGCCATGCAATGCGGGGTGATTGCAGCGCTCGTGTCGGTCGGGTTTCAGGGGGCCGACGCGCTCGGCGAGCCGCTGGCAAGCATCCGCGAGTGGCACGTTTGGAGGGGCGGGCTCTCGACAACCTATGCGCTCACTCTCGGCATCGCTGTCACGGCCTTTGTGCTCGGGCTTGCCTCCACTGTGGCCAAAGAACCTGTTGCCCGCTGGTGCGCCGCGCTCGCCCTTGCCGCTGTGGGTGTTGCGCTGGCGGCGAGCGGACACGCCGCCACGGCCGGCCCGGCTTGGGTCACACGTTCCGCCGTTTTTCTGCACGTTGCAACAGTGACGTTCTGGGTTGGTGCACTGTGGCCCCTCGCCATGGCCGTATGCGGCAGCCAGAGCCGGGACGAACTTCTGCGCTTCTCAAAGATCATCCCGTTGCCGCTCCTGGTCCTGGTGACAAGCGGGATTGTGCTCGCGATCATTCAGGTGCGGCGTTTGGATGCACTATGGACCACGAGCTACGGTCTCATCCTGTGCGCCAAGCTCGTCGCGGTCTGCGCTGTTCTCGCTTGTGCGGCCCTCAACCGGCGTCTTACTCCGCTTGCTGCATCGGGAGAGCCGCGATCCGCTCAACTGCTCGTTCGTTCGATAAGGATTGAGCTGTTGCTTGTGGCGGTCGTCGTGGGGCTTGTTGCCTCCTGGCGCTTCACGCCACCGCCCCGCTCGCTGCTAGCCGCCGAGGCACAGCCGATCCGTGTGCATATCCATACGGCAAAGGCCATGGCCGACCTACAGATCGGGCCGCAGGGGGTTGATGGGAGGCGCATCACACTCGCCTTGCTGGACGGTGAGTTCCGACCGCTTCCTGCCAAAGAGGTCGTGCTGGTTCTGTCCAAACCCGAGGTTGGAATTGAAGCCCTTCGTCTGCCCGCCAGTCGGCAGGAGGACGCGACATGGCGGATCGACGGCGTGCGACTTCCGACCGCCGGGCGCTGGCAGGGTCGTATTGAAATACTGGTCAGTGACTTCGAGAAGGTCGCAATCGAAGAAGAGATAGAGCTGCGCTGATCAGTTGAACTCACCGTCATTTTCGACGTTTGGCCCCTCGGTACCACGTCTGCTTTGCACACAATGGCGACCGCAGAGCAGACGAGCCGGATATCCAAAAGGTGCCAGGAGGCGACATCGCACCGCTTATTCAATCAGTTGATCGGCAGGGTGCGCCAATGAGTAAACGCCCTGCTATTTCTTGGCGCGCGGCAGGAATGCTTTCAGCGGCCGCTTGATCGCGCCGGAACAGGCCCGCGTGATGGTCTTTCCGCCATCAGTCCAGGTTTGCGTGCCGGTCAGCTTGGCGCTGCGCCGGACGAAGGTGCCGCTGTATTTGGCCTGGTACTCGCGGCCGGCGCCTTTCCACGAGCCGCTGAGGCTGATCGCCTGGCCGTCGACCTTGCCGGAGCCCTTCTCGGCAGCCACTTCGGCCGATTCACGCAGCCGGACCACATGGGTGTAGGTTGCGTTGGCCCCATCGATCGTGACGTCGATGGCCTCGCGCATCTTGTTGTCCGTGAACGGCAGCGTGTCGCAAACCAGCGTGCCGCGATAGACCGCATCGCGCACTTCGGCCGCGGCCGGTGCAGCCATGCCTGCCGTCACCGCCGCGGCGATCACAACGATCGCTGTTGCTTTCCGATCCATGCCGTCTCCCTAAGGTTTTTCTTGCTTCATCAGAATCCGTACAGCGCCTTGGCGTTCTGGGTCAGGATGCGGTTGCGCACCGCGGCTTCGGGCACCCATTCGGCCAGGAGGTCGAGCAGATCGCCGTCGTTCGGCATCACCATGCCGTCGAGATTGACGTGCGGCCAGTCCGAGCCCCACACCATCCGTTCCGGGGCGTGCTTGACGAAGACATGCGCGAGCGGCGTCACCGAAGGATAGGGCGGCGGCTCGCTGGTGCAGCGCATCGGTCCGGAAAGCTTCAGCCAGACCTTGCCGCTGTCGAGCATCTTGAGAACAGCCTTCACCGCCGGCTGATCGGTGCCACCGGCCGCCGGGATGCTGGCAAAGTGGTCGAGCACGATGGCATTCGGCAGCGCGAGCAGCTTGTCAGCATATTCGACGATGTCGGTGCCGTGCGGATAGAACTGGATGTGCCAGCCGTGTTCGTGGACGCGCGCCGCGATCTCCTTTGAATAGTTCGGCACGTGCTGGCCGCGCTTGTGGCTCATCATCCGCATGCCGCGCACGCCGAGCCGGGTGAGCCGGCCGATCTCGGACGATGGCGTGTCGTCGCGCAGGAGAGCGATGCCGCGGAAACGATCGGGATATTTCGCCAGCACGTCGGCGAGCAGCGCATAATTGCGGCCATAGCCGCCCGGGCTGACGATCACGGCCGTGGACAGCCCGAGCTTGTCCTGCAGCGCCATGAAAGTTTCCGGCAACGCATCGCGCGAGGTGTAGGGACTGTCAGGCGCGAACGGATATTTCGCCGCGGGTCCGAACAGATGGATGTGGGTGTCGCACGCCCCCGGCGGCGCCTTGAGTTTCGGCTTTTTCGGATTGGGATCGGGGCCTGCGGTCAACTTCGGCATTCCGGGCGTCCTTGCGGCGGCAAGTCTGTACTGAGGAATTATTGCAGCTTGATATTGGCTGCTTTGGCAAGCTCACGCCACTGGGGCAATTCGCGCGCGATCAGCTCCTGGAGTTCCAATGGCGTGCCGCCAACCGGCTCGACACCCTCGCGCTGCAGGCGCTCGACGATGTCCGGCGCGCGCGCCGCTTTCGCGCTGGCTGCGGCCAGCCTGTCGACGATCGCCTTTGGTGTGCCGGCGGGAGCCATGATGGCATTCCAGAGAATGCCTTCGTAGCCGGAAAGCCCCATCTCGGCGATGGTCGGAGTATCCGGCATCAGCTTGGAGCGCTGGCGGCTGGCGATGCCGAGCATGCGCAGCTTTCCCGCGACGACGTGTGGATTGGAGGTGGCGTAGGTGTCGAGCTTGAGCTGCACCACGCCTGCGAGCAGGTCGGTCATGGCCGGAGCGGCGCCGCGATAGGGAATGTGCGCGACCTGGATACCGGTTCGCCGCAATAGAAGTTCAAAGGTGATGTGGGGAAGGGTGCCGATCCCCGCCGACGAATAGTTCAGCTTGCCGGGGTTCTTCTTCGCGTACTCGACGAACCCGGCGAAGGTCGTGAATCCCGCGCCGGGATGGCTCACCAGCACTTCGGGCACTTCGGCCACGACCGAAACCGGCACGAGGTCCTTTTCGGTGTCGTAGGGCAGCGACGCCTGCAGCGCCGCGTTGATGGTGTGGTTCGGCGTGGTCAGCAGCAGCGTGTAGCCGTCAGGCGCGGCTTTTGCCACGGTATCTGTCGCCAGGATGCCGCCCGCGCCGGCCTTGTTCTCGATTACGAACGGCTTGCCGAGGTCTTCGGCCATTTTTGCCGTGATCACGCGCGCGATGATATCCACCGCGCCACCGGCTGGAAACGGCAGCACCAGGCGGATCGGCTTTTCCGGATACTCGGCGAAACCTTGTCGCGGTCCTGCGAGCACGAAGCAAGCAGCGGTCATGGCTAGAGCAATGGTGCGAGCCGATGTCATGCCTTCGCTCCTCACGCGCCGTCGAAATAGAGCTTGCGGGCGCTCTCGCCGAAGATCTTGGCTCGCGCCACCCCATCGGGGATGCATTCGTTGAGCCAATCCATCGTCGACTGGTAGGGGAATTGGCCTTCATGGCCGACGAAGGGGCAATCGCTCGCCCACACCAGGCGATCCGGCCCGGCGAGTCGGACAAGCTCGCGCGCATAGTCCTTCGATTGCGGCCCGAGCCTGTAGCCGCCCGAAACCTTGACCCACGTGCGGCCCTTGTCGATCGAGCGCAGCAGCGCCTTGAAGCCGTTGCTCTGGATGCCGGTGCGCGGATCGGGCCTGCCGAGATGGTCGACCACGATCTTCACGCCGGAGGCTTCCAGCGTCGGCAGGATTTTCGGCAGGTCGTCGCCTTCGACGTGGGGATGCACGTGCCAGCCGAGGTCGGCAAGGCGCCGGAACAGCGCGCGATAGTCGAATGTCGTGATGTCGGGCAGCTTCGGCAGTCCGATGAACGGCAGCCGGATGCCGACGAAGCCGGCACGGTTCATGGCTTCGAGCGCGAAGCGATCCACGGTGGGCTTGACGATCGCGGTGCCGCGCAGACGCCTGGGATGCGCCTGGAGCGCGGCTAGGGTGTAGTCGTTGTAATCCCCCCACGGGCTTGCTGCCGCGATCACCGCGCGCTCGACACCATGCTTGTCGAGTGTCGCGATCAGATCCTGATGGGTGAAGCTGCAGGTCGGCGCGTGCCGCGGATTGTCGATCAGCGGCATGTCCGTGGTGAAGACATGGACATGCGCGTCGATCTTCAATGTGTCAGGCATAGCCATTTTACAGCGGTTGAAGACCGGCCTTCTTCACTACCGCCGCCCACATCTCGATGTCGGCCTTCAGCCGCGCGTCGAGGTCCTCCGGCGATCCGCTCATCGGCTCGCCGCCGAGATCGAGCATGCGCTTCTGGAAGTCCGGGTCGGCGATGATGGCGCGGACGTGGCCGTTGAGCACGGCGATGGTCTCTTTCGGCGTCCCGGCCGGGGCCACCAGCGAGTTCCAGCCGTCGACGGCGGCGTCGATGCCGCTTTCGCGAAGCGTCGGCACGTTGGGCTGCATCGGTGAGCGCTTGCTGCCGCTGGCTGCGATCGCCCGGACCGAAACGGCATCGATCGGCGATTTCAGCGCCGCGTAGGAGTCGATGCCGATCTGGGTGTCGCCGCGAAGGAGAGAGGTGAGCACCTCGGCCGAGGTCCGGTGCGGCACCACGGTCATCGGGATGCCGGCCACCGCACGCAACAGCTCGCCGGTGACATTCTGCGTGCTGCCGGGATTGATCGTGCCGATATTGAACTTAGCCGGGTCGGTGCGGGCGAGATCGAGCGCGTCTTTCAGCGACCGCAACGGAGATTCGTTCTTCACCAGCAGCAGCAGATCGAACAGCGCCATGGGCGCGACCGGCGCGAAAGCCGTTGCAGGATCGAACGGCATGGTCTTGAGCAGTGCCTTGCTCAGCGCAATCCCGCTCGAGAACACAAACAAGGTGTAGCCGTCCGGCTGGGCCGAGGTCACCGCGTTTGCAGCGATGATGCCGCCGGCGCTCGGGCGGTTCTCGATGACGACCTGCTGTCCGGTGCGTTCGGCGAGCTTCTGGCCAACGAGCCGCACCGTGATGTCGGCAAAACCGCCGGGGCCGAAAGGCACGACCACGCGGATCGGCCGGCTGGGATATGTGCCTTGCGCGCTCGCGGGGACGATTGCCGCGAGCCCGAGCAGCAGCGCCAGCAACGCGCCTGTCATCCTCCGCACGACATGACCCCCTTGAATTTTCCTCAACACTCAGCCCGTATGAGGCTGGACAGTTGCTCTCATCCTACCTCGCGCCGGGAATGCCGCAATGACGGCGTGCCGGCAAACCAAGGAGAACGTGATGACCATCCAGCGCTTCGAGAACGGCCCCCGCATGTCCCGCGTGGTCGTGCACAATGACACCGTGTATCTGGCCGGGCTGACCGCTGACGCAACGGTGGGCCAGAGCGTCGCCGAACAGACCAAGGAAATCCTGGGCAAGATCGATGGGCTGTTGAAGCAGGGCGGCACCGACAAGTCGAAGCTGCTGCAAGCCACGATCTGGCTGCAGGACATCCGTGTCGTGGACGAGTTCAACAAGGTTTGGGACGCCTGGGTGGTGCCCGGCCAGACGCCGGCACGCGCCTGCATCGAGGCGCGGCTGCAATCGCCGGCCAAGATGATCGAGATTCAGGTGACCGCGTCGAGGTAGCGAGCGATGCTCGGCCGGCGGGCTGCGATGTCCTTGCTGCTGACGCTGCCGTTGGCGGCGCCGGCCAACGCGCAGGCTTATCCTGATCGGCCGATCCGGATGGTTCTGCCGTTTGCGCCCGGCGGCGTCACCGACGTCTCGGCTCGATATGTGGCGCAACTGATGTCGGTGTCTTTGGGCCAATCCATCATCATCGAGAACCGCTCCGGCGGGGGCGGGTCGATCGGCACGACCCAGGCAGCGCGGGCTGAGCCCGATGGCTACACGCTGCTGGTTGCGAGCTCGGCGACGCACGCGATCCTGCCGGCGATGTTCGAAAAGCTCGACTACGACGCGATCAAGAGTTTTGCGCCGATCGCCGGCATGTCGATTGCGCCTTACCTGCTGGTCGTGAACGCCGACGTGCCAGTGAAGAACGCCGGCGAGCTCGCAAACCATGCCAAAGCGAATCCTGGCAAGCTCAATTTCGCTGCGGCGACCGGCACGCCGCCCCACATCCTCGCCTTTGTCTTCAAGGAATTGACCGGGACGGATTTCGGCGTCGCGCTGTATCGCGGCGGTGGACCGGCGATGGCCGACCTACTGGCCAACCAGGTGCAGGCTATCTTTCAGCCTACAACCATTGTTCTGCCACTGGTCGACGACAAGCGCGTTCGCATTCTCGGAATTGCTGCAGAACAGCGATCGAGCCTGCTGCCGGGCGTGCTGACCTTGGCCGAGCAAGGCTTTCCGCAACTGATCGCCAATTCCTGGAACGGCCTGGTCGCGCCGGCCGGCACGCCCGCGCCGGTCATCCGCCGGCTCAATCAGGTCGCCAATGGCGCCCTCAATTCGCCAGGGCTCAAGGCCCAGTTCACGAACCTGGCGATCACGACAAACGGCGGGAGTGCGGACAAGTTCGCCGCATTCATGCGGGATGAGACGGTGCGCTGGGACGGCTTTGTCAAAGCTTCGAAGTTGCCGAAAGACCGCTGAGCATCAACTGGGGAACGGTCCCCATGCCCGCTGGATAGCGGGACGCGCCTCGATCGCGTCGTGCCAGCGCTTGAGATTGGGGTAGTCGCCGAGGCCGATGTCCTTGACGCCGTGCAGATGCACGTCGGGATACATGGTCATGTCGGCGATCGAATAGCCACCGGCAACGTATTCGTTCGAAGCGAGATGCCGGTCGAGGGTGCCGAGCATGTCGCGGATGACCGTGTCGTAATGCTTCATCGCGGCCGGCACCTTTTCAGGCATGCGCACCACCCACGTCCCGAACTGCTGCGACAGCGTCGTGAAGGTCGCCGAGCCGTAGAACAGCCATTGGTCGACCTTGGCGCGGGCGAGGGCGTCAGCGGGATAGAATTTGCCGGACTTCTCGCCGAGATATTTGAAGATCGCGCCGGATTCGCACAGCGTCACGGTCGCGCCGCCCGGCCCGTCGTGATCGACGATGGCCGGAATCTTGTGTCCGGGACTGATCTTCAGAAAATCCGGCGCCATCTGCGCCTTTTCCCGGATGTTGACCGGGATGATCTTGTGAGGAAGCCCCGTTTCCTCGAGCATCATGCGCGGCTTGTAGCCGTTGTCGGTCGTCCACGTGTAGCAATCGATCATCTCGTCCTCGCTGAAAACTAACGCCTGATCACTGCGCGCCGGCACCTGGCATGCCCAGCATCGACTTCACCGCGGTCGATACCATGGGATAGGCCGGCCCATGTGCATGAATGACGTCGAAGTGATTGGCCCCTTCGGGGATCATCAAGCGGACCTTGTCGCCAAGCCCGGTTGCGGCTTGCGCGAAATTCTTGGTGATCGTCACCCGCCACGGATTGTCGCGGGTTCCGACGATGAGGAATTGAGGAATCCCAAATGGCAACAGACGAATCGGATTGGTTTCGGGCCACAGCGGGGTGGCCGCGTCCGCGTCCGAGACGTTGAGGAGTTGCAGTGCGTCCTTGCGGTTGCCGATGGTCAGGGCCCCTTCCAGATCGACCACGCCCGCAAGCGAGACCACGCCTTTGATCGGCAATGGATCGGGCATGTATAACTTGCTTGTCTTTGGCAAATTTTTCCGGCCCGCGAGCCACAGGGCGAGATGTCCTCCCGACGAGTGCCCGGCAACAACGATGCGATTGAGGTCCAGCTTGTACTTGGGCGCGATCGTGCGCAGGAAATCCAGCGCCTTGCCGACATCAAGGAACGTCTCCGGATAGCCGCCCGCAGCATTGCCCAGTCTGCGGTATTCGACGCTCCAGGTTGCAATCCCTTCCTTGCTGAAGGCTTCGACGAGCTGTTCGGTGTGGCCCAGCGTCCAGTCGGCCGTCCACCCGCCGCCATGCACGAAAACAAGGACGGGATAACCGTCGGGACCCGGGGTGACATTCTTCGGCAGACGCAGGTCGCCGAACGTCGATGCGTTCTTGCCGTAGAGGATCCGATGGTCGGATTGAGAGGAGGGCAACCATTCGATCGTGTCGACGGCGGCCGGGTTGATGAACGTATCGGCAGCCGTGGCGATCGATATGCAGTGCGACTGCGCCGCGAGGACAGCGGCTGCGATCAGTTTGATTAGAGCCTTCACGCTCCCCCCTCGCTGCTTACCGAGTGCAACCAAAGTGTATGTGCCAAGGTCGTGCGTCCATGGGTGTGCGCTAGTTCGTCTTACGCATGGCGGCGTCCTGCATCGCGCGGCGCTGCTGCTGGTCATCGTAATGCTGCGGCTCCATCGCCCAGGAGTTCTGGTCGTATCCGTTTGAGTAGTTGCGCGCGGTCTGCGTCGGATTGCGGTTGACCAGGGGGCGCAGGCACATCGGGTGCGTGAGGCTTCGCACCTCATGCTCGATGGTGAACAGGTGCTTGCCGCTATCGAGATCGGTGATGTCGCGGAAGCGGTACTGGTACTGGTTGTCCTCGCGGTTGACCAAACCACGTTCGCCGAGCCGCTTGTGCGGGCCGGAAAAATTCACGACGTAGATCTGCACGTGATGCTCGTCGTAATCCGGCAGCGGCTTGTCGGTCTCGCGGAACAAAAGATGCTGGTTCTTGCCGACCGTGACCTTCGCCGTGGTGCCGTCGTCATTCACGACCGTTGCCGGCACGTCGATCATCTGCTGGTAGAATTTCGCGATACCTTTGGCCGTGCCCGCCGGCACGTCGAACTCGACATAGGGAATGCCGAGCGTGATACGGCCGAAACGCCCGGCGTCCGGCTCGTGCAGGCGGATGGTATTGCCCCACGGGCAGGTCGCCTGGACGTAGTCGTTGTGCTCGACGAAAGCGAATTTGGTATCGGCGAGCTTCGGCTTCACGGTGGCAAGCCGCTTCAGCAAATCCTCGCGGCCTTCGATGACGATGCCTGTCTTGCCGCGCAGCACCTGCGGCTTGCCGGTCGGCAGGTGGAATTGGCTGCGGCCGACATTCATCCACATGTTGTCGTCCATCACCATGAGATAGGGGTCGCGGGTGAGGCCAAGGCCGGCGCCGTAGAACAAGGACGCGATCCGCTGGTCGGGGATCGTGACATTGACGTGCTCGAGGTGGATGGCATTGCCGAGGTCCTCGGCGGCGCGGTCGAAGGTCTTCTGGTCCATGGCGCAAATCCCGGAAAGGTTGATAGGTCCACTATAGCACGCGGCGGAGCGTCTCGTTGAGGGCTTCCATGGCCGGCAGTCCTGCTATGCTCCGGTCAGTAAAGAGTGAGGGAGGACTGGATGTACCCGACCGCGACGCCGCCCCTGGTGCTGAACGAACGCGTGCCTGACCCGGCGGTGAAAATCCTCGATCCGAGCTTCGAGAAGTACAAGCTGCCGCTGGCGAGCGTGGAGCGCCTGTCGCAGGGCTACTCATGGGCCGAAGGGGCGGTCTATTTCGGCGACGCGCGGTGCCTCTTGTGGAGCGACATCCCGAACAACCGGATTATGCGCTGGGATGAGGAAACCGGCGTCACCAGCGTTTACCGCAAGCCCTCGAACTACGCCAATGGCAACACCCGCGACCGCCAGGGCCGGCTCGTCACCGCCGAGCACGGCCGGCGCGTGACGCGCACCGAATACGACGGCCGCATTACGATTTTGATGGATCGCTTCGAAGGCAAGCGGCTGAATTCACCGAATGACATCGTGGTGAAGTCCGACGACTCGATCTGGTTCACCGACATGAACGCCGGCATCACCGGCAACTGGAATGGCGAGACGGCGGAGTCCGAAATGCCGCAGCGGGTCTATCGCATCGATGGCAAATCCGGCCAGCCGACCATTGTCACCGATGGCGTGGTGAAGCGGCCGAACGGCCTTGCCTTCTCGCCTGACGAAAAGAAGCTCTATGTGATCGAGAGCGAGCCGGGAATCCGCGCTGTCTACGTGTTCGATGTGGATGGCGCGAAACTGTCGAACGGCAAGAAGCTGATCAATTGCGCCAAGGAAGAAACGCCGGACGGCTTCCGCGTCGATGTCGATGGCAACCTGTGGTGCGGCTGGGGCATGGGCACGGCCGAGCTCGACGGCGTGCGAATCTTTAATCCGCAAGGCGCCCCGATCGGCCACATCAGCCTGCCGGAGCGCGCCGCCAACGTCTGCTTCGGCGGGCCCAAGCGCAACCGCCTGTTCATGGCGGCGTGTCATTCGATCTATGCGCTCTATGTGAACACGCAGGGCGCGCCTGGAGGCTGACGCATGCAGATCAACCGCCGCCATCTTCTTGCAGGGGCGAGCGCCGCTGCCGCGCTCGCCACCACGCGCGGCGCACGCGCCGCCTGGGAGCCGAGCCTGCGCTATCCCGATCCGGCCATCCGGGCGCTTGATCCAAGCTTCAACCGCTACATGCTGTTCAATTCCGGCGTCGAGCAGCTTGCCACCGGCTTTCGCTGGTTGGAGGGGCCGGTCTATTTCGGCGATGGCCGGTATCTGCTGTTCAGCGACCCCGGCAACGAAACCGTCATGAAGTGGGAGGAGGAGAGCGGGCGCGTCAGCGTGTTCCGCAAGCCCTCGAACCACACCAACGGCAACACCCGTGACCGCCAGGGGCGGCTCATCAGTTGCGAGCACTCAAGCCGCCGCCTGACGCGGACGGAATATGACGGCTCGATCACCGTGCTGATGGACAAGTTCGACGGCAAGCTCCTCAACGCACCGAACGACGTGGTGGTGAAATCGGATGACTCGATCTGGTTCTCCGATGCTCTCGCGCGGCCTGGCAGCTTCTACTCGGGCTACACCGACAAGCCGGAGTTGCCGTTCCGCATCTATCGCCTCGATCCCAGGACCGGACAGGCGACGGTCGCGACCGAGAACGTGCCGCGGCCGAACGGGCTTTGCTTCTCGCCGGACGAGAGCAAGCTCTACGTCATCGACAGCGGAGCGCCGGGCGCGCGGATCATCCACCTGTTCGAGGTTGTCGACGGGGCCAGGCTCGCCAACCAGCGTCCGTTCCTCAATTGCGAGCCGGGGGAGACACCCGACGGCTTTCGCTGCGACATCCACGGCAATCTGTGGTGCGGCTGGGGCATGAGCCCGACGCTCGACGGCGTGTTGGTCGTCAACCCGGCGGGCAAGCGCATTGGCTTCATCGCGTTGCCGGAGCGCTGCGCCAATCTTTGCTTCGGTGGGCCGCATCGAAACCGACTCTTCATGGCGGCGAGCCATTCGATCTATTCGGCGTATTTCCACACCCAGGGCGTGAAGGGCGGATGATGAGCGACGGACTCCCCGGCATTCTGGCGATCTGGAATGACTGCGCACCCGGCCGTGAACCTGAATTCGAGGAATGGTATCAGCACGAGCATTTTCATGAGCGGATCGCGGTGCCGGGCTTTCTGCTCGGCCGGCGTTTCGAGGTAGTGTCGGGCAGCCCGCGCTATCTCTGCTTCTACCTGACGCAGTCGGCCGATGTCCTGAAGTCGCAGGCCTATCTGCAGCGGCTCGACAACCCGACGCCCATGACGCGCAAGATCATGTCGGATGCGTTTCGCGACATGAGCCGGACGGTCTGCCATCGCGTGCTACGGCTCGGTGTAATGCGAGGCTCGGCGGCGATTACCCTGCGGTTCACTGGAGACGTCGATCAGAGAGTGCTCGAGACCGTGATCGAGGCGCTTGCCAAGGACAAGGCGGTGGCCTGCGCGGAAATTTGGTCGGCGGTCGATGCCAGCGCGATTCCGGTGTCGCAGGAGGAGCGTCTGCGCGGCGGCGACAAGAAGATCGCGGCTTGCCTGTTCGTCGAAACGTTGCGTGTGTCCGAAGCGGAAAGCATCGCTGGCGCGCTGTCGCGTCAATTCCCCGCCGCCACCGCTGGCGTCTACCGATTGCTCGCCGAGATCGGCGGGGCCTAGGCCGGCGCTGCTTTCCGCACGGCCAGGGCCGCCATGATGATGGCGATGCCGAGCATCAAGAGATTGATGCCGACCATCAGCCCGATCACCCATGCAGCGGTGCTGGGCAGCCGCGCCATGATCATCAAGGCCAGCACGACGTCGACCAGGCCGCTGAACAGCACCCAGGCCCAGGCGCCCGGAAGCTGGGATCGGTAGCCCAGTGCCTGGATGATGCGGACGGCGCCGCCAGCCAGCAGATAGGCCGAGAGCACAATGGTCAGCGTGATGATGCCGGCGATCGGTCGCGTCAGCAGTGAGAGGCCAGCCAGGACGTAGACGATCGAGGTGATGAGATTCCACCAGAAGCCCGGCATCGTGCGGCCCGCGGAAAATACCGCCACCAGCCCCATGGCTCCGCCGATCACCAGCATCCATCCGACCGTGAGTTCGACGGCAAGCGTGGCCAGTCCCGGCGCGAGGATCGAGCCGATCCCGAGCAGGGCCAGAACAATTCCGTAGACCAGAAACCATGTGCTGTGGCTGCGGAGTGCAGCCGCGTCGGCAGGCAATCCAATCGGCATGGCAACCTCCCTGTGCAAGCCGGCCGGGGCCGGGCGTCACGGAAGCCCAAGTCTAGGAAAGATGGCTGTCAGGCCTGCGCCATCTCGGCTCTGATCTTGCCGCGCAGGTCGTCGATGGAGATCAGGCCTTTCGGCGTCTCGACGTGCCAGAACGTCCAGCCGTTGCAGGCATCAAGGCCCTGCGCCAGCGCGCCAATCCTGTGGATCGAGCCGACCTGGTCGCCGAGCGCAACCGCGCCGTCGGCGCGCACCAGCGCTTTGTGCCTCTTCTTGGCATCGACCAGCCTGGCCCCAGCCGAGATCATGCCGCGCTCGATCAACGATGCGAACGCCACGCGCGGCGCCTCGCGCGCGGTCATGAACGGGGCAAGAGTTGGCGCTTCCAGCGGCTTGACCGCGGCGATGCGCTTTTCGGCGGCCTTGGCATAGGCCGGATCGCGTTCGATGCCGATGTAGCGGCGGCCCAGATGGGTGGCGACCGCGCCTGTGGTGCCGGTGCCGTTGAACGGGTCGAGCACAAGGTCGTCGGGCCGCGAGCTTGCCAGGATGACGCGGGCGAGCAGGGCCTCCGGCTTCTGCGTCGGATGAAGCTTCTTGCCGTCGCGGCCTTTCAGCCGCTCCTCGCCGGTGCAAAGCGGCAGGGTCCAGTCGGATCGCACCTGGATGTCCTCGTTGCCGGCCTTGAGCGCCTCGTAATTGAAGGTGTATCGCGCGCCCTGGTCGCGGGTCGCCCAGATCATCGTCTCGTGCGCGTTGGTGAAGCGGCGGCCGCGGAAGTTCGGCATCGGATTCGATTTGCGCCACACCACGTCGTTGAGGATCCAATAGCCGAGGTCCTGCAGGATCGAGCCGACGCGAAAGATGTTGTGGTAGGAGCCGATCACCCACAGCGTGCCGGAGGGCTTGAGCACGCGCTTGCAGGCCGTCAGCCAGTCGCGCGTGAAATCGTCGTAGGCGCGGAAGCTCGCGAACTGATCCCAGTCGTCATCGACGGCGTCGACCTTGGAATCGTCAGGGCGCTTGAGATCGCGTTGCAGTTGCAGATTGTAGGGCGGATCGGCAAAGACCAGATCGACGCTGTCGGCCGGGAGCTTCCCCATCTCGGCGATGCAATCGCCGACAATGATGCGCGCCGATTGCCGCGCCGATGACGATTGCTCAAAATGACCGCGGGGCACCCCTTGGGATGCCCCGCGACGCGACACAACCATGACTCAGAACTCTGACTCTGGCGACGCAGTCGGCGACGCGGGACCTACAAACCGACAAGACGAAGGATGCCGTCTCACGGTAAAAATCGACTTAACAGGTGAAGGGGGTCTTCCGCTTAAATGGTAGCGGAACCATATCAATTTGGATCGAATTGGGACGGAATGCGATCGCACCCGCGATCCGTGAATGGACTTCATCTCGGCACCCGGCAACTATTGCCGGGCTTGGGCGACGGAGAATCGCAATGCGTTTGGATGACATGCCGGAAAGCGGCAACATCGACGATCGTCGCGGCGATGGCGGAGGTTTTGGCGGTGGCGGCGGGATGGGCGGAATGCCGATCGGCACCGGCGGGATCGGCATTGGCGGTATGGTGGTGCTCGGCCTGATCGGCTGGGCGCTTGGTATCGATCCGTTTCTGCTGATCCAGGGCGCCAACGTCATCGTCGGCGATCGCGGCGGTTACGAGCAGCAGCAGCGCGTGCCGCAGCAGCAGGACGCGCGCCGCACCGGGCCGCCGTCCGATGAGACCGGACGCTTCATCGCCCGCGTCCTCGGCTCGACCGAGGTGGTGTGGAAGGACATCTTCGCGAAGGAAGGTCAGACCTACCGCGCGCCCAGGCTCGTCATGTTCTCCGGCCAGACGCGCTCGGCCTGCGGCGCGGCGCAGAGCGCGATGGGACCGTTCTATTGCCCGAACGACCGGGAGGTTTATCTCGATACCTCGTTCTTCAACGATCTCGAGCGCCGCTTCCGCGGCTGCAGCGGCAAGGCCTGCCAGTTCTCCCAGGCCTACGTGATCGCGCACGAGGTCGGCCATCACGTGCAGAACCAGCTCGGCATCCTGCCGAAGGTGCAGCAGGCGCAGCGGTCGTCCGGCGATCGCGCCGAGTCCAACCGCCTTCAGGTGCAGGTCGAGCTGCAGGCGGACTGTTTCGCCGGCGTCTGGGCGAAAAACGCCGAGGCGCAATACAAGTTCATCGAGCCAGGCGACGTCGATGCGGCGCTGCAGACCGCGTCCGCGATCGGCGATGACACCCTGCAGCGGCGCAGCCAGGGCACCGTCGTGCCCGAGAGCTTCACCCACGGCAGCGCCGAGCAGCGCAAGCGCTGGTTCATGACCGGCTTCCAGCAAGGCACCGTCAGGGCCTGCAACACTTTCGCGGCGGGCAGGCTATAATCGGTCCGCCATGCCAGGGATCGACGACAAGCGCCCGTTCGTGCCGCTCAAGATCGCGGTGCTGACGGTGTCCGACACCCGCGAGCTCGCCGACGACAAGTCGGGCGCGACGCTGGCTGAACGGATCGAGAAAGCCGGCCATGCCGTGGCAGGGCGCGCCATCGTTATCGATGACGTCGAGAAGATCCGCGAGCAGATGCGCAAGTGGATTGCCGACAAGGCGGTCGATGTCATCATCTCGACCGGCGGCACCGGCTTCACCGGCCGCGACGTGACGCCCGAGGCGGTCGAGCCGCTGTTCGAGAAGCGCATGGACGGCTTCTCGACCGCGTTTCACATGGTGAGCCATGCCAAGATCGGCTCGAGCACGATCCAGTCGCGTGCGACCGCGGGCACGGCCGGTGCGACCTTTATCTTCTGCCTGCCGGGTTCGCCCGGCGCCTGCCGCGATGCCTGGGACGAGATCCTGGTGCACCAGCTCGACTATCGCTATCGGCCCTGCAACTTCGTCGAGTTGATGCCGCGGCTCGACGAGACCATGCGGCGCGCCAAGGCGCAGGGCGCGACGGCCTGAATCGGCGGTTTGGCCTGCTCATCTCAAATTTTTGCTTCTCGCTGCAACGCTGCGCCAACAAGAGCGCCAACCACCACGACGATCCCGGCGATTTGCACGAGCGTGAGCATCTCTCCGAGCAAGACCACGCCAAGCCCTGCCGAAACGACGGGCTCGGCGTAGCACAACAGCGAGGTTCGCGTCGGGCCGATCGTCGATACCGCGATGAAGAAGGCGATCATGGCAAAGGCATAGAAGACCGCGGCCGCCAGAAACCCGGCCCATCCCGTGGCTGTGCCTGGCAATACGAAGCTGCCCTGCAGCGCGCAGAACCCAATCAGGAGAACGGCAGCAACCGCTGCCATGTAGAGCGTCACGGGCCGGGAATCGCCGGCATGCAGCACGCGGCTGGAAACAGCGACAACGATGCCTAGCCCCAGCGCTGCGACCATAGCCAGGGCCACGCCCGCCAGATTGAGATTTCCGAAGCTGGGGTCGAGTGCCAGCGCGAGGCCGCCAAGGGCGACAACAATCGCAACGACGATCCTCCAGCCAAACTGCTCCCAGCCGCACAGGGCGAGGATGACCGTCGCAACCAGCGGAAACAGGTAGAAGATCAAGATCGCAAGCGCGAGCGGGATTGCGCCAATCGCGCTCAGCAGTGCCAGGCTGTAGATGGCGGTGAGCGCACCCAACCCAGCCGCAATCCAGCCTTCACGCGTGGGAAGTCCGAGCGGACGTCCTGTCGAGCCTAGCCAAAGCATCAACACGAGAGCTGGAAGGATAAATCTGATCGCCGCCAATGTGAGCGGATTGCTGCCGCCCTGAAAGGCAAGACTTGCCGAAGCGTTCGAGCATGCAAAGGCGACCGCCGACGCCAGGGCAAGGACAGTGCCGATCAGGGCGCGGGATTGCATGCAGGCTTTCATTTTGGTCGGGGAAGGCTTGATAGCATGACCATCAACGCCAGACGATCCGAGCCGGTCTCGTCCTAAAACTTCAAGTCCCAATATTCGCTGACCACATCCTTGCCGAAGCTTTTCCGCTTCTCACTCGAAGTCAGGCGGAAGCCCGCCTGATGGTAGACGTGGCGCGCGGCGGTGAGCACGCTGTGGGTCCAAAGCGTAATGCCTTGATAGCCGCACTCCCGGGCGAAGCGGACGCATTCGTCTGTCAGTCGTGTGCCGAGCCCGCGCCCACGCGCGACGGGGTCGACAAGCAGCAGGCGGAGGCGAGCAACCTTGTCCGAATCTTTCACCAGGAACACGCAACCGACGTTCTGTCCGTCCATCTCGGCGATCCAACAGCGCTCGCGTTGAGGATCGTATTTGGTGGCGAAGTCGGCGACGATCTGCGCGCAGATACCTTCGAAATTGCCTTCCCAGCCGTATTCCTTGGAATAGAGCTCGGCGTGCCGGGTGACGACCCAGCCGAGGTCGCCCGGCCGGGGCTGACGCAAGGTGATCGGGCGCGTTGTCTCAGGCCCCGGCGTGATCGTTGTTTCGATGGTGCGCATCGCAGCGACCAGATGGTCTCGCTCGGAAGCGGCCAACCGGCCCAGCAGCGCGCCGACCTGCTGTATCGTCCGCACTTCAAGGGGTGCAAAAGCCTTGCGCCCGCTCGGCGTGATCGAAAGGAAACTCTGCCTGGCGTCGTCGGATGAGGTTTCCTTGCGGATCAGGCCACTCTTTTGAAATCGCCGCAGGATCCGGCTGAGATACCCGGCGTCGAGATCGAGATCGCGACCGATGTCGCTTGCAGTCGCGCGATCGCGCTGCGCGATCTCATAGAGCACCCGCGCCTCGGTGAGCGAGAACGGACTGTCGAGCCAGCCATCCTGCAGCACACCAAGGTGTTGGGTGTAAAAGCGGTTGAAACGGCGCACCGCAGCGACGCGCCGTTCATCCGAAGACGCCAGAGCTGCCATTCCGCCAGGGTCGAACGATTACTTGACGGAGTCAAGTATCATCCTTTCGCGGAACGCCCGGTTTTGCCTAACGATAGCGCCGGTTGAACTCCGCTTCGGTCCGGTCGTCGGTGATGCCCCAGTTTCCGGCATTCCATTGATTTTGGACGCAGAACGACCGGGGCTGGGCGTTGACATAGGAGCGGCAGGTTTCAAACGTCGGGAAGTCGCAGCGCTCGCCGACCGCGCCGCCGCCGGAATCCATCTTCGCGCACCACTTGCCGCGGAAGTAGGCATCGCTTGGCGTAGCCTGAATCAAGGCGGCCGCGGCGACTGCGCCCAGACAGAAGCTTCTTCATGTGAATTCTCCAGGCCCGAATCCGGCCCATGCGAAATGTCCCGCGCATGCGAGCCAAAGCGGCGGCATGCGTGCTCCGCGCATTGGTCGCGGGGCATGCCGGATACGTTCAAACGAAATCAAGAAATCAGCCGGACCAGTTCGGAGTCTCGTGCACGATCTTGCCGCCGACCATGGTCATCTGCGCGGTGATATCCGCGATCTTGTCCTCGGCAACGGTGAGAGGATCGGCGCTGAGCACCGCGAGGTCGGCGTACTTGCCGGCTTCCAGCGATCCTTTCTTGGCCTCGTCGAAGGTAAGATAAGCCCCGTTCGCGGTGGCGCAGCGCAACGCCTCCATGCGCGAAGCCGCTTGCTCGGCTGCGAACACGCGTTTGCTCTTGTAGTCTTGGCGCGCAACGACCTGCGAGACCGGGTAGAATAGCGAGATAGGAACGTTGTCGGTCGCCAGCGACACTGTGATGCCGGCCTCGCGCAGCGCGTTCATCGGCACGATGTCGCCATACTGCTCCGGCTTGAGCCTTGCCGCCCCCGTCTCCAGCCCCTTGTAGAGATACTCGTTGGTGTGCGTCGTCAGCACGAGCCCCATGCGGGCAATGCGCTCGATGTCGCGCCGCGAGATGACGTTGACGTGGCTCACCACCCAGCGCCGGCCCTTGAGCGGAATCTTCTTGTCGACCTCCTCGTAGAAGTCGAGCACGCCGAGCCCGCCGCCGCCGGCGATCGCAACCGGCCGGATGTCGTTCATCGCGCAGTGCAGCAGCAATTCCTTGAACCGGTCCGGCGGCAGGCCGTGGTTGGAATTGAAGCCGGCCCAGCCGGTGTAGGGACCGGCTGCGCCGCGCACCTCGTCGGCCTGGCCGCGCGCGACCTGCACGTAGAGCCCGCCCATCTTCAGCATGTCGTCGCCGAGGCCCGGCTCGCCGAGCCATCCGGCCCAGGCCTCGACAAAAGGCCCAAGCGGCGCGCCGCCGGTGGCCGGCCAGTTGGCGCTGAACGCGAGCGTCGTGCGCATGCTCAGCGAACCTTCGTGGCGGGCCTGCCGGTAGACGCGGATCAGCTCGTTTGCGGCGCCGTGGCCCTCGAAGGTGCTGGTGGTGCCGACCGCGTGATAGAGCTTGGCGGATTCCGGCAGCGCACGGAGCCGGTCGGCGTGGGAGAAGCGCGCGGCATCGCGGAACCAGATGATCTCCGCGATCGGCGCGAACTCCTGCTCAATGAAGACGCCGGTCGGGTCGCCGTTGCCGTCCTTCTGGATCGTCAAGGATGCGACCGGCGAGACGGTGTCGCGGGTGATGCCGGCGCGCTTGAGCGCTTCGGTGTTGGCGCAGGACACGAGCGGGAACGTGCCGCGCCAGTAGCCCCAGATCGAGCGGATGAACACCGGATTGTTCGGCGCGGCCTGATCCAGCTCCTGCCGCGTTGGCCAGCGCTTCTCGGCGAGGATGTCGGGCACGTCGAAATAGTACGGCGGATCGCCGATCGGCATGGTGACGACCCATTCGCCCGGCTTCTTGCCGCGGGCGAGTTCGGCGATGCGGTCCTGGATGTCCTTGATCGAACGCACCTTGCCGAGCGCCGGAAACACGTGGCGGAGCGCCTCGCGGTCCATGTGGGCATGGCCGTCGATCAGGCCGGGCGTGACGGTGCGCTTCTTGAGATCGAGCACGCGCGTGCCCGGCGCGGTGTGCGCGGCCATCGCTGCGTCGGGACCGACGGCGAGGATCTTGTCGCCGGAAATGGCGATTGCTTCGGCGATCGACGACCGGGCATCGATGGTGATGACGTTGGCGTTCTTCAGGATGAGATCGGCGGGGCGTGCCGCGGCTGCCGCGGGCAGGGTGGCTTGCGCTTGCGCCGAACTGGCCGCGGCCATCGTTGCCGCCGCGCCTGCGCCTGCGCCCGCCAGGAAGTTGCGCCGTGGAATCGATCCTGTCGTCATGGCCGTCTCCCATCGAGCTCGGATTAATATCTGGGGCAGAACGTCGCCTGAATTTATCTGGCCGCAAGCATATCCGAGCGGCCCGCCAGGGCGTACTCAAAAACCGCTCCTGGGGCGTGATAGCCTTCCCGCTATTCTCGCGGGGCATGACGTTGACGACATCGGGAGAATGCCATGAAGCTCGAAGGCGGATGCTATTGCGGCAAGGTGCGCTACGTGTCCGAAGGCGAGCCGGCGTTGAAGGCGCAATGCCATTGTCGCGAATGCCAATATTTCGCGGGCGGCTCGCCAAACCTGTTCCTTCTGATGCCGGCCGATGGCTTCCGTTACACCAAAGGGTCGCCCAGACAATTTACCCGCAGCGATCTTGAACGTGCGGTGACGCGCGAGTTTTGTGCCGAATGCGGCACCCACATGATCACGCGGCGGCCGGGGCTGAAGCCGGTGGTGTTGAAAGTCGGCACGCTCGACGATCCCGGTTTGTTTGGCGGCCCGCAGATGGCGATCTACGCGATCGACAAGCAGCCCTTCCATGGCATCCCCGACGGCCTGCCGACCTTCGAGCGATTGCCAAGCCGATAGTGCGAGCGGCGAGATGAGGCTGCGCGTCGGGCAGCTCTTCGCCCAGGCCAGGCGGTGTTGGTCCTCGGCTACTCAACCCTGCTGCCGCCGGTATTTCTTCTTTTTCTTTCGCACGACCGTGCTGCTGGGCTGCTCGCCGAAGCGGCCCTGCCAATAGGGCAGATAGCGCGAGTTCTGATTGCAGAAGGCGGTGGTGCCAAAGAGCATTCGCTCGTGGGCGCAGGCCTCGAAGGTGCGGAAGTCGCAGCGCTCGCTGACGCCGCGTCCGATGTTTGCCCGCAAACACCACGGGCCTTCCATCTGGGCCTGGGCCGGTCCCTCCGGCAGGAGTGTGACAGCAGCCAGCGCTCCCAAAATCAGAAGCTTTCTCATGGGTCCATCTCCTCGGCCCGATGTCGCCCCCGCGGCACATACGGGAACAACCCCTGAAATCCGGCGTTATTTCAACAAGTAAGGAAATTCAGTGCTGCGTCAGTATTCGTTCTTGTTTTGTTCCCAAGGATGGACTAGATAGCAGCCATGGCTCGTTCGTCAGCAGTTCTCCGTAGCCCGTCGGCGTTGGTGCCCTCCGCGCCGGCGGGCTATTCGCCGCAAAGCTTTTCACCCCAGGACATCAGCATTGCTCGTGAGCGCCGGCGCGGCCGCGGCACGCTGTCCAATGTCTCGGGACGCTATGAGCCGATCGCCCGCATCGCCTTCGACGACGGCTGGCAGAGCTTCGAAGAGCTGCCGGCGTTTTCCACCACCGTGTCGGTCGACGCCACGCGCAAGATCATCACGCGCAACGAGTCGCCGGACATCTCGTTCGACCGCTCGATCAATCCCTATCGCGGCTGCGAGCACGGCTGCGTCTATTGCTTTGCGCGCCCGACCCACGCCTATCTCGGCCTGTCGCCCGGTCTCGACTTCGAATCCAAGCTGTTCGTGAAACCCGACGCGCCGGCGCTTCTGGAGAAGGAACTGTCCGCGCCGAACTACCAGCCGCGCACCATTGCGATCGGCACCAACACCGACCCGTATCAGCCGATCGAGCGCAAGTATCAGGTGATGCGCGGCATTCTCGAAGTGCTGGAGCGCGCCGGCCATCCGGTCGGCATCGTCACCAAGTCGGCGCTGATCCTGCGCGATCTTGACATCCTGACGCGGCTGGCCGAGCGAAATCTCGTCAAGGTCGCGCTGTCGGTGACGACGCTCGACAGCAAGCTCGCTCGCACGATGGAGCCGCGCGCCGCGACGCCGGGCCGGCGGCTTGAGGCGCTTCGGCAAATGTCGGCTGCCGGCATTCCCACCACGGTGATGGTCGCGCCGATCATTCCGGCGATCAACGACGCCGATATCGAGCGCATCCTCGACGCCGCCGCCATCGCCGGTGTCAAAGGCGCGGGCTACGTGCTGCTGCGGCTGCCCCTCGAAGTGCGCGACTTGTTTGTCGAGTGGCTCAAGGCCAACTATCCTGACCGCGCTGACCATGTCATGAAGCTCATTCGCGACATGCGCGGCGGCAAGGATTACGACTCGACCTGGGGTGCGCGCATGAAGGGGACCGGGCCCTATGCCTGGATGATCGGCCGGCGGTTCGAGAAGGCCTGCGCGAAGCTTGGTCTCAACACCGAGAGGACCGTGCTGACCACAGAGCATTTCCATTCGCCGAAGCCTCGCGCCGAGCAACTCAGCCTGTTCGGATGACGACGCCTTCGCCGAAACTGACTGTCGTGACGCTCGGCGTGCGCGATGTAACGGCGAGCGCGCGCTTCTATGAAGCGTTGGGTTTCAAGCGGAAGGTTCGTTCGACCGGCGACGAGATCGCGTTCTTCGAGGCGGGCGGCGTTGTCCTGGCGCTGTGGGATTGGGACAAGCTTGCGGAGGACACGGTGATTTCGTCGCAGCCCAGGCCGCAGACGTTTCGTGGCGCGACCTTCGCCTGGAACTGCGAGACAGCGGCCGAGGTCGATGCGGTGTTCGCCAAGGCCATTGCGGCTGGGGCGGGGCTGTTGCGCAAGCCGGAGAAAACCGAATACGGCGGCTACCGGGGATATTTTTCCGATCCGGACGGCCACGCCTGGGAGGTTGTCCAGGCGCCGGGCTTCGCGTTCACCGACGACGGGCGGCTGATCCTGCCGGACTAAGGGCGCGTGCGCGTAAGTCCGCGATTTTCGCTTTACCCCCGATACCGGACGTCGAGGGGCACCCAAGCGATGGCCGCTAATGGGATGGTCCGGCCGTGTTCCTGCCCCGCCCGCGATTAAAGCTGGTCAGGGGCGCCCACGACAAGGAGCACGCCATGTCCCAGACCGCCCAAACTGCCATCTCCGTCATCGGCATCGATATCGGCAAGAACTCGTTCCACATTGTAGGCCACGATGAGCGTGGTGCCATCGTGCTGCGCCAGAAGTGGTCGCGCGGCCAAGTGGAGGCCCGATTTGCCAACTTGCCGCCGTGCTTAGTCGGATGGAGGCCTGTGTCGGTGCACACCATCTCAGTCGCAAACTCAATGGCCTCGGACACGATGCCCGGCTGATGCCGGCGAAGTACGTTCGGCCCTATTCGAAGGGACAGAAGAACGACTTCCGCGATGCCGAGGCGATCGCCGAGGCGGTGCAGCGGCCGACGATGAAGTTCGTAGCTACCAAGACGACGGATCAACTCGACCTGCAGGCCTTGCACCGGGTGCGCGAGCGGCTGGTCAGTCAGCGCACCGGCATCATCAATCAGATCCGCGCCTTCCTGCTGGAGCGCGGTATCGCGGTGCGACAAGGGCAACGCTTCTTGCGCGCCGAGCTGCCGCGCCTCCTGGCCATGCCACCCGATGTTCTGTCGCCTCGGATGGCGCATGTCATCGAGGACTTAGCTGGCGACTGGCGGCGGCTCGATCAGCGTATCGAAGGTCTGTCAGCAGAGATCGAAGCCATCGCGTGCCAGGACTCCGGTTGCGAGCGGCTGATGAGCGTGCCCGGCATCGGGCCGATCATCTCCAGCGCGATGGTGGCCGCGATCGGCACCGGTGATGCCTTCACCAAAGGCCGTGACTTTGCCGCCTGGTTGGGGCTCGTCCCAAGACAGATGTCGACCGGCGACCGCACCATCCTGGGTAAGATATCCAAGCGCGGCAATCGCTATCTGCGCGTCCTGTTCGTGCAGGCGGCCTGGGTTGTGTTGATCAAGCCCCAGAGCTGGGAGCGCCACGGGCTCAAGACCTGGATCGAGGCGGCCAAGAAGCGGCTGCACCGCAACGTTCTGGCGATCGCGCTCGCCAACAAACTCGCCCGCATCGCCTGGAGCGTGTTGGCTCGCGGTCGGGGCTTCGAGGCGAGCAAGCTTCAGGTCGCGTAACCGTCAAACCGGCATAGCCAACGCCAGTCATCCACCGAGGTCTGCGAGAGAACAACATGAAATGGAGGTTCGGTCTTCCCGGCGCCTGCGAACACTGGTGGCACAAATGGCCCATTGAGGCCTTTCCGCTAATGAGATCGCAGGCGCGCTGATATCCATGATGGCCCGGGGCACAACGCTCCAATCGAAGGCCGGATACATTGATGCAAGACCGCTACCGCCAGATCAGGAAGTTCTCTTGCGACGCACGGCCGGACCATACATAAGTGCCAGAAGCAGACATTGGGGCGTCTTACTCGATGACGTTGTCCGCTAGCGCTATCAGCCGGTCGGGGATGCTGAGCCCAAGCTCTTTCGCGGCCTTGAGATTGATCACCAGTTCGAATTTCGTGGGTTGCTCGACGGGAAGATCGGCCGGCTTCGCACCCTTCAAAATCCTGTCCACGTAGTCCGCCGCCCGGCGATTCTGAGCCCGCCTGTCCACTCCGTACGACATCAAACCACCCGCAGTCACGAAATTGCTGTTTCCGTAAATCGCCGGGAGTCGTGACTTTGCTGCGAGATCGGCAATTTGCCGACTGAGGCTAAGGGTGAACGGATCTTCAATCACGATCAGGGCTGTCGCGCCGGCCCTGGTGACAACTTCGAAACCAGATGTCACCTGGCCCGCTGTGGTCGCTTCAAGGACTTCCAACCGGATACCGCCGGGATCAGCGGCGACCTTGAGCTCTTGCAGAGCAAGCGCCGAGAATGGCGTCTGAGGATTCAACAAGACGGCGACCACGAGTTTATCCTTCTGCAGGAACTCCTCCAAAATCTGCAGACGTTTGCCACCGATATCGCTCGCCTGGCTGGTGGTGCCTGTGACATTTGCGCCCGGTCGGCCGAGGCTCTGAACCAATCCCGCGCCGATCGGATCCCCAACGCTGGTGAATACGATAGGGATCGTTGCGGTTGCAGCCTGCGCCGCCTTTGCCGCCAGCGTTCCGAAGCCCGTGATCAGCACATCGGGTTTTGCTTCGACCGCCTGCGCAACTAATTGCGCTAGCCGGTCCGGATGCCCTTCGGCCGAGCGATACTCGAACACCATGTTCTTGCCGTCGGCGTAGCCAAGCTCATTCAGCCGTTCCATCAGCGGCTTCATCAACGTGGCGTCTTCTCCTGGAAGCAACGCGAGGTAGCTGACGCGGTAGAACTTCGTTTGCTGTGCCCGCGCGACGGACGGCCACGCCGCAGCGCCGCCGAGACCAACGATGAATTCGCGCCGCCTCATGCTCGCTCCGCGGGATCAGAACAAAACATCGTACCGTCTCACACAGCCAACTGATAGGGCGAAGGTCCGCCTTGGGTCATTCGGCGACATTTCCGGCGTTCGCCGCCACGTCGGTTCTGTCCCCCGATGGCGGACATTGGGCATATATGAGCGCACGCCTTCGCAAGGTTTTCCCCGCCTTTCTCAGCCGGGACCCCGTTCCATTTGACTTGAGGGCTCGGGCGCGCAGGATCGCGGCCCATGAGTCGGACCGCCGCCGCCAAACCCGCGAAAAAAGCCGAACGCCTGCCGCTCGGCGAGGAAATTCTCCGCCCGACGTTTCGCCGTGAGCGCCGCGCGCTCGCCAAGGGTATCTGGCCGGTCGCGGGCTGCGACGAGGTCGGGCGCGGGCCGCTTGCGGGTCCGGTGGTGGCCGCGGCCGTGATCCTCGATCCGGAGCGCATCCCGCGCGGGCTCAACGATTCCAAGAAGCTCGATGCGGAAGAGCGCGAGAAGCTCTACGCCAAGATCTGCGCGACCGCCGAGGTCGCCGTCGCGTTCGGCTCGATCGACCGCATTGATCGCGACAACATTCTCCGCGCGTCGCTGTGGGCGCTGGCGCGGGCGGTGAGAGCGCTCCCGGTCCGTCCGAAGCTCGTGTATGTCGACGGACGCGACCGCATTGATTGCGGCTGCGATTGCGAGGCGGTGGTGTCGGGCGATGCGCTCGTGACCTCGATCGCGGCCGCCTCCATCGTCGCCAAGGTGACGCGCGACCGGCTGATGATGCGGCTTGGCCTCGCTCATCCGGGTTACGGTTTCGAGCGCCACATGGGCTACAGCGTGCCGGAGCATTTTCACGCTTTGAACCGGCTTGGCCCTACCATCCACCATCGCCGTTCTTTCGCTCCGGTCGCGGCGTTCTATGGCGAGACCGTGGTCGAGTTGAGCGTCACGGACACTGCGCTGCCGCTCGCGATGTCCGAGTCGCAATAGTCCCTTCGCGGCGCGTCTTGGTCCGCACGCCTGGTCGGGGGTCTTTGGCGCAATGCAATCGATGTCGCTCTTCGTCGAGTTGTTGCGCACGCGCCCGCGCCTGCTGTTGTGGACGATGGCAGCGCTGCAAGCGGTGCTGTGGACGCTCGTGCCGGCGCTGTTCTATGCAGCACCGCCCGGCCAGCTTCCGCTGGTGCTGGCGATCGGCCACGAATTTCAGTTCGGCACCGAATTCGGCCCGCCGCTCGCATTCTGGCTCGCGGAGATTGCCTATCGCCTGGCCGGCATGACCGGCGTCTATTTCCTTTCGCAAATCTGCATTGTCGCCACGTTCTGGGCGGTGTTCGCGCTCGGCCGCGCCATCGTCGGGCCGGCGCATGCGGTGATGGCGGTGATGCTGATGGCCGGCATCGCGGTGTTCTCGGTGCCGACGCCGGAGTTCGGCGCTGCCATTCTCGCCACGCCGCTATGGGCCTTGATGCTTCTGCACTTCTGGCTCGCCGCGCAGCGGGGAGGGTGGATCACCTGGGTCGCGCTTGGCGTGGAGGCGGGGCTCCTGCTGCTCACCACCTACGCCGGACTGATCTTCATCGGGCTGCTCATTCTCTACATGGCCTCGACCGCCTACGGCCGTGCGCAGTTCGAAAACGTCGGCCCGTGGATCGCCGGCGTGGCGATGACCGCGGTGTTGTTCCCCTATCTGATCTGGCTCGATCTGAGCGCAGGCGTCAGCTTCCTCGATCTTGCGACCATCATCGGCAACCTGCGCACCTGGGGCTGGCTGGCCATCGCGCTACTGCTGAGCCACGTCGGCATGGTGGTGCTGATCGCGCTCGGGCGTGGCACGTTGATGGCTGCGCGCGACCCGGCGCCGGATGTCATCCGCGCGCCCGTGCATCCGGCGGCACGGGGCTTTGTCTATTTCTTCGCGTTTGCTCCGATCGTGGCCATGGGCCTGTTCGCGCTGTTCACCCGCCGTCCGGAGAATTTCATGGCGCCGCCGCTGGTGGTGATGTCGGGACTGGCGGTGATCGTGGCAGCCGGCGAGCGCATCAAGATCGAGCATCAGTATGTGATCGGCTATGCGTGGATCGCGCTGATCGTGCTGCCGCCGTTCCTGGTGGCGCTGGCGATCGTGTTCCAGCCGTGGATCGCCGCCGCCGATCTGCGCGTCGGGCGGCCGGCCGCCGAGATGGGCCAATTCTTCGGCGACAGCTTTGCCCGTCGCACGGGGCGGCCGCTCGCGGTGGTCGCTGGCGACCAGACGCTGGCGTCGCTGGTGGCGCTTGGCGCGCCAAGCCGCCCGAGCCTTTATCTTGACTCCGCGCCCGACGACCGTCCGCGCGTCACGACGCAGGACATCGCGGAGAAGGGCGCGGTGATCGTCTGGCCCGCGACCGACAACGCCGGCCGTCCGCCGCCCGAGATCGTGCGGCAGTTTCCCGATCTGGCGGTCGAGGTGCCGCGTGCATTCGCACGGCAATTCCAGGGCCGCATGCCGCTGATGCGCGTCGGCTGGGGCATGATCCGTCCGCGCGCCCAGGCGGGCCAGCCGGCGGCGATCCGCTAGTGATGGTAGCTCTCGCCCGGTCCGATCTTGCCGCGGAACAGCCAGTAGACATATGCGGTATAGGCCAGGATCAGCGGCAGCAGCACGATCGTGCCGGCCAGCATGAAGGTCTGGCTGGATGGCGCGGCGGCGGTCTCCCAGATGGTCAGCGACGGCGGCACGAGATAGGGGAATGACGAGATCACGAGGCCGGCAAAGCCGAGCAGGAACAGCCCGATCGTCGCGACGAACGGAACGGTGTCGCCGCCCTTGCGCAACGAGCGCCACGCCGCGAAGGCGGCGAGCGCGGTCAGGACCGGCACCGGCCAGAGATAGAAGATATTCGGCAGCGAGAACCAGCGTTCCCTGATCCGCGGGAATTGGATGGGCGTCCACAAGCTCATCGCCGCCATGAAGCCCAGCACCACGAACAACAGCCACAGCGCCTGCATGCGGGCGCGGTCGGCCAGCGGTCCCTTGGTCTTCATCACCAGCCAGGTCGCGCCGAGTAGCGCATAGCCGCACGAGACGCCCAAGCCGCACATCAGCGCGAACGGCGTCGCCCAGTCGAACGTGCCGCCGGCGTAGGCGTCGTCCTTGACCGCGATGCCCTGGATCAGCCCGCCGAGGATCACGCCCTGCGCCAGGCCCGCGAGCGTCGAGCCGCCGGCGAACGCTGCGTTCCACAGCCCCTTGTTGGCGCCGATCTCGCGAAACTCGAAGGCGAAGCCGCGAAACACCAGCGCCAGAAGCATCACGATCACCGGCAGATAGAGCGCCGGCATGACGATGGCATAGGCCAGCGGGAACGCCACCAGCAGGCCGACGCCACCCATCACCAGCCAGGTCTCGTTGCCATCCCAGAACGGCGCGATCGACGCCATCATCTGGTCGCGTTCCTTGTCGTCCTTGGCGAAGGGGAACAGCATGCCGATGCCGAGGTCGAAGCCGTCGAGGATGACGTAGAGCGCGACCGCGCTGCCGATGATGCCGGCCCAGATCAGCGGGAGGAGCCATTCGACGGTCATGGGCCGCCTCCGGTGCTCTTGCCGGCGGCGGCGAGCGTGCCGCCGAGCGAAACCGCGGGCTCGTCGGCCGACGCGATGCCGAGGCCCTTGGCGATCAGGCGGTTGATGAAATAGATGCCGGCGGAAAAAATGATGCCGTAGACCACGACGAACAGCGCGAACGTCACGGCGATCGCCGGGCCGATCACCGGCGAGGTCGCGTCGGCGGTGCGCAGAATGCCCTGCACGATCCAGGGCTGGCGGCCGCTCTCGGTCACCACCCAGCCGGCGATCACGGCGACGAAGCCCATCCACCAGGTTTGCGCCATCACCAGCAGGTACCAGCGCGTCTCGAACAATTTTCCGCGCCACCACAGGAATGCGCCATAGAGCGCGGACGCCGCCATGAAGAAGCCGATCGCGATCATGACGCGGAAGGCGAAGAACACCGGGACGAGCGGCGGCCGGTCGCCCGGCGGCACGTCCTTCAAGCCGGGAAACAAGCCGTTCCAGTCATGAGTCAGAATGAGTGACGAGCCGCGCGGGATCGAAATCTTGAAGTGGTTCTTCTCGGCCTTGGCGTCCGGCCAGGCGAAAATGTGGAAATCGCCGGGCTTGCTGCCGTCCCAGTGCGCCTCCATGGCGGCGATCTTGGTCGGCTGATGCTTGAGCGTGTTGAGGCCGTGCAGGTCGCCGATGAGGATTTGCAGCGGCGCCAGCCCCATGAGCAGGCCGATCGCCATGCGCAGCATGGTGCGCGCCTCCTCGACGTGGTCGCCCTTGAGCAGATAGCGGCAGCTCACCGCCAGCACGACGAAGCCCGCGGTGAGATAGGACGCGTTGAGCATGTGGGCGAGGCGATAGGGGAAGCTTGGATTGAACATGATCGCCCACCAGTCGACCGGAAACGCGATGCCGTCACGCATCTCGTGGCCCGTTGGCGTGTGCATCCAACTGTTGGCGGAGAGAATCCAGAACGCCGAGGTGGCCGTGCCGACGGCGACGATCACCGCCGACAACACGTGCAGCCAGCGCGGCACGCGCTTGGCGCCAAACAGCAGGATGGCGAGGAAGCTCGCCTCCAGGAAAAATGCGCTGAGCACTTCGTAGCCGGCAAGCGGTCCGATGACGTTGCCGGTGACGCGAGAGAACCGGCTCCAGTTGGTGCCGAGCTCATAGGAGATCACCACACCCGACACGACCCCCATGCCGAACGACACCGCGAAAATCTTGGTCCAGAACTGGGCAATGCGAAGGTATCGGTCGCGGCCGGTCAGCCATGCTGTGACATGGAGCGTGGCGATATAGGCCGACAGCCCGATGGTGAAGCTCGGGAAAATGATGTGAAACGTGATGGTGAAGGCGAACTGCAGCCGCGCCAGCAGGACGGGATCGAAATCCATGGCTTCAGTCCCTAGCAGCCGGGATGGCCTGATTTGGCGTCCCAACATCATGTCGGGCTCGCGATAGAATTCCGCAAGAGGCTGGCTGTTCCCGCGTTGCCCCGACGCTATGCTGCAAGCCAGGAAGGGCATCGGGGGCTGTCATGAGCGATACGACATCGAGGGCTGAGGGCATTCTTGAGCGTTATTTCCGGCTCAAGGAGAACGGGACCGACGTCAGCACCGAGTTCGTGGCCGGAGCGACCACCTTCCTCACGATGGTCTACATCGTGTTCGTCAATCCGCAGATCCTAGGCAAGGCCGGCATGGACCCGGGCGCGGTGTTCGTCGCGACTTGCATTGCCGCTGCGGTGTCGACGCTGGTGATGGCGTTCTACGCCAACTATCCGATCGCGCTCGCGCCCGGCATGGGGCTCAACGCCTTCTTCGCCTTCACGGTGGTGCTCGGCTACAAATACACTTGGCAACAGGCGCTGGCGGCGGTGTTCTGCTCGGGCGTGCTGTTTTTCCTGATCTCGATCTTTCGTATCCGCGAATACGTCATCAATGCCATTCCGAAGAACCTGAAGCTTGCGATCTCGGCAGGCGTTGGTCTGTTCCTGCTGATCATCGGGCTGGAGGAGGCCAAGATCGTGGTGGCGCATCCGGCAACGCTGGTGACGCTCGGCGATCTCAAGCAGTGGCCCGCGATCCTGTGCCTGCTCGGCTTCGTGCTGATCGCCGCGCTCAACTACCGCAAGGTGATTGGCGGCACCGTGATCGGCATCCTGATTGTGTCGGCGATCGGCATTCCGCTCGGCCTTGCGCAATACGGCGGCATCGTCTCGGCGCCGCCGTCGCTCGCGCCGACCCTGTTCAAGCTCGATTTCTCGCGGCTCGCCGAGCAGACCTTCATTATCGTCGTGTTCAGCTTCCTGCTGGTCGACATCTTCGACAATGCCGGCACCTTGATCGGCGTCACCCATCGCGCAGGTTTGCTCGACAAGGACGGTAACCTGCCGCGCATGCGGCAGGCGCTGGTCGCCGACAGCTTTGCCGCCATGTTCGGCTCGCTTATCGGCACCTCGACTACGACGAGCTACATCGAGAGCGCGGCCGGTGTCTCGGCCGGTGGCCGGACCGGGCTGACGGCTCTTTTCGTCGCCATCTTTTTCCTGCTGGCGTTGCTGTTCTCGCCATTGGCCGGCATGGTGCCGGCCTATGCGACCGCGGCGGCGCTGCTTTATGTGGCTTGCGTGATGACCCAGGGCCTTGCGGAAATCGAATGGACCGATCTCACCGAATACGCGCCCGCGGTGGTCACCGCGGTGACCATGCCGCTGACTTATTCGATCGCGACCGGCATCGGCCTCGGCTTCATCACCTACGTGCTGTGCAAGCTGCTCGCAGGAAAATTCACGGAGGCCAAGCCCGCCGTGATCGTGCTGGCTATTCTATTCGGCATCAAGTTCGCCATCACGGGGTAGATGAAAAATGTTGAAGGGTGTCGTTGCGCTCGTCGCGCTGCTTGTTGCGGCTTCATCCAGCCAGGCCGCCGAGCTGAAAATCTTCGGGTCGCGCGTCACCAAGGTGATCGTCGGCGAGCTTGGCCCGCAGTTCGAGAAGGCCACCGGTCTCAAGCCCGTGGTGACCGCCGATGTCGCGCAAGTGATGAAGCGGCGGATCGAGGCGGGCGAGGCGTTCGATCTGGCGGTTCTGGTGGATTTTCAGATCGACGATCTCATCAAATCGGGCAAGCTGCTTGCTGACAGCCGCGCCGACATCATGTCGTCGGGCATCGGCGTTGCGGTGAAGCGCGGCGCGCCCAAGCCTGACATCAGCACCGTCGAAGCGTTCAAGCAGACCATGCTGAAGGCGAAATCGGTGACTTATCTGAAGGAGGGCGCCAGCACGATCCATCTGCGCAAGCTGTTCGTCCAGCTTGGTATCGCCGACGCGATCAAGGCCAAGGCGGTTGAGACCGACGGCGAGCAGGTGTCCGAGTTCGTCGCCGAAGGAAAAGTGGACCTTGGCCTGATCGTCGTGCCCAACATCATGTCGGTGCCGGAGGCCGAGCTGGTCGGCCCGCTGCCGAAGGAGATCAATTCCATCGTAATGTTCACCGCGGGGGTGTCGGCGGCTTCGCCGAACCAGCAGGCGGCGCGGGAACTGATCAAGCTGCTCAAAAGCCCGGAGGCGAAGCCGGTGATCAAGGCCAAGGGCAACGATCCGGCCTAGGACCGGCTGCTAGGGCCGCACGCCGTAGCGGGCGAACTCCTCGGCAATATCTCTCTTGAGGTTCTTGGCGGCCGTCATGTCGGCGTTGCCGCCGTTCCGATCACCCTTGCGGGTCTTGGCTATTCCGCGACCGTAGAGCGCGCCCGCGAGTTGGGTGTCGAGCTTGAGCGCGGCGTCGTAGTCCTTGATGGCGTTGTCGGTCTGGCCGAGCTTCAGATACACGAAGCCGCGGGTGTCGAGCACGTCGGCAGCGTCGGCCTTGATCTTGAGCGCCGTGTTGCAATCGGCAAGCGCCTGATGCTGCTGGCCGGGGCTGATCGCGCGCACCCAGCAGCGCGCGCTCCAGGCGTCGATGTTGTTCGGCTGCAGCCGCGTCACCTCGCCATAGTCGGCCGCAGCACGCGCGAATTCGCCCTTGCGTTGATAGACCGCGCCGCGGTTGTTGTAGGCGTAGATCGAATTGGGACTGGTCTTGATCGCCTCGTTGTAGTCGGCAATGGCCTTGTCGACGTCCTTCTTGGCCTCATAGGCGGCCGCGCGGCCGTTCAGGTAGTCGGCGTCCGCCGGGTCAAGCTTCAGCGCCTGGCTGTAGTCGCCGATGGCGCCGTCGAAATCGCTCCTGCCGGTCTTGGCGTTGCCGCGGAAGTAGTAGGCGTTGGCGAGATTTTTCAGGGTCTCGCCGATCACGGTGTCGCAACCCTTGATCACGGTATCGACCGAGGCCGACTTCTGCTCATTCATGCAGGCGACGGCGGCCGAGCCGGCGCTCGCACTAGCTCCGACCTGCGGGCGGCGGGGTGCATCGCCTGCCGCGGCCTGGGCCGGGGCGGGTGCGGGCGCCGCCTGCTGCACGGGTTGCGCAGAGGAAGGCTGCGACGGCGCAGCGGAACGTGGCTGGGCTGGCATCGGCTGCGGCTGAGACTGGCTCGAGTAGGAGGGCTGGCCGGAACGTTGGATTGGCACCGGATCGGAGATGATGATCCGGCCGGTGGAGCTATCGCGGCTCGTCGCCGGCTGTGAGCTCTGAACGGGCCGATAACCCTGGCTGTAACCCTGCGATTGCGCGGAGGCTGAGCCGGCCGCAGCTGCCGCGAGCGCGCCTGCCAGCAAGCCGATGCCGAGGTGCTTGGACATGGTTAATCCCGATGCGCTTTTCGCGCCCCGCAATGCCGGTGGCGCATTGGTGCCGATCATGCGAGCATCATCACGCGGGGACGGTGAAACGCAATGAAAACCGTTTTCTTTCTGCTGCTCAGGTTAATTTGCTACGCGGCGCTCTTGGTCCTGATCGCCGCGAGCCTCGCACTGATCGTTGCCAGCGTTAACGGCCAATGCCCGCGCATCAACAGCGGGATCGGCGTGACCTGCGCCACGCGGTTCTCGCAAAGGCTCGCCGACTTCGGTCTCGACGTGATGGGCTTTGCGCTCGACCGGGGCTTTCCGATCGTGCTCGCGGTCGGCGGTTTGATTTTCCTGATGCGCGACGTGCGGCGCAGGCGCGGCTAGGACAAAGCCTTCTTGATGGCCAGCATGTCGCGCCAGGCGAGCCGCTTGCCGATCGGCGAGCGCAAGAGATAGGCCGGGTGCAGCATCGGCATGGCGCGGATCTCGCGCGTGCCGGTTTGGTAGGGAAACCAGCGGCCGCGATTCTTCATGATGCCCTGCACGCCAAGCAGTGCTCCGGTGGAAGGCTGGCCAACCGTGACCAGAACCTCGGGATTGCTGAGCTCGATCTGGCGCTGGACGAACGGCAGGCAGATCTGCGTCTCGACCGGCGTCGGCGTGCGGTTGCCGGGCGGCCGCCAGGGCACGATGTTGGCGATGTAGACCTGCTGGCGCTCGAGCCCGATCGCTTTCAGCATGCGATCGAGCAACTGTCCGGAGCGTCCGACGAACGGTAGCCCCTGCCGGTCCTCCTCGGCGCCGGGCGCTTCGCCGACGAACATCAGCCGCGCGCCCGGGGTGCCGTCGGCGAACACAAGACGGCTTGCCGAGCCTTTCAGGCTGCACCCGTCGAAGCGATCGAGGATGGTGCGGAGTTCGTCGAGGCTTGCCGCGCTCCGCGCAGCGTCGCGCGCCGCCATGACCGCGGCGTCTGGTGCGGGCGGTGCGGCAATCGGCCGAGGCGCTGCACTTGCGATCCTGGGGTCAGGAGCGGTCTGCCCGGGTTCACGTCGGGGAGGAGGAGGGGCTGTGGCCGGTGCCAGCTCCGGCGCCGTCAGGAAATCGTTGGGTTGCTCGCCAACGGCCGCGTCAACGCCCGCCTCGGCGTAGAAGGCAAGCAATTCGCGGGCGGCTTTGTTGCGGTCGGGGGGCATGTCTGACGCATTCCAAGCGAAACCGTAGGTAAGGTATCATGTTATCGATCGCGAGCCCCGCCGGTCCCGTCTGGTAGCAACAAGGAACAGTGAGCACAGCCATGGCCGACGAGATACCAGCCCGGGAGTCCATGGAATTCGACGTGGTGGTCGTCGGCGCAGGCCCGGCCGGGCTTGCGGCTGCGATCCGGCTGAAGCAACTGGCGCCCGACCTCGGCGTGGTCGTGGTCGAGAAGGGCTCCGAGGTGGGCGCCCACATCCTGTCGGGCGCGGTGATCGATCCGATCGGCCTCGACCGCTTGCTGCCGGAGTGGCGCGGCGAGGACACGCCGATCAAGACCGCCGTGAACGATGACCGGTTCTATTGGCTCGGGCAGTCGGCCGCGCTGCGGCTGCCGAACATCATGATGCCGCCGCTGATGTCGAACCACGGCAATTTCATCGTCTCGCTTGGCAACGTCTGCCGCTGGCTCGCCACCAAGGCCGAAGCGCTGGGCGTCGAGATCTATCCTGGCTTTGCCGCAGCCGAGGTGCTGACCGACGACACCGGCGCGGTCGCGGGCGTCGCCACCGGCGACATGGGCATCGGCAAGGACGGCAAGCCGAACGCAAGCTTCACACGCGGCATGGAGCTGCGGGCAAAATACACACTGTTCGCCGAAGGCGCGCGCGGCAATCTGTCCAAGCAGTTGATTGCCAAATTCGGGCTCGCCGAGGGGCGCGATCCGCAGAAATTCGGTCTCGGCCTGAAGGAGCTCTGGCAGGTCGCGCCCGACAAGCACAAGCCGGGGCTTGTCCAGCACTCGTTCGGCTGGCCGCTCGACAACTCCACCGGCGGCGGCTCGTTCCTCTATCACTTCGACGACAACCTCGTTTCGGTCGGCTTCGTCGTCCATCTCAACTACGCCAATCCGTACCTGTCGCCGTTCGAGGAATTCCAGCGCTTCAAGACCCATCCCGCGATCCGCGGCACGTTCGAAGGCGGCAAGCGGCTGTCCTACGGCGCGCGCGCCATCACCGAGGGCGGCTACCAGTCGGTGCCAAAGCTGTCGTTCCCGGGCGGCGCGCTGATCGGCTGCGCGGCGGGCTTCGTCAACGTGCCGCGCATCAAGGGCAGCCACAACGCCATCCTGTCCGGAATGCTGGCGGCCGAGCATGTCGCCGAGGCCCTGTCCGAGGGGCGCGCCAACGACGAGCTTGCGAGCTACGACGAGGCCTGGAGCGAGGGCGATATCGGCCGCGACCTGTGGAAGGTGCGCAATGCCAAGCCGTTGTGGTCGAAGCTCGGTACGTTTCTCGGGATTGCCGCGGGCGGGTTCGACATGTGGTGCAACACGCTCGGCTTTTCTCTTCTCGGCACGCTCCGCCACGGCAAGTCCGACGCGGAGACGCTCAAGCCTGCCCGCGAATGCAAGCCGATCGCCTATCCGCGCCCCGACGGCCAACTCACATTCGACCGGCTGTCATCGGTATTTCTGTCGAGCACAAACCACGAGGAGAACCAGCCGCCGCATCTCAAGGTCGGCGACATGGCCCTGCAAAAGTCGTCGGAGCACGACGTCTATGCTGGCCCGTCGGCGCGCTACTGTCCGGCCGGGGTTTACGAATGGGTCGAGGAGGGTGGGCAGCCGCGCTTCGTGATCAACGCGCAAAATTGCGTCCACTGCAAAACGTGTGACATCAAGGACCCCAACCGCAACATCACCTGGGTTCCTCCGGAAGGGGGCGGCGGCCCGAAATATTCCAATATGTGATTGGGTTTGCGGCGTCCGGCCACGATACCGCCACACCGCGAATCTCTTGGTAACCCAAACACAGCGCTGGCATTCCTCTTCTTGCGGGAGGAGGGTAAAAAGGCCATTCTGCGCCCGACTCAAAGGGCTTGGCGCACCGCCGCCCATGGAGGCAGCCACTCGTGATTGTTCCTACCCCGTTTCGACGCCTCGCCGGCGTCGTGCTAGGCGCCGCCGCATTGCTTTCGTCGGCCGCGCTTTCCGCGCAGGCCGCCTCGTCGGAAAACCAGGTATCCACCCATGTGCCATCGGCACAGGAATTGTCGCGCCTGACGACGTCGGGGAGCTATCTCGCCGCGCGCCATGCCGGCACGCAACGCGATGCAGGAGCGGCGGCGGCCTATTACAAGGCGTCGCTGCGGGGTGATCCGAAGAACCCCGAGCTTCTGGAGCGGGCTTTCCTGTCGGTCCTGGCGGAGGGCGACGTCGAAGAGGCGGTCCGGCTCGCCGATCAGGTCTCCAGGCTCGACAAGAACGACCGCATCGCCCGCCTGGTCATCGGCGTGCATGCGCTCAAGCAGAAGAAGTTCGCGCTCGCCAAGCAGAATCTGACCCAGTCCGTGCGCGGGCCGATCACCGATCTCGCCGCCACACTGCTGGCCGCCTGGGCAACCTATGGCGCCGGTGACGCCAAGGGCGCCGTCGAGTCGATCGACAAGCTGCAGGGCGCCGACTGGTATGCGCTGTTCAAGGACCTGCACGCTGGTTTGATCCTCGACCTGTCGGCCAACAAGAAGGACGCCGGCAAGCGGTTCGACCGCGCCCAGAAGCTCGACGCCGGCGCGCTGCGCCTCGTCGAAGCTTATGGCTCATGGCTCTCGCGCAATGGCAAGAAGGACGAGGCGCTCAAGGTGTTCAAGGCCTTCGACGCCCAGTTGCCGCGCCATCCGCTGATCGTCGAGGAAATGGCGCTCCTGGAAAAGGACAAGCAGCTGCCGCCGCTCGTCACCGATGCCCAGTCCGGCGCGGCCGAAGTGCTCTACGGGCTCGGCGCAGCGCTCGGCCGCCGCGGCGGCGAAGACCTTGGCCTCGTGTATCTGCAGCTTGCGCTCTATCTCGCGCCCAACCAGCCGCTGGCGCTCCTGTCGCTCGCCGATCTCTACGAGCAGGTGAAGAACCCGCAGCTCGCCATCAAGGTCTATGAGCGCGTGCCGCAACACTCGCCGCTGCGGCGCAACTCCGAAATCCAGATGGCGGTCAACCTAGACACCGTCGACAAGACCGACGAGGCGAAGCAACGATTGCAGAAGCTGCTCAAGGATCATCCGACCGACATCGACGCGATCATGGCGCTGGGCAGCATCCAGCGCGGCCGCAAGGACTTTGCCGATTGCGCGCAGACCTACAGCAAGGGCATTGCCACCATTGCCAATCCCGAGCGCCCGAACTGGCTGATCTTCTATTTCCGCGGCATCTGCAACGAGCGCGCCAAGGCCTGGGCGGAGGCCGAGGCCGATCTGAAGCAGGCGCTCAAGCTCTATCCCGACCAGCCGCATGTGCTGAACTATCTCGGCTATTCGTGGATCGACCAGGGCATCAATCTCGACGACGGCATGCGGATGATCCGCCGCGCCGTCGAGCAGCGGCCCGACGATGGCTACATCGTCGACTCGCTCGGCTGGGCCTATTATCGGCTCGGCAACTACGACGAAGCGGTGAAGCACTTGGAGCGCGCCGTCGAACTCAAGCCGGACGATCCGACCATCAACGATCACCTCGGCGACGCCTACGCCAAGACGGGGCGCGTGCTTGAGGCGCAATTCCAGTGGTCGCACGCCCGCGACCTCAAGCCGGAGCCCGAAGACCTCGTGAAGATCAAGCAGAAGCTGGCGACCGGGCTTCCCGAGGAGACCTCCACGGCCAATGCCGGCAAGAAGAAGCCCGACGGCGGCTGAGGTTCACTTGAAGCTTGCGTTGCCGCGTCATGCCCGGGCTCGTCCCGGGCATTCGCGTTCTTTGGGCAGGTCAATAAGCGGGACAAGCCCGGCCATGACGGCTAAACATTCACAATGGCCAAGACTCCAACGTCCAAACTCGTCGAGCGCGCCCCGGCCAAGGTCAATCTCACGCTGCATGTGCTGGGCCGGCGGTCCGATGGCTATCACCTGCTCGACAGCCTGGTGGTGTTCGCGGCGGCAGGCGACCGGCTGACGTTTACGCCCGGCAAGACGCTGGCGCTCAAGGTGCGCGGCGACACCGCGAAGCAGGCGGGACGGATCGAAAGCAATCTGGTCTTCAAAGCGGCCACGGCACTCGCGGGCGAAATTCCCGATCTTAAGCTCGGCCGCTTCACGCTCGATAAGCGTTTGCCGGTGGCCGCAGGCGTCGGGGGCGGTTCCTCTGACGCGGGGGCGGCGCTCCGGCTGCTGGCCCGCGCCAATCGGCTAAGGCCCGATGACAGGAGACTGCAAAAGGTGGCGCGAGGCATCGGCGCCGACGTGCCGGTCTGCGTCGATCCGCGCACCCGCCGGATGCGCGGGATTGGCGAAGTCCTGTCTGCGCCGCTGGCGATTCCGAAGCTCGCGGCGGTGCTGGTCAATCCCGGCGTCGCGGTGCCGACCAGGGATGTGTTTGCGATGCTCGGCCTCCGTGCTGGGGAGCTGCGAAAGCGCGCCTCGGGGCCGCGGCGATTGCCGCGCGATCGTGCGGCCTTGCTCGCATTCCTCGCCCGCGGCCGCAATGATCTGGAGCCCGCGGCGATCAAGCTCCAGCCGGTTATCGGTCGGGTGCTTGCGGCGGTGCGCAAGGAGCGCGGCTGCGCGCTCGCCCGCATGTCAGGCTCGGGTGCGACCTGTTTCGGCTTGTTCAGTTCGACGCAAGCGGCCACCGCCGCCTCGCGCCGCCTGTCAGCCGCGCATCGTCGCTGGTGGGTCAAGGCGACGATGCTGGGCTGACGGCTGCTTGCCTTGAGCCTGAGCCGGCCGTCGTGTCATTGTCGGGGAACACGGAGTCTGGGATGACCAAGGGGTCGCTCGCCGCGCTGCTGTTGCTTCTGTTGCTGTTCGCGGCTCCAGCCGGCGCTGCGCAGTGCGGTGGCGATTTCCACCAGTTCGTTGCTAGCATGTCGCGCGAAGCGGCGGCCCAGGGCGTTTCGCAAAACGTCATTTCCAACGCGTTCATGGGCGTGACGCAGGATCAAGCAGTGCTGGCGTTCGATCGCCGCCAGCGCGGCACGTTCCGCAAGACCTTCGAGGAGTACGTCGCCACCCGCGTCGGTCCCGGGCGGATCAAGGGCGGCATGCAGAGGCTGCAGCGGCACGCGGCGCTGCTGTCGCGTATCGAGCGGCAATACGGCGTGCCGAAGGAAGTGCTTGTCGCGATCTGGGGGCTGGAGACCGATTTCGGCTCGGGCGACATGGGCAAGTTGCCGGTCGTCCGGGTTCTTGCGACCATGGCGCATGATTGCCGGCGCACAGATCTGTTCCAGCGCGAATTGCTGGCCGCGCTGAAGATACTGCAACGCGGCGATCTTTCGTTGAACGAATTGAAAGGCGCCTACGCCGGCGAGATCGGTCAGACCCAGTTCTTGCCCTCGAATTATCTCAAGTTTGCCGTGGACTATGACGGCAACGGCCGGGCCGATCTGGTCCACAGCGCGGCGGATGTCCTGGCGTCCACGGCCAATCTGCTGAAAGGCAGCGGCTGGAGAGCCGGGCAACCGTTCGATGAAGGCACGGAGAATTTCGAGGTCATGCGCGAGTGGAATCGCGCGGTGGTGTATCGCAAGACGATCGCCTATTTCGCGCACAAACTGGCAGGGCGATAGCGGCAGACTTGCAGCGAACCGCGGACCCGCGCGCGGATATCTGTCGGAGGCGTCCTTTGCGGGCTATCATTGCTCCGCTAAACTTTCACAAAGGGGCGTATCATGAGCAAATCGATCTTTGCGGTTCTCTCTATTCTGGTGTTCACCGCCATTTCGACGGCCGTGTCGGCGCAGACGTTCGAAAAGAAGAACTACAATTATAGCGAATGGACCAAAGGACGCTTCTCGGAAGCCGTGACGGTTGTCGGGCCCGGCAAGATGATTTTTCTCGCCGGCGTGGGTGCAGAGGACGAGAACGGCAAGGGCGGCGATATTCTCCACAAGGGCGATTTCACGGCGCAGTGCAAATACTCGTTCGACAAGATCAAGCGGGCGCTGGAAAAGAACGGCGCAACGCTGGGCGACATCGTGAAGATGGTCAGCTACCTGACCGATGTGCGCTATCAGCCTGATTTCGGAAAATGCCGGCAGGAAACATTCGGTGCGACGCCGATGCCCGCCCATACGCTATTGACCATCAGCCAGCTCGCCTGGCCCGGCATGATGGTTGAGGTCGACGTGACTGCGATGGTGCCGCTGAAGTAGCAGCGCCGGGAACTAGTGCGTCCGGGCGGTGCAGAACTCCACCGCTTCCTCCAGCGCCTGCTTCATGTCCGACGCCGGGAATAGCGCCAGTGCGTCGCGGGCGATGGCGCCATAGTGCTGCGCCCGCCCGATGGTGTCTTCGAGCGCGCGGTGCTTAGTCATCAGGCCGAGCGCCGTTTCGAGATCGCTGTCGTTGATTTCGCCCCGCACCAGCGCCCGGGTCCAAAAATCACGCTCGCTCTCCGAGCCGCGGCGGAACGACAACACAACGGGGAGCGTGATCTTGCCCTCGCGGAAATCGTCGCCGACGTTCTTGCCGAGCTTGGCGGACTTGCCGCCGTAGTCGAGCACGTCGTCGACAAGTTGGAAGGCGATGCCGAGGTTCATGCCGAACGAGCGGCAGGCGGCGTGTTCGGCCTTCGGCCGATTGGTGAGAACCGGGCCCACCTCGCAGGCGGCGGCGAACAATTCGGCGGTCTTGGCGCGGATCACGGCCAGATACTCGTCCTCGGTGGTCGCGGTGTTCTTGGCGGCGCCAAGCTGCATCACCTCGCCTTCGGCGATGATGGCGGCGGCGTTGGACAGGATGTCGAGCGCCCGCATCGAGCCGACCTCGACCATCATCTTGAACGCCTGGCCGAGCAGGAAATCGCCGACCAGCACGCTCGCTTCGTTGCCCCAGAGCTTGCGCGCGGCGGGCCTGCCGCGCCGCATGTCGCTCTCGTCCACCACGTCGTCGTGGAGCAAGGTCGCGGTGTGCATGAATTCGACCGACGCGGCGAGTTTGATATGGCCGTCGCCGGAATAGCCGGTCAGGCTCGCCATCGCGAGGGTCAGCATCGGGCGAAGCCGCTTGCCGCCGGACGAGATCAGGTGGTTGGCAACCTCCGGGATCATCGTGACCTCGGAGCCGGTGCGCGTCAGAATCTCGGCGTTGACCCGCTGCATGTCGGGCGTGACGAGCTCGACCAGACGGTCGATGGTGGCATCGGCCGGACTGAAGGGAATGACGACGGCCAAGTGCGGACTCCGGATGAGGCGAATTGATACGCGGGAGAATAGAAACGCTATGATACACCGGCAAGTGCGCGTGCCGTATATGTGACGATTGGGGCCTAAATCAATGCCGCGGGGGACGCCCTGATGCCGCCAACCCAAGGAAGCGACGGGAGCGCTGCCGAAATCGTGGGCAGCAGCCGGATTGCGGTATTGGTGCCTTGCTACAACGAGGAAACCGCCATCGGCAAGGTTGTGGCCGACTTTCGGGCCGCGCTGCCGGAGGCCGATATCTACGTCTACGACAACAATTCCACCGACCGCACCGTCGAGGCGGCGGCCCGGGCCGGCGCCGTCGTGCGGCGCGAGCACCACCAGGGCAAAGGCCGCGTGGTGCGGCGGATGTTCACCGATATCGATGCCGACATCTATGTGCTGGTGGACGGCGACGCGACCTATGACGCGCCGAGCGCGCGGCGCATGATCGAAAAGCTCGTGGCCGAACGGCTCGACATGGTCTGCGCCGTCCGGGTCGACCGCGAGGAGGCGGCTTATCGGCTTGGCCACCGCGCCGGAAACCGCCTGCTGACCGGCTTTGTCGCGCATGTGTTCGGCCAGTCCTTCACCGACATGCTGTCGGGCTACCGGGTATTCACGCGGCGGTTCGTGAAGTCCTTTCCGGCGCTGTCGGGCGGATTCGAAATCGAGACCGAGTTGACCGTGCACGCGCTCGAGCTCGAGCTGCCGGTCGGCGAGATGCCGACGCCATACTATTCACGCCCGCATGGCTCGGCCTCCAAGCTCAGCACCTGGCGCGACGGATATCGGATCCTGCGGACAGTGTTGCGGCTCTATCGGGCGGAGCGCCCGCTGCCGCTGTTCACCGGCATCGGCCTCTCGCTTGCCATTGTCGCGGTCGGGCTCGCGATCCCGATTTTCATCACGTATCTGCACGAAGGCCTGGTGCCGCGGCTGCCCACGGCCATTCTCGCGACCGGCTTGATGCTGCTGGCGTTCCTGGCGATCGCCTGTGGCCTGATCCTCGACACGGTGACGCGCGGGCGGCGCGAGATCAAGCTGCTTGCCTATCTCGCGCAGCGCGCGCCGGCCGAGGAACGGCGGCGGGGCGGAGCATGACCCCGAAAAAGCCTGTCCCGGACTTGATCCGGGATGGGAACCGGTTTTCGGATAAGGTCATGGTCTAAAGAGAGTCTTCCCTTGCGCGAGCTCGTCCGGACCAACAATGCGGTGCTGATCACGGCGATCGAGGCGCTGCTGAAGGGCGCCGACATCCCGCACATGGTGCTGGACCAGCATATGAGCATCCTCGAGGGATCGCTTGGCATGCTGCCGCGGCGCATTGTGGTCGACGAAGAGGACCTGGCGGTCGCGCGGCAATTGCTGGAGGACGCGGGGCTCGCGCACGAGCTGCGTCCCGGAGAGGGCGCATCCACGCCGGAGATGACGGACGATGCGGTGCTCGGCGGCAGGTTGCGGCTGAAGCAGAAAAAGCGCGGTCATCGCGTCGGTCACGACGCCATCCTGCTGGCGGCGGCGACCGCGGCGCGGCCCGGCGACCGGGTGATCGAGTTCGGCGCGGGCGTCGGCGCCGCCGGGCTTGCGCTCGCCGTGCGGCTGCCCGAAGTCGACGTGACGCTTTTGGAAATCGATCCGGAATTATCGAACATCGCCGCGGAAAATATCGTGCGGAACGGGCTGGAGCAGCGGCTGCGGGCCATCACTCTCGACGTCACCGCACCCGCGGACAAGTTTGCCGCCCGAGGCATCGGGCCCGGATCGGCGGATCACGTGTTGATG
>JADMIO011184624.1_pt1 | contig 54451 bp, 42 predicted proteins | sample 8958161 | NCBI WGS metagenome assembly JADMIO01 (sample SAMN16585339, study PRJNA669376) | soil metagenome | isolation source: Crop rotation soil | place: USA: Cullars Rotation, Alabama | collected 2011
CGCGACAACTTGTCCACGTGGAATTCTAAGCTTAGGATCCCAATGTGCTGGAAAGAGACGTGGACGACCAGCGGCAGCCGCAGCGCGCGCGCGACGCGGATGTGAGCGCGGAAGATCCGCTCCTGCGCTTCCATGTCGGCGGTCGCGCCGTCGAGCCCGCACTCGCCGACCGCGACGAACCGCCCCGCGTAGGCCGCCAGCGCCCCTCCGAGCCCGTCCCCGAAAAAGCACGAACGTTCGTTTTCTTCGAGGTCCGGGACGCACTGCGGGTGCACGCCCAGCGCGGCCACCACGCGCGGCCCGCCGTCGTCGCGCGCGCGCGCGAGCGCGAGGGTCGCGTCCCACGCCCTCGGCCGCACCGCCGGCACCAGGATGCCGCGCACTCCCGCCGCGCGCGCCCGCGCCAGCACGTCCTCGCGATCCGGGTCGAAGCGCGGATCGTCGAGGTGGCAGTGCGTGTCGATCACGCGCGCGAGCTTAGCGCGAGCTCAGCGCGCGGCGCAGCGCGGCCAGCTTGTCCGGGTTCCGGACGACGAACACGTTGCCGATCCGCGTGACCCCGCCGTCGTCGACGATCTCGAACACCGTCGCGGCGACGACCTCGCCGCGCTCCAGCGTCAGCACGGCCGGCGCACCGCCGATCCACGCGGGCATCGCCGCGTCGCCGCCGCTGTAGCGGCCGTCGCGCATGCGCCCGTAGTAGCCGGCGAGGAACCGGCTCGCGCGATCGGGACCGACGAGCACGTTGCGATGCGCCTTCGCCTTGCCGCCGTGATCCGGGATCACCTGCACGTCCTCGGTGAACAGCTTCGCGAGGGCCTCGAGATCGCCCGACGCGAGCGCGCCCATGAACGCGGCCGCCATCGACGCCTGCGCGCCCGGCGTCGCCGGGAAGCGCTTGCGCCGCGCGGCGACGTGCTCCTTCGCCCGGTGCATGAGCTGCCGGCACGCGCCCTCGCTGCGGCCGGTCGCCTCCGCGATCTCCGCGAAGTCGAAGTCGAGCACCTCGCGCAGCACGTAGACCGCGCGCTCGAGCGGCGACAGCGACTCGAGCAGCACGAGGAACGCCATCGACATCGACTCCAGCTCCGCGACGCGCTCCTCGCCGCGCGGCGGCTCCGTGATCATCGGCTCGGGCAGCCACGGCCCGACGTACTCCTCGCGCCGGCGACGCGCCGAGCGCACCTCGTCGAGACAGAGCCGCGTGACGATCGTCGCGAGCAGCGCGCGCGGCGAGCGCGCGTCGTCGATGTCGCGCGCGCGCAAGAACGCTTCTTGTAAGACGTCCTCGGCGTCGGCGGCGGTGCCGAGGATGCGATACGCGATCCCGAACAGATAGGGGCGCTCGCGCTCCAGATCCTCAGGTGTCATGGTTCGTCCGGAGGCTCCCATGTCGACCCTCACCGTCAAAGATCTGATGCGTACCGAGGTGATCACGCTGACCCCGGGCACGACCTTGCAGGAAGCGCGCGCGAAGATGACCGACCTCGGCGTGCACCACCTGCCCGTCGTCGATCGCGAGCGGCACCTGATCGGGATCCTGTCGCAGCGCGATCTGACGCGCGCGCTCGAGCCCGCGCTCGCCGCGCAGGGCCTGCGCACGACGCTCGCGACCGGCGACGTGATGACCACCGATCTCGTCGTCGCGCACCCCGAGACGCCGGCGGCGATGGCGGTCGAGGCGATGATCGCGTGCCAGATCGGCTCGGTGCCCGTCGTCGACGAAGCGAACCACCTGGTCGGCCTCGTCACCGAGACCGACTTCCTCGAGATCGCGCACGAGGCGCTGCTCGGCATCTCGCCGTCGCCGCGCGCGCATAGCTAGGTGAGCTCCAGGACCGCGGGCGCCGGCGGCAGCGCGAGCGCGCGCACCGATCGCGGCCAGCGATACGTGCCGGCCCACCGGCGCTCGAAGCGCAACGATCCGATCACGAAGCGGCAGATCGCCTCCTTGATCATCGCCGCGGTGCGCGCCGTGTAGACGTGGCCGGTCGGCGCGTCGCGCGCGTCGGTCGACTGCACGACCGCGCGGCGCCGGCCGAGGCTGATGCACTTGCCGAAGAAGCCGAAGCGCCACGGCCGCGCCTCGCGCCCGCGCACGACGCGCGCGACATTGTCGGCGGCGTGCGCGCCCATCGGCATCGCGGTCGCGCACGCCATGCGCGCGAACTCGAGCCCGCGCGGCGGCGACGCGCCGTCGCCGCACGCCCACACGCCGGGCATGCCGGGGACCGCCAGCGTGTCATCGATGAGGATGCGGCCGTCGGAGGCGAGCGGCAGGCCGTCGATCGCGGTACGCGCGGTGAAGCCGCCGGCCCAGATCGCGATCGACGCGCGGAATCGTTCACCCGCGATCACGGCGTCGGGCTCGACGCGCGTCGCGGTCACGCCCTCGCGCAGCTCGACGCCGAGCTCCGCCAGCGTCGCGCGCACGTACGCGCGCGCCTCGTCGGACAAGCCGGCGCCGAGCGTCTGCGCGAGCATCGTCACGCGCAGCTCCGGCCGCGCCTCGGCGATCTCCGACGCGGTCTCGATCGCGGTCAGCCCGCCGCCGATCACGACGACCGGCGCGCCGGCGCCGAGCTCCGCGATCCGATCGCGCGCCGCGAGCGCGCGCTCGAGCGTCGCGAGCCAGCCCGCGTGCTCCGCCGCGCCCGGCGTGTCGAGCTCGATCCGCGATCCGAGCGCGACGATCAGCTGATCGTACGGAATCGGCGGGATCGATCGATCCGCGAGGTCGATCGATCCAAGCGAGACCCGCTCGACCCGCCCGCGCACGAGCTCGATCCGCTTCCGCAGGAGCGCGCGCAGCGCATAGCGCTTCCACGCGCGCCCCGCGATCACCTCGTGCAACCGCACGCGATGGACCAGATCCTCTCGATCGCTCACGAGCGTCACGCGCGCCGCGCGGCCCAGGCGCCCCGCGACCCGATTCGCCGCCATCACGCCCGCGTAACCGCCGCCGATCACAACGATGTTCGCCGTCATGCCCGAGAGACGAGACAGCTAGCCGCCGCGTGACATCCCCTGCGCGCTCTCGCGCTCGCGCCGCACGACGTCGTCCAAGGTCATGCCCTCGCGCGGCGTGAACGTCTCGTCGGTCGCGTCGGCGCGCCGGATCCGATCGCTGCGGAACGCGCGGAGATCCTTGCGCAGCCGGCAGTACGCCGACACCAACCACCACGCGCCGAGCCGCACCAGCCCGAGCGGCTCGATGTCGCGCGCGGTCGACTCGCCGCGCGCGAGCCCGTCGTATTCGATGTGCACGACGCGACGATCGTGGATCGCCTCGAGCAAGACGCCGAGCGGCCCGTGCGATCGCTGATCCTCGCCCGGCAGGATCACCGTGCGTCGATGATCGGACAAGCGCCGCACCGCCTCGGGCGGCAAGCCGGCCTCGAGCTTGGCGAGCGCCGATTGCAGGTGCGCCGCCATCGAGTCGCGCGCGCCGGCGCCGAACACGCGCGCCGCGAGCACGAGCGCCTCCGCCTCGTCGGGCTCGAAGCCGAGCGGGCGCAGCTGCGCGGCGGCGGGGATCGTGTAGCCGTCGCCGGCGGTGCCGACGACGGGAAAGCCCGCCTCCTCGAGCGACGCCATGTCGCGATAGATCGTCCGCAGGCTCACGCCGAAATGCGCCGCGAGCTCCTCCGCGCGCAAGCGGCGCCTCGCGGACAACAAGAGCGCCATCGACACGATCCGCGTCAACCGCTTCACGGTCCGATGCTCGCACGAGGGCGCAGCGCGCACGAGGCGATCGATCCAGGTCACCAGGGCGTGCAGATCTCGACGAGCGCGCCGTCGCAATCGCGCACGTACGCGACGATCTGGCCCCACGGCTTCTTCACGGGCGCTTTGTGCGCGACCGCGCCGGCCTCGACCGCGCGCGCGTACATCGCGTCGACGTCGTCGGTGATGAACCCGATCTCGCACGCGGCCGGCGATCGATCGCGACGCGACGGCGTGAACTCGCCCGCGCTCGAGGCCGCGAGCGTCTCGCTCACGAACCCGAGCGGCACCGGACCGCTCATCTCGCCGTACCCGTCGACGATCGTCTTGCGCTTCATCCCGAACGCGCGCTCGTAGAACGCGACCTTCGTCTCGACGTCGGGCGTGTAGAGGATGCAGAAGCCGAGCTTCGTCATGCGCACCACGCTGCGCGCGCGCGATGACAACCGCTTGTCAGCATGTGGCGAGCAGGCGCACTGGCGCGCGATGTCACGCGCGCGCCGCGCGAACCCTACGCGTTCGCACGACGTGGATGGGGAACGCATGTTGCTCGACCCGAGAGGCATGGACACCCCCATGGAATTCGCCGAGACCACGATCCGCGCGTTCACGCATCCGCCGAAGCGCTGGCGTCGCTGGGCGCTGTGGTCGTCGTTCCTGGTGCCCGCGGCGGTCGGCTACGCATTCGGCCGACGGTCGCGGCCGCTCGGGCTCGCGGCCGGCCTCGGCGGCGCGGCGGCGCTCGCGCTCGTGCGCTGGCAGATGGCGCGGTGGTTCACCGATCAGCCGCCGTACGAGGTCGAGCGTCGCATCGGCTCGATCGAGATCCGCCGCTACCCGTCGCAGCTCGCGGTGCGCACGCGGATCGACACGCCCGATCTGCGCCGCGCGCTCGATCGCGGCTTCGAGCGCCTGCTCGCGTACATCGTCGGCGCGAACCAATGGGCCGAACGCTTCCCGATGTACTCGCCGGTGACGACCGAGAGCGAGCGCCTCGTGCCCGACGCGATCCCCGGCGAGAGCCGCGACCCCGCGTTCACGATGTCGTTCGTCTTGCCGCCCGGGCGTCTGTTGTCGGAGCTGCCGCGCCCCAAGGACGCGCGCGTGCAGCTGCACGAGCACGCCTCGCGCCGCGTCGCCGCGCTCTCGTTCGCCGGCCGCTTCACGCGCGAGCAGATCGGCAAGGCCGCGCGCGAGCTGCTCGCCCGCGTCGACGAAGCCGGCTTCACGACCCGCGGCCCCGTCTCGTTCGCCGCATACGACGGCCCGACGACGCTGCCCTTCCTCCGTCGGAACGAGGTGTGGGTGGAGATCACGGAGCCGCATTGAGAGATCGTCGTCCGGCGTTCGGACCGGAGTTGGCGTAAGGTGGGCGCATGAAACTCATCCTGTTGGCGTTGGTCGCGGCGTGCGGGGCGCACACCGGGCCGGTGCCCGGCGCCGCCGAAGCGCGCGAGCATCACTACAGCGTCTCGGTCGCCGACGCCCGCGCCGCGCTTCATGACGTGCTCGCCGCTCGCTACGGCGGCATCGCGAGCGAGGACGATCGTCACGTCGTCGCCAACGGCGCATGCCGCACCGAGCGCGGCAACGAGTGCGTCGCGTATCCGGCGAGCACGTCCGCCGACACGCAGGGGCCGCCGGCCGCAACCGGCGACATCGTCTCGACCGCGGACCTCACGCTGCAGATCTACGGCGGCGTCGCCGGCGCCGATGGCGACGTCACGATCCAGCTCGGCGGCCGCACGCGCGACCACGACGGCCACGATCACGAGATCACCGCCGAGTCACCGGAGCCGATACGTCACGAGGTCGACGAGGTCCGCCTCGCCGTCGACGCCAAGCTCGCTCAGAAGCGGTAGGCCACGCCCGCGGCGAGGTACGCGTAGTCGGTCGCGAAGTTGGTGTCGAGCTCCATCGGCATCGGGTGGAGCGGCGTCGCCTCGGACATCTCGGTCGTGTGCTGGAAGCCGCGCTGGTAGCCGAGCGTGCCGAGGGCCCACAGGCGGCCGCCGAGCGAGTAGCCGAGCGTGCCCGCGAAGTCGACGGTGAGGCCGCTCGGATCCGGCCAGCTCGCGTCCGACGGGAAGAACACGTGCGAGTAGTCGGGCGCGACGACGAACTGGACGTCGAGCTCGCGCACCGGGTGCACGTGGAACGTGAGCTTGGGGCCGACGATCAGCTCGGTCGCACGGAAGTCGCAGCAGGTCAGCTTCTCGTTCGCGATCACGCGCGTCGTGAAGCCGAGCTCGAAGCCGCCGTCCATCTCGTAGCCGACCGAGCCGCCGAGCGCCCACGCCGTGTCGGAGTCGAACGAGATCTCGCCCTGGTTGCCCGAGTACAGCATCGTGCCGTACGGCATCCACGCCGCCTCGACGGTGCTCACCCAGTGCTCGCTCGGCTGGAAGTCCTCGACCTCCGCATGGGCCACCCCGCCGAGCGCCACGACAACGCCAACGCAGATCCCAATCTTCATGCGCCCTACGATGATCATCGCCCGTCGCACGTACGTGGGCAAACGTGGGCGAAAAAAGTATGCGCCGGCGCCGAGCCCGGGAGGGAGAATCGGATCATGCGCCAGCTCTATCTCCTCGCTGCCGTCTTGGTCGTGGGTTGCGGCGCAGCGCCGCCCGCGCCCGTGGTCCATCCCGCTGCCGTCGCGGTGTCGCCGCAGGATGCGGCGGCCGTCGCGCGCCAGGTGATCGACGCCCGCTACGGCGTCGACCCCGGCGCCGGCAGTGATCGCATCATCGTCGGTCGCGCGGAGTGGCTGAACGATGCGCAGTGGATCGCCCGGCGCTGGGAGCGCGGGATGATCGTGCGCACGTTCAACCCCGAGGGCTGGTTCCGCGTGGTCGCGGTCGTCGAGAACCCGCGCCCGGGTGAGGTCTCGGTCCGCGTGATCGGCCTCGCCGCCAACGGCGACGAGCGCTTCGACGGCCTCGAGGAGTACATCGTCAGCGGCGATCCGCGCATGCCGCGCTGGGCGGACAACCGGGTCGCGGTCCTGCAGCTCGTGATCAACAAGAAGCTGCACGACCTTCACTGAAGACCAGCCGCCGCCCCGGTGCATCCCAACACGGTCCGCTGCGCATTGCGATGCGCCGCGGTTCGTGATTAGGTCCGCGCACCGAGGACGGTATGAGCTGGTTCATCGCATACGTTCGCTCCTCGATCGGCGCCAAGACGATCATGGCCGTCACCGGCCTGCTGATGGTCTTGTTCGCGATCGTGCACATGGTCGGTCACCTGCAGATGTTCGGTGGCCAGGACATGTACAACGCCTACGCGCACTTCCTGCAGTCGCTGTGGGAGGTGAAGTGGCCGGTGCGCGCCGGGCTGCTCGGCGTGTTCGTCGTGCACATCGCGTCGGCCTTGCGCCTGGTCTGGCTGAACAAGCAGGCGCGGCCCGTCGCCTACAAGGTCTACCGACCGAAGAGCGCGAACCTCGCCGGCCGCACGATGGCGTGGACGGGGATCGTGATCCTCGCGTTCATCGTCTTCCACCTCGTGCACTTCACGTTCGGGCTGGTCGGCCACGAGCACTACGTGCTGCGTGATCCGCTCGATCACCCCGACGTCTACTCGAACTTCGTCTACAGCTTCCAGAACCCGATCGTGTACGGCACGTACTTCGTCGCGATCCTCCTGCTCTCGATCCACCTCTCGCACGGCGCGTCGGCGTGGCTGCAGTCGCTCGGCCTGCGCCATCCGAAGTATCCGTGGACCGACAAGGTCGGCCCCGTGCTCACGTGGACGCTGTTCGTCGGCTACATGCTGCCGCCGACCGCCTGCCTCCTGAACATCATCAAGCTGCCGGGAGCCTGAGAAGTATGAACCTCGACGCGCGTGTCCCGTCCGGTCCCATCGAGAAGAAGTGGGAGCGGGCGAAGTTCGAGATGAAGCTGGTCAACCCGGCGAACAAGCGCAAGTACAAGATCATCGTCATCGGCTCCGGCCTCGCCGGCGGCGCGGCGGCGGCGACGCTCGCCGAGCTCGGCTACGACGTCGCGTGCTTCTGCTTCCAGGACTCGCCGCGCCGCGCGCACTCGATCGCCGCGCAGGGCGGCATCAACGCCGCGAAGAACTACCAGAACGACGGCGACTCGGTGTACCGGCTCTTCTACGACACCGTGAAGGGCGGCGACTTCCGCTCGCGCGAGGCGAACGTGTATCGCCTCGCCGAGGTGTCGGTCGACATCATCGATCAGTGCGTCGCGCAGGGCGTCCCGTTCGCGCGCGAGTACGGCGGCACGCTCGCCAACCGCAGCTTCGGCGGCGCGCAGGTCTCGCGCACGTTCTACGCGCGCGGCCAGACCGGCCAGCAGCTCCTGATCGGCGTGTACGCCGCGCTCGAGCGCCAGGTGCGCGCGGGCAAGGTGAAGATGTTCACCCGCACCGAGATGCTCGACCTCGTCACCGTCGACGGGCGCGCGGCGGGCGTGGTCGTGCGCGATCTCGTGACGGGCGCGATCAGCTCGCACAGCGCGCACGCGGTCGTGCTCGCGACCGGCGGCTACGGCAACGTCTTCTTCCTGTCGACCAACGCGAAGGGCTCGAACGTCACCGCGACCTATCGCGCGTACAAGAAGGGCGCCGGCTTCGCGAACCCGTGCTTCACGCAGATCCATCCGACCTGCATCCCGCAGTCGGGCGACTACCAGTCGAAGCTCACGCTGATGTCGGAGTCGTTGCGCAACGACGGCCGCGTCTGGGTGCCGAAGAAGAAGGAAGACGTCGCGCGCCGTCCCGGCGAGATCGCCGACGAGGATCGCGACTACTACCTCGAGCGGAAGTATCCGAGCTTCGGCAACCTGTCGCCGCGCGACATCGCCTCGCGCGCCGCCAAGGAGCAGTGCGACGACGGCCGCGGCGTCGGCCCCGGCGGGCGCGGCGTCTACCTCGACTTCCGCGACGCGATCAAGCGCGACGGCCGCGACAAGATCGCCGAGAAGTACGGCAACCTGTTCGAGATGTACGAGCGGATCACCGGCGAGGATCCGTATCGCGGACCGATGCGCATCTATCCCGCGGTCCACTACACGATGGGCGGCCTCTGGGTCGACTACCAGCTGCAGTCGACGATCCCGGGCCTGTTCGTGCTCGGCGAGGCGAACTTCAGCGATCACGGCGCCAACCGCCTCGGCGCGTCCGCGCTGATGCAGGGCCTCGCCGACGGCTACTTCATCATCAGCTACTGCATGGGCAACTACCTCGCGGGGCTCGGCCTCGGCAAGGCGGTCGACTCGACCCACGCCGCGTTCACCGACAGCGAGGCGAACGTGCGCGCGCGGCTCAGCTCCTTCATGAACGTGAAGGGCAAGACCTCGGTCGACGCGTTCCACCGCGAGCTCGGCCACATCATGTGGGAGAAGTGCGGGATGGCGCGCTCGAAGGAGAGCCTCGAGGAAGCGCTGAAGTTGATCCCGGAGCTGCGCGCGCGCTTCTGGAAGGACGTCACCGTCCTCGGATCGCAGGACAGCTTCAACCAATCGCTCGAGAAGGCCGGGCGCGTCGCCGACTTCCTCGAGTTCGCGGAGCTGCTCTGCAACGACGCGCTCGTCCGCGAGGAGAGCTGCGGCGGTCACTTCCGCACCGAGCACCAGACGCCCGACGGCGAGGCGAAGCGCGACGACGAGAAGTTCTGTCACGCGGCGGTGTGGGAGTACAAAGGCGACGACGTGAAGCCCGCGCGCAACGTCGAGCCGCTCGTGTTCGACAACGTTCACCTCGCCACCCGGAGTTACAAGTGAGCGACGAGCTGATGAACCTCACCGTCCACGTCTGGCGCCAGAAGGATCGCCGCGACGCGGGCAAGATGGTCACGTACAAGGTGACCGGCATCAGCCCGCACGCGTCGTTCCTCGAGATGCTCGACGTCTTGAACGAGCAGCTGATCGCGAAGGGCGAGGAGCCGGTCGCGTTCGATCACGACTGCCGCGAGGGCATCTGCGGCATGTGCTCGCTCATGATCAACGGCCGTCCGCACGGCGGGCAGAAGGGCACGACGACGTGCCAGCTGCACATGCGCCACTTCAAGGACGGCCAGCAGATCTACATCGAGCCGTGGCGCGCGGCCGCGTTCCCGGTCTTGAAGGATCTGTGCGTCGATCGCACCGCGTTCGACAAGGTGATCGCCGCCGGCGGCTACATCACCGCGAACGTCGGCTCGGCGCCCGACGGCAACGACGTCCCGGTGCCGAAGGAGATCGCGGATCGATCGTTCGAGGCGGCCGCGTGCATCGGCTGCGGCGCGTGCGTCGCCGCGTGCCCGAACGGCTCGGCGATGCTGTTCACCGCCGCGAAGCTCGCGCATCTCAACCTGCTCCCGCAGGGCAAGGCCGAGCAGGACCGCCGCACCGAATCGATGGTCACCGCGATGGACGCCGCCGGCTTCGGCAACTGCACGAACCACTACGAGTGTGAAGCGGCGTGCCCGAAGGACATCAAGCGCGACGTGATGGCGAAGATGTACCGCGACTACGTCCGCGCCTCGTTCGCGCACCGCAACGACGAAGCCAAGGGCGACGGCGCGGGCTGAGCGTAGCCCCCGATACATCTATTACGATTCGGTGCGAGCTAGGCTCATCGGCCCATGGCTCGCACCCCGTTGCTTCGCACGATTCGTAGCTTGATCCGCGACGCGCGCACCTCGCGCGAGACGGGCGAACCGATGGACGAGATCCGCGAGAAGCGGAACGCGGCTCCGGCGCGCATCTCGCGCCGCGCGCTGCTCGGCGGCGCGGCGGCGGGCGCGGCGATCATGGCGATCCCGCGGCGCGCGCGCGCGGCGGGCAACGCGACGGTCGCGATCGTCGGCGGCGGCATCGCGGGCCTCAACTGCGCGCTGACCTTGCGCGACAAGGGCATCGCGTCGACGGTGTACGAGGCGTCGGGGCGCGTCGGCGGGCGCATGTTCTCGAACACGAGCTACTGGGACGCGGGCCAGGTCAGCGAGTGGTGCGGCGAGCTGATCGACACCGGCCACCACACGGTGCGCAACCTCGCGGCGCGCTACTCGCTGCCGCTCGACGATCTGCGCAACGCGGAGCCGAACGGCGCGCGCGAGGTCTACAAATTCGCGGGCGCGTACTACCCGGCGACCCAGGCCGACGCCGACTTCAAGGACATCGTCGCGATCGTCGACGCCGACGTGAAGGCCGCGGGCTACCCGACGCGCTTCGACGCGTATACCTCCGGGGGGTATGCGCTCGACCACCTGAGCATCTACGACTGGATCGAGTCGCGCGTCCCGGGCGGGCACCGCTCGCCGCTCGGCCAGCTGCTCGACGTCGCCTACAACATCGAGTACGGCGCCGAGACGACGCAGCAGTCGGCGCTCAACCTGCTCTACCTGCTCGGCTACCAGTCGAACAGCGCGCTGTCCTTGTTCGGCGTCTCCGACGAGCGCTTCCACGTCCGCGGCGGCAACCAGCGCATCCCGGAGGCGATCGCGGCGGATCTCGGCGGCTCGGTCGTGAAGACCGGCTACTCGCTCGTCAAGCTCGCGCAGACCTCGGGCGGTCGCTATCAGCTGAGCTTCGTGCGCGGCGGCTCGACGACCGAGATCGTCGCGGACTACGTCGTGCTCGCGATCCCGTTCGCGGTGCTCGCCGGGATCGATACGAGCGGCGCCGGCTTCGACGCGCTCAAGAACACCGCGATCCAGACGCTCGGCCGCGGCCACAACGGCAAGCTGCAGCTGCAGTTCGACTCGCGCGCGTGGCTCGGCACCGGCGCGTGGCCGGGCACGTCGAACGGATCGTCGTACAGCGACACCGGCTATCAGGCGACCTGGGACGTGACGCGCGCGCAGCCGGGCACGCAGGGCATCCTCGTCGAGTACTCGGGCGGCAACGTCACCGACGGCATGAAGACGACGTCGCCGTTCGCGACCGTGACCGACAGCCGCGTGAAACAAGACGCGCAGCGCGGGCTCGCGCAGCTCGCGCCCGTCTATCCGGGCCTGTCGTGGAACGGCAAGGCGACCCAGTCGCTGCCGCACAAGTCGCCGCTGTTCAACGCGTCGTACTCGTACTGGAAGGTCGGGCAGTACACCGGCTTCGCCGGCTACGAAGGCGCGCCGCAGGGCGGCGTCTACTTCTGCGGCGAGCACACGTCGCAAGACGCGCAGGGCTACATGGAGGGCGGCGCCGGCACCGGCGAGGCCGCCGCGCTCGCGCTCGCCCGCGCGATGCGCTGAGATCGACCTCCGTCCTCCGGCTTCCGTCTTCCGTCGAGATCCCGAACGCGAACCTCGCTGGGATCTTCACGGAGGTCGGAGGTCGGAAGTCGACCTCTCAATAGCGCCGATCGTATTCGGCGAACAGCTTGATCGCGGGGAAGATCGGCGGGTCGCCGCCGTCGAAGAACGGCGCGCTGTCGCGATCGATCTTGAGCGAGGGGTTGGCGTCGTGCGCGAGCGCGACGAGCCGGCGCCAGTTCTCCTTGGTCGTCGGCGCGGTGCCCTCGGGCAGCTTGGTGTAGTCGATCAAGCTGGTCGGCAGGAGGCGCAGCGGACCGGCGCTCGTGACGAGATCGAGGAAGGCGATCTTCTCGAACGGCGGATCGGGCGGTAGGCGGCGCACGATCGCGTGCGTGACGTCGGCCCAGACGATCGTGCGATGCGCGCCGCTCGTGAGCTCGACGGTGAGGCCGCCGTCGACCAGCGCGCCGCTCTTCACGACGAAGCGCAGATCGGCGAGCGTCTTGATCGACACCGGTGCGGGGGCGGCGCGCGGTAGGGCGCGCGCGGGCGGATCGATCTTGTCGATCTTCACCGGCGTGCTCGACGCCGCGGCGCCGTACGGATCGGCGGTCTTCTCGACCGCGCTCGAGAACCAGCCGAGCACCGCGGCGGCGCCGGCGAACAAGGCGCCGAGCGACGGCACGCCCGAGTGCTCGAACATGCCGTCGGCGATCGTGAGCACGCCGAGCAAGAGCGCGATCGAGCTCGCGCGATGTCCGACCCGCAGGATCGGCGCGCCGTCGCGATCGGTCGCGGTGTAGAACGCCGACGCGCCGAACACGAGCGCGGCCGCGCCGACCGCGATCAGCGTGAGGATCGCGAGGATCGCCCACGCGCCGCTCGGCGCCGGCAGCACCTCGCAGTGCGCGCCGACGCAGCCCTGCACGCTGACGAGCGACGCGCGGATCGTGACCTCGGTGCCGAGCATCTCGTCGCTCGCCGACCACCAGTCGAAGTACGCGCTGAGCGCGAACAGCGCCGCGACCGCCGCCGGCATGGCGGCCCGTTTCCACCCCATGCCGTCAGATTACACGGCCGCGGGTGCGACCGCGATCGCGAACGCGACGCGCGCGCCGCCGCCCGGCGCGTCGTCGATCCACGCGCGGCCGCCGTGCGCCTTCGCGATGCGCAGGACCAGCGCGAGGCCGAGGCCGAGCGAGCCGCCGCGGCCGGCGCGCTCGAACGGCTCGAAGACGCGCTCGCGCTCCGACGCGGGGACGCCGGGGCCGCGGTCGTCGACTTCGACGACGATCTCGTCGCCGCGCCGCTCGACGTGCACCGCGCGGACGCCGCCGCCGTGCACGCGCGCGTTGTCGATCAGGTTCGCGATCGCGCGGCGCACGAGCGTCGCGTCGGCAACCGCGACCGCGTTGCCGCGGAACTCGAGGACCTCGCGCGGCACGGTCGCTTGATCGAGCGCGACCTGCGCGAGCTGCGCGATGTCGACCTCGCGCTTGTCGACGGCGAGCTCGAGCCGCGACGACGCGAGCAGCTTGTCGACCAGGCGATCGAGCTCGATCACCTCGCGCTCGATCTCGTCGAGCACTTTCGGATCGGGCCCGTCCGGCGCGTCGCGCGCGGTCTCGACCAGGACGCGGATGTGGCCGAGCGGAGTGCGCAGCTCGTGCGAGACCGCCGCGAGCATCTGCCGCTGATCGCGCAGCTGCTTCTCGATGCGCGCCGCCATCTCGTTGATCGCGGCGGCGACGATGCCGAGATCGCCGCGCGGCCGCGCGCGCACGCGCTGCGACAGATCGCCCTCGCCGATCGCGCGCGCGGTGCGCACGACGTCGACGAGCGGGCGCGTGATGCGGAACGCGATCGCGCCGGTCGCCATCCACAGGATCACGATGCCGGCGACCACCGGCCACACGCCGCCGTTGCCGCGATCGTGCAGCCAGCCGCCGATCAACATCGCGATCACGATCGTCGCGCCGAACCACACGAACATGCGGTTGCGCATGCGGTGGTGCAGCCACCACGCGACCAGGTTGCGGCGCACCCACGGCGGAGGACCGCGGTGGCCGTGGCGGCGCCAGCGCTCGTCGAAGTGACGCTGCAGCTCGTCGGGATTCTCGAACTTCATGAGTCGCCCTCCTTCGAGAGGACGTAGCCGACGCCGCGCACGGTCTTGATCCGCTTCGCGTCCTCGTCGCCGATCTTCTTGCGCAGGCGCGAGATGTGGACGTCGACGGTGCGCTCGCCGACCGAGACGTCGCCGCGGCCGGCTTCGCTGAGCAGCGCGCTGCGCGGCACGACCCGCCCCGCGCGGCGCAACAGCGCGACGAGCAGATCGAGCTCGAGCCCGGTCACCTCGACCGCGGTGCCGTCGACCCAGCACTCGCGCGTCCCGACGTCGACGGAGATCCCGCCGGCGGCGAGCTTCTCCGCGACCGCGCCGGGCTGCGCGCGCCGCAGGACCGCGCGCAACCGCGCGAGCAATTCGCGCGGCGAGAACGGCTTCGCGACGTAGTCGTCGGCGCCGAGTTCCAAGCCCACGACGCGATCCGCCTCGTCGCCGCGCGCGGTCAACATGATCACCGGCACCGCGTGGCGCTCGCGCAGCTTGCGCAAGACCTCGAGCCCGTCCATGCCGGGCATCATGACGTCGAGGAGGATCGCGTCGAAGCCGCCTTGCGCGAGCGCCGCGAGCCCCGCCTGGCCGCCGCCCGCGTGGACGAGCGCGACCTGTTGCGGCTCGAGGTACCCGCGCAAGAGCTCCGCGAGCCTCGCGTCGTCGTCGATCAGCAGGACCCGCAGCGACATGGGTCGAGCTTAGACCCTGTACGGTCCGCCGCCGGGCCCGGCGCTCGGGCGCGCGCCGCCGAGCATCTCGGCGAGCCGTTCGCGCTGGTGGTCGTCGAGCGCCGCGTGGATTCGCTCGAGCGCGCCGCCGATCGCGCCGCGCAATTCCTTGAGCGCGCTGTCGTGTCGCGCGAACGCGCCGTCGAGCGCGCCGCGATCGAAGGTGGCGCCGCCCATCGCGCGCCCGACGTCATCGCGCGTCTGCCGCAGCTCGGGGCGCAGCGCGCGCGCGCGCTCCTTGATCGCGCTGAGCTCGGTGCGGACGAGCTTCTCCTGCGCCGGCGAGAGATCGAGCGCGCTCATCGCCGCGTACAAGCGCCAGCGACCGAAGCGACGCATCGCCCACGGGTTGCCGCCCCACGGATTCCCGCCGTGATGCCAGCCGCCGTGCCAACCCATCCCGTGGTGCATCCCACCGCACGCATAGGCATGCCGCCAGCGCGCATGCCGAATGAACGCGTATCCGAGGAGCGCTCCCGCTCCGATGGCAAGTCCGATCATCGTGTCCTCCTTGCCAAGAGGGTGCGCACCGCGTGTTGCGGCGCATCGCGCGCCAGTGTGAAGAAACGTAACGCGCTACTTCGGCGCGTCGGCGGGCGGCGCGCCCGGCGTGAAATCCTTCAAGACCGCGACGACTTGATCGGTGGTGCCGGTCTGCTGGTAGTCGTAGCGCGTCACGCCGCGCCCGGGCTCGAGCATGTACGACTCCTCCTCCGGACCCGCGTGGTAGTCGAGCTGGTAGCCGTTCTCCTTCTCGGCGACCTCCCAGCAGTAGGTCAGCGACGGATCGGGGCACACCTTCTGGCCGTCCTGCAGCGGGGTCGCGAACCAGCCCTCGGCGTGCTCGACGTCCGCGGCCTTCGCCTTGCCCCACAAGAAACCGTCCTCGGACTTGAGGAGGATCTTCTCGCTCGGCACCGGCTTCGCGCCGTTCGAGCCGATCAGATCCGTCGGCCATCCCTTCATCACGTACGCGGTGACGCCGTCGCCGGGGATCACGTCGACGACCGTGGTCGTCCACTCGATCGTCGTCGAGGTCTCCTTGGCCTGGGTCTCGTCGAAGTGAGTGAGGGTCGCGCGGTACGTCCACGACGCGCCCTTCGACAGCGGGATGATCTGCGTCGCCCACGGGCTGACCTTGGAGTCGGTGTGGCACGCGCCGAACAACACGAGGGACAAGGCTAGAGCTCGGGTCACGACGGCAGGTTGCCACACGGTCTGCTCGTGTGTCGACCTGTGACGGTCCCGAGTGGCCTAAGCCCATGGCGCCGCGCACACGAGGACGGCGCGCCGGTTGCTATTGGGGCTGTCGATGCGGTTGGCTCCGGTCCTCGTGCTCGCCCTCGGCGGCTGTAACCTGATCCTCGGCGTCGGGGAGGTCTCCTCGACCGGCGGCGGTGGCGCCGACGCCGGCGTCGACGGCGACACGCGCGCCGCGGTCCTCGTGATCGATCCCACGACGTTCGACTTCGGCGACGTCGTGCTCGGCGCCGCGCCGGGCTCGCACACCTTCACGATCACCAACACCGGCACGCTCGCGTCGGGCACGATCGACGCGCAGCTCGGCGGCGGCGACGCGTCGTCGTTCATGATCGACAACGCGTGCACGACGCTCGCGCCGAGCGAGACGTGTCACGTCTCGGTGTCGTTCGCGCCGGGCGGCACCGGCGTGAAGGGCGCGACGCTCACGATCACGGGCGGCGCGACCTCGTCGCTGTCGGGCACCGCGCTCGCGCCCGGCGCGCTCGCGATCACGCCCGACACCAAGTCGTTCGGCAACATCGTCGTGTTCGGATCGAGCGCGGCGCAGACGCTCACGGTCGAGAACACGGGCGGATCGTCGTCGGGCGCGCTGTCGGTGTCGCTCGGCGGCACCGACGCCGGCCAGTTCGTGCTCGAGCCGCACGCGAGCGGCGACTGCGACGGCGCGACGCTCGCGGCGCACGCGACCTGCGCGGTGCGCCTGCACTTCACGCCGAACGACGTCGGCGCGAAGTCGGCGTCGCTGACGGTGACGAGCGTGTCGGCGGGATCGACGACCGCGCAGCTCGACGGCGGCGGCATCGACGGCATCACCGTCACCGCGAGCGCCGATTTCGGATCGATCGGCACGGGGCTCAGCTCCGGCGTGATCGCGTTCACCGTGTCGAACTCGAACGCGACGCCGACCGGCGCGCTGACCTTCTCGCTCGCGGGCGCCGACGCGTCGCAGTTCGCGCTCCTCGCGCCGACCGCCAGCGACTGCGTCGCCGGCACGACCACCCTCGCGCTCGGCGCGACGTGCACGATCCGCGCGAAGTTCGCGCCGGACTCGACCGGCGCGAAGAGCGCGACCTTGAACGTCAGCGCGAGCCCGGGCGGCACCGCAAGCGGCGCGCTCACCGGCACCGGCGTCACGCCGCCGGTCCTCGCCGCGACCGGCACGCTCGGCTTCGGCGGCCAGACGATCAACACGACCAGCGTGCCGATGGCGTGCACGATCTCGAACAGCGGCCAGGCGGCGACCGGGCCGCTCGGCTTCTCGATCTCCGGCGCCGACGCGTCGCAGTTCACGATCGTCTCGCCGGGCGCCGGCGACTGCACGAGCGGCGCGAAGCTCGCCGGCGGCGCGAGCTGCACCGTGCGCGTCGCGTTCGCGCCGACGACGAGCGGCGCGAAGCAAGCCAAGCTCGACGCGTCCGCGGCGCCGGGCGGCTCCGGCGCGTGCACGCTCACCGGCACCGGCTACACGCCCGGCGCGATCGCGTTCGATCAAGCGAGCTACGACTTCGGGACGATCGACGTCGGTCAGGTCTCCACGACTGCGACCTTCAAGCTCACCAACACCGGCGGCAGCACGACCGGATCGATCAGCACGTCGTTCACCGGCGACACCGCGAGCTACACGATCGTCTCCGACGCGTGCAAGAACGCCACGCTCGCGCCCGCGGGCACCTGCTCGGTCAAGGTGCAGCTCGCGCCCAAGACCTACGGCCCGCTCGCGCTCTCGCTGGTCGCGACCGCGAACCCGGGCGGCAGCGCGACCGTCTCGATGGGCGGCACCGGCCGCGACAAGCACACGCTCACCGTCTCGATCATGGGCGACGGCCCCGGCACGGTCAGCGCGAGCGGCCTCACGTGCGGCGCGGGGATCTGCACCGGCACGTACACGCGCACCGGGCCCGCGCCGTCGGTGACGATCACCGCCGCGCCCGGCACCGCGGTCACGATCGACTGGACCGGCGCCTGCAGCGGATCGAGCACGCAGTGCACGGTCGTGATGGACGTCGATCGCAACGCGACGATCACGTTCACGCAGATCAAGAACACGCTGACCGTGGCGAACACGTTCCTCGGCACGGCGTCGGGCAAGATCACGTCGAGCCCGACCGGCATCAACTGCGGCACCGTCTGCGCGCAGACGTTCAGCGCGGCGCAACCGGTCACGCTGACCGCGACGCCGCTCGGCAACTCGGTCTTCCAGGGCTGGAAGGGCGACTGCAGCGGCAACAGCACGACCTGCGTCGTCTCGATGAGCGCCGCGCGCAACGTCACCGCGGTCTTCAAGCCGCCGGTCAACACGATGTTCGTCACGTCGCAGCGCTACGCGGTCACGCAGATCGGCGGGCTGGCGGGCGCCGACGACCTCTGCCAGTCGACCGCGGCCGCCGCCGGCCTGCCCGGCCACTTCGTCGCGTTCCTCTCGACGTCGTCGGTCGACGCGAAGTCGCGCGTCGGCAACGCGCGCGGCTGGATCCGCACCGACGGCAAGCCCGTGATCGATCAGCTCTCGACCACGCTGACCACCGGTCAGCTCTTCTACGCGCCCGAGTACGACGAGAACGGCCAGCTGACCAGCACGTCGGTGATCACCGGCAGCAACAGCGACGGCACCAAGTCGAGCGGCGAGACCTGCTCCGACTACACGTCGACGTCGGGGTACGCGGCGTTCGGCGCGCCGTCGTACGGCGCGTTCAACTGGCTCTTGCTCGGCGTCACCGACTGCACGAGCACGTTCTCGCTCGCGTGCATGCAGACCGATTACGCGAACGCGGTGTCGCCGCCACCGCTCGGCAGCCCGCTCGCGTTCCTCACCAAGGGCTTCTTCGACACCGCGACCGGGCTCGCCGCCGCCGACGCGCTGTGCAAGAGCGAGGCGACCGCCGCCGGCCTGCAGTACCCCGATCTCTACAAGGCGCTGCTCGGCACGTCGACGATGGCGCCGGCGTCGCGCTTCAACTCGACCTATGTGTGGAAGCGCGCCGACGACGTCGCGCTGAACGTCGCCGGCGACAACCTGTTCGACAAGACCAAGCGCTGGATCGCGCCGATCGACGTCGGCGCCGACAAGACGTACCTCGGCGGCTACAACCTCGCGCTCGGCAGCCTCGATCCGAACACGATCGGCGCCAACACCTGCAACGATTGGACGACGAACGCGTCGACCGCGAAGATGGACATGATCCAGAACTTCTCACCGGCCGCGTTCCAGTACGCGTACACGTACCAGTGCACGCAGTACGCGAAGCTCATTTGCCTCTACTCGAACCAGTGAGTGATAGGATGACTTCCATGCGGATTTGGGTCGCCGTCGCGCTCGTCGTTTGCTCCTTGTCCGGCCGCGCGATCGCCGGAGACAAGGCCGCCGCCGAGGCCGCGTTCCAGCAGGGCAAGGATCTGATGAAGGCCGGCAAGTTCGCCGAGGCGTGCGTCGCCTTCGAGAAGAGCCAGGCCAACGATCCGCAGCTCGGCACCGAGTACAACCTCGCCACCTGCTACGAGAAGGCGGGCAAGCTCGCGTCGGCGTGGGCGTCGTTCCGCGAGCTCGCGCAGCGCGACGCGAACGCCGCGCGCAAGGCCGACTCCGAGAAGCACGCCGCCGCGCTGCAGCCGCGCCTGATCAAGCTCTTGATCAGCGTGCGCTCGCCGGTCGGCGGCTTGAAGGTCACGCGCAACGGCGAAGACGTGTCGAGCTCGGTCGGCATCGAGTCGCCGGTCGATCCCGGCGAGTACGAGATCGGCGCGGTCGCCGACGGCTACAAGCCGTGGTCGGTGAAGGTCTCGGCGAAGCAAGAGGGCGGCACGGTGCAGGTCACGGTGCCCGAGCTCGAGAAGCTGCCGGTCGAGACGCATACCGACGACAACCACGAGATGAAGCCGCTGCCGACCGGCCCCGGCGTGCAGACGACGGTCACGCCCGAGGGCGGCCACAAGCCGCTCGGCCTCTACGTCGCCGGCGGCGGCGCCGCGGTCACCGTCGGCGGGCTCGTGTTCGGCTATCTCGCGATGAAGAGCCACAACGACGCGAAGGATCTGTGCGGCGGCTCCGTCGACAACTGCATGATCGATCCGGCGACGATGCCCGACAAGCTGAAGCAGGCCAACGACAAGGAGAGCTCCGCGAAGTCGAACGGCACGATCTCGACCGTGCTCGTCGGCGTCGGCGCCGCCGCGATCACCGCGGGCGTGATCTTGTACTTCACGTCGCACGGCGACGCCGAGACCGCCGCGCCCGCCGACGAGACCTCGCTGCAGATCACGCCGACCGTGACGCCCGACGGCTTCGCCGTCACGGCGGTGGGCCGCTTCTGATGCGCGCGGCCGCGCTCGCGATCACGCTGTGCGGCTGTAACGCGATCCTCGGCATCGGCGACGTGCACACGTCGACCGGCAGCGCCGACGCGCAACCCGACGCGCCCACCCCCGACGCGGCGCCGCCGCTGACCTGCCCCGCGTCGTCGAACGGCAACGTCGTCGGCTGCTGGTTCGACGACTACATCGTGTCACCGACGAGCACGATCCAGATCGCGAACGACCTCAGCGGCTACACGATCCAGGCGTACGTACCCGATCAGTCGGCGTCCGGCTTCACGAAGTTCAACGCGACGATCATCGGCAAGGGCATCTTCACGCTCGACGGCATCCCGGCGCAGACGACCTATTACCTGCGCCTCTTCAACGGGAACAGCCCGACCGCGATCCCGACGTTCTACGTCACGGATCGGCGCGATCTCGATCTCGGCCTCGTCGGGATCGGCCGTCCCGATGCGACGCCGGTGTCGGCACCCAAGACCGTCACGATGCAGATGACGAACATGACGGCTTGGCAGGCGGGCACCGACTACCTGCTCGCCGACTCGTTCGCGGTCGACACCGAGAACTTCGTCGACTATCCCGCGGGCAGCGCGATCAACCTGCCCAAGCCCGGCGACACGATGACCAACGCGGGGGTCAACTGGCAGAACAGCTACGGCTTCGTCTCGCGCGCGCACCTGCTCGACGCCTCGAAGCACGACGACATCTGGATCACGCACAACGTCTCGACGACGGTGAGCGACCAGACGAATCACCCATGGGTCTCGACGTCGGTCGTCGACTACTTCACGTCGACCGACGTCGACATGCCCAACGACAGCTCGCCGACGACGATCGCGGGCGCGTTCGCGCAGGCACCGCAGAACCTGACGCAGAGCTTCGAGTTCAACATGGGCGACCTCCGCACCGGCATCAACGACGGCGGCCGGTACTGGAGCGAGGACGTCAACTGCGCGCTCCTCACCAACGTCGCGTCGGTGTATCGCAACGGCATCGGCCCCGCGCTGGTCGGTCCCGACATGGTGCTCACCGACAACTTCGTCCCGACGGTCCCCGGCCTCCTCACGCTGCCCCCGCTCAGCTATGGCAATCCATATCCGTCGAGCTGGCCGGTCGTCATGCCGTGCGGCGTCTTGCACTCTCGCCATCTGAAGACGCCGGGCGCGACCAAGCCCGCGGGCCGTGCGAACAAGCTCAGCGATTGGGAGACCGCGAAGTCGCCGTTCCAGTTCAAGACGGTCGGACACGCGCCGAGCAACGTCTTGATCGGAGGCAAGCCGGCGATGGACGGCGGCGCGGTCGCGTTCGACGGCACCGCGCCGGTGACGATCACGTGGAGCGCGGTGACCGGTCGTGATTTCTACTCCGTCGAGGTGACCGAGGCGGGCATCGACGCCGGCAAGACGAGCTGGACGCTGATCGCCGACTTCTACACGACGCAGACCTCGATCAAGCTGCCCGCCGAGCTCTTCACGAAGGATCACTTCTACCAGTTCCAGATCGGGGAGGTCTCGCAGACCGCGAGCTACGCGCTGGGTCACTTCAACAAGTCGTCGACGCCGAACAGCGGCGGATCGATCGCGAGCGGCATCTTCCGGTTCTCGAACGATTGCGGCAACGGCACGATGGAAGGCACCGAGCAGTGCGACACCAGCGGCATGTCGGCGACGTGCGATCCTGACTGCTCGCTCGCGATCTGCGGTGACTCGGTCGTCAACCCGATGCGCGGCGAGGAATGCGACGACATCTTCGACGGTCCGCACTGCGATTCCGACTGCACGCTGCCGGTCTGCGGCGACAACCACTGGAACCAGGCCGCCGCCGAGCAGTGCGACGACGGCAACAACGTCGACGGTGACGGCTGCTCGCACGACTGCAAGCTCGAGACGTGCGGCACCAACGGGATCCTCGACGACTTCGAAGACTGCGACGACAACAACAAGGTCAACGGCGACGGCTGCAACGCATTCTGCCGCATCGAGGGCGGCTGGACCTGCGACACGTCGATGACGCCGACCAAATGCACGAGGCCTTGATGCGCGCGATCATCTTCGCTTCGATCCTCCTCGCCGGCTGCAACGCGATCCTCGGCATCGGTGACGTGCACACGTCGGCAGGCAGCGCCGACGCGCCGCTGCCGACGGTCGACGCGCCGCCGAACACGGTCACCGCGACCTCGGTCGTCACCTACGTCCACGCCGACGGCACCGCGGAGATGGCGAACGAGGATCTGAGCAAGTACACGATCGACGTCCTCGTCGTCGACGATTCGCAACCGTCCGGGTTCCGGACCATCCACGCGACCGGCACCAAGGACGGGACGCTCACCGTGAGCGATGTCCCGGAGGGCGCGACGTTCGCGCTCGAGCTGCAATCGCCCGCGCTGAAGTTCCCCGTCTATTACTTCTCGACCCGCCACGAGCTCGATCTCGGCTTCGTCACCGTCGGCCGGCCCGACGCCGTGCCGACGGTGAACACGTCGCCGATCAGCTTGACGCTCACCGACATGACCGCGTGGGGCACCGGCGACGAGCTGTGGGGCGATTCGTTCCAGAACGGCAGCGAACAGCAGATCCAGACCAACCCGACCCTCACCAACAAGCCGGTCAAGGGGGCGACCCAACTCAGCAGCGCGACGTTCGACTGGAAGGTCGGCTACATCTACGATCCCGCCGGCGGCACCCCGCGGCTACTCGACAAGTCGAAGGGCGACGACCTCTCGATCGCGCACACGACGAAGTTCAACGTCGTCGATTCCTCGGGGTTCGTCAGCGCGGCGACCCGCATCGCGGATCTGTTCACGACCACCGACGTCATGCAGACGGATGGCGTGCAGGTCAACGTCACCGGAGCCTTCACCCACGCGACCAACGATCAGACCCAGCGCGTGCAGATCGACCTCGCGAACCTGCGGACCGCGTTCGGCGACGCCGGCCACTCCTATCTCGAGACGTTCACGTTCTACCGAGTGACCGCTAAGGCGGTGCCGTACGGCGTCCCGATCGGTCCCGGCATCATGTCCGTGCAACTCAGCTCGATCCCGGGCTATGTCGACTTCCTCGATTTCGGCGGCATCATGTACGGCGATCCGTACCCGTCGGACTGGCCGGATCTGCTGCAGTGGCAGATCATCCACTACCGATTGGTGAAGGCGCCGGGCGCGACCAACACGGGCGTCGCCAGCTACGGCAACTCCGCGAACGTCACCGCAGCGCCGACATTCCAAGTCGAGCCGTACACGCACCCGCCCGCAAACATCAAGATCGGCGCGGTCGGCTTGCTCGACGGGGGCGCCGTGCCGTTCGATGGCATGAAGCCGATCACGATGACATGGGATCCGGTGCCGGCGGCGAGTCACTACGTGGTTCGCGTCTTCCATACGAGCGCGGACGTCGGCAACACGATCTTCACCGAGGTCGGCGACGTCCAGACCGACCAGACGAGCGTGCTCCTCCCCGCCGAGATGTTCGTGAAGGGCGACGCGTACACCTTCCTCGTGGTGGCGTTCCGCGATCCCAACAGCTACACGCTGGGTCACCTGCGGCGCACCGGCTTCCCGACCGGCGGCGCCGGCATCTTCACCGGCGTGGTCCGCGTGAGCTCGCTGTGCGGCAACGGCACGCCCGACAGCGGGGAGGAATGCGACGGCATGGGCCAAACCGCGACGTGCGATTCGGACTGCACGATGGCCGAGTGCGGCGATGGTCACGTCAACCCGCTGGCGAACGAGGCGTGCGACGTCGGCGGTGGCCTCAACGGACGCGACTGCGACGCCGATTGTACGGCGGTCGTCTGCGGCGACGGCTTCTGGAACAACGTCGCGGAGCAGTGCGACGACGGCAACACCGCCGATGGCGACGGTTGCACGCACGACTGCATGCTCGAGACCTGCGGCAACGGGATGCGCCAAGCGTTCGAGCAGTGCGACGACGGCAACAAGACCTCCGGCGACGGGTGCACCGCGTACTGCAAGACCGAGCCGGGCTATGCGTGCGTGGGGACGACGCCCTCGGTGTGCACGCGGCAGTGACTACTTGCAGTCGGAGACGCCCGCGAGCTCGGTCTTGATGTAGTCGGCGTTGCGCGCGTCCGCGGCGGCGGCGGCGAGGATCGCGTCGCGACCGCCGTGCTCGAGCGCGTTCGCGTTGGCGAAGGCGTAGATCGCGTCGTAGTAGCAGACGCGCGCGTCGTAGGTGTCGTCGGTGTTCAGGAAGCGGCGCGCGCAGTCGAGGAAGTGCTGCGCGGCTTCGCGATCGTCTTTGGAGCCGGAAGCCGCCGCGTAGTCCTGGTGCGCGATCGTGTTGGCGTCGGTGTCGTCGATCAGCAGGACCTGGTAGCCGTAGCGCGCGCAGACCAGCTCTTCTTGCTGCGGCGCCGGCGCCGGCGCGGGCGGAGCTTTCGCCGCGATGGGCCCGCATCCGACGAGGAGCACGACCCACCAAGCCCTCATGGCACGACGGTAGCACGGTGGCGTATCCTCCTCGGGGATAGATGCGTCTCCGACGCAAGGTCACGATCGCCTTCTTCTTGGTCAGCGCGCTCATCAGCGTGCTGCTCACGTACTTCCTGTACACGTTCATCAAGCGGCAGCTGCGCTCCGAGCTCGAGACGCGCCTGCGCGACATCGCGCTGATCGGATCGCGCATCGTCGACAAGGGCGCGTACGCGAACCTCGCCGCGCAGATCGGTGGCGAGTTCGACGAGAAGAACTCGTCGTCGTTCGAGCACGCGTCGCCCGACTACCGCGTGCTCTTCGATCAGCTGAACGTGATCCGCGGGACCGAGCCCGATCTGATCCGCTACACGTACCTCCTGATCCCGACCGACGACCCGAACAACCCGCGCTACATCGCCGACGCCGACGCGATCGATCCCGACTACAAGGGCGAGATCTCGCACTTCAACCAGCCGTACGACGTCTCCGAGATCCCGCTGCTCAAGCAGGCGCTGCAAGACTGCACGCCCGAGCTCGAGCCCGACTTCGTCTACGACAAGGAGTTCGACGTCTACTCGGTGTCGGGCTACTTCCCGATCGGCGGCACCAAGGGCCACTGCACCGGCGTGCTCGGCGTCGACATCACCGACAAGAACATGATCAGCGCGCTCGATCGCGCGAGCCGCCTCGCGCTCGAGATCTCGCTGATCGCGCTCGCGATCGCGCTGCTCGTCTCGATCACGCTGTCGACCGTGCTCACGCGATCGCTGACCGCGCTGTCGACGACAGTCACGCGCTTCGCGAACAAGGACTTCGCGGCGCGCACCACGATCCGCTCGCGCGACGAGATCGGGCAGCTCGGCGCCAACTTCAACGAGATGGCGGCGACCATCCAGGAGCACAGCGACAACCTCGAGCACCTGGTCGAGGTCCGCACCGAGCAGCTCGCCGACGAGAAGCAGAAGTCGGAGCGGCTGCTGCTCAACGTCTTGCCCGGTCCGATCGCGGAGCGGCTCAAGACCTCCGACGGCGTCATCGTCGACAAGTTCGAGGCGGTCAGCGTGCTGTTCGCCGACATCGTCGGCTTCACCGCGCTGTCGTCGCGCACGACGCCCGAGGCGCTGGTGACGATGCTCGACGACCTGTTCTCCGCGTTCGACCGGCTCGCCGAGAAGCACGGGCTGGAGAAGATCAAGACGATCGGCGACGCCTACATGGTCGTGTCGGGCATCCCCGATCCGCGGCCCGATCACGCCGAGTCGATCGCGCGCATGGCGATCGACATGCTCGACGAGCTGCACGCGTACGCGAAGCGACAGGGCACCGACCTCACCATCCGTGTAGGCATCAACACGGGCTCGGTAGTCGCCGGGGTAATCGGGCGGAAGAAGTTCATCTACGATTTGTGGGGTGATACGGTGAACACCGCGAGCCGCATGGAGTCACACGGCGTCGCGGGCCGCATCCACGTCACGCAGGCCACCTACGAGCTCCTGCGCGACGACTTCGAGTTCGAGGCGCGAAGCCCGATCGAGATCAAGGGCAAGGGCACCATGCAGACCTACTTGCTCGTCGGCGAACGATGTACGCACTCCTCATCGCGATCCTTCGCGTCCTCTTGATCCCGCTGGGGCTGCACGCGACCACGCGCGCGGGGACGAGCGACCCCACCAGCGGCCATCGGCCCGAAACTCATCGCGCGGCCCTGCGGAACACCGCGTGCATTCGCGCCCGACGAATGGACGATCTCTCGCTGGATCTCGTCGAGCCCTACGATGTGCGTGTCGAGGCCACCTGGCGCGAGCTGGAGGCCAAGGCGCAACCGTCGTTCTTCCTGACCTGGGGCTGGATCGAGAACTGGCTCGCGTCGGTGCCGAGCGCCGACGCGCCGAAGCTCGCGATCGTCTCGCGCGGCGGCGCGCCCGCGGCCGCGTTCTTCGTCGGCAAGAAGCTGCGCGTGCGGCACCGCGTGCTACCGAGCCGGTCGCTGTTCCTGAACGCGACCGGCGTGCCGCAGCTCGACGAGCTCTGCATCGAGCACAACGCGGTGCTCGGCGAGCCGCTCGCGCTCGCGTCGATCATGGATCTCCTGCCGGGCGATTGGGACGAGCTGTTCCTGCCCGGCGTCGCCGCCGACGCGTTCGCCGCGCCGGGTCGCGACGAGCGCGTGCGGATCGAGAAGGAGGTCAGCTCGCCGTACGTCGATCTCGCGCGCGTGCGCGCGGCGCCGCAAGGCTACGTGTCGCTGCTCGGCAGCTCGACGCGCGCGCAGCTGCGGCGCGCGCGCCGCACGCTCGGCTCGATCGAGCTCGAGGTCGCGGCCGATCTCGAGCGCGCGTACGCGATCTACGACGAGCTGGTCGCGCTCCACCAGGCGTCGTGGGTCGCGCGCGGTCAGCCGGGCGCGTTCGCGGATCGCTGGTTCGACGCGTTCCACCGGCGCCTGATCGACAAGCGGTTCGCGCACGGCGAGATCCAGCTCGCGCGCGTCTCCGCCGGCGGCGAGACCGTCGGCTGCTTGTACAACCTCGTCAAGAACGGCCGCGTGCTGTTCTATCAATCGGGGCTGGCGCGTTTCGACGATCCGCACGTGAAGCCCGGCTACGTCTGCCACGCGGCCGCGATCGAGCGCGCCGCCGGCGACGGCCACGCGATCTACGACTTCCTCGGCGGCGAAGCGCGCTACAAGCGCCAGCTCGCGACCGAGGAGGCGCGCCTCGCGTGGCTGCGCGTGCAGCGCCCGCGCGCGCGCTTCGCGATCGAGGATCGCGTGCGGCGCTGGGCGAAGCTAGTTGCGTAGCTTCGAGATGCCCTGCATCGTCGCCGCGGTCGCCATGCCGTAGGCGACGTGCGCGGCGAGGTACTTGCCGTGCTCGCGCAGCGGCATCTCGGTCGGCGCGTCGGCGAGGCCGAGCAACGGCACCGCGAGCTCGTCGCCGAGGACGAACAGGCCGATCGCGAACGCGAGGCCGCCGAGCGCGTCGAGGCCGTCGCGCGGACCGCGCACGAGCCCGTAGAGGCCCGCCATGATCAACCCGTAGCCGAGGTGCACGCCGGTGCCGAGCCGCGCGCGCGTCTGCTTGTCGGGCGCGCGCCCGCGGATCTTCTCGTAGAGGATTCGCCCGACGGCGGCCGGCGCCTGCTCGTTCGGCTCGTGTTGCGTGCCGACCAGCGACATGGAGCGTTTCGATCCCTCGTCGGCGCTCGCAGGCTTCTCACCGCCGAGCGCGGCCTCGTACCGCTGCGCAGCCGGGCGCGGCGGCGCCGGCTCCGGCTTCGCCTCGAGCCCGGCCTTCGCGGCGAGCTTCATCGCGTACTTCATCGCGACCAGCCCGGCGACGCCACCGGCGAGGCCGAACAAGCCGCTCATCAGACGATCCTTCATGGGGTCCTCACGATCGCGAGCTGTTCCTGGGCGTCGCGCGCCGCGATCGCGCACGCGTCGTCCTGCATCGCGCTCGCGCTCGCGTTCGCGATCTGCAACGTGAGGCGGAGGTTCCGATCCGCCTGCTCGATCCACCCGCGCAACTTCGGCTCGAGCACCGCGTGGCGCTCGGCGCGATCCGCGAGGTCGTTCACGAGCAGCTGCTCGCGCTCGCCCGGCGGGATCGGCGGGATCGTCGCCCGCATCCGCGCGACCATGCCGAGGTAGATCTCGGCGCGCGCGTGGGCGGCGAGCAGCTGCCAGCGCGGATCGCCGCTCGCGGCGACGTCGTCGAGGGTGGCCAGGCTCGGCTCGATCGAGCTGGCGAGCAGCTGCATCGACACGTCGTCGTCGACGAGCGTGAGCGCGCCCATGCGCGCCTCCGCGGCGCAGCTCGCCATCGAGATGCGCGCCTGCATCAGCGGCGCGGTGCTGTGCATCTCGTTGGGGACGACTGCGACCGATTCGCAGGTGAACGGCACCGCCGCCGGGGTCGCTTGAGCCCACGCCGCGACGGGTGCCGAAACCGCGGCGATGATCAGGAGGGTCCGCATGCCGCGAGGAAGTGCATCGCGTGTGCCCATTGGTCGGGCCGGGGTTCCTCACGCTGAAGCATGGGGTAGCGACGGGCGAACGACCGATCGTCTGGAGTACGATGCGCGCGGGGGTCAATGACACAACCGTTCGAGCAGTTGCCCGCTCGAGTCGGACCGTTCCAAGTCACCGGCGTGCTCGGCGAGGGTGGCATGGGCGTGGTCTACAGCGCGCGATCGGATCGCGGCGATCGCGTCGCCGTGAAGACGGTGCCGATCGTCGACACGATGTTCCTCGCCGTGCTCCGGCGAGAGATCCACGCGCTCGAGCGGCTCGCGCATCCCGGCGTCGTGCGCGTGCTCGCGAGCGGCGTCGACAGCGGCCGTCCGTGGTACGCGATGGAGCTGCTCGAGGGCACGACGATCGCGGCGCTGCGCGATTCGCTGTGGGGCGACATCTTCGGCCTCGCGAACACGCACATCTCCCGCGGCGGCAGCGACGCGATCGCGACCGTGCCGATCGTCAAGCGCCCCGAAGCGGCGACCGCGCAGGCGATCGCCGACGCGCCGCCGCCGCGCGTGAACGTCGCCGGCGGCCAGCTCGAGCGCGTGCTGCGGATCGTGCGGCGCCTGCTCGGCACGCTCGCGTTCATCCACGGCGAAGGGATCATCCACCGCGATCTCAAGCCGCAGAACGTCTTCCTGCGCCAAGGCGACGAGCCGGTCCTGTTCGACTTCGGCCTCGCGTGGCGATCGGCGGGCACGATCGGGCGCGAGGTCGTCGACGAGGGCATCGAGGTCGTCGGCACGCCCGCGTACATGGCGCCCGAGCAGATCTGCGCGGACCTCGTCGACTCGCGCGCGGATCTCTACGCGCTCGGCTGTCTCCTGTACGAGCTGGTCACCGGGCGGCCGCCGTTCGTCGGCACCGCATCGGTCGTGATGGCGCACCACCTGTCGATGCCGCCGGTCTCGCCGTCGGAGCTGGTCGAGCACTGCCCGCGCGGGCTCGACGCGCTGGTGCTGTCGCTGCTCGAGAAGCGGCCGCGCGATCGCATCGGCCACGCGCTCGACGCGATCTACGCGATCGACGGGCTCGGCGTCCTGCCCGTCGAGCCGATGCCGGTCGCGCGCGCGCGCGCGTACGTCTATCGCCCCGCCCTCGCCGGCCGCGACGCCGCGCTCGAGCTGTTGTCGAAGTCCGCGCACGCCGCGTCGCATGATCACAAGGGCGGCGTCGTCCTGATCGCCGGCGAGAGCGGCATGGGCAAGACGTACCTCGCGATGGAGGCCGCGCGGCGCGCGAGCTCGATGCAGTTGATCGCGGGCACGTGCGCGCCGGTCGGCGAGCCCCTCGCTCCGCTCGCGCGCTTGTTCGACGCCCTCGTCGATCGCTGCACCGCCGGCGGCATCGAGGAGACCGAGCGCATCCTCGGGCCCAACGGCAAGATCCTCGCCGCGCACTGGCCGCCGATCGGCGACCTGCCGGGCATGGAGGCATATCCCGAGCCGCCTCCCCTCTACGGACCCGCCGCGCGCGATCGCCTGCTCGCCGCGCTCGCGTCCGCGGTCACCGCGCTCGCGTCGACCAAGCCGGTCTTCCTCCTGCTCGACGATCTGCAGTGGGCCGACGAAGTGACGATGCGCTTCTTGTCGGCGCTCGCCGACGATTGGTTCGCGGGCAAGCGCGTGTTCGTGCTCGGCACCTATCGCATCGAGGAGGCGACCGCCGCGATCGCGGAGCTCGGCGCGCGCCCGTACACGCGCGAGGTCGTCGTCGGCAAGCTCGACGAGCCGATCGTGCGCTCGCTGATCTGCGACATGCTCGCGATCGACGCGCCGCCGCCGCCGTTCGTGAAGTTCCTCGCGCGCCACAGCGAGGGCAACCCGTTCTTCGTCGCGGAGTACCTGCGCACGGCGACCGCCGAGGGCTTGATCCGCCGCACCGAGAACCGCCGCCTCCGGCTCGGCTCCGAAGGCGCGATCTTCGACACCGGCGATCTCGACGCGCTGCACCTGCCGCTGACGATGCGCGAGCTGATCGGCCGCCGCCTCGACGGGCTCACACCGATCGCGCGCACGCTCGCCGCGTGCGGCAGCGTGCTCGGCCGCGACCTCGACGCCGACGTGCTGCGCGACACCGCGCGCCTCGACGACGTCCTCGCGATGGAAGGCGTCGCGGAGCTCATCGCGCGCCAGGTCCTCGAGCCGACCGAGACCGGCGGCCTCCGCTTCGTCCACGACAAGCTGTGGGAGATCGCGCTCGAGCGGCAAGACGATCACGAGCGCAAGGCGCGCCACGCCGCCGCCGCGCGCGCGATCGAGGCGCGCTGGGCCGAGCCCGAGCGCGCGCGCCACTACGCCGCGCTCGCGCATCACTATCTGAGCGCCGGCCTCGAGGACGCCGCGATCGAGTACCTCGACAAGGCCGGCGAGCGCGCGCTCACGCTCGCGATGTACACGGAGGCGATCGATCACTACAAGAAGTTGATCGCGATCGACGATCGCCGCGGGCTGGTCGCGGATCCGCGCCGGCGCGCGCGCTGGGAGCGACGCCTCGGCGAGGCGAGCTTCAACCTCGGCGATCTCGCCGGCTGCGAGGACGCGTCGCTCTCCGCGATGCGCCGCCTCGGCCGCTCGATGCCGACGACCAAGCGGGGCTGGATCGGCTCGCTCCTGCGCATGACCGGCCGCCAGGCGCTGCACCGCTTCGGCCGCGGCACCGCGGTCGTCACCGACGAAGCGAGCCGCGACGATCTGCGCGAGGTCGCGCTCGCCGCGTCGGTGATGGCATGGCGCTACTTCTTCGTCGACGACATGGTGGGCGTCGTGTCGATGTCGCTCTTGTCGGTCAACGAGATCGAGACCGCGTCGCCCGCGATGAAGGTCGCGTCGCCGTACGCGTGGCTCGGCTACACCGCGGGCTTCGCGCGCCTGCACGGCCAGGCGCGCTTCTACTTCGACAAGGCCTACGACGCCGCGCGCGAGACCGGCGACGCCGCCGGCGGTCACTTCGCGTCGCTGATGGAGGCGCTCTATCACGTCGGCTTCGCGCACTGGGCCGACGCCGAGCGATTGAACCGCACCGCGCTCGCCGCGCTGCGCGACGCCGGCGATCCGACCAACGCCGAGCACCACCTCACCTCGCTCGCGAACGCGTGCTTCTACATCGGCCGCTTCGACGAATCGATCCGCGGCTTCGAGCAGATCCTCCGCGCCGCGCGCGCGCGCCGAAATCTCCAACACGTCGCGTGGGGCCTGTACGCGAGCTGCAAGGGGATGATCGCGCAGGGCCGCTTCGACGAATCGCTGCCGCGCCTCGACGAGGCGCGCGCGCTGCTCGACACGCTCGCCGACGCGGCGTCGCAGATCATCACGAGCGGCTTGTACACGCTGATCCACACGCGCCGCGGCGACTGGAGCGCCGCGCGCGCGGCCGCCGACGACACCGCGTCGCGGATCAAGAAGTCGCGCGCGGTCGTCTACTCGACCGTGCTCGGCTACGTCGGCTGCGCCGAGGGCTACCTCGAGCTCGCCGCGCGCGACGCGTCGGTGATGCCGCTCGCGCGCAAGGCGGTCAGCGATCTGCGGCGCTTCTCGATCTTGTTCCCGTTCGCGGGGCCCGCGTACCAGCGCTATCGCGCGCAGCTGCACGCGCTCGACGGCGAGACGCGTCGCGCCGCGCGCGGCTTCGAGCGCGCGATCGCGCTGTCGCGCAAGCTCACCATGCCGTACGACGAAGCGCAGGCCTCGTGGCTCGCCGGTCGCTACATCGACCCGCGCCACACCGCGCACGCCGCCTGGATCTTCGAGCGACTCGGGTGCCAGTGGCACCTCGAACAGACGAAACGCGCACGCTAAGGGGGTAGCTCGTGTCCAAGAAGAAGGTCGCCGTCCTCGGTGGAGGAGTCGGCGCGATGACGACCACGTTCTTTCTCACCAGCTTTCCGGGATGGCGTGACCGCTACGACGTCACCGTCTACCAGATGGGCTGGCGGCTCGGCGGCAAGGGCGCGAGCGGCCGCAACCTGAAGAACCACGATCGCATCGAGGAGCACGGGCTCCACATGTTCTTCGGGTTCTACGACAACGCGTTCGCGACGATGCAGCGCCTGTACGGCGAGCTCGGGCGCAATCCCGAGCAGCCGCTGGCGAAGTGGACCGACGCGTGGAAGCCGCAGAACTACTTCGTGCTCGAGGAGCAGATCGACGGCCAGACCGTGCCGTGGGAGTTCGACTTCCCCGAGAACGACGGCGTGCCCGGCGGCACGACGGAGAACCCGACGCCGTGGGAGATGCTGCAGATCATCCTCGGCTGGGCGAAGGAGATGTTCGAGAAGTCGAACGCGTCGCCGGTGCACGCGAGCGTGACCGAGCAGCGGCTCGGCGCGACCGTGCAACGCGCGTCGGAGAAGCTCGGCGCCTCGGAGGCGGCCGCGCTCGATCTGCGCCACGTGATCCACGCGATCAGCGATCTGTTCGGCGAGGGCCCGCAGACGCTGATCGAGAACACGTTCCTGCACGCCGCCGATCACCACGCGAGGAAGATCGATCCGGATCCGCGCAACCACTCGTCGCTCGATCACAAGATCCTCGTGTTCCTGCTGCGCGAGTTCATCAAGTGGCTCAAGAAGCACTGGAGCGACGAGTCGAAGATCTCGATCGACATCCGCCGCGCGTTGATCTGCCTCGATCTCGCGGTCGCGGTCGCGGTCGGGATGATCGAGGACGATCTGATCATCCCGCCCGTCGACTGGTTCAAGATCGACGGCGTCCGCTTCGAAGACTGGCTGATGAAGCACGGCGCGGATCGCGCGTCGGTCGAGTCGCCGCCGATCTTGTTGCTCTCGGAGGTCGTCTTCCAGCGCTGGAGCGGCGTCGGCGCCGGCACGTGCCTGCACTACACGCTGCGGTTGGTGATCGGCTACAAGGGCGCGTTCGCGTGGGAGATGCAGGCGGGCATGGGCGACACGATCTTCGCCCCGTTCTACGAGGTGCTCTCGCGGCGCGGCGTGAAGTTCGAGTTCTTCAACTCGGTCGAGGAGCTCGGCACCGGGAAGGACGAGCTCGGCAACCGCGTGATCGATTCGATCCAGATCGGCGTGCAGGCGACGGTGAAGGGCGGCGGTGAGTACAAGCCGCTCTATCCGGTGAAGGGCCTGCCCTGCTGGCCGTCGACGCCGCTGTACGATCAGCTCGATCAAGGCGGCGAGCTCGAGCGCTCCGGCGAGAACCTCGAGAACTGGTGGAACCGTTGGCCCAACGTCTCGACGCGCACGCTTCGCCGCGGGGTGGACTTCGACGACGTCGTCCTCGGCATCTCGATCGGCGCGTATCCGTACGTCTGCAAGAAGCTGATCGACGAGACGCCCGCGTTCGCGCGCATGGTGGCCGACGTTCAGGTGACGCAGACGCAAGGCGCGCAGATCTGGCTGCGCCCCGACTACGACATCATCGGCTGGGGTTGCGGCCCGCGCCCGGTGATCGGGACGTACAAGGAGCCGTTCGACACGCTGTCGGACATGAGCCACTTGATCCCGCGCGAGTCGTGGCCGCCCGCGACCGTCGGCAACATCACGTATCTCTGCTCGCAGCTCCCCGATCACGGTCCGCCGGCGACGCCGCCTCGCAGCGACTGGCAGTATCCGTTCCAGCAACAAGAGCGCGTGACGAAGAACGTCAACGAGTGGTTCGATCTCCACGTCGGTGGCCTCTGGCCGTACGCGCTCGATTCCAACACCGGGTCTTTGAATTGGGACATGCTCGTCGGCGAAGGCGTCGGCCGCGATCGACTCAAGTCTCAATACTGGGTCGGCTGCTGGAATCCTTCCGACCGTTACGTCATGTCGGTGCCCGGCTCGGTGCACTCGCGCTTGTGCTCCGCGCAGACCGGCTATCACAACCTCGTGATGAGCGGCGACTGGACGCTCACCGCGGTCAGCTCCGGCTGCGTCGAGGCCGCGGTCATGTCGGGCATGCACGCGTCGCGCGCGATGTGCGGCTACCCCGCGGTGATCGTCGGCGATGATCTTCCGGACGGCGGCGACCTGCCTCCTGTTCCGCCGACGCCGCCGCGCCCGCCGCGCGGCCGCTACATCGACATCGACGGCAACAACACGCCGCTCCAGCCGTACGTCGCGCAGAACGTCACGATGTACAACTTCGTGCTCGAGGCCTCGCTCGATCGTTTGCAGCGCATCTGCGATCAGCAGCTCAACCTCGGCGGCCCCGTCACGTATCGCCCGCTCGGGCCGTTCTTGTCCTACGTCTGCGCGACGATGGGCCCGATGGCGCCCGTCGAGCCGCGCGCGTGGCTCAACGAGAAGGACTTCGGCTTCTGGATCCCGGTGATCGCCGGCCGCCAAGACGCCTCCGGCTTCCACGCCGAGCGCCCCGCGTTCTTCATTCCCTATCTCTGGGTCGACGACTACCTACCTCAACAAGCCGGCCGCGAAGTCTTCGGCTATCCCAAGGGCGTCGGTCGTCTGGTCAACCCGACTTCTCCCTCCGATCCCGCCGCCTTCACCCTCGACGCGCTCGTCGTCCCCGAGTTCGGCCCGCCCGGCGCACCCGCGTCTCAATACCAATGGCAGCGCCTCGTCACCGCCGCCCGCCGCGACGGCTCACCCTGGGGCAACCTGATCCGCGAGTTCGAATCGATCGGCTCTCTCGGCCTCGCCATGATTTCCGCGATGCTCAAGGAGTTCAAGGATCACACCTTCCCCGAACCCACGTTGCAATTGCTCTACACCCTCTTCAAAGACGCCATCCACCTCGACGTCCCGATGGTCTACCTGAAGCAGTTCCGCGACATCGCCGACGGCAAACAGGCCTGCTACCAAGCCATCGTCGAGTCACCCAACCAGATGACCGCCTTCAACGGCGCCGGCTTCCTCCACGGCGACTGGGAGCTCGCGATCTCCCAATTCGCCTCCTGCCGCCTCATCGACGAGCTCGGCCTCAAGCTCACCGACTCCAAGGTCATCTCCGCCTTCCACTTCTACGTCGAGATGGCCTTCACCGCCCAACCCGGCACGGTCATCTACCGCACGGCCTAGACAGCTACGTTGGGTAGTTGGCCGCGAGGCTGTCGATGAATTGAGGTGCCGTCATACTCTTTGGTGGAAAGAACGTCAGCGACGACGCCACCTCTTTGGCGGTCGCGAGATAAGGGCGTGTGATTCTGAGCTGGTTCCAGTCGGTACCAAGTGGCAGACCGACCACCATTAGCTCGTAGTCTCGGTCAGCCCAGATACCCCAGCGTGTGGTCTCCGTAAACCAACACAGCGCCACGGCGCCCGCCTGTATTGAGTCCGCCCTATTTTGCGGAGGACCGTGTCTCAGAATGTCCAAGTATGTGTGCTCAGAGTCGGACGAGCGCGTTGCGAAGGCACCATATAATCCATACTGCTGATAGTACTCACGCGCATAGGGCTGGAGAGCGCACGTGACAATATCCAGCGGGCCTTGATCGACCAGTGTCGCAATTTGCGACATGAGCGCCCAGAACTCGCCACGCTCGAAGTTCTGGAAATCTGAAAACCTGAATGACAGAGAACGACGAAATACTTGTTCAGGCAGGGTGGCACGGCGATCGAACATGCCGTCAAGGACGTTTTCCCAATTCTCGAACACACGAGTATCAGATTGGAGCATTTCTTCACCTAGTCTGGTCGCAACCGGATCTTTAGATTCGTCTTGTCGCTACCCGGGGGCATATGCTCGGCGGTAGGGCCACCCGTTGACTTCGAGCTATCACGAACGCCGTAGCGGTTTCCGCCCTTCTCATACATGCGGACCTTGCCTCCGCCAACGGAAGTCTTTGTATATCCCTCGGTTTGCAGGTTCTTCTCAAACTCACCGACGGTCACATCTGTTGAACGATTTTCGACGGAATTACCTACGGTCGTTCGTTGGTACTGTGACGAAGGTCCGACAGCTGCGGCAGTAGGTACGCCGGAACCATTTGCTGAAACTCCATCGTCAGCCCCACCGAAGCTACCACTTCCGCCGCCGCCGCCACCACCGCCACCGCCTTCTTCGGAAACGATGCTTGGATGAAGCCCGCTGACAGGTGGCCCACGATCGAGGGGGCTTGGTCCACCGCCGCTTTCGCCGAGGATTTCATCGGTTACCCCGCCGACAATTGTTCCGGCTCCTGGGATTTTGTTGATTAGGGCGCCAGTCTCGTTATCGACGCCATCCGCTCTTTGGTCAGCATATCGTTGTGAGGTTGTTTCGACGGCACGTATGGCTGCGTTGGCGCGATTGCATGCTTCGACAGCGGCGCCTAGCTTAGCTGCTCTCTGGACATTCACTACTGCCACCACAGGAAGCGCTAAAGGATCGCGACCATCGGGGTCGACGAACCGCAATGGCTCGTGCAGTTCGAAGTCGTAAAGATTGGCGAAGCGTGGACTGGCCCACGCGTTCTCCTTGGTAAAGCGATACTTTGGGTCTGGTTGGGTCCAGGTGATCGAGACGGGGTCGTAGTAGCGGGCGCCGTAGTAGCTGAGGGCGGAGAGCTCGTCGGAGTATTTGTCGTTGAAGCGGCGGCGGTGGCAGGGGACGGCGCCGATGCCGTTGCAGGTGGAGGTCGGAAGGCCCGTGCCTTGGTAGGTCTGGATCAGCTCGGAGTACGGGCCGTAGACGAAGGCGGTGGTCGTCGTGCCGGGAGAAGCCGCGAGAGGATCGATCGAGAGGAGGAGGTTGGAGAGCGGGCTGTGGAACTCGAGGTCGTAGTCCGATGCGCCGGTGACGCGCGCGACGGGCGTGCCGAGGGAGACGTAGGCGTAGCGTTGGGTGACGGTGCCGGAGGGGTTGAGCCAGATCTCGGTGTCGCCGCCGTCGAAGTAGCGGACCTCGGTGACGACGTTGGACGAGTTGCGCTTGACGATGCCGGCGCGGGAGCCGGTGTGATCGTAGAAGTACTCCTCGGTGCCGCCGCCGATGAGAGAGGCGCGGCGCAGTTGATCGTCGCCGTCGTAGAGGAACGTGAAGATCTGCGACGGTGATGTGTATGTGCGGGACGTGAGGTTGCCCGCGGTGTCGTAGTTGTACGTCGCGTACGTCGAGCCGTTGCTCGCGTTGCGGAGGCGAGAGACGGCTTCGGGATCGACGGCGCCGTACTCGTAGTAGACGTCGCGGGCCTTGACGTCGGAGCCGGGGAGCGCGGACGCGGCGACGGTGACACGATCGAAGCGGCCGCTCGGCTTGAACGTGTAGCCGCCGGTGAAGGTGTTGGTGCCTTCGGTCGTCGACGTGAGTTGGTGGCGAGCGTCGTACGCGTAGGTGAACGACCGGCTGAGCCCGCCGGGGACGCTCGCGCCGGTGTACGTCTCCTGCATGAAGAACGGATCGTCGAGGCCGTAGTAGCTCAGCGATTGATGCGCGAGCTCGGTGCCGCTCTTGAGCACGTAGAGGGACTTGATGCGTCCGATCGTGTCGAAGGTCCAGTTGGCATCGTAGACGGTGGTGGCGGTGGTCGTGACGGTGCTCTTGCGGTTGGTGACGAGGCCGGCGACATTGCGCGTCTGCACCGCGAGCGTCTGCGTCGGCTTGCCGGGGCGATAGAGATCGATCTTCGACGGCAGCGCGCGGTTGTCGTAGTACGTGCGCGTGGACGTCGCGGTCGGCGTGATGTCGCCGTAGTCGAGCGTGCGCAGCTTGCCGAACGGCGCGTAGGTCGCGACGCGGCGGAAGGTGCCGTTGACACCGCCGAACGAGAAGGCGCGTTGATCCGACTTCGAGTTACCTTCCGCGTCATACGTGAGCGTCGTGGTCAGCGCTGTCCGGGGCGTCGCCGTTTTCGAGTGCGTGACGACTTGCGTGAGTCGCCCGACGCCATTGATGCCGACGTCGTACGTGTAGTCGATCTCGCCCGCGCCGAGCAGATCTTGGTCGGCGGGAACCATCCATCGCGAGCCGACGAGGTGCGACGTGAGGCGATCGAGATCGTCGTACGTCGACGTGTTGGTGTACGCGAGGATGTCCGCGCTCGAGTTGGAAGGCGGCGGCGCGGTCTCTGTGGTCACGTTCCCGTTGCGGTCGTAGGCGAAGCCCCACGTCCGCGTGCCGCGGCGGATCGCGGTTCGACGGCTGCCCCAGTCGTGATCGAGGTACGTGATCAGACCTTCGGGATCGGTGATCTGTGAGACGTTGTCGTTGGCGTCGTAGGCGTACGTCGTCGTCGCCCACGCGCCACTGTCGAGCTTCTCGTTGACGGTCCGGAGGCGGCCGAAGGCATCGTGAATCGTTTGCGTCGACGACTGCGGGCCGCCGAGCGAACCGTTGACCTCGTTGCGTGTCTCCGTGAGACCGCTGTAGGTGACAGTCATGCCGCTCTGCGGAGAGGCACCGGGCCGATACATCGACGTCGGACGGCCGATGCTGTCGAAGCCGTAGGTGAACGTGACCGTCGCGCTCGAGTTGAGCGAGGGATCCGGAACGCTGACGGACGTGAGCTTGCCGATCGCGTCGTAGTGGAACGTCGTGACGGCATCGGCGGGTGCACCGCCTTGCACACCGGTGGTCTTGCGGAACGGACGACCGTGGCCGTCGAGCTCGACCTTCTCGTTCGTCCAGCGAACCTCGTCGAACTCGACGCGCTGCTGCGTGGTGACGGAGGTGGCCGTGGTGCCGTTGACGCTGTCGACGTACGAGATCTTCGAGACCGGTACGGTGCTGTATTGTCCCGGCGTCGTGTCGATCGCGACGTAGTTGACGATCGGACGTCCGAGGCCGTCGATGTCGGTCGACTTCTCCTGCGACTGCGATCCCGGCGTGCAGCCGGTGCAGTAGTTCGGACCGATCGTGCGGAGCAGCGCGCCGGTGCCGTAGTCGTAGACCGTCTGTACGACGTGGTTGAGCGGATCGGTCGTGGTCGAGACGAAGAGCTTCTTCGCGTCGTAGGCGTACGTCGTATAGGCGTTGCGATTCGCCGCGAGCTGCTCGGGCGCTCGCACCGTTGTGAGGTTTCCAGTGGCCACGTCATAGGTGCGCTCGGTCGTGGCGTCGTGCGCGGGGTTCGAATCGAACGAGGTAGTGCTCCTGTTGAGCATTCGCAACGTCGAGTCCCACACCTTGCTCGTTCGCGCGGCAACCGTCGCCGCGCCTGCGACTTGCACATCGAGCTCGACGCTCACGTCGCGCAGTCGGAAGGTGCTGATGTCGGCTAGGAGCGTGTACGCGGTAGCCGTCTTGCGATCGCCGTCGTCGAACGCCTCGCTGTCCTGCTTCGTGCGCTCGGTCTCCGCGTAGATCCACCAGGAGCTGCCGACCTGCCCCCACGTCGACGCCTCCTTGGTGAACCCGGAGGGTGCGGCGCGACACTGCGGCTCGGTCTGTCCCGCAGCGCACGTCCAGTGGCGCACGTTGAGTGGCTCGAAGACAGTCGTGATCCCGCCGAAGAGGAACTTCGCGACGAAGTCGGTCTCGCTGATCGTCGTCGGTGAGCTCGGCGATTCCGCGGGGAACACGAGCGTCGTGCGCAGACGACCGCTCCAGTCGACGGAGTAGTCGTAGCGATCTTCGGTCACCGCGTTGCGCGGCGAGGTCGAGCGCACGGTGTCGAAGCCGCGGAAGCCCCACCGACCTTCGTCGTCCTGGCTCCAGTGCGGCGAGTCGTACTTGTACGTGGTCGTCGACGCCACCGACGCGAACTGATCCGTCGTCGTGAGCGACTTGACGACCCACTGCGCGTGAGGGCTCGAGCGCTTCGGCCAAACGCTCGGCGTGACGGTTGCGGAGTCGGTGAGGGGCGCGTACGCGACGGTCGTCGTCGCACCGCGCCCATTGTTGACCGACTTGAGCAGGCGCATCGGATGATCGACATCCGCGCGCTTCAGCGACGTGAGCCGGTTCGGTTGGTTCTGACCGCCGTATGCCGTGGTGACGTACTCGGGCACGCCGTCGCCGTCGAGGTCGAGGAATTCAGCGTCCTGGAACCAGCCGTACGCCGAGTACCCCATGAGCGGGCCGACGTGCATGGAGCCGCGCTTCTGGCCCGGATCGTTGCTGCTCGGCGAGATGCCCGAGAGGACCTCGCCGCCTCCGTTGAAGTAGAGCTGCGGTCCGGGGATCTCGACCGACGTGGCGTCGAAGAAGTCCTCGCGACCGTCGCCATCAATGTCCATCATGCGGACCGCGTCGACGCGCGTGCCGACGCTCGCCCAACACGTTTGGTACGTGTTGGAGACAAAGCTCGAGGTGTCGACCGTGACCGCGGATAGCGCGGTCTCGGCGATCGAAGGGCTCAGGCTCGGCGCGATACCGAACGAGCTACCGACCAGCCCGCCGGTGCGGAACTGAAAGCCCTCGCTGTAGAACACTTGCACCGGACCGATCGCTCCGTTGCTGCCTCGCCATTGGTAGACGAGGTCTTGCAGACCGTCGCCGTTCATGTCGGCGAGCTGGCTCCAGGCGATAGACGATTCCTGCGCCGAGCACCCGTTGTTGATCTTCTTCGTCAGGATCGAAGCGCCGCTCGGATACGCGTTCTTCGGTGCGAGCCACCACCATCCGTGTGAATCGCCCGGGACCGCGCGCTGGAGTTGGCCGCTGCCGTCGCCGCGGAAGATCCACCACAGCATGTACTCGCCCTTGTTGTCGGAAACTCCCGTCGTCATCGGGACGATGCCGTCGAGGTAGCCGTCGCCGTCGAGATCGAAGATCGTGTTCGTCTCGTTGAAGACGCTCGTCCCGCCCATCGACGAGTTGCCGACATCCGACTCGAGCGGGATCGGCTGGTACTTGATATCGGGGCTCGTCGCGAGCTGTCCATTTCCTTGGTTCCAATAGATCATCCACGGGTATTCGCCATCGCAACGGCGATAGGTCGCGAGCGTGTGCGTGCAGCCGCTCGGCGGTATCGGGTAGCCCCCTGGTGGGCAGAATTGAATGTTCCCGTCGGGCGCCGTATTGCACACGTCATTTCCGCCGAGGTCGCCTCCACGATTCGCGAGCGAGCAGGGGATGTGGTGCTCGGTATTCAGGCAGGCCTCCGCCGCCGCGCTGTTGACGACGCACTCGGCATCACCGGCGCACGTGATCGCTGCATTGAGGCAGCTGCCCTCCGGCATGATGCAGTCGCCGCCGGTGTCCACCGGACATGCAGGGAAGCTCAGAGCAGGATCGACACCGGGGTCGTAGCCCGCGGCGTCGTTCGTGATCGCGGTGACGAGATCGGGAAGACCGTCCGCGTTCATGTCCAACCAGCGATAGGCCAGATAGGAGCCCGTGCTCACGTCACCGTTGGGGCACACGAGCCGCGAGTCGTTGCTGATCATCGTGAACTGGCCGCTGAACGAGCAGCGCTCGTCTGCGAATTGGGATGTCCCGGGACACCCCAGCCGAGCGTGGGGAGTTGAATCCCGGCCAACTTCTTCACGAATCCGTTGCCGGTGTTCTTCCAGAAGTCGAAGGTGCAATCGGGCGCGCCGGGGTTCGCCATCTGCAAGTGATCGACGAGGCCGTCACCGTCGAAGTCCAGCATCATCGAATCAACCCCGGGCCACCGCCCGTCGAAGTGGCGGTTACCGGAGGTCAGCGCGGGCTCGCCGCTCCAGCTGTTGACCGTCGTCGTCAGCGTCGGCGCGTTGGTCGTATCGCCGTACGCGAAGGTCACCGCAGGCAGATCGACGCGCTGCGCGTTCGGTCCCCACGCGCTCTCCTGGATCGACGTCAAGAGACGAACCGGACCGTGCTTCGCGGTGCAGCTTTCTGACTCCGACGAGTATCCGAGCGTGATCTGGCGCGTGTGCTGAACGGCGTTGGTCGCGGGATCGAATGCGGTCGCGACGATCTGCGTGAGCTTGTTCGCGCCGAAGTAGTGGCGGTAGCCGGAGCGATAGTCGTTCGCGGCGCCGACCGGAGCGCCTGCGCACGCGGGCTGCGGCGACCACGTGAAGTCGACCTTCGCGAACGCAGGGAGACTTGCGGCCGGGTTCGACGTGTAACGGATCTCGACGATGTGCGGGTCGTTGCCGTAGGTCGAGTCCCACTGGTACTCGACGCGATTGCCGAAGGAGTCCTCGGTGCGCGTCAGCGGGATGACGTCGCCGTTCCACGATGGGCCGGTAAGGAGGCTTGTGTCGCCGAAGTAGTAGATCGTTCCGTCGGTCGCGAAGACGCGCCACGCATACGCCTGCCCGGGCAGCATGTGCTCGTAGCGCCCGAACGACGCGTCGTTCTGCGCGCGATAGGTCTTGTCCACGCCGGCGCCGTGCGGATCGGTTACCTCGATCAGCGGCCGCGAGCCCGCCATCGTCGAGATGAAGCGGATCGCGTTCGGGTTCATCTGCACGCCGAACTGCTGCGCGAGAATACCCTTCGACGTGTCGAGCCGGATCTCGGGGATCGACAGCGACCAGCCCGCCGCGATGCCGCCGAAGAGCGGCGCTTGCGACGAGTACGAGAGCGCGAGGTGCGGCTCGTTGCCGAGGCGGCCGGGCGGCACTTCGATCGGGTACGAGTACTGGAGCGCGCCCGTCTGCGTGGAGACGGAGGCGTCGCCGTCGTGGAGCGCGGCTTCCTTCGGCGGACCGGCGCCGAGCACGGGCGCGGGGAGTTGCAAGACATCGCCGGGCGCGGTGTGCGCGGTGCGCACGAGGCCGACGACGAGCGTGACGGCGAGGAGACGCGTGACGAACGAGTGGCGGATCATGGCGACACCTCCGAGGTGGCGGGAGAGCCTTCGCAGTGGGCGGCGACCTCGAGCGAGCCGGCGGTGAGCCCGCACGTGATCGCGGAGGCGCTCTTGTTGGCGGCGCAGTCGTCGACGAAGTGATCGCCGAGCGCGCGCGCGAGCGCGGCGCGGTGGGCGTCGCGGTCGACCGTCACGTTCTCGACGTCGAGATCGATCAGGTGGTCGCGGAGCTGCGCGCACTGGGCGCGGAGGTCGTCTTCGGTGGTGGCCTCGTCGGCGCTGCCGCAGGCCGCGAGCGCGAACGAGATACCCAATGAGAAAATGATGCCCAGTCGGAATTGCCGCATGACTGCCGATCTCCGAATTGCCCGTTCATTTGCTCCTACGGGATCGAGGGCGATCGGCTCAACGAAATTCGTCGGGAATCGCGAATAATTTCCGGCGCGTCCGGCCGGCGGACACTTTTCGTGATCACTGTCACCGAAAGTGTCCGCCGGCCGGACACGCACAAAATAGCGATCACCCGATAAGGGTGATTAGGGATCTTGTCAGTTGGTCCTTCGACTACGCCCGTCGCTTCGCTCCGGGCTCCGCTCAGGATGAACGGGGGGACAACGGGCCGCTTAGAACGGGCGGGGGCGACCTCGGCTCGGGACGAACGGGCGGCCGGGCTGCGCCGCGGCGTCGCGGTGTGGCGCGGGCGCACGGATCGCGGTCGGGTAGCGCGATAGATGCGAGCGGGGAGGACGGGCACGTTCTTGCAATGACGTCGGGCGTGGAGCGCGAACGCACACCGGCCGTCGTCGAACGCGAGGGGCGGAGCGCCGTCGCGCGGTTGACGGGCGACCTGGGGATCGCGAACGCGAAGCAGCTGTATGCGGCGCTGCGCGGGGCGGCGAAGCGGCGCGGCGTGAAGACGCTGGTGATCGACTTCGCGCAGGCGGAGAAGATCGATTCGGCGGGCGTCGCGGTGGTGTCGCTGGTCGAGAAGCAGGCGCGGCGCGGCGGACGCACCGTCGAGATCCGGAACGCGAAGGAACATCACCACGCGGCGCTCGAGATGCGCGCGAGCGACGCGAAGCGCGCGGAGCAGGAGGCGAAGCCGGGCGCGCTCGAGAACCTCGGCGGTCACATCCTCGACGGCGCGAGCGGCGCGGCGCGGCTCGGCGGGCTCATTCGCGAGACGCTGCGGCAGGCGATCGCGGTCCTCACGCGCCGAGAGAAGCTGCCCAACGGATCGATCACCGCGCAGGTCGGCGCGATGGGCGTCGATGCGTTGTTCATCGTGAGCCTGCTGTCGTTCCTGCTCGGCATGACGATGGCGTTCCAGGGCGCGGTGCAGCTGCAGCGCTTCGGCGCCGGGCCGTTCGTCGCCGACATGGTCGGCATGTCGATGGTCCGCGAGCTGTCGCCGCTGATCACCGCGATCATCTTGACCGGACGCACGGGCGCGGCGATCGCGGCGGAGCTCGGCACGATGCAGGTGCGCAGCGAGATCGACGCGCTGCAGACGATGGGGATCGGGCCGGTGCGCTTCCTCGTCGTGCCGCGCATGGCCGCGATCACGATGACCGGGCCGGCGCTCACATTGATCTCGATGTTCGTCGGGATCGCGGGCGGCGCGCTCGTGGCATCCGCATCGTTGGGGCTGCCGGTGTTCGCGTACTGGGATCGCGTGGTCGCGCGCGTCGAGCTCGCCGACTTCATCCACGGCATCGCGAAGAGCTTCGTGTTCGCGTGGATCATCGGGTTCGCCGGCTGCCACCTGGGCCTGAAGGCCGGCGGCGACGCGTCGAGCGTCGGCACCGCGACCACGCGCACCGTGGTCGTCTCGATCTTCTTCGTGATCGTCGTCGACGCGGTCTTCGCGACGATGTGGCCGGTCGGGAAGCACACGCTATGAGCGCCGTCCTCGAGACTCACGATCTCTGCGTCGGCTACGACAAGCCGATCGTCGAGCACGTCAATCTCCGGATCGAGCGCGGCGAGATCGTCGCGCTGCTCGGTGGATCGGGCTCGGGCAAGTCGACGCTCTTGCGCGCGCTGACCGGGCTGCAACCACCGCTGTCGGGGACCATCAAGATCTTCGGCGAAGATCTGTATTCGCTCGATACCGATGATCGCAACGCGCTCCTGCGCCGGACCGGCACCGCGTTCCAGCAAGACGCGCTGTTCGGCGCGATGACGATCGCCGACAACGTCGCGCTGCCGCTGCGCGAGCTGACCGAGCTGCCCGATCCGATCATCGACGAGATGGTCCGCATCAAGCTCGCGATGGTCTCGCTCGACGGCCTCGACAAGCGGCTGCCCGCCAACCTGTCGGGCGGACAGCGCAAGCGCGCCGCGCTCGCGCGCGCGACCGCGCTCGATCCCGAGCTCGTCTTCTGCGACGAGCCGAGCGCGGGCCTCGATCCGGCGAGCGCGGCGGGGATCGACGAGACGCTCCTCCGCATGCGCGACATCCTGGGCGCGACGCTCGTCGTCGTCTCGCACGAGCTCGAGTCGATCCGCACGATCGCGGATCGCGCGGTGATGCTCGCCGGCGGCGGCGTGCGCGCCGAGGGTACGATCGAGGAGCTCGAGCATTCCACCGACGACGACGTCCACGCCTTCTTCCACCGAGGCGCGACCGCGCGCAGGGAGTACGTATGACGACCAAGGCGCAGAAGCTCCGCGTCGGGCTGTTCGCCGCGCTCAGCGCGGGGCTCGTCGCGGTCGTGTTGATCGTGTTCGGCGGCCTGCGGTTCTGGGAGAAAGAGGACCACTACCGCATCGTCTTCCCCAAGTCGGTGATGGGCCTCGACGAGGGCGCGCTCGTCTACCTCGCCGGCATCAAGGTCGGCACCGTCGACGACATCGGCGTCTCGCCGAACGATCTGCGCGCGGTGGTCGTGACGATCAGCGTGAAGCACGGCACGCCGATCCACGCCGACACCGAGGCGCACCTGGAGTTCGCGGGCATCACCGGCCTGAAGGTGATCGATCTCGAGGGCGGATCGTACGCGGCGCCGCAGGTCCCCGAGGGCGGCGTGATCCTCGCCGGCACGTCGGTGATCGACAAGCTGAAGGATCAGGCCGAGCAGATCGCCGACGAGAGCGGCCACATCATGGATCGCGCGCAGCAGGTCGCCGACAACCTCGCCGCGCTCACCGACCCGAAGCGCTACGAGGCGATCGATCAGATCATCGCCGAGATGAAGGTCACGTCGGTCAACCTCGCGCAGGGCACCGGCTTGGTGCGCGGCATGATCGCGGAGAACCGCGTCGCGCTGCACGGCGCGATCGACGCGTTCCATGAGTCCGCAGATCAGGTGAACGGCGCCGCCGCCGACACCGGCGAGCTGATCGCGCAGATCAAGACGTTCGTGATCGCCAACGAAGGCCCGCTGCGCTCCGCGCTGTTCGATCTGCGCCAGGCGAGCCGCAGCTTCAAAGAGCTCGCCCGCGACGTACGGCAGCGACCGTCGCAGCTCTTGTTCTCGTCGCCGCCGGAAGATCGGAAGTTGCCGTGAAATATCTTCTCTTGATCGCGCTGGTCGCGTGCGGCGGCAAGACCCCGCAGACGCGCTTCTACCAGCTCGCCGCGCCGTCGCCGCACGAGGCGACGCGCGGCGACACGGTCGTCGTCGTCGAGCCGCTCGCGACCGACTCCGCCTACGACGACGAGCGGATCGTCTATCGCCAGTCGCCGTATCGCCTCGACTACTACGCCTACCATCGCTGGATCTCGTCGCCGGGCACGATGGTGTCCGACTACCTCGCCGAGTCGCTCGCGCACACCGGCCGCTTCCGCGCGATCGCGCGCGAGCTGACCGACGCGGCCGCCGTCGTGCTCGGCGGCCGCGTGATCGCGATCGAGGAGGTCGATCGCACCGATCACCACTGGGTCGGTCGCATCGCGCTCGAGCTCACGCTCACCGACGCGCGCACCGGCGAGGTCCTGTGGTCGCAGCAGTTCGAGGAGACCGAGCCGCTGCCGCAGCAGAGCCCCGAAGGGCTCGCCGCCGCGCTATCGCGCGCGATGGGGCGCGTGGTCGAGCGCGTGGTGCCGACCATCGCCGACACCGCGACGCAACAGGCGATGATCCACGCGCAGAAGAAGCCGATGGCGAATCGCGTGCCGCATTAGTTGTCCTCCTCGTCGCTGGGCGGCGCGACCACGAGGGCGAGCCGGTACAGCGCGTAGGTGATGACGAGCAAGACGAGCACTTCGAACGGAACCATCCACCACTTCATCAGGTACTGCTCCATGCCGCCAAGATGTGCATTGCGCGGCGCCGCGCAGGGAAATGGGGATGTCGGGTGTACGAGTTTCGTCGTACGGTAATGCGATGCGCTTCGCGGTCTTGCTGTTCCTTGCCGCTTGCGGAAGCGCGGAGCCGACCGTCGACATCGAACCCTCTTCGCTCGACGAGCTGCGCTTCGCGATCGTCGGCGACACGCGCCCGATCAACGAAGACGACACCGCGAACTATCCGACCGCGGTGATCACCGCGATCTGGGACGACGTCGCGCGCGAGTCGCCGCGGCCGCCGTTCGCGCTGTCGACCGGCGACTACATGAACGCGTCGCCGAACGGCCACGAGCAGGATCCGCAGCTCGATCTCTACCTCGGCGCGCGCATGCACTTCGACGCGCCGGTCTACGCCGCGATGGGCAACCACGAGTGCACCGGCTCGACGGTGTCGAACTGCGGCGAAGGATCCACCGACGGGGTCACGCGCAACTACTCGAGCTTCGTCGATCGCATGGCGAAGCCGCTCGGGGTCGATCGTCCGTGGTACGCGGTGCACCTCGGCGCGACCGATGGCAGCTGGACCGCGAAGGTCGTCGTGGTCGCCGCCAACGCGTGGAGCGACGAACAGGCGCGCTTCCTCGACGACGCGCTGGCGCAGCCGACGACCTACACGTTCGTCGTGCGCCACGAGCCGCACCAGGCGACCGCGGTCGCCGGCGTCAACGCGAGCGCGGCGATCCTCGCCAAGCACCCGCTCACGCTGCTCGTCACCGGGCACGTGCACACGTACGCGCACTACCCCGACTCGCGCGAGATCATGATCGGCAACGGCGGCGCGCCGCTGACCGGCGCGATCGACTACGGCTACGCGATCGCGTTCCGCCGCCCCGACGGCGCGATCGATCTGACCGCGTACGACTACCAGACGCGCGCGGTGATCGACCACTTCGCGATCACCGCCGACGGCGCGCCGGCGCCCTGATCGCTCGTGTACGCTCGGACGGTGCGGGCTCTGGTCGTATCCCTCTTCCTCGCCGTCGGAGGCGCGGCGCACGCGGGCGCGCTCGACGGCGCACCGTTCTCGGCGTCGCCGGGGGATCTCCTCGCGGCGGCGAAGGCCGCGCCGAAGGGCGCCTCGGCGGTCGTGCTGCGCGACGACGAGACGATCACGTTCGACGATCGCGGGCGCGTCGCGCGTCGCTACGACGTGATCGCCGTGATCGAAGATCGATCGGCGATCGACGCGTGGGCCACGATCGATCTCGACTGGCGGCCGTTCTTCCAAGATCAGCCGACCATCCGCGCGCGCGTGATCGCCGCCGACGGCAAGGTCGCCGAGATCGATCACCAGACCGTGCACGCGCAGCTGCCGCCGCTCGCGGTCGGCTCGGTGATCGAGGAGGAATTCACGATCGACGATCACGAGCCGCTGTTCGCACCGGGCGAGGTCGAGCTCGCGTACGTCGGGCGCGGCGTGCCGGTGACGCAGCAGCGGATCACGATCAACGCGCCGATCGCGCTCGCGCTGCACGTCGTCGCGCGCGGCTTCGCGTCGACGCCGCAACCGGCGAAGACGCGCGGCGGCGCCGTCGCGACCTGGACGTTCGATCTCGGCGCGACCCCGGGCGCCTCGCACGATCTCGACGGCGTCCCCGGCGACGTCGTCGAATATCCGTACATCGGCGTCGCGAGCGGCCGATCGTGGGCGGCGGTCGCCAAGGACTTGCGCCGCGCGATCGACGCGCGCACGAAGGACGCGCTCGCCCTCCCCGACGGGATCCGCGCCAAGACGCCGCGCGAGACGATCGATCACGCGCTCGCGTGGCTGCAGGCGCACGTGAAGATCGACGGCGCCGACGTTCGCGCCGCGGCGCTGGTGCCGTCCGCGCCGAAGGACGTCGCCGCCCACGACAAGGCCGGCGCGATCGATCGCGCCGCGCTGCTCGTCGCGCTCCTGCGCGGCGCCGGCGTGCGCGCCGATCTCGCGCTGATCCGGACCGGCCCGGGCACCGACGTCGATCGCGAGCTGCCGGGCGTCGGCACGTTCGATCGCGCGATCGTGCGCGCGAGGCTCGGCACCAAGGACCTCTGGATCGATCCGGCCGAGGCGCTCTTGCCCGCCGGCCAGCTGCCGTCGCGCGATCAAGGCCGGCTCGCGCTGATCGTCGCGGCCGACACCAAGGACCTCGCCGCGACGCCGATCGGCGCGAACGCCGACAACCTCGTGCGCGAGACGCACACCTTCCATGTCGCCGAGCTCGACCATGGCTCCGTCACCGAGGTCAGCGAAGAGCACGGCGCGCTCGGCGGCGATCAGCGCGCGTGGTACTCGACGACCGCGCGCGCCGACGCCGAGGCCTCGCTCACGAAGTACGCGCGCACGACGTACGACGGCGCGCTGCGCACGTTCGCCGGCACCGACGCCGCCGATCTCACGCAGCCGTTCCGGCTGACGATCGAGGTCGACGACGCGTCGCACGTGCACACCGACCGCGAACACGCCGGCGTCTGGCTCTACCCGACCGACACGTTCGGCCACCTGCCGGCGATCTTCACCGCGACCGACGACGCGACCGACGCCGCGGTCAAGCACCGCACGATCGACTACGTCTTCCCGACCCCGCACGTCGTCGAGATCGAGCATCGCGTCGTCTTGCCCCCGGGCTTCACCGCGCCGGCGCTGATCGCGCACGACGAGCAGACGCTCGGCACGATGACGCTCACGACCACGCGCGCGATCGATCACGGCGACGTCGTGATCACGTATCGGCTCGACACCGGCAAGCGCCGCATCTCCGCCGACGAGCTGCGCACGACGCGCTACGCGGTCCTTCGCCAAGAACAGGCGCAGGCCGAGAAGATCACGATCGCGCAGACCGGCGCCGAGCTCCTGCACGCGGGCAAGGCGAAGGAGGCGATCGCGGAGTACCAGCGGCTGATCGCGCTGCACCCGAAAGAGGCGGTCCACTACGATCAGCTCGCCGACGCGTACATCCAGCTCGGCATGGGCACCGCGGCCCGGCGCACCGCGCGCGACGGGATCCGGATCGAGCCGACCTCGGGGGACGCGTACGAGATCCTGGCCGCCGAGCTGCGCGCCGACAGCACCGGCTACGAGAACGGCTTCGACGCCGATCGCGCGGGCGCGCTCGCCGCGTTCGAGAAGGCGCTCGCGCTCACGCCCGATCATCGCGGCGCGCTCGCCGATCTCGCGAACACGTACGCGTCCGACGAGCGCGGCGCGCCGACGACGAACCGCGCCGATCAGCTGCGATCGATCGCGACCTACAAGAAGCTGGTCGCGATCTCGCACGTCGCCGCCAACCGGCGCGCGATGGTCGCCGAGATGCTCGCGGCCGGGCAGTACGGCACGGCCGAGGCCGAGGCGCGCGCGCTTCCCGACGATCCGGACAACGACGCGATGCAGGTCGCCGCCGCCGCGCTCGGCCACAGCCCGAAGGAGGCGATCGCGCTCGCCGATCGCATGGCGAGCGGGCTCGAGCGCACGAGGATCCTCGGCATGGCGATCGCGTGGCTCAAGCGCGAGCGCGCGTACGATGCGATGCGCGTCTTGATCGCCGAGCTGGGCGCCGACTACAAGACCAAGCAAGCGGACGTGCTGCAGCGCCTCGCGCAGATCGATCTCGCGAAGATCGATCCGGCGGATCCGAAGCGCGCGGTGCTCGAAGGCCTGCTGCTGGTGTCGGGCCTCCGCACGCCGCAACCGCCGTGGGACGACGACGTCGGCGAGGCGCTGGAGCGTGAATATGGACGCCTCTCCGACGACGGTCGCCGCGCCTACGATCAGATGTCGCGCGAGAACGTCGTCGACTTCCTCGTCGCCGCGACCCAGCCGCAGGTGGAGGGCGACGCCAAGAGTGGTTGGCGCGTGACCTTCGCCGGGAATCCCAAGCACGACGCGTTCTACGTCGTGCTCGATCACGGCCGCGCGCGGATCATCGGGACCACCGGGGCGCCGTCGGGGCTCGGTCACGTCGCGCTCGCCGCCGCGAAGCGCAAGGACGCGGCGGCCGCGACGCGCTGGATCGCGTGGTACCTCGACGATCTCGTGCGCACCGATCCCGCGCGCAAGAAGATGGGCGCCGCGTACGCGGTCTACAACGACGCGAAGGCGAAGGCGGCCGGCAAACCGATCCCGAGCGAGACGCTCGAGCTGATCGCCGCGATGATCGCGACCCGTCACCCCGATGTGCCGTCGCTCGCGGCGCTGCGCGGGTGCGCGACCAACCAGACCGGCGAGCTCCAGAAGCACTGCATCGGCTCGCTGTCGGATTCGTACGCGGAGCTCCAGCAGTGGGGCGACGCGGCCGACGCGCTGCTCGAATCGCCCGATCGAACGACCCCGCCGATCATGGCGCGCATCGCGTACCTGCAGGCGCTCGCCGGCCGCTACGCCGACGCCGAGGCGATGCTCGACGACGTGCTCGCGAAGCAGCCCGACGACATCGGCGCGATGATGGTGCGCGCGCAGCTCCTCGCCGCGCGCGGCGCGTGGACCGACGCGGTGCCGTGGGTCGAGAAGATCGCGCAGCACGGCGGCCTGTCGTCGACGACGCTCAACAACCTGGCGTGGCTGCGGCTGCTCCACGACGCGGATCCGAAGGAAGCGCTCGCGCTGGCCAGACGCGCCGAGACGTTGAACGGGAACAACAAGCCCGATCCGGCGCTGTTCAACACGATCGCCGCGGCGCTCGCGCACTCGGACGATCCCTTCGGCGCATGGCAGTACCTGCGGAGGGCGATCGCGCTGCACGTGCGCCACGAGCCGGGCCCCGGCGACTGGTACGTGCTCGGTCGGATCGCCGAGAGCTACGGCCTGACCGACGACGCGATCGCCGACTACCGGCTCGCGGCGCGCGACAAGCGGCCGGGGCTCGAGCCGAACGCGCGCGAGTTCGCGCTCGCGGCGCTGAAGCGCCTCGGCGCGAAGCCCTAGCAGTAGTTCCGCGGGCTTATCCGTCGTCGTTGACAGGTCATCCGTTATAACGGACAGTCGGTCCATGCAGAAGGTCGCGGTCATCGGTGGGCTCACCCGCGCGACGGATCAGTGGAAGCGCGCGGGTGCGGCGATCGGCGTCGAGCTCGAGCACCACGACGGACAGAGCGCGGGCCGTCGAGCCGGCGACATCGCGTCGATCGTGCGGCGCGCCGACGTCGTCCTGATCATCACAGATCTGAACAGCCACAACGGCGTCGCGCAGGCGCGGCGCGGCGCGCTCGCGCACGGCCGCCCTCATCTCTTGTTGCGTAGGTTGCGTCCCGATGGCTTGGCCGCCGCGATCGCCGAGGCGTTGAGCCAGCGCGCAGCAGCGTGAGATACTCGCGAGCTGGTGATCCCGAAGACGATCCACGATCGTTTCGAGCTCGGGGCCGAGGCCGCATCTGGGGGGATGGGCACGGTGTACCGCGGTCGCGACCTGTCGACGGGCGCGGCGATCGCGATCAAGGTGCTGCGCCGCGCGGGGACCGCCGAGCAGAAGCGGTTCGATCGCGAGGCCGCGATCCTCGCGTCGCTCTCGCACCCGACGATCGTGCCGTACGTCGCGCACGGGATCCTGCCCGACGGCTCGCCGTACCTCGTCATGAAGTGGATCGACGGCGAGCTGATCGACACCCGCATGCAGGGCCAGGGGCTGACGACCGCGGAGACGTTGATCGTCGCGCGGCGGGTCGCGGAGGCGCTCGCGTTCGCGCACGGCAAGGGCGTCGTGCACCGCGACATCAAGCCGTCGAACCTGATCGCGCCGGGCGCGCTGCTCGAGGAGACGATGGTGATCGACTTCGGCGTCGCGCGCGACGCGACGATGCCCGGCAGCTTGACCGAGACCGGCGCCGTGGTCGGCACCCCGAGCTACATGGCGCCGGAGCAGGTGCGCGGCGAGCGATCGCTCGGGCCCGCCGCCGACGTCTTCGCGCTCGGCTGCGTGATGTACGCGTGCTTGACCGGGCGCGTGACGTTCTCGGCGCGCCGCTTCCTCGCGCTGCGGGCGAAGATCATGTTCTGGGATCCGCCGCCGGTGCGCGAGGTCGTGCCCGACGTGCCGGCGCCGCTCGAGGCACTCGTGATGCGCATGCTCGCGAAGGCGCCGGCGTCGCGCTTCGCCGACGGCGCGGCGGTGCTCGCCGCGATCGACGCGCTGCCCGCGATGGCGCCGTCGGAGGCGCGCTACCCGCGCGTGTACGGCGCGAAGGCGACGCCGAAGCCGCCCGTCACCGGCGGCGATCCGCCGCGGCGCGTCTCGATCGTGGTCGTGACGTCGCCCGATTCGCTCGACGAGAGCGAGCCGCCGTCCGACGACGACGACTCGATCACGGACATGTCGCTCGCCGAATCGCTCCTCAACTACGGCGCGGCGGTCGACGTCTTGCCCGACGGCGCGCGCGTCGCGACGCTCACCGACGCCGACAGCGCGCACCAGCAGGCGGTCGCCGCGGTGCGCTGCGCGCTGGTCCTGCGGCAGCGCTTCCCCGAGTGGCTGATCGGGATCGCGACCGCCGAGGTGCGCCCGTCGGAGGAGCCCGATCTGATCGACGAGCTGGTCGGCGCGCTCGCGCAGGACGCGATGGCGACCGTGTTCAGCGGCGTCGTCGACACCGCGGTGCCCGAAGGCGCGATCCGCCTCGACGATCGCACCGCGTCGCTGGTCGAGCGCGACTTCAGGATCATCCGCGCGCGCGGCACCGCGTACGTCGCGTCGGGATCGTGATCAGATCTCGTAGGTCAGCGTCACCTCGATCGTCAGCGGCTGCTTTCCAGCACAGTGGGATCCGAAGCTTGGAATTCACGTGACTTGAAGTCGCGGC
>JADMIO010361561.1_pt1 | contig 54440 bp, 34 predicted proteins | sample 8958161 | NCBI WGS metagenome assembly JADMIO01 (sample SAMN16585339, study PRJNA669376) | soil metagenome | isolation source: Crop rotation soil | place: USA: Cullars Rotation, Alabama | collected 2011
CGACAACTTGTCCACGTGGAATTCTAAGCTTAGGATCCCAATGTGCTGGAAAGGCTGGGCGACGTCCGCCGGATCACGCGTGCGTCGGCGCTTCCGCTCCTCGTCGACATCGACACCGGCTGGGGCGGCGCGTTCATGATCGCGCGCACGATCCGCGAGATGACCGCTGCCGGCGCCGCGGGGGTCCACGTCGAAGACCAGGTCCAGTCGAAACGGTGCGGCCACCGCCCCGGCAAGGCGCTGGTCGCGCCTGGAGAGATGGCTGATCGGGTGAAGGCCGCCGTCGATGCGCGGGCGGACCCGTCGTTCGTGCTGATGGCCCGCACGGATGCGTATTCCGTCGAGGGACTCGACGCCGCGATTGACCGTGCCGGACGGTACGTCGACGCCGGCGCCGACATGATCTTCGCCGAGGCGATGGCGTCGCTCGACGACTACCGCCGGTTCGCACAGGCGGTTCCGGTGCCGGTCCTGGCGAACCTGACGGAGTTCGGAAAGACGCCGCTGTTCACGGTTGACGAAATGCGCGACGTCGGCGTCCGGCTGTTGCTCTACCCCCTCTCCGCCTTCCGCGCCATGAGCGCGGCCGCCCTGCGGGTGTATGAGACGATCCGCCGGGACGGGACGCAGCGAGACGTCGTGTCGATGATGCAGACGCGCGAGGAGTTGTACGACGTGCTCGGGTACCATGCCTATGAGCGGAAGCTGGACGCGCTGTTCGATGAGAGCAACGACGATCCCTAGCCGAGCTGCGCGACTACGCGCCGATGCTGCGGCGCCTCCCTCGCCCGGTACGCCGGGAGAGGGTAGGGTGAGGGTCTGCGGCATGGCGCTGAGTGCCCTGACTTCGTGAACGAGGGCCCTCACCCCAACCCTCTCCCGGCGTACCGGGCGAGGGAACCGGACCATCGGACGAGCACATACGGAAACCCCATGAGCGAAAAGAAAGCCGGCGGCCTCGCGGGCGTCGTTGCGGGACAAACCGCCATCAGTACCGTCGGCAAGGAGGGCGTCGGCCTCACCTACCGCGGCTACTCGATCGAAGACCTCGCCGCCCGCGCGACGTTCGAGGAGGTCGCGTACCTGCTTCTCTACGGCGCCCTGCCGACGGCGACCGAGCTCGACGCCTTCCGTCAGCGCCTGGCAACGCAGCGCGGCCTGCCCGAGGCGCTGCGCCAAACGCTCGAACGCCTCGCCGGCGCCAACCCCATGGACGTGCTGCGTACCGGCTGCTCGCTGCTCGGGTGCCTCGAACCGGAGCGGTCGTTCGAGCAGCAGGCGCAGATCGCCGAGCGCCTGCTCGCGGTCTTCCCCTCGATGCTCCTCTACTGGCATCACTTCCACGGCTCCGGGAAGCGAATCGACGTCGAGACCGACGACGCCTCGATCGCCGAGCACTTCCTGCACCTGCTGCACGGCAAGCCGCCGTCGGACACGCACCGCCAGGCGATGCACGCCGCCCTGATCCTCTACGCCGAGCACGAGTTCAACGCCTCCACCTTCGCCGCCCGCGTCACGGCCGGGACGCTGTCCGACTTCTACTCCGCAATCACCAGCGGCATCGGCGCCCTCCGCGGCCCGCTCCACGGCGGCGCCAACGAAGCGGCGATGGAGCTGATCGAACGTTTCAAGACCCCAGACGAAGCTGAGGCCGGCATCGAGCGGGCGCTGGCGGCGAAGGAAAAGATCATGGGGTTCGGCCATCGCGTCTATCGCATCTCCGACCCGCGGTCGGAGATCATCAAACGGTGGGCGCGACAGTTGTCCGACGAGGCCGGCGACCGCTCGATCTACCCCATCTCCGAGCGGATCGAGCGCGTCATGTGGGACCGCAAGAAGCTCTTCCCCAACCTCGATTTCTACAGTGCCTCCGCCTTCCACTTCCTCGGCATCCCGACGCCCCTGTTCACCCCAATCTTCGTGATGTCCCGCACGGCCGGCTGGTCCGCGCACGTCTTCGAGCAGCGCGCCGACAACCGCCTGATCCGCCCGGATGCGGAGTACGTCGGTCCGCTGCCGCGGGCGTTCGTGGCTTTGGAGGACCGAACCGCCAAAGCTTAGGCGCGGGTTTTGTCTTCTCCCTCGCCCGGTACTCCGGGAGAGGGTTGGGGTGAGGGTCTGCGGCATTCGTCCGTCAGTTCCCGCAAGATGGCGAGAGCAACCGCGTCCGAGTGCTTCAACACGTCGATGTCCGGAAACCGCAGGACGCGAACGCCAAGCCCTTGCAGTACCTGAGAGCGCCGAGCGTCATACCGAAGCTGCTGCTCGTCCAAGTGCTGTGCCCCGTCGGCCTCGATGACCAGGCCAGCCTTGATGCAGTAGAAATCAACGATGTACCCCTCAATGGGATGCTGCCGCCGAAACTTGAATCCCGATAATCTCCTGTCGCGGAGGATGCGCCAAAGCCGCTGCTCCGCGTCCGTCGGCTCGAGCCGCATCTCCCGCGCAAACTTCAGTAGTCGCTGGTTGTAATCCCGCTTCCCCGGCATGACGCATCATCCTCCTTTCGGTAAGGTGCTTTCGTCAAGAAAACCTGTTCAAAGCACCAACGGAAGACCCTCACCCCAACCCTCTCCCGGAGTACCGGGCGAGGGAGAAAGACCGGTCGACGGATCATGTCCGACCACACCAGCGCCCAGCGCCCCGATCCCGACGCCCTCCTCGTCGACATCGCCGACTACGTTGTCCGGCGCGCGATCGACAGCAACGAGGCCTACGACACCGCCCGGCTCTGCCTCATGGACAGCCTCGGCTGCATGATGCTCGCCCTGAACTTCCCCGCCTGCACGGCGATGCTCGGGCCGGTGGTGCCGGGGGCCGAACTGCCCGGCGGCGTGCGCGTGCCGGGAACCGCGTACGAACTCGATCCCGTTCAGGCCGCCTTCAACATCGGCGCGCTCGTCCGCTGGCTCGACTTCAACGACACGTGGCTCGCCGCGGAGTGGGGCCATCCTTCCGACAACCTCGGCGCGATCCTCGCCTGCGCGGACTACCTCGGCAGGGGGGGTCAGGTGCGTGGGACCGCCGCAGATGTCTCTCCCCCAACCGTCCGCGACGTCCTGACGGCCATGATCCAGGCGCACGAGATCCAGGGCGTGCTCGCGCTGGAGAACGCGTTCAATCGCGTCGGCCTCGATCATGTGATCCTCGTGCGCGTCGCGAGCACCGCCGTCGCCACCGCGATGCTTGGCGGGACGCGCGACCAGGTCGTCAACGCCCTGTCCAACGCCTGGATCGACGGCGGCGCGCTGCGCACCTACCGCCACGCCCCCAACACCGGGTCGCGCAAGTCTTGGGCGGCCGGGGACGCGACCAGCCGGGCGGTGCGGCACGCACTGTGGGCGCTGAACGGCGCGATGGGCTACCCCTCCGCGCTCACCGCGAAAGGGTGGGGCTTCTACGACGTGCTGTTCAAGGGGCAGCGCTTCGCGGTCCCCCGGCCGTTCGGCAGCTACGTGATGGAGCACGTGCTCTTCAAGGTCTCCTTCCCCGCCGAGTTCCACGCCCAGACCGCCGTCGAGGCGGCCGTGCGGTTGCACCCGCAGGTGCGCGACCGGCTCGACGCCATCGAACGCATCGTCATCGAGACGCAGGAGTCGGCCGTGCGAATCATCGACAAGACCGGCCCGCTCGACAATCCCGCCGACCGCGACCACTGCATCCAATACATGGTCGCGGTGCCTCTGCTGCACGGCACGCTCACGGCCGAGCATTACGAGGACGCCGCCGCCCGCGACCCGCGCATCGACGCCCTGCGAACGCGGATGCAGGTCGTCGAGAACCGCCGCTACTCGGTCGACTACCTCGACCCCGAGCGGCGCAGCATCGCCAACGCCGTGCAGGTCTTCTTCACCGACGGCTCGTCGACCGAGCGGGTCGAGGTCGAATACCCCATCGGCCACCGCCGCCGCCGCGCCGAGGCCGCCCCCATCCTGCGCGCCAAGTTCGCATCGGCCGTCGCGACGCGCGCCCAGGGGGAACGCCGGGATCGCATCGTCGACCTCTTCGCCGACCCCCATCGCCTCGACGCCATGCCGGTCGCCGAGTTCATGGGCGCACTGGCGGGTTGATCGGTTGATGCGGGTGGTGACGCCCGCCCAGCCGGGTGCTGCATTCGCGTGGCACGGGCGTCCCGCCCGTGGATCGCGGGAACCCGCGACGTCCGCCGCAGGCGGACATCACCCGAGCGCAGCGTGAATGGGTCCGCCTCGGTTACCTGACGCTGCGCTCGGGCTTGTTTTCGGTCTTCGACCGAAGCGGCGGTGTACCGCCGCCACGGGCTGGAAGGTGCGTGCCACGGGCGATCGGGCCGCCGCCGACACGGCACCCCCGCAACCTTCGCCCGCCGCCGACGTAGAGTTACTGTGACCCTCCGCCGATCCCTCGTCATCGTTCTCGGCTGCCTCGTCAGCCTGGCCGCCCCGGTCGTTCCCGCGCGCGCCGCGCCGACCACGCAGCGCGCCCCCGCGCCCGCGACCAAGCCGTCCAACCAGCTCCTCGTCCCCGCGACGAAGCCCGCCGCCCCCGACCTCAAGCGCGTCGAGCAGCTCACGCGGCAGTCGATCAAGCTGATGGAAGAGCAGAAGCTCGCCGAGGCCGAGCCGCTGTTGCTCCAGGCGATCGCGATCGACCCCGAGAGCGTCATCAACCTCTACAACCTCGCCTGCCTCAAGGCCCTCCGCGGCCGGGGGGACGATGCGATGGGCCTGCTCGAGCGGGCCGCCGAGGCCGGGTGGACCGACTTCATCCACCTCTCGATCGACCCCGACCTCAACTCCCTCCGCAGCCTCCCGCGCTACAAGCTCTTCGTCGCCAACAAGGAGGTCTACCAGCGCCGCGCCGCCGAGCGCGTCGTCCTCTCCCTCCGGCGGCAGTTCGGCGACGGCTACCTCTACGAGATCGACGAGCAGGACAAGCTGATCTTCGCCACCAACGTCGACAACGCCACCCTCGCCGACCTCAAGCGCGGCCTCCAGGCACAGGCCCGCAGCCAGTGGGCCCAGCTCTTCAGCCACAAGCCCGACGAGTACATCAGCATCGTCGTCCCCTCGATCAAGGACTACGCCCAGCTCGTGAAGATGCCCGGCGTCGGCGGGTTCTACAACGACGGCGCGAAGCTGCTGATCGCCAAGCAGCTCGGGCAGACGATGACGCACGAGTTCACCCACGCCCTCCACGCCGCCGACCGCGCCCCGCTCGGGCAGGAGCACCCGATCTGGCTGGCCGAGGGGATCGCCTCGATGTTCGAGGCCGCCAGCTTCCGCGGCGACGTCCTCGTCCCCCAGGACAACTTCCGCCTCCTCTCCCTCCAGAACGCCGCCAAGGCCAAGCGCCTCATCCCCCTCGAGCGGCTCTTCGCCATGCCCCAGTCGCAGTTCGTCCAGCGCGCCAACATGGCCTACGGCCAGGCCAGCAGCTTCATGCTCTTCCTCTACGAACAGAAGCTCCTCAAGCCCTTCTACGACGCCTACAAGATCAACTTCGACGCCGACCCGACCGGCAAGGCCGCCCTCGAGCAGGTCAGCGGCAAGCCGCTCGCCGACCTGGAGAGGGCCTGGGTCGACTGGATGACCCGCCGTCCCGCCCCCATGCTGAACACCGGCGCCGACGGCGCGTTCCTCGGCACCGAGCTGGGCGAGGCGAACGACGGCATCCTGATTAAGGGGGTGCTCAAGGGCGGCCCCGCCGAGCAGGCCGGCATCCGCCCCGGCGACGTCCTCGTCGGCCTCGACGGCGTGGAGATCCGCGACCAGCTCTCCTTCACCCCCGCCCTGGCCGAACACAAGCCCGGCTCCCGCATCGTCCTCCGCGTCCGCCGCGGCAGCGCCTACGTCGACGTCCCCGTCACCGTCGGCCGACGCTCCACCGTCCTCAACGCCGCCGCCGCCCCCACCCCCAAACCCACCACCCGCCCCACGACCAAGCCGCTAGCCACCACAAGGCCAGCCGCGTGAGCATGGGATAACGGAATGCCGTTGAGCGGCCGCGGCGGCGCACGCGCGACGCTCGACCGCAAGTGAAGTATACCGCCGCCGCGGTCCGCTCCAGCGGCGGGTGATGCGACCGGCCGCATCGCCGACAGCGCGAAGCCCGCGATGAAGCGGCGTTCCACTTCGTTGGCTGGCCGGCCCCACTTCTTGGTGTAACTCTCGTCGACCAACGTCCAGAGATCGTCGATCGACTCAACCAACTCGGTTGCCGCTTCGTCGTAGGGGCGGACCGAGGCCGGCACGACCCGGTCAGACAACAGCCGCCGCGACTCTTCATCCGTGAAGTGCCTGGAAGATCCGAAGGTGGCGTCAACGTTGGTCGCCACCATGCCGGCGTCTGCGAGAGAAGCGTCCCCAAGGTAGAAGCCCGACGGCTTATCGTCGTCGGTGACAGCCCTCGTTCGCACTCCCGACTCCGGGTCGATGCACCACCACTTGTCTGACGGGTCTTCCGGTCGCATAACGTAGTGGCGATCAACGGCCGGGCCGGCGCGGGCGCGACTCACGACCACTAGTAACTATACCGCCGGCACGGTCCGTTGCATTGCCGGGTTATCCCTGCCGCCGCGCGGCGGGAGCAAGGCACCAATTCTCGATCTGCCGCTGCAGCGGGTTGTCGTCCAACGTGGAGAACGACAATGGTCGCTCCCGGTACGACTCTCGTAGCTCCGCCTGCAATTCCGGCGGCAGCGTGTTCAGAATCTCTTTCACGTCGCCCCTCGACAGAACATCCGCCAACTGCGCCCACATCTCGGCGGGGCAGATCGCGCCCATCTTGAAGTGCCGCGCGACCTGCAAGGCCGCTTTCGGCGCATCGAACGGCGAGGTTAAAGGAGTGTGTTCCACGGCAGGCATAACATAGAGGACTTTATCCGGAGTGCACCAGTAATGCCCGATCGTGCGGTCGGCGTCGGTCGCACTCCGGATAAAGTCAGGTTGAACTGAACCGGCCGCCGCTATGGGGATTGTATCGGGCGGCGGCGGCGGCGGCGCGGCGGATCGGGGCGTTGGATCGAGCGGTGGCACGTCGGGCACGTCGCTCGCGGTGGGTTCGGCGTGGGCGGCCGCGGGAGGGGGCCGGTCGCGCGGGGCGTTTTGAACGCGCCGGGCGCGGGCGGGGCGCGGCGGGTCCGGGGGAGACCGGGTGGCGGTCGCCGGGGCGGGGACGACGCGGAGGATGCACGGGGCGTTGGCATCGCGTGATCTCAGGAGCTGTCCAGGCGGATCGTCCGCAACAGCCGGTGCAGTTGCAGCGGCGACAGGTGCGGGCCGGGGCGCAGCCGGCCGCGGCCGCAGGCCGGGCAGCAGGGGCGCTCGACCTCGGCGGTCGCGAGGGCAAGCGTCGTCGTCGTCGTGAGCGGCGTCGCCCCCAGCAGTCGCCGGCAGTGCGCCAGCCGCTCGCCGCGGCCGCGGTTGGCCAGCAGGCCGTAGTGGCGGATGCGCATGAACCCCGACGGCACCGCGTGCAGCAGGAACCGCCGGAGGAACTCGCCGCCGTCGAGCGTCATCGTCCGCTCGCGGTTGCCGTGGGCGTAGTCCCGGTACGCGAACGTGACCGTGCGGTCGTCGACCGCCCGCAGCCGGCGGTTGCCGATCGCGATCCGGTGCGTGTAGCGGGCCAGGTACCTGAGCACCTGCGCGGGCCCGCCGAACGGCGGCTTGGCGTAGACGACCCACTCCCGCCGCACCGACGCGTCGAGCAGACGCTCGAACGCCGCCGCGTCCTCGGCGCCGAGCAGCTTCCCTCCCGCGCGCGCCCGCCGCAGGGCGTCGATGAACTTCCCGCGGAAGACGCGCGACAGCACCCGCACCGGCAGGAAGAACCCCGGCCGGCACGCGACCCAGCGCGTCCCGTCGGGCGACAGCCCGCCGGCCGGCACCACGCAGTGCACGTGCGGGTGCAGCGACAGGCGCTGGCCCCACGTGTGCAGGATCGACCAGAACCCGACCCGCGCCCCCAGGTGCCGCGGGTCGGCCGCGACCTCCAGCAGCGTCCGCGCCGCCGCGTCGAACAACGCGCCGTACACGACCCGCCGGTTCGCCAGCGCCAGCGCGTTGAACGCGTCCGGCAGCGTGAACACGACGTGGAAGTACTCCGCGACCGGCAGCAGCTCCGCCTCGCGGTCCGCCATCCACCGCGCGCACGCCGACGCCCGGCACTTCGGACAGTGCCGGTTGCGGCAGGAGTTGTACGCGACGCGCCGGTAGGGGCACTGGTCGCACCGCTCGACGTGCCCGCCCAGTGCTGCGGTGCGGCAGGCGGCGATCGCCCGCAGGATGCGCTGCTGCTCGCCGCTCAGCTCGTCCGCGAGCCGGTGGGCATGACGCCGCACGACCTCCGCCAGCTCCAGCGCGGGGCGCTGAAGCGTCTCCGTCATGGCTGGGTCGCCGGCTTCTTCGGCTTCGGCTTCGTCGGCTGTTGCGTCGGCTGTTGCGTCGGCGCGGGCGCGGGGTAAAGCCGGTCGAGCGGGCTGACCACCGAGCCCAGGTGCTGGTCGGAGACGTGCGTGTAGCGGGCGGTGGTCTTGAGGTTGGCGTGCCCGAGCAGCATCTGGATCGAGCGCAGGTCGGTGCCCGCCTCCAGCAGGTGCGTGGCGTAGCTGTGCCGCAGGGTGTGCGGGCTGACCCGCCGGGTGATGCCGGCGCGCTTTGCCGCCCGTGCGACCATCCGCTCGGCCGTCGCGCAGTCCATCGCCCGCTCGGGCTTGCGGTCCTGCGCGAAGAGCCAGCCGCCCGACGGACGACACCGCCGCCAGTAATCGCGCAGGACGGTCAGGAGTTGAGGCGAGAGCTTGACCAGCCGGTCCTTGTTCCCCTTGCCGCCGCGGACGTGGATGAACATCCGCTGGGCGTCGATGTCCCCCGGCCGCAGGTGCAGCGCCTCGGAGATGCGCAACCCCGCGCCGTACAGCGTGAACAGCAACGCCCGGTGCTTGGGATGATGGGCGACGACGTCGAACAGCCGCCGCAGCTCATCGGCCGACAGGACCGTCGGCAGACGCTTGGGGACGCGGGCGCAGGGGAGCCGCTCGAACCGCTCGCCGGTGCGTCCGAGCGTGACCTGGTAGAGGAACTGCAAGCCGCAGCGGGCCAGGTTGTAGCGGCTCCAGCTGGCGTGCCGGTCCCGCACGAGGTGCAGCAGGTACGCCCGGGCCTGCTCGGCGTCGAGGTGCTCGGGCGAGCGGCCGTAGTGCCGGGCGAACTGCGCCACGGCGTGCACGTACGCGTCGATCGTGTGGGGCGAGAGGTTCCGCAGGCGCATGTCGTCGATCATGCGCTGACGAAGAGGGGTCATCGGGTCGCTCCTTGTAAGAGGAGCGCACGATGATCCCGCGCCAACCCCCCGCCGGCGCGAACGACTCGAAGACCCGATGACGAACGCGGACGAGCCCACGCCCCACCGCGCAGCGGTTTAGTTCAACCTTTCATTCTCCGGACCGGCGCGGACCAGGGAACGTGCCCGGTCGGTCGGACAGGTTCCCGCGCGTAACGTCGGGTGTCAACGGCGGTTGGCCGCGGGGAGGGGCGCGCGGGCGGCGGGGTGTTCATCTGCGCAGGGGATATGGGCGGGCAGCGAAACCTGCGCGGACGGCTCGTCCGCGCAGGTGGCGGGCGGCGGGGGAGACGTGCGGCGGGGGCGGTCGAACGAGGGGGTACGACGCGCCGGCGGAAATGACGCGCTTCGGACGGGCGCACAATATCATCCGGGGGGGCGGTTCGTGGCGGCTTGCGGGGGTCGGCAGGCAACTTTCGGTGCATGACATCGACCGTTGCGTGCATGCTTTTTCCGTGGGGGTGCATACCCAGGTCGTTTCCGTTCATGCTTTTTCCGTGGGGATGCACCCCGAGAGCTTTTCCGTGCATCCTTTTTCCGTTTCGGTGCATCACCAGGACGATTTCATGCATGCTTTTTTCCTGGGGATGCACTCCCACGGAAAAAGCATGCATGACATTTCCCGGTTATCAGACAGCTCGCGGCGTTCGTCCGCGTTTTTGAGCTTGAATTAGGGTTGCGTTGCGGCGGGGTGGGGCTCGTCGGAATCTTTTATAGCATATCTATAGGCGGGGCGGGGGGCGGACGATAGGAGGGGTGTGCCTTAGTGATGATGGCCGTGCGGCGAGAGTGGCGGGGCGTGTGCCTCGGCCGGCTGCGACGGCGGACTCTGGGGCAAACCTTCGTCGTGCGGGCCTTGCCGAATTCGGCGGGGGCGACGCGCGGCGGCAACGCGGAGCGCTCCCGATGGCAACCAGCTTTTTCACCGCCAGGAAACTCGCAGACCTCTACGCCGGCTCATTGACATTCTCGGAAATGATCTCGGCAACGCCGGTTTTATTCGGACTTACCGCCCCGATCGCGGCCTCGTACGCGGCGTTACATTCTTCGTTTGCAGAATTGTACCTCCTGGGCGAGGCGCCGGACACCCGCACGAAGCCGGTCATTATCGGCCGCAACGCCGCGGCGGTGGCGCTGCGGGCGCGGGCGGCGGAAATCGCGAAGCTGATCGAGGGCACGTCGACCGTGACCGACCAACAGCGGGCGAGCCTGGGTTTGAGCGTGCGGAAGGTTCCCGCGCCGCGGCCGGCCCCGGGCGAGCCGGGCAACTTCGGCGTCAAGCTCGGCGGCGACGGGTCGCTGGAGGTGACGTGGAAGTGCACCAATCACGGCGCGGGCACGATGTACCAGATCTTCCGCCGCGACACGCCGGACGGTGACTTCGCGTTCGTGGCAACGACGGGGCAGAAGAAGCTGGTCGACGCGACGATCCCGACGGGGACGACGTCGGTGACCTACCAGATCCAGGCGATGCGCTCGACGGCGGGCGGGCCGTGGGCGCAGTTCAACGTCACGTTCGGCACCCCGGCCGCGCCGGGCCCGATCGCCACCGTGTCGGCCAGCAAGGCCGCGTCGCCGAAGATCGCGGCGTGAGGGGTGGGAGAAGTTGTCAGTTGTCAGTTGCCAGTTGTCAGTTGCCAGTTGCCAGTGAATGCCGCGAAGGCGATTGCGTCTTCACTGGCAATTGGCAACTTGCAACTGGCAACTCATTCTGCATTCTGCATTCCGCATTCTGCATTTCTTCCTGGGGTTCCCATGCCACCGCCGTCCTTCATTGGCGTGAAGCGCCGCGTCCGGCGAACGCCCGCACGGATCGCGCCGACACCGACACCAACGCCGACGCCGACGCCGACGCCGACGCCGACTCCCACTCCAACACCGACGCCAACACCGACGCCAACGCCGACGCCCACTCCGACGGCGTTGACGTTGGACGCCGCCGTCTATTACGCGGCGGGGCCGTGGGTGCGGATCACGTTTGATCGGGCGGTGGACATCTCATCGATGGACGTCAGCCAGGTGAGCGTTTGGGTGGACGATGGGACGTCGCAGTTGCACCAGTGGCAGGGGTTCGCCACGCCGACGGTGATCGGCGGCGAGACGGTGCAGGTGCCGATGCAGAACACCGGGGCGACCGCGCCGGGGGCGGGGGTGTTGTTGAATGCGAGTGGTTCGACGGGGATCGTGGCGGTGGATGATGGCGGGACGTGGGCGGGGGTGACGGATCAGACGTTGCCGTTTCCGTGAAGAAGGAGAAATACGCCACAGAGACTCGGAGACGCAGAGAGGAAAGGAGAGAGGGACCTGCGGTTCCGTTCTTTCTTCTCGATGTCTCGGTGTCTCTGTGTCTTCCTGGCGCATGTTGTTCGGACGTCGAATCTGCTTAGGCGCGGGCGTCGTCAGTGGCCGATGCAGAACAGCTTGTCGCCGTCGCGCAGGAAGAGGTCTTTGCCGGAGAGGACGGGCGTGGAGCGAGTGCCGGCGGGGAGCTTGTTGCGGGCGACGAGTTTCGCGTCGCGGCCGGCTTCCAGCACGACCGTCTCGCCGCGGACCGAGGTGAGGAACAGGTGGGCTCCGGCCAGGGTGAGGCTGGAATACGTCGCGGCCGCCCCGGCTCGCTGGCCTTCTTCGCCGAACAGCGGGCGGGCGTCGATCAACGCGCCCGCCTTTCGGCCGTCGCGTGCGTCGAACGCGAACAGCTCCCCCTTGCCGGTCACCGTGAACAGCGTGTCATCGTGCCACAGCGGCGAGCCGAAGACCGCGCCCTCGATCATTTCCTCCCACAGGTCCTTCGCGGCGAACGTCGCGTCCAGCCGCACGGCTTTCACCACGCTGTCGCCGAAATAGAGCACGCCCCGCGCCGCGGAGGGGCTCGCGTGGTGGCACTTCGCCAGTTCGCTTGCAACCCGCTTGCCGGTGTCCGCCCGCACCACGTCTCCCTCGGGCGTGGCGATCAGGTCCGTCTCGCCGACCCGGAACGCCACGGGCGTGCCGTAGCCCGACTCGGCTTCGGTGTTCACCCAGATGCGCTTCCCCGTCGCGGGGTCGAACGCGTAGAGGTGCGTCATGTGAACGATGAGCCGCCCGCCCACGAGGATGGGCGACGCGCTCCGCCCGTAGCCGGTGTTCTGCTCGGCTTCGATGAACGCCGTCCAGACGGCGCGGCCGTCGAAATCGACGGCCTTCACGATGCCGTTGGCCAGGACGACGTAGACGCGCGACCCGTCCGTCAGCGGCGTCGCGGCGGACATCCCGGCGCCGTCCTCCGGCAGCTCGTAAGCGGCCGCCGCGGCACGCTGGGCGGCGGGGGACAGGTCTGCCGGCTTCGTCTCCACCCGCCACTTGACGCGGCCGTCGGCGCGGTCGACGCACACCAGGAGGTTCGGCTCTGCGGTGACGAACGCGAATCGGCCCGTGACGACCGGCGAGGAAAACGCCGTCCCCACCGTCGCGGACCACCGCACGTTCTTCTCCGCCGACCATTCCAGGCAGGGCGTCGCCCCCGGGAACCGCCCGCTCCCGTCCCCGCGCCACCCCATCGGCCGCTCCGGGGAAGGCTCGTAGTCCTGGGACCCGTAGGGCACCGGCTCCGCGCCCCGAATCGCCGACGTGGACGAGAACGACATCCAGAGCATCGCGATGCTGAAGCCGACCCGCGTCTGCATGACGTCCTTTCCCGTTGTCACTGCCTGGCCCCGCACTCTTCCCGCGGCCGCCCAATCGACCGAGGATGCGGGCAGGATTCTACATCCGACCGACAGTTTCGCGCTCCCCCGCGCGCGCCGTGATCGACCTGCCGGTAGTACACCACGGCGGAGGCGCCGCTTCGACCGTGCGGACCACGCACCGGCGGCGTGCCCGCTTTTTTTCAAGGACAGGAGCCTCTCTCGATGCGTGAACTGCGCCCCCTCGTCTCGATGCTTTCGTGCCTGCTCGTATGTATCGCTTCGTCCGCCCTGGCCGACGAAAAGCCCGCGCCGGCCCAGCCCGCGAAGCAGCTCCGCGCGGGGATCATCGGGCTCGATACGTCCCACGTAGTCGCCTTCACCAAGGTGTTCCAGGACCCCAAGGCGACGGGGGACATCGCTTCGGTGAAGGTGGTGGCGGCGTTCCCCGGGGGAAGCCGGGACATTCCGTCCAGTTGGGACCGGGTCGGGAAGTACACCGAGCAGCTGAAGGGGATGGGCGTCGAGATCGTCGATTCGATCCCGGCGCTGCTCGCGAAGGTGGACGTGGTGCTGCTGGAGAGCGTGGACGGCCGGCCGCACCTGGAGCAGGTCCGGCCGGTGCTGGCGGCGGGGAAGCCGGTCTTCATCGACAAGCCGCTCGCGGCGTCGCTCGCGGATGCGATCGCGATCGTGGAGATCGCGAAGAAGAACGACGTCCCGTGGTTCTCATCATCCGCCCTGCGTTTCGCGGCCGGCGTGCAGAAGGCGCGGACGGACGAGAAGATCGGCGACGTCCTCGGCTGCGACGCCTGGAGCCCGTGCCCGCTCGAAGCTACCCACCCGGACCTGTACTGGTACGGCATCCACGGCGTCGAGACGCTCTACGCGATCATGGGTCCGGGCTGCGAATCGGTCACCCGGGCGAGCACGAAGGGGACCGACCAGGTCACCGGCGTCTGGCGCGACGGGCGGGTCGGCACGTTCCGCGGCATCCGCGACGGCAAGGGGGACTACGGGGCGACCGTCTTCGGCACGAAGGGGATCGGCCCGACGGGCGGCTACGGCGGGTACGAGCCGCTCGTGGCGCAGATCGCGACGTTCTTCCAGACGCGCAAGCCGCCGGTCAGCCCGGAGGAAACGCTGGAGATCCTCGCGTTCATGGAAGCCTCGGACGAGAGCAAGCGGCAGGGCGGGGCGCCAGTGAAGCTGGAGACCGTCATGTCCAAGGCGCGGGAAGAGGCGAAGTCGCGGTTGGCGCGCTGACGCGCGGCAAGGCGCGTGATGCGTTAGCCCCGGAACGCCTGTTCCAGCGAGGAACAAGAAAGGCGGCCGACCCATATGGGCCGGCCGCCTGCTTGTCATCTCGATGGACGGCGTGTGCAAGGCGACGAGCGTTACTCCTTCACCTCGTACTCCGCGTCGATCACGTCGTCGTCCTTCTTTTTCCCGTCGCCGCTGCCGGCGCCGGACGTGGTCCCGCGATCGGACTGGGCTTCGGGCGCGACACCGGGGCCGCCCGCGCCGCCCGGGGCGGAGCCGCCCTTGTACATCTCTTCGGCGAGCTTGTGGCTCACCTGGTTCAGCGACTCCATCGTCTTCTTGATGCGGTCGGCGTCCTCGCTCTTGAGCGCGTCGCGGAGGTTGTTCAAGGCGGACTCGATTTGGCCGCGGACGTCGCCGCTGACCTTGTCGCCGTAGTCCTTGAGCATCTTCTCGGTCTGGTAGGCCAGATTCTCGCCCTGGTTCTTCAGCTCGATGACCTCGCGGCGCTTCTTGTCCTCGGCGGCATGCGATTCCGCCTCGCGCTTCATCTTCTCGACTTCTTCCTTCGAGAGGCCGCCGGCCTTCTCGACCGTCGTCTTGCTCTCCTTGCCGGTGCCCTTGTCCTTGGCGGAGACGGTCAGGATGCCGTTCACGTCGATGTTGAACGTGACCTCGATCTGCGGCATCCCGCGCGGGGCCGGGGGGATGTCTTCGAGGTTGAACGTGCCGAGCAGGCGGTTGTCCTTCGCGAACTCGCGCTCGCCCTGGAGCACGTTGATCGTCACGGCCCGCTGATTGTCGGCGGCGGTGCTGAACGTCTCGGCCTTGCTAGCCGGGATCGTCGTGTTGCGCGGGATGAGGACGGTCATCACGCCGCCCAGGGTCTCGACACCGAGGCTCAGCGGCGTGGCGTCGAGGACCAGGATGTCCTTCACGTCGCCCTTGGCGATCGCGCCCTGGATGGCCGCGCCGATCGCGACGACCTCGTCCGGGTTGACCGAGCGGTTCGGCTCCTTCCCCTTGAACAGGTCCTTCACGAGCCGGGCGACGAGCGGCACGCGGGTCGAGCCGCCGACGAGGATCACCTCGTCCACCTGCTCGGGGTTGAGCCCCGCGTCCTTCAGCGCGTCCAAGACCGGCTTGCGCGTCTTCTCAACGAGCGGCGTAATAAGCTGCTCGAACTTCGTCCGCGTAATCGTGGTCTGCAGGTGCTTCGGGCCGTTCTGGTCGGCGGTGATGAACGGCAGGTTGACCGTGGTCTCCATGGCGTTGGAGAGCTCGATCTTCGCCTTCTCGGCCGCCTCCTTCAGGCGCTGCAGGGCCATGGCGTCCTTGCGGAGGTCGATCCCTTCCTGCTTGCGGAACTCCTCGGCGAGGTAATTGATGAGCTCCTCGTCGAAGTCGTCGCCGCCGAGGTGGGTGTTGCCGTTGATCGACAGCACCTCGAAGACGCCGTCGCCGACGTCCAGCACCGACACGTCGAACGTGCCGCCACCGAGGTCGAAGACGAAGATCTTCTCGTTCTTCTTCTTGTCCAGCCCGTACGCCAGGGCGGCCGCGGTGGGCTCCGGCAGCACGCGGAGGACCTTCAGCCCGGCGATTTCGCCGGCGTCCTTGGTCGCCTTGCGCTGGGCGTCGTTGAAGTACGCGGGGACGGTGATAACCGCCTCCGTCACCTTCTCACCGAGGTAGTCCTCGGCGGTCTTCTTCAGGTCCTGGAGGATGAACGAGCTGATCTGCTCCGGCGTGTAATCCTTCCCGCGGACGCGCACCTTCACGTATTCATCCGGCCCGCCGACGATCTCGTACGGGACCATTTTCTCTTCCTGGGCGACCTCGCTATGACGCCGGCCCATGAAGCGCTTGATGCTGAAAACGGTGTTCTTGGGGTTGGTGACCTGCTGATGCTTGGCGGTCTGCCCGACCAGCCGTTCACCCTTTTCAGTGAAGGCAACGACCGAGGGCGTCAGCCGGCTTCCGGAAGCGTTGATCAGCACCTTCGGCTGATCGCCCTCCATGACCGAGACCACGCTGTTGGTCGTGCCCAGATCGATGCCAATGATCTTCGCCATTATCGTAACTCCTTTAACGTCCGCGAGAGACGGCTAGCCGTACCGCGGGCGTAGAGGGTCCATTTGCAAAGGTTGTGCCAATTCGATGACGGGTGGGTCGCCCATTAAAGCCGTCGTGGAGGCAGTTTACGCACCGGGGATACGGAGCCCCTCGTCCACGCCGGATGCCAATTCGACAGTTGTGAAAGGGGCGCTGCCACTCTGGCAAGAGCGCGGACGCCTGTAGTGCATCAGGCTCCGCGACGCCGCCGACGCGTTAGTAAGCCCACGAACGCAAGCCCCGTCCCGATGCAACCCGCCGGCTCGGGAAGGACGGTAACCGTCCCGGGGCCGGTGAAGAAATCGTCGGGATTGAGCCCCGCTCCGGTGATGTTCGAGTTGCCAGAGGCGCCGCTGGCGGTGCTGCCGTAGACACCCGCGGGTAAACTAGTCGAATTCAGCGTCAAGGCGACGATCGAGTCGGTACCGGAGAACCCAAGCGACACCTCGGCCGTCGCGTCGGTGCTGGCCACATTGAGCGGGGCGAAGTCAGGGAGGCCGGGCACCTGAAGGTCCAGGAGGCCGGCGTCGGCGACGGCGACGGCGCCGCCGGTCGTCGTAGGGCCGAGTGTGCCGCTTCCGGTGACCCGCAACGTGCCGGCCGACACCGTCGTCCCGCCGGTGTACGTATTTGCCGCGGAGAGCGTCCACATGCCGGTGCCGGCCTTCGTGAGCGAAACGGTCGCCCCGCCGTTCACGATCGGCCCGGCGATCTCGCCGGTGCCGGCGGTCGCCCCTTGCAGGGTAAGGGCCTTCGTCCCCGAGCCGGTCGCGGTGAAGGCACTGGTGAACCGAAGCAGTCCGGTGCCCGACTGGGTAATGATCCCGCCGCCGCCGGAGGTCCCAGCGATGTTGATGACGCGGTCGGTGGTCTCGCCGGTTCCGGTGTATGTCAGGTTACCCGTCGTGTTGTTGCCGCTCAGGTCGATCGTCCCGTCGGCGACCGTCGTCGGCGCGCCGAGGTTGCTGCTGGCGGTGCCGCCGCTGACGCTGTTGAGCGACGCCACGCTCAGCGTGCCGGCCGTGACCGTCGTCTTGCCGGTGTAGGTGTTCGCGCCGCTCAGCGTCCAAGTCCCGCCGCCGTTCGTACCCTTGGTCACCCGGCTGACACCGCTGATGACGCCGCTGATGGCCCCGTTACCGGCCCCCTGAAGGACGAACTGGTCCGTGGTCGTCGGGCTGAGGGCGACGTTGCCGCTGATCGTCAACAGGTTCGCATCCGAATTGACGCGTGTAGTCGAGGCGGCAAGGACGGTGACGTTTCCGGTCCACGTGTTGTTCCCGCTGACGTTGCGGAACACACCGGTCGTCGCGCCCGCCCCGTCACCGCTGATCGTGAGCGCCTCGCCCGTGACGGTGATCGGGCCGCTGAGTTGCAGGTTTGCGCCGTTGGCCGTGCCAGTCACCGTGGTGCCGGCGGCGGTCGTCCCCAGGGCAGCGGCGTTCTGAACGCTGAGGGAGCCGCCCGTGACGCTGGTCGCGCCGGTGTACGTGTTCGCCCCTTGGAACCGCCAGAATCCCGTACCCGTCTTGGAGACCGCGACGGTGCCCCCGCCGGCACCGTTGCCGATCACGCCGGTGACGCTGTTGTTACCGGTCCCAGTACCTGTGAACGTCAGGGTCGTGGTATTCGTGCCGGTCGACACGCCGGTGATCGCTCCCAAGCTCAAGAGACGCGTAGCAGTCGTGGACCCGGCCGTAAATGTCGCGGCACCGCCGTCGCCTTGGACTGCGATCGGTGAACTGATCGTATCGGTGTGAGCGCTGCCGCCGCCGCTCGTCTGGATCTGTCCCCCGTTCGTGAGCAGCAGGTTGCCGCCGCTGAGCGTGTACGCCGAGGAGTTGCCGGCGAAATTAATCCCGAGGAGGTTGCGGTTGGCGTCGACGGTCACGGTACGCGCGGCAGTGATGATCGTCCCGAACGTGGCGGTGTCCGGGTTGTTGGTTACGGCGGTGGAACCCGGCGCGGCGGCGGGGAGCCAGTTCGAATCGTCTACCCAGTTTCCGGCAGCGTCGACGCTCCACGTCGCGTCCGCGGCGCGTGCGACTGGGCCAGACATTGATAACGCGAGCGCGACCGCCGGCGATGCCGCCAGGGCCGCCACCCTACGCTTGTCCCTCGACGTCCAAACGTGCCGGGGGCCGCGGTCAACCCCGACCCGGCCCGCAAACCGACGTTGCGCCTCTCGCATGGCGATTCCTCCTGTCCCCCGGCCCCCTTCACCGCAATCCAAACCCGCGTAGAACCGCGCGGATGTCAGCTTAGCATGATTGTGCCTCCGGGACAGCACATTCATCGCGGCCCACTCGAATAAATGCGGGATTTCCCGCTTCCGCGAGCCGATGCTCCCGATCGCTTCCGCTCCGGTGGCCGCGAGCATTGCCTTCGATTCGCGCGCCCCTTACCATCCGTCCGCGCCGCCGCGAGACGGACCGATCCCCCGAGTTCCGAGACCGTTCATGGCCGACCGTCCTTCCCGAACCATCGCGCACTCCGAAGAGGCCTTCCTCAAGGCCAAGCAGGTCATGCCAGGCGGCGTCAGCTCGCCGGTGCGGTCGTTCAAGGGCGTGGGCGGCACCCCGATCTTCATCAAGGAGGGGGAGGGGTGCGTCCTGACGGACGTCGACGGGAACAAGTACGTCGACTACATCGCCAGCTACGGCCCGCTGATCGCGGGCCACCAGAACGAGCGCGTGGTCGCGGCGCTGTCGAAGATGATCGGCCGGGGGACGAGCTTCGGTTGCCCAACGGAGTACGAGACGAACCTCGCGCAGGTGATCGTCGGCGCCCTGCCGGGCGTGGAGATGGTCCGCTTCGTCAACAGTGGCACCGAGGCGACGATGAGCGCGATCCGCCTCGCCCGCGCCGCGACGAACCGCGAGCTGATCGTCAAGTGCATCGGCGGGTACCACGGCCACTCCGATGCCCTCCTCGCCCAGGCCGGCAGCGGTGCGCTGACGCTCGGCACGCCGAGCAGCCCCGGCGTGCCCGCGTCCGTCACCGGCAACACCGTCCTCGTTCACTACAACGACCTCGCCGGCGCGCAGGAGGTATTCGACAAGTACGCGGGCCAGATCGCCTGCTTCGCGGTCGAGCCGGTCGCTGGGAACATGGGCGTCGTGCCGCCCGCCGACGGCTACCTCGCCGGCCTGCGCGACCTGTGCAGCCGGCACGGCTCGCTGCTGCTGTTCGACGAGGTGATGACCGGCTTCCGCGTCGCGTGGGGCGGGGCGCAGGTGCGTTACAACATCGAGCCCGACCTGACGTGCCTCGGCAAAGTGATCGGCGGCGGGTTGCCGTGCGCCGCGTACGCCGGGCCGCGGAAGCTGATGGAGCTGATCAGCCCCGCCGGCAGCGTCTACCAGGCCGGCACGCTCAGCGGCAACCCCCTCGCCATGGCCGGCGGGCTGGCGACGCTCGAGATCCTCCAGGAGCCCGGCGCTTACGAGGCCCTGGAGCGCCGCAGCGCCATGCTCGCCGAAGGCCTGATCGACGCCGCCACCGCCGCCGGCGTCCCCATCGCCCTCAACCGCGTCGGCTCGATGCTGACGCCGTTTTTCGTGAAGGAGAAGGGCCAGCCGGTCACGAATTACACCCAAGCCACCGCCTCCGACACCGACGCCTACGCCCGCTTCTTCCACGCGATGCTCGAGAACGGCGTGATGCTCCCCCCGAGCCAGTACGAGGCGTTCTTCGTCGGCCTTGCCCACCTCGACACCGACATCGAACGAACCATTCGCGCGGCCGAGAAGGCCTTTGCGACCGTGGCGAGCGGTCCGACGAGCGCTTGACATCCAGCCCGGTGGATTCGATCACGCGCCAGCCACTAACCCCGCAAAAACCTTGCGACTGAGCCGCCCTGTTGGTATCTTGTACGGCGCACGTAGGGTCGCGACGCACTGTGAGACGGGCGGGACAGGGTTGTCCGCGGGGGTGCGCCCTTACCAATTCTTGCTCTCCCCTCCAGCGCACGCACTCCCCTCTCCGGGGCGGAAGGTTAGGGTCCCATGCAACGTCAGGGTAGCCGCTGGGCCGGGCTTCGCTATTGCCGTCGCGCGCGCCATTCGGAAGCAAGCCGTCGTGGCATCGCCTGGGCGGTCGAGCCTTTGGAGCGGCGGGTGCTGCTGGCCGCTCAGGTCTCGGGGACGCTGGTCGATGCGCTCGGCACCGACGCCGACGCCGACGGGCGGTTCGACCCCGGTGACACCATCCGCTACACCGGCACCGTCTCCAACACCGGTGACGCCGCCGCCGCGGGCGTGAGCTTCACCGCCGCGACCGACGCCAACACGACCGTCGTCGGCGGGGTCCTCCGCTCGCCGGTCACGGGCGCCGAGAGCTACAACGCCATCGGCAACACCCCGCTCGTCGTCAGCGCCGCCAACGGCGTGCGCGCCAACGACACCGACCTCGACGGCGTCACGCCCAACGCCTCGCTCGTCGTCACCGCCGGCACGTTCGCCACCACCCAGGGCGGCAGCGTCACCATCGCCGCGGATGGGTCGTTCACCTACAACCCGCAGCTCGGCGACCAGTCCGTCACCGACACCTTCACATACGCCGTCACCGACTCCGACGGCCTCACCGGCACCGGCACGGTCACGATCAACCTCGGCCAGCGCGTCTGGTACGTCGACAACACCGCCGCCGCCGGCGGAAACGGCTACGCCACCACCCCCTTTAACTCCCTCGCCAGCGTCAGCGGCGCCACCGGCCCCGACACGACCGGCGACATCCTCTTCCTCCGCACCGGCTCGGGGAACTACACCGGCGGCATCACCCTCCTGGGCAGCCAGACGCTCTGGGGCCAGGGGGACGCGCTAGTGGTCAATTCCGTCACGGTCAGTGCCGCCGGCACCGACCCGACGATCGCCAACGCCGCCGGCGCGGGCGTCACCCTCGCCAGCGGCAACACTGTGCGCGGCCTGACGATCGGCAGCACGACGACGGCGGGCATCAGCGGCCCCAGCGTCGCCGGCGCGACGATCGCGAACGTCGCGATCACCGCCGGCAGCGCCGGCGTCTCGCTCACATCGCCGTCGGGCGCCTTCACGTTCGACGCCAACACCTCGATCAGCGGTGTCACCGGCGACGCGTTCACCCTGAATGGCGGGTCCGCCGCCATCACCTACAGCGGCAGCATCACCGAGTCGGGCGGCGGCAGGGCCATCTCGGTCATCAATCACACGACCGGGACGCTCACCTTCCAGACCGGCGCGATCAGCTCGTCGGGCGGCGGCATCGGAATCAGCATCAACAGCAGCACCGGCACCTACAACTTCAACAACCCCACCCTCACCCTCAACACCGCCGCGAGCAGCGCCGTCTCGATCCTCTCCGGCGGCGCCGCCACCGCCAACTTCGGCGGCGCGCTGGACATCGACACCACCAGCGGAACCGGCGTCGACGTCCAACAATGGGGCACACTGACCTTCAGCGGCTCGGGGTCCAAGACGATCGACACGACCACGGGCACCGCGATCAACCTCGACACCGTGACTGCCGGCGCGGCCGGAATCGCCTTCAACAGCGTCAACACCAGCGGCGCAGCCACCGGCATCAACATCAACAACCTCGCCGGCACCGGCGCGTTCAGCGTGACCGGCGGCGCGATCGTCAACGCCAGCAGCCGCGGCGTCGACGTCAACGGCGGCACGAACAACATCACCTACGGCGGCACGATCAGCACCACCGGCAGCTCCGCCACCGGCCGCTCGGTGGAGATCACCAGCCACACCGGCGGCACCGTCCTGTTCAGCGGGGCCATCACCGACAGCCTGGGCATCAACCTGGCCTCAAACACCGGCGCGACGATCAACTTCACCGGCGCCCTGAGCCTCAACACCGGCGCCAACGCCGCCTTTACCGCGACGGGCGGCGGGACCGTGAACATCACGCAGAACAACACAACGATCGTCAACACCATCACCACGACGTCCGGCAGTGGATTGAACATTTCCGGCACGACGATCGGTGGCAGCGGCGTCACGTTCCGGAGCATCAACTCCGGCGCCGGCGCGGGCAACGGCATCTCCCTGAGCGGCACGGGCAGCGGAAACTTCACCATTACCGGCAACGGCACGACGAACTCCGGCGGCGTGATCAGCGGCAGAACGGGCGCTGATGCGACCAACGGAACGACCGGCACCGGCATTTATCTGAATAGCGTTTCCGGCGCGGTCTCCATCACCCGCATGGACATCGAAGGGAACCAGAACTATGGGATCCGCGGCATCGGCGTTACCGGCGGCCTGACGCTTGACAACACGACGGTCGGCGTGACTGCCAAGAACGGGAACAACAACTTCTCAAGTCCGGGCAATCAGATGGACGCTGAAGCGGTGACATTGCTCGGCGGCGAAGCGAGCGTCCGCTTCACGAACCTCACCGGCACGGTCAATTTCACCAACGACAGCTTCGACAACGGGTTCGGCCGTACAGTCCTGATCCACAACAGCACCGCCGGCAGCACGCTGAACCTGAACATCACCAACTCCACGCTACGCCAAAGCCTCAACAACACCAACGGCGGCGACACTACCGGCAACTCGACCGACGCGCTGACCATCCAGGGGATCAATAACACGGTCATGAACACGACCGTCACCGGCAGCCACTTCACGGCTTACCGACAGTTCGGCCTGCTGAGCGACGCGCGGGACACGGCCTCCATGAGCTTCGAGGTCGCCAACTGCGACTTCTCCAATGACAACGGCAACCTCTTCACCGGCGAGTTCGGGAACGCCAATGCCAGTTGCGCGATCAACTTCTCCGGCGGCGGCGGCACCGCCACGGATGTCCACGTCAAGTACAACGTCCATGACAACACCTTCCGCCACGGCTCGGCCGCGGGCACGCCGACCAACGGCGGGGCGCAGATCGTGTCGGGGACGGTGTCCGGCGGGGGCGCGTTCGACGGCAAGATCGTCAACAACGTGTTCGGCGTGAGCGGTGTGACCAACTCCGGCGCGGGCGGCGGGGCCGACGTGCTGCGCCTCTTCGCGAGCGGCAACCTCGCCGCCACGAACGGGTCGACCGGCTCCACGCACACCCGGTACCTCGTGCAGGGCAACACGATCCAGAACTACGGCGAGACCGGCATCCAGATCAACGCGCGCCAGGGCAGCGCGATCATCGACGCCACGGTCATCGGGAACACCATCCGGCAGCCGGGGACGCCGGCGCGGGGCGCGTTCGCCGGGATCTGGGTCAACTCCGGCGCGCTGGCGACGGATTCGAACGCCGTGAACATCGCAATCGGCGGCACAGGGGCCGGGCAGAAGAACACGTTGACCGACTCCGACCCGCTAAACCTCTCGGACGTGTTCCTCGACAACCGCTCCGACGCGGGCGCGCCGACGACCATCACGCTGTTCCGCAACGGCGCGACGACCACGACGGGCACGGGTATCGACCTCGTCAAGAACATCCTGATCGAGGACAACAACCCGACGCTCGACCAGTCGACCAACAACGGGTACTTCACCAACCAATCGACGATCGGGGTTCAGACCGGCCTGCCGTCCCAGCCGGCCCTGCTCGCCGCCCCGGGCGGCGTGGCGGCGGCAAGGCCGATCGGGACAAAGCCGCTGACGCAGACGCAGTTGAACTCGATCAAGGCAGCCGCCATCCGAAGCTGGCAGAAGGTCGGTCGGCTGACGGCCGGGCATGCGACGGTGCTGCGAGCCGTATCGTTCGAGGTCAGGAACCTCGCCGGCCAGACGCTCGGGCTGGCGAGCGGCGGGAACAAGGTGGTGAAGATCGACGCCGACGCCGCCGGCTACGGCTGGTACGTCGACGCGACCCCGGCCGACGACAAGGAGTTCGCCGTCCACACGTCCGCCACCCGGCTGTACGCCACCCCGACGGCCGCCCCCGCCGGGCGGGTCGACCTGCTCACGGCCGTGATGCACGAGCTGGGCCACGTCCTGGGCCTCGACCACGACACCGCCAACCGCGATAGTCTGATGTTCGACGCCCTCACGACCGGCGAACGCCGCCTGCCGCCGGGCACCGACCTCGGCGAGTCCAGTCAAGCCGTGGCCCCGACGGCGGCGCCGACCGCCCCGGTGCTCGCGGTCTCGTCCGGACCGGTCGCGAGGCAGTCGCTGGCGAGCACCAGCGTCGACGTGGTCAGCGCCCAGGCCGCCCCGCCGGTCACCGCGGCCGACCAGGGCGGGGGAGAGATCGCCGCCCTGATCGGCGCGACGAGCCTCGGAAACCTCGCGCCCGGCTCCAGCGTGCAAATCCGCTACTTCGCGCAGATCAACTCCGCCGCGAGCCTGCCCATCCCCACCAGCCAGGTGGAGAGCCAGGGAACGATCACCTACACCGGCGGCCCCGCCGGCGGCGCGCTCACGGACGACCCGGACCTCGCCGGCACGGCAAATCCGACCGTCAGCGTGCTGGAGAACCGCCCGCCGGTGAACAGCGTGCCGCTGACGACCCAGACCGTGAACGAGGACGCGCCGCTGGTCTTCTTCGCCGCCAACGCGAACCTGGTCAGCGTGACCGATCCGGACGCCGCAGCGTCCAGCTCGCTGACCGTCACCCTCGCGGCGACCAACGGCACCCTGACGCTCGGCAGCACCGCCGGCCTGACCGGGCTGACCGGCAACAACACCGCCAACGTCTCGTTCTCCGGCACGCCCGCGAATGTCAACGGAGCCCTGAACGGGCTCTCGTTCAACCCCACGGCCAACTACAACGGCGCCGCCGGCTTCCAGATCACGACGAACGACAACGGCAACACCGGCACCGGCCCGGCGGGCAGCGACGTCGATTCGGTCAGCATCAACGTCGTCGCCGTCAACGACCCGCCCACCTTCACGCTCGTCAACCCGCCGGCGGTCAATGAGGATGCGGCGTCGCAGTCGGTCCTGAACATCGCGACCAGCCGCAGCACCGGCCCGGCGAACGAGTCGGCGCAGTCGCTGACCGGCTTCACGCTGACCCCCACCGGGACGACCGGCAACCTGACCTTCAGCACCGCGCCGTCGATCGACCCGACAACCGGCACGCTCACCTACCAGCCGGCCGCCAACACCAACGGTACCGCCACGTTCGACGTGCGGCTCGTCGACAACGGCAGCAGCACGCCGCCGAACGTCAACACCAGCCTCGCGCAGTCGCTGACGATCACCGTCGCCGCCGTGAATGATGCACCAAGCTTCACCCCCGGCGCCAACCAGGTGGTGCTCGCCGGTTCCGGCGCGCAGACCGTCAACGGCTGGGCGACCGGCTTCAGCCCCGGCGGGGGGTCGGACGAGGCGGGGCAGGGGGTCGTGTCCTACGCGATCACCAACAACACCACCCCCGCGATCTTCTCCGCCGGCCCCGCGATCAGCGCCGCCGGCGTGCTGACCTTCACCCCCGCCGCCAGCGTCGCCGTCCCGACGACCGCCACGATCAGCGCGACCGTGCGCGACAGCGGCGGCACCGCCAACGGGGGCGTCGACGTCTCCAGCGTCAAGAACTTCACCATCACGATGCTCCCCCCGATCGCGGCGACGACGCAGATCGCCGACGGCACCGCCCAGCGCAGCGAGATCAAGGAGGTGACGGTCACGTTCAACCAGGACGTCACCCTCGACGCCGACGCGATCACCCTCGTCGGCCGCAGCGGCGCGGGCGCCGGGATGACCGTCCTGACCGCCAACCCCTCCGGCGACTTCCGCACGTTCAAATTGACGTTCAGCGGCAGCCCGATCGTCGGCGGCTCGCTGGCGGACGGCATCTACGACCTGACCGTCGTCGCGACAAAGGTCCACGCCAAGCCGAACACAGCGATCGTCATGGCCGCCAACCTCACTGCCAAGTTCCACCGCCTGTTCAGCGACATCGACGGCGACGGCGACAGCGACAACGCCGACCTGTTCCAGTTCCGCAGCACCTACAACAAGTTCAGCCCCGACCCGGCCTACAACGCCAACTGCGACTACGACGCCGACGGCGACGTCGACAACGCCGACATCTTCCAAATCCGCAGTCGGCGGAGTATCGTCTTCCAAGGCTATTGAGCGCCCTGTACCGCGCGAGATCGTCCATGCTGGAAGGCGGGAGGAACACGAATCGACCCAGCGCGGCACTCGCTGCGCTCGGCCGCAACCGAAGGGGGTAAGTTCGTGAGGTTATTCTAAGAACAGGCGTTGCTCCGTTAAGTTGTTCGTTGTCAAGACCAACAACTTCAACAGGAGCAACGCCATGCAGTCGTTTTTACAGGCTCACGCCTCGTCTGTCACCGGGTCGCTCAGCGGTTGGGACCGGATGCGCTTCCGCGGGACCCTGCGGATGCTCGCCGGGCGCGTCGGGCTGGACCGCTTTCTCCGCTACTCCGGGATCCTGCTCAAGAACTTTGGCGACCATGCCGAACAGCTCAGCCGCCGGGTCCGCGGCCGTTCGCTGGAGTTGGCCGAGCGCGATGGCCGGCCGCTGCAGCACCTGACGAGCCCGCAGGTCCGCAAGGAGGAGGTGGCCCGGGCTCACCTGGCGCAGTCGCCGGTGAAGCAAGGGCTCATCTGCACGCTGACGGCGGTCGAGCCGTGCTGGAGCTTCAACGTGGTGTCGGACAAGCGGGAGGGCAAGCTCAAGCTGGCCCACGCCTACCGCAAGTGCCAGCACCTCTACCACTACTTCATGCACCCGGTCTTCGGCTTCATGCACGTGCGCGTACAGACGTGGCTGCCGTTCAACCTTCACGTCTGCATCAACGGACGGGAGTGGCTCGGGCGGCAGATGGACCAGGCGAAGGTCGGTTACCTGCGCCGGGAGAACTGCTTCCCGTGGGTCAGCGACCCGGCCCGGGCCCAGGCGCTGCTGAACGAGCAGGTCCGCCACGATTACCAGAAGACGCTGGGAGACCTGGCGGCGATGGTCAATCCCGCCCTGACGTCGATCATCGGTGATTGGAACGTCGGCTACTACTGGTCGGCGGAGGAGACCGAATGGGCGACCGACGTCCTGTTCAAGAGCCGTGAGGAACTGGACGGCGTCTACCCGGCCCTGCTGCGCCACGGGATGGAGAGCTTCGCGTCGCCGGACGTGCTGCGGTTCCTGGGCCACAAGGTCAGGCCCGACGGCCGGCTGGCGCCGCGGTTGACCATGGACGTGATGTCCGACTGCAAGCACCGGCCCGAGGGCGTCCGCATCAAGCACCGCGCCGGGGGCAACTCGGTCAAGATGTACAACAAGCAGCAAAGCGTCCTGCGGGTCGAGGCGACGCTGAACAACCTGCGGCAGCTCAAGGCGCCACGCACCGACGACCATGGCAAGGTCCGCTGGGTGCCGATGCGCAAAGGCGTCGCCGACATCGCCCGGCGGGCCGAGGTCTCCGACGCCATCACCACGCGCTACCTGCAACAGATGGCGGCGGTCAAGACGCCGCTGCCGCTGAAGGCGATCGCCGACGAACTGAGCCGCCGCACGAACCACAATGGCCGCCCGGTGCGCGGGCTCAACCTCCTGGGCCAGGACGTCCCGCTCCTGGCCGCCATCGGACGCGGCGAGTTCCTGATCCACGGGTTCCGCAACAGCGACCTGCGGGCGGCGTTGTTCGCCGACCCGGCGAGCGACCCGGCGGAACGGAAGCGCCGCAGCGGCCAGGTCACCCGAAAGATCCAGTTGCTCCGCGGCCACGGCCTGGTGCGCCGGGTGCCGCGTACGCACCGATACCTGCTGACGGACAAGGGCAGACAAGCGGTCGCCGCGTTACTTGCCGCCCGCGAAGCAGACATCAGCAAGCTGACCGCCGCGGCGTGACTGGCGAATAATGTTGTCAGGGGGACAAGAAGATTGGGGATAGTAATACGAATCTGCACGAATCTCCACGAAGGGTTCGTGAAGATTCGTGTCAGATTCGTGTCGATTCGTGTTCCTCTTTTCTCACTCCTGGAAGAGGGGATGTTGTGCCGTGCCATGCTCGATCAAACTGGTCAGTGCGTTAAACCGATCGACCCGTCTGCGGGAAGCCAACCATTTGATTCCCGAACGGGAGTGCGGCCGTCGCGTCGTCGCCGCCAAGGTCCACGGCGTCGCCCCGGGTCCCGCCGACCCGATGCCCGCCAACCTCACCGCCAAGTTCCACCGCCTCTTCAGCGACATCGACGGCGACGGCGACAGCGACAACGCCGACCTGTTCCAGTTCCGCAGCACCTACAACAAGTTCAGCCCCGACCCGGCCTACAACGCCAACTGCGACTACGACGCCGACGGCGACGTCGACAACGCCGACATCTTCCAGATCCGCAGCCGGCGGGGCATTACCCTCATGGGATACTAACTTTGCGCTTGCACTCCATTGCGAACCAGAACAGCATGGCGGGCGTAACGGTTCTCACAGTGCGATCGACCCGGGATCGGGAGTGAAACGCACGGAATCCGTCTGCTCTTGCCTCGTCATCCTGACGAACGGGGGAGCACTTCCGGGGAGAGGGTATGCCGCTACAAGTGGGTGAGGGGATTGCCCGGCTCGGCCGCGGGCGTCGTTTGTACAGCACGCGTCGCGCTCGAGTGTCCGGCTCCTCGTCCCGCGCGCCGTCGCACACGCAGTCACGGGCGAGCGCCGAGGCGTTGGAGGGGCGCACGCTCCTGACCACGACGCCGCTGATCGATATCAACCCCGTCCAGAACTGGCTCGCCGCCAGCAGCCCGAACGTCGTCGTCGGCGACGGCAGCATGCTGGTCGTCGGGTCCGACGCGGTCCACGGCAGCGAGCTGTGGCGGGTCGACGCGGCGGGCAACGGGGCGATGGTCGCGGACATCAATCCCGGGAAGACGAACTCCGACATCACGGAGTTCACCCTTGCCGGCGGCGTCGCATACTTCGCGGCGACCAACGCGGCGGCGGGGCAAGAGCTGTGGCGCAGCGACGGCACCGCGGCCGGCACGTTCCAGCTCCAGGACACCCGCGCGGGCGCGACCGGCGCGGCGCCACAGTCGCTAACCGCGGTCGGGAACGCGGTGTTCTACACCGCCGACGACGGGGTCAGCGGACGGGAGCTATACCGAACGGACGGGACACCAGGCGGTACAGGCCATGTGAAAGACATCTACAGCGGAGCGAACGGCTCGGCCCCGGCCTCCCTCACCGCCGCCGGCGGGCTCCTGTTCTTCGCCGCCAACGACGGCCCGACGAGCGGCACCGAGGTCTGGCGCAGCGACGGGACGGCCGGCGGCACATACATCCTGAAGGATATTTACGTCGGGGCCGGCTCGTCGTCCCCGACCAGCCTCACGGCGGTGGCGAACGTCGTCTACTTCTCGGCTTCCGACACCCTGACGAACTACGAGCTGTATCGCAGCGACGGGACCACCGCCGGCACCTATCGCGTCCGCGACATACCGGGCTTCGTCACCAACCCCAACGTCGGATCCATCGTGACGATGGGGGGCGCCGTGTACTTCTCGGCGGCCATGACCGGGACGAACCAGGAGCTGTGGCGGAGTGATGGCACGCCTGCGGGCACGACGCTCGTTAAGGACATCAACCCGACCGGGTACTCGTCCCCGCAATACCTGACGGTCGTCGGCAATACCCTTTACTTCACGGCGGACGACGGCACATCCGGGACTGAACTGTGGCGGAGCGACGGCACCGCCGCAGGCACGACGCGCGTGAAGGACATCGCCGCGGGGACGCTCTCGTCGGGCCCACGCAGTTTGACCGCGATCGGAAGCGTCCTCTACTTTTCGGCGACCGACGGGGCGACCGGCGGCACGGAACTGTGGCGCAGCGACGGCACCGACGCGGGCACGTACCTCGTCCGGGACATCAACACCGCGGCCAATTCCTCGTCGTTTCCTCAATCGCTGACGGTCGCCGGGAGCACGCTGTTCTTCACCGCGAACGACGGTACGACAGGCACGGAGCTGTGGCGCAGCGACGGCACGACCGCCGGCACCGCGCGGGTTTCCGACATCTACGCCGGCACGACCGGCTCCTCCCCGACGTCGATAGCCGCCCAGGGCAACGTGGTCTACTTCGCCGCGACGGACGCCGCCAGCGGCACGGAGCTGTGGCGCAGCGACGGCACCGCCCCCGGCACGTACATCGTCAAGGACATCAACGCCGGCACGGGGAGCTCCAACCCGGCGTCGCTGGCGGTCATGGGCGGCGTGCTCTACTTCTCGGCGACCGACGCGGCGAACGGCGGGGAGCTGTGGCGCAGCGACGGGACCGGCGCGGGCACTACGCTCGTCAAGGACATCAACCCCGGCGCGGCCGCCTCGTCTTCGCCGTTCGGGCTGACGGCCGTCGGCAACACGCTCTACTTCACGGCGACGGACGCGACCGCCGGCTCCGAGCTGTGGCGTAGCGACGGCACCACCGCCGGCACCGCCCGCGTCGCGGACCTCTTCGCGGGCACGACCGGGTCGAGCCCCGGTCTGGTGACGGCCGTGGGCGGTACGTTGTACTTCGTCGCCAAAGGGGCCAACGAGACGGGCCGCGAGCTATGGCGCACCGACGGCACTGCCGCCGGCACGTCCCTGGTTCGAGACATTTTCCTAGGCGCCGGCGATTCGACGCCTTTTTCGTTCTGTCCGCTGGGCAACACGCTTTTCCTCTCGGCGCGGGATGCGTCAAACATGCTCGAATTATGGCGGAGTGACGGCACGCCCGCCGGGACGCGCAGCGTTCGGAGTCTGGAGGCCAACCCTACCCCGAATTTTGGCGACGCGAAGGTCCAAAACCTCGCCGTGATGGGCGGGTTCCTCTACTACTCGGCCTCCGACTCGGCCTCGCAGGAACTGTGGCGCACCGACGGGACGGCTCTGGGCACGTCGCTCGTCAAGGACATCTCGTCGTCCGGCGGTGCGTCTCCCCAGAACCTCACGGTGGTCGGCAACACACTCTACTTCACGGCCAACGACGGGACGAGCGGCGTGGAGTTGTGGCAGAGCGACGGAACCGCCGGGGGGACGTCCCGTGTAAAGGACATTTTTGCCGGTTTCGGCTCTTCGAATCCATCGAACCTGACTGCCGTAGGCAGCCTGCTCTACTTTACGGCAACCGATGGGACGACCGGCACCGAGCTATGGCGGAGCGACGGGACCGCAGCCGGCACCTTCCAGGTACGGGACATCATAACGGGATCGGGAAGTTCGTCGCCCCAGTCGCTGACGGTGGTGGGCACCACTCTTTACTTCAGCGCGGACGACGGCACGAGCGGCCGCGAGTTGTGGCGCAGCGACGGCACCGCCGCCGGAACCGTTCGCGTGATGGACATCTACGGCGGCACGACGGGCTCCGCCCCGGCGTCCCTGACGTCGGTGGGGGGCATGCTCTACTTCTCGGCGCAAAACGCGACGAACGGGCGGGAGCTCTGGGTGAGTTCGGGGGCCGGCACGTACCTCGTGAAGGACATCTACGCCGGCGCGAACGGCTCGAACCCGACGTCGCTCGTTGCGATGGACAACGCGCTGTACTTCGTCGCGAACGACGGCACGAACGGCACCGAACTGTGGCGGAGCAGCGGGATCGCCGTCGGCACGTCGATGGTGCGGGACATCAACCCGGCCGGTGGCTTCGCGAACCCCCAGTCGCTCACCGTCGTCGGCAGCACGCTCTACTTCGCCGCGACCGACAACGCGAACGGTACAGAGCTGTGGCGCAGCGATGGGACGACCGCCGGCACCACCCTCGTCCTCGACGCCGTGCCGGGCGCGGGAAGCCTGTCCCCATCGTCCCTTACGGCGGCGGGCGGTGTCCTGTACTTCCTGGGTTACGGGGGCGGCGGGGCCGGCCAGGAACTCTGGCGCAGCGACGGCACGCCCGCCGGCACTTACCTCGTCCGGGACATTTACCCGGGCTCAACGTCATCGACGCCTCAGTTCCTCACGGCCATGGGGAACACGTTGTACTTCGCGGCGACGGACGGCAAGTCGTCCGGGTCGCAGCTCTGGCGGAGCGACGGCACGGCGCCGGGGACGTGGCTGGTCCGTGCCCCCTACGTCTACCAGAAGGACACGAACCTCAGGCCGCAGTCGCTGACCGCGGTCGGCAACACGCTCTACTTCACCGGGATCGTGAACAGCTTGACGGGCGACCGCGAGTTGTGGCGCAGCGACGGCACCGACGCCGGCACATACCCCGTCCGCGACGTCTACGCCGGTAGCTCCAGTGCGAACCCTGCATCGCTCACGGCGGCGGGAAACCTGCTCTATTTCGCGGCGACGACCGAGTTCGGACAGGAACTGTGGCGCAGCGACGGGACCTTCACCGGCACCTACCTGGTCAAGGACATCATCCCCGGAAGCACCGGCTCCGTTCCGCAGCAGCTCACCGCCGCCGACGGCCTCTTGTACTTCACCACAACGGTGAGCGGCAATGCCAACGCGGAGCTCTGGCGAACCGACGGGACGACGGCCGGCACCGTCCGCGTCAAGGCGACTGTTCCGAACTTCTACCCATGGTTTCCGCAGCCGATGGCTGCGCTGGGCAGCTCCCTGTTGTTCACCGCGGGTGATTATTCGACCGGTCGCGAGGTCTGGCGGACGGACGGGACCGACGCCGGCACCTATCTCCTGCGGGACATTACTCCCGGCAGCGCCACGTCGACCACAGCCTACCTCGCGACCGTGGGCGCGTCGGCCTACTTTTTAGCCACCGATGGCGCCGGCGCGCGGCAGATCTGGCGGTCGGACAGCACGGTCGCCGGCACCGCGCCGTTCACGGCCGTCCCCGTCACCGCCAGCGCGACCCCGTCCGTGCCCGTGATCCTCAACGGCATCGAGTATTTTTCCGCCGACGACGGCGTTCACGGCCGCGAGCTGTGGCGAAGCGACGGCACCGCCGCCGGCACGTACCTCGTCAAGGACATCCTGCCAGGCGCCTACGGCGGGGTCCAAGATTCGCCGGGGTTCGGGTCCATGGCCGTCCTCGGGAACGTGCTGTACTTCACCGCGACCGACACCTTGATCGGCGCCGGCGGCCCGGACCTCTGGCGGAGCGACGGGACGGCCAGCGGCACCTACCTCGTCAAGGATTTTGGGACCGGCACGAACGTGGCCCCCTACTTCCTGACGCCCGTCGGCAACCTGCTCTATTTCGCGGCTGCGGATACGTCCACCAACGTCCAACTGTGGTGCAGCGACGGCACGACGGCGGGCACGCGGCACGTCAACAACTCGACGAACAGTGTGTGGGGCACCAATAACCCGAGCCAGATGACCGCGATCGGGCCCACACTTTACTTCACCGCGTACGATGGCGCTGGCTACGGGTTGTGGCGAAGCAACGGGACCGACGCGGGCACATACCTTGTGAAAGACCACGCCAGCGACTTCGAGAGCCCGTCGCAGATGGTGGCCTTGAACGGCACGCTCTACTTCAGTGCGGCCGGCACGAGTAGCGATCGCGAGTTGTGGCGGTCCGACGGCACCGCGAACGGCACCCTCCGCGTGAAAGACATCTACGCGGGCACCACCGGATCGATGGCGTACGACTTCCTGCAGCGGTTAGCCGTCATCGGCAGCACCCTCTACTTCGCGGCGAACGACGGCACGAACGGCGCAGAACTCTGGCGCAGCGACGGCACGGCGGCGGGGACCACCCTCGTGCGGGACATCAACCCCGGCGCCGGCGGCTCCGCCCCGGCATCGCTGGCGGCGATCGGCAACACCCTGTATTTTTCCGCGAACGACGGCACGACCGGCGCGGAGCTGTGGCGGTCCGACGGCACGGCCGCCGGCACGTCGCGCGTGTCCGACGCCTACCCCGGCGCGGCCAGCGCGAACCCGCGGGATATCACCGCTCTCGGCAACGCCGTCTACTTCACCGCCGACGACCGCCCCGGCATCTCCGCCCTCTGGCGGACGGACGGCACGCCCGCCGGCACGGCGGTCATCCCCGAGTTCGCCGCGGGCGCGGTCCCCGCGTTGGCGTACCCGCAATATCTGACGCCGTACAAGGGCGCGCTGGTCTTCTCGGCGGCGAGCGCCTTGTACGGGCAAGAGCTGTACCGCCTGGACAACGCTGCGCCGACCACCAGCGGGCTGGCGGACGTCTCCGTCACCGCCGGCGCGGCGCCGACGCCCGTCGATCTGTGGGCGGCGTTCGCCGACAATAACGACCGCGACGCCGGTCTCACCTATACGCTCGTCGCCAATACCGACACGGCCCTCTTCGCCTCGACCGCGATCGACCCGGCCACCGGCACGCTCACCCTGACCTACGCCCCCGGCAAGGCGGGGACGGCCCGGCTCACCGTGCGCGCGACCGACGCGGAGGGGCTGTGGGTCGAGAGCAGCTTCAACGTCACCATCAGCGCTGCCGCGAACGGGTTCCCACGCTACGTGGTCACGGCGGTGGGGGACGCGGGCGTCGCGTCGGGGGCGACGGGGTTGAACGACGCCGGACGCGTCGTTGGCTATGCCGCGACCGGTCCGGGCGGCGCGTGGCGCGCGTTCGCGTGGTCGGACCGGGACGGCGACGGCGTGTCCGACCCCGGCGAGACGCTCAACCTGGGATTGCTGAGCGGCACGACCGAGACCCATGCCAGCGGGATCGACGCGGCGGGGCGGGTGGTCGGCTACGCCAACACCGCCGGGGGCGCCCGCGCGTTCTCCTGGTCCGACCGCAACGGCAACGGTATCAGCGACGCCGACGAAATGGTCGACCTGGGTTCGTTCGGCGGGTTGGATAACCGCGCCGCCGGCGTGAACGACGCCGGCCGAGTCGTCGGCTACACCGCCGACGGCGCGACCGGCTTCCGCCGGGCGTTCTCGTTCGTCGACGCCAACGGCAATGGGGCGCCCGACGCGGGCGAGATGGCCGACCTCGGCACGCTTGGCGGGAACCAGAGCGACGCGGCGGCGGTGAACGCGGCGGGGCAGGTCGCCGGGTGGGCACAGAATGCCGCCGGTGAGGTCCGCCCGTTCCGCTGGACCGACGCCGATGCCGATGGCCGAACCGACCCGGGCGAAATGATCAGCCTGGGCACGCTGCCCGGCGGCGGCAGCAGCTTCGCGACCGCGATCAACGGGGCCGGCGACGTCGCGGGATACGCCTTCCTCAACGGCGTCCCGCGGGCGTTTATCTGGACCGACGCTGGCGGCATGGTCCCGATCGGCGTGCTCGCCACCGGAGCGACGGCCGACAGCTACGCGCGTGGCGTCAACGGCGCCGGCTACGTCGTCGGCAACGCCACGTCCGCCGCCGGAGCCGCGACCTCGGCGTTCGTCTGGGCTGACCTGAATGGCAACGGTCAGTCGGGCGCGGGGGAGCTGCGCGACCTGAACGAGCTGCTCGTGCCCGGCGGCACCTCCGTCGGCTGGACGCTGACGGCGGCCTACGCGATCAATGCGCGCGGGCAGATCGCCGGCGAAGGGTTCCTGAACGGCCAGCGCCGGGCGTTCCTGCTCACGCCGGAAGGGACGGCCGGTGGGCGCGCGCCTCACGTGACGGGAGTGCAGGTGAACGACGGCTCCGCCCAGCGGTCGCGGGTGACGAGCGTGACGGTCTCGTTCGACGCGGCGGTTGTCGCCAGCACAAGCGCGTTCACCCTCACCCGCCGGGCCGACGGCATTCCGGCTGCGTTCACCGCCGCCTCCGCCGCCGACGGTCGGTCCGTGACGCTCACGTTCGCCGGCGCCTCGCTCGCCGATGGCGTCTGGGACTTGACGGTCCACGCCCCGCAGGTCACCGCCGCCGCGGGCGGCGCGCCGATGACCGCCGACTACAGCGCCAAGTTCCACCGCCTCTTCAGTGACGCCGATGGCGACGGGGACAGCGATAACGCCGACCTGTTCCAGTACCGCAGCAGCTACAACAAATTCGCCGGCGACCCCGCGTACAAGTGGTACCTCGATTACGACGCCGACGGCGACGTCGACAATGCCGATGTCTTCCAGATCCGCAGCCGACGAACCGTCGTTTTCCAGGGGTATTGATTTTCGGTCGTTTCCCGCTTGAGCGGACGCCGCCGGCGCCGACCCCTCACGTCAACCTGACTCACCCGCATTCTCCTTGCCGCGTTGCATCAGACACGTTAGCTTACGACTGTTGATGGTTAACGAGCCCGCGGCTTGCCGTGGGCGCACGGTCACGTCGGACGTCGCCGCCGAAAGCAGGAACTGCCCGGCGCAACCCGTCCCGGTCCCACGCTTCGCGGCACGAGATAGGACGACGCATATGCAGGCGGTACTCGTGATGTTCCGGTCCGACGGCGAACGACGCAGCTTCTCGATCACCCGCGACATGACGGTCATCGGCCGGCGCGAGGACTGCGACCTGCGCATCCCGCTCGGGGAGGTCTCCCGCAAGCATTGCCGGCTCGTCCGCGAAGAGGACACGATCCGCGTCGAGGACCTCGGCAGCTCCAACGGCACTTATCACAACGGGCACCGCGTCGAGAAGGAGGCGAACCTGTCGGCCGGGGACAGCATCCAGGTCGGCCCGGTCGTCTTCGTGCTCCAACTCGACGGTGTCCCCGCGGACGAGGACGTCCACCCCGTCACGTCCGATGCCGCAGCGATGGGCTATGACCCCTCGCACGCGGTCGATCACGCGCCGCCGGCCCCTCCCGGCCAGGAACACTCGACCGAAGACCTCGAGCCGCTCGATGACGTCGAACCGCTCCCCCCCGGCGGCGAGGTCGAGGTGATCGCCGGCTCCGGCGTCGAAGAGCTCGAACCGCTGCCGTTGGAAGAGGCCCACTCGGATGAACCGCTCGCGCTCGACGCGCTCGAGCCGTTGCCGGAGGGGGAGGATCTCCAGCTTCACGACGATTCCCCCATCGAGTTGTTGGATGACGACGACGACAAGAAAGCAGGGCATTAGCGTCGTGGCGTGGGGAGGCCTTTGCAGACGCGCCTTCGCTGAACGCGCAATCCACCCTGAATTTAGACCGGGTTGCAATTGAACGTACACTCGTGACACGCACCGTCCCGCCCGTGCGTTCGATGTGAGTAGAACGGAAATCCACTGACAAAGCAGCACGTTACGCACGGGCGGGACGCCCGTGTCACGTAGGGCATGCGCGCTTTCCGGGTGTCCATCCAATTACAACGCGCTCTACTGCGCCAGACCCGACGTCGGCGCCGTCGCCCGTGCCGGCAACGGCAGCCAGCGCCCCTCACCGTCGAACGTCCCCTCCCTGGGCCGCAGTTCGACCCCTTCCGTCGCCCGCAGCCACCCGTCGATCACGCCCGCGGATCGGATGACCGGCTCATCCACCAACCAAACGTCGTACGCGATCGTGAAATGGGATGCGTCGCCTGGGTCCGGCTGGCCCGCGAAAAACTTCAGGTGAAACCGCCGGTCGAACCGCATCGTCAGGGGTGCGGCGACGTAGCGGCATTCCCGTGGATTCGTTCGGAACGTCGCCGGGACGATCGCGCTGCCGCCGAGTGCGAAGGTGGCGGTGAAGTCGGTGGTGTGCTCGGTCATGAGGAGGTCGACGACGACCAGCCGGTCGTCCCCGCCGCCCGCGGCACGCCGGGCGTGCAGGAACAGGCACGGCCCGACGGGCCAGTGTGCTTCCACGTCGGATGTGCGAATGGGGACCGTGGGGTAGCGTTGGATCGGTAAATCGACGAACTCCGCCGCGAAGTAGGGGGCGGTCGCATCGACGCGGAACGGGCCGCTCGCACGCCGGTAGCTTGGGCGGCCGAGCAATTCCTCCATCCAGGGCCTCGTGCCTGCCGACGCGGGGAGCGGTTCGGTGTAGACGGGGGCGTCGCCCGACTCCACTTCATAAGCGAGCTGGTCGGCAGGGGGTGCGTATTGGAGGCACTGCCGCTGCACGTGAAGCAGCCACAACTGTCGCCAGGTTGGCCGACCGACCCAGACCGCGACTGCCGCGACGCCGACAATCAGGCCGACGGAAAGCATTCGTTGGCCCCAGCGACGCTTGGCGACAGGGGACGGCTCGGCAGTGCCATTGGTTTTCGAATCGAATGAGCTCACGCGGCGAGAGTGTAATCCCCACTTCAATAAAGTTCCTCCATGCGACGGGACCGCCGGTTCGCCCGCTTCAGCGGGCAAAGCCGCGCAGGCCTCTCCTTGTGTCCCGGTAACCGATCGTGCTGACGCGCATCCTCCTTGGCTCGAAGAAGCATCCGAGACGCCTCCACGCAAGAGCCCAGTGAGCTTCCGCGCGTGGTAGAGCACTGGATGACGTTGATGTGGTTGTCGGCGGCGTACGCGTTTACGTGGCGCGCTTGGTCGTCTCCTAGAGCGTCTTCCAAAGTGATGTCGCGTTTCTACCCTCGGGGTTATTCTGAGTGCGTCTCCGTCGCACACCCACGAGGGCCGAAACGTCCGTCATCCTGATGGGAGCCTAGGGCGACCGGAAGGATCTCGGGTGCCGGGGCACGCCGCGGTACCAGAGATCCTTCAGTCGCCTAAGGCTCCTTCAGGATGACACCTTGGCGCGCTCGCGGTGCAGGCCCGCGACGCCACACCAACGTGAGAAATGCTCTAAGAAGCCCAACCGCCGTGCGTCGAGATTTCCGCCGCGACTTCCCGGACGCGCGGCGCATGTGTGTACACGAGGCACGTGTTCCCGCGCGCTGCGGCGCCGGTCGCTTGGCCCTTCAACCCCATGGAACCACGTGAATCCAGCGAAATCCGCGTCTCGAATCGTTGACGTCGGGCGGGGCGGGTGGCAAGATAGAGTGGCGCGGGCGTCGGCCCCAAAACCGACGTCTACACCCGAGCCGGCCGGCTCACGGATGACCGGCGGCAACCCCAGCGGCTACGACTGCCCGGCCCGGCGAGAAAAGATTTTTCGGCCCCCCGCGAATCGCGGGAACCTTTCACACCCGCCTTCGTCCAACCCGATGTCGAGCCTGAGCGGAGCCCATCACGACGAGGCCGACGCCGACCTGCCGATGGACCTTTCGGTTCACGCCGGCAGCGGCGCCCGGAGCCTCGCCAGCGCTGCCTCGGCGGACTTCGACCGCGCGCCGCGCCCCGATGTCGCGATGCTCCAGCGCGCCCAGAAGGGCGACCGCTCGGCGTATGGGCAGATCGTCGTCCTCTACCAGGACCGCCTGTACAACGCCGTCCTCCGGCTCGTCGGTGATCGCGACGAAGCGCTCGAGCTCACGCAGGAAGCGTTCACGCGCGGCCTGATGAAGCTCGACAGCTTCCGCGGCGACGCCAGCCCGTACACCTGGCTGTTCCGCATCGCGGTGAACCTCGCGATCAGCCAGTTGCGCAAGGTGCAGCGCAACCGCGTCTTCTCGCTCGACCGCCCCGGCAGCCACCGCGGCGGGATCGGCTCGCGCCCCGGCGGCAACGGGAACGGGCGCTACGATGAGGACGCTCAGGCATCCGGATTGCTCGATCGCGTGGCGCAGGACACGTCGAACCTGCCCCCGCAGCGCCTCGAACAGCGCGAGCGCGACCAGGAGGTCCTGGCAGCGCTCGGCCGGCTCGACGCGGAGTATCGTGCCGTCCTGGTGATGCGCGACATTGAAGGGTTCGACTACCAGCAGATGGCCGATGTACTAGGTCTGCCGCTGGGAACTCTGAAAAGCCGATTGTTCCGCGCGCGGCTCGCGCTGCGGGACGAACTGCGGACGTACTTAAAGGACCTGATCGAGCAGGACGACGCGCGCGATGCCCGGCGCGCGAACGACTTACGGGAACTGACCGACGCGCAGGACGGCGTCGGTTCCGGAGGGGCAGACGACTCGAGGGAGTCGAGGGACAGGTAAACGTAGCGAGCCGAGCGCCGAGGTCCGTGTGACGGGCCCCACACTCGGGGCAACGTCGCCCGGACCTCGTTGGTTTTGGCCTATGTCGCAATCGAATCAACAAGAACAGACCGAAGCCAAGCTGCTGGCCTACATCGAGGGCGAGCTGGACGAGGCCGGCCGCGCCGAGATCGAGCGGCACCTGGAGGCGCACCCGAACCACCGCCGGATGCTGCTCGATTTGTCGCAGGGGCGCGATCTCGTGCGTTTCCTGCCGAAGGCGTCTGCCCCGCCCGAGCTGCTGGAAACGTTTCAAGGGCAGCTCGAGCGATCGGCCCTGCTGGGGGATTCACCCGTGGAATCGACACCCGGTCCGATGCGCATCGGCGCGTGGGACTGGTCGCGCATCCGGTCTGCGGCGGCGGTGGTGCTGCTGGCGGCGGGACTGGGGGTGGTGGTTTACATCGCGCTGCCGGGTCGGCAGCCGGCGGTCGTGATCGACGACAAGCCGGTCCGGCCGGCGGACGGGGAACTCCGCACCGAGGCGACAGGTTCACCATCCACCTTCGGCACGGAACCGGAGGGGATCGAAGAGGGGGGTCGGAGCGGCGACAATCGGTTGGCGGAGGCGGACAAGGCAGCCCGGGCAGACGCGGCGGAACGCCTGCGGGCGATGACGAAGAGCGACGACGGCGCAGGCGGTTTGTCGGCCGACGTTGCGCCGCCGGCGACATCCACGCCCCCGCCGACGGGGCCTATGGTCGCCAAGGCCGCATCCTCCGATCCGGCGCCCGCCCAACCGGACGGCTCGCTTCCGGGCCGGCCCGGGGAGATGCGCAAGAGCGCTGCGGGCAAGTCCGACCTGGGCTTCACCGAGCTGGCCGCCGGCGCGTCGGCGATGGATGCGATTCAGGTGGAGCGGCTGAAGCGGGCCGAAAAGAGCGCGATGGACGTGGCGTACCTCAGCGTCGCGCAGAACCCGGCCGTCCAGGATGTGCTGCAGAACGGCGCGCGCAGCCCGTACGTCAGCAACGCGGCTCCCGGCAACCGAGGCGCGGTGGTGTCGTCGAAGGACAGCGCGGCGGACGCCCCGGTAAGCAAGCAGTTCACAAGCGGCACGGGTCGCGCCGCCGGCGCAGCAGGCGGGGTGGCGGATCCCAACGGCGCGATGCCGACGGGCGGGACGGCCGCCAACGTGCCGGCCGCCGCACCGGTGACCAACGCGGAGCCGCCCTATGTCGTCGTCGTCTCCGCCGCCGACCCGGACCAGGCGCAGAAGCAGATCACCGATTTCCTCGTCTCCAACGCGATCGCATTCGATAATGTCGATCGAGCGGCGTTCCAGGACGGGTACGCGTTCCGCGCGCCTGCTGCCCCGTTCGCCCGCGGGCCGGCGTCCGCCGCGCCGGCACCGACGACCCCGGCTCTTCAGGGCGCCGAGGCCGGGCCCGCCGACGCCGCCCAGCGCGCGGAGTTGATGAAGTCCAAGATGGGCGCTCCCGCCAAGCCCGACGCGGTCGCGCTTGCGGACGAAGTGCAGCGGCGTCGCAACCTCGCGGGCGGAGGGGGAAGCGGAGCCGGAAGCGAACGCCAGAACGGTCAAACCGCGGTGGGCGGCGCCGCGGCGGAGAAACGGGCCGCGGATCGGGACTCGGCCAAGGCCGAATCCCTCGCGCCCAGCGCGGGCATCGCGGCGGTTGCGCCGGGTGCGCGCCCTGCTCCGCAGGACGCTCGGGTCGCCGTCCCGCCCAGCGCCCAGGACGACTCGGCATACGCCATGGCGAAGGCGAAGTCGCAGCCTCAGTCGCCCGGGTCAGCGCCCGCGGATGTGACGTCGCAGCAGATGGATCAACTTCGCTCCTCGGGCGAGGCGAAGCCGCCCATCCGGGAGCTGATCATCGCCCGCGGGATGAATCGACGGCAGGTCGACCTCCTGCAAAGCCGCTCGAACCGGCCCGCGGACGTGCAGTACGCGACGCTCTACCTGCGTTCGCCCATCGCAGGAGAGGGGCCGTCTGGATCCCTGGGGCGGGGCGCCGCCAACGACGGAATGACCCTGCGTCAACAGGAGCAGGTGCAGCAGCAGGAGAAACGTTTCGCCGCGGCGGGCGAGCAGACGCCGCCCCCGATGCCGGCGGCGCCCGCCGCGCGGGGCATGATGCGCGCGGATCCGATGGCCCGGGCCGGGGATAAGGCTCCTTCCGACCTGGCTGCCGCCGATAGTCCAGCAGTCGTCGCAAAGCCATCCGCTACGGCACCGGTCACCGCCGCATTGCCATCGACCCCAGCCGCGCCCCGGCCCACGCGGGCGCTGGACGGCTCGCGTCAGGCTGTGCCGAGCGAGGGTCCGGTCGCCGCCGTGCCCCCGCTCACGCCACCGCCCGGCGGTGCCCCAGCGCCGGCCATCTCGCCCGCCGCGCCCGCGCCTGCGACGCCGCAGCTTAAGAGCGCTCCGCCCAACGCGCCATCGCTTGCCCGGACGGCTGAACCCCCGGTGTTGAGCGCTGCGTCGAAGCCCGCAGCGTCGACGAATACCCCGGCGTTGCCGGATGCCGACGCGGTCAGCCCGGTCCCGAGCCGATCTGCCGCTGGCGCTGAGGCTGCTGTAGCCGGGAATTTTGGCGCGCGCCTCGGCAGCACAGACCGCGAGGCCGCTGTCGCTCCGGCCTCGGCGGCACGCCGGCAGCGGGGCGCGTCGACAGGTCCTACGACCGCACCAATCGAGGAAATTGCCGAGGCTCTCGACGACCGCCCGGTCGACGTCGTCATCGTCGTGCAGCGCGCCGCCGTCGCGTCCGAAGCGCCTGGCACCGTCGCCACCAACCCGGAATCTGCAACGACGCAGCCCGCTGCCGTGCCGCCCGCAGCATCGCAGGCGCCGGATGCGGCGCCACTGGCGAAGTGAGCGCGATCGATCATCGGATGAACATAGGGCCCCGAACGCCCCCACGCGAGCAGGGTCACTCGAACAGCATGATGCCTGGCCGGCACGTGCATCACAGGTCATGTCGTCGACGGCGTGAATTCCTTCGCGGCATGATGGAATGTTCTCGCTTGCGGTATACTCGCCCGGCGTATGCCCTCCCCCGTGACCATCGAGAACGACGCGCTACAGCTCGATGTGTGGCCGGCGCTGGGAGGGAAAGTGTCGTCGCTGGTCGACAAGGCCGACGGCGTCGAGCTGCTGTTCAACTACCCCGCCGAGCTTCCCACCGGTCCGCAGTACGACACGTCCTACGCGAAGAGCTGGTACGCCGGGTGGGACGAATGCTTCCCGGCGGTCGCCCCGAGCCGGTACGCGGGCCACCCGTATGACGGCGTTCCCGTCCCCGATCACGGCGAGCTGTGGGGCCTGCCGACGACCGCCGTCCCGACGAAGGACGGCATCACCGTCGTCTGGCACGGCCTGCGGTTCGGCTATCGCGTGACCCGCAAGCTCTACCTCGACGGCCCGACCGTGCGTGCCGAATACACGCTCATCAACCTCGCGCCGTTCGACTTCCGCTTCGTCTGGGAGCTTCATGCGCTGCTGGCGATGGACTCTTCCGTGGAGCTGCAGATGGGCGAAGGGGAGCGCGGCGCGATCCGGAGCAGAGAGTTCCGCCTCAGCCACGACGCCGACGGGACTGACATCCAGCGGCCGTTCGACTGGCCGCTCGCGGAGGGGGGGCTCGACCTCTCGCGCCCTGCCGACCTGCCGGCCAAGCGGGCGTGGAAGGTCTTCTCCGCCGACCCGATCGCCGCCCCGGCCGTCATCCGCTACCCAGGCCGCGGGCGGTCGCTGCGGATCGAGTATTCCTCGGACGCCCCCGACACCGAAGCGACCCGTCGCACGACCGCCTACTGGGGCCTCTGGGTGAACACCGGCGGTTGGGCCGGGCACCGCCACTGCGCCGTCGGCCCGACGACCGGGCGGTACGACCAGCTCGACCGCGCGACCGCCGACGGCTCCGCCGCCCGCGTCGCCGCCTCGGGGCGCTGCGAATGGAGCGTGTCGCTCACCGTCGGCTAGGAGCAGTTTCTCGAACTCGCGTTTAGCCCGCGAGCTTGCTCGCCGCTTGGCGGAAACGGCGAGTAAGCTCGCCGGCTACACCGGGGTAGCCAACGACGTCTTCATCGTCGTTCCACCTCACGCCCGCTACCGCCGTCATATCCCCAACCCAATTGGGCAAGGGTGGTGAATCCTTCCGTCATTTCCGCTGCGCGGCCGCGCGGGCCCATCGTAGACTTCAGGTGGCGTGAGCGAATGAATTCAAACGTCCTGCTCGAGTGCCCTGAACCGGGCAGTGGGAGTGGGTAAACGGAGGCAGGCACGATTCCACGAGGCCGGGAAATTTATAACCCGGCCATCGGACCACTAACGCGGGTGCCTGCACTTGGTCTAACCGAGCGTGATCGATCGAACGCGACGTTCAACCGGTCAATCGAGCCAAGGCCCCCATGGAAACGCGACTGTCGACAATGCTGGTGGGATGGATCGCGGTGCTCGGCTACCTGACCCTGTGCGGAATTCTGATGAGTTTTTGACTTTCCGCGCTGGACCGTGCCTATACTTGGGAGTCCAACGGATCAAAATGTGAGAGGGACGATCGCTGAGCTGACAACGGATCGCGTCGCCCTCTCATACAAGCACCCTACCTCCCCTGAGCCCCCGGCGTCTTCCCCGCGCCGGGGGCCTTTGTTTGCGCAGTGCTGAGTCGAAAGAGCTGAGTGCTACGGAGCGGATCGCGCCGCGCGTTACTCAGCACTCAGCACTCTTCATAACGCCCCGCCCCGTGCGGCTTGCTCATCTTCGCGCTTCTGCAGCGCCGAGACGCGTTCCTGAAGCGCCTCCCGAAACGCTGACGCGTCCGCCTTCGGCCCGTCGCCGAAACTGACGTGGTCGCCCCCTTGCCATTCGCACAGGAGCGTCTTCGCCGAGCCGTCATCGCGCGTGCCGGCGCCGGCCTCGAGCGTGTAGTAGAGCAGCAGGGGGTGACGCTCGACGACCGAGCCGTCGGCGCGGGTGTATGAGCGCAGCACCATTGCAACGTAGTAGGCCTCTCCCTTCACACGCGCCGCCGGAAGATGGACCATCGCGGCGGAGTAGGGGCCGACCTGCGTCATGTCGGCGGCCAGCCCGTCGGGGGCGTCGTCGGCGGGGTTGCCGGCGGGGCCGCAGTGGGTGCGGACGGCGTCCCACAGCTCGCGCAGGAACTTGTCAGAGCCCGGCGACTGGAGCAGACCGACGCAACGTGCGGGGTTCTCGAACGCCGCCTGGCGGAGGGCGTGGTGGGCGAAGCGGAAGTGCGCGCACCGCGGCTTCGCTTCGCCGCCGAGCGCCTGCCCAACGAGTTGCGTTGCGCGGTCGACCACCGGCTCGGCGGGGCGCGGCGCGGGCTGCACGGCAAATCCCACCGCCATCTCCGGCGTGGCAACCAGCCGCCACTGGAGGTACAGGACGATCCCGCCGAACGCGAAGGCCATGAACGAAAGCAGGGGCATCATCCCCGCGCGGAACAACTTTACCATCACGTAAAAGTTGTAGCCGACCGCGGCCAACGTGATCAGGAACGCGACGCCGACGAGGATCCTGCGGCCCGGGATGCCGATTCGGTAGAGCAGTCGAACGACCGCGTCGAGCAGCAACGCCGACCCGAACAGGAACATCGCCCGGTCCGTCTGCATCTGCTGCGCGAACGCTTCGCGCTTCCCGGACTCCAGTTCCTCGACGAGCACCTCCTGCCCGGCCTTGGGCGTCCCCTCCGACCAGACGTAGCCGGTGTGGTAGTTGCCGGTCGCGTACTTCACGTAGCTCCACCCCAGGAAGAGGAAGAGCAGCCCGATCGCGGCCGTCATCCACATCTCCATGCCGCTGCCGATCAGGCCTTCCGGGTCGTCCTGGTAGCCCCGCGACATGGGCCGGCTCGGCTGACCGTCGGGGCCGTACGGCTCCTCCGCCGGCGGCGTCTGGGTCTTCGACAGGCGCGGCAGCTTCGACATGTCCATGGGGATCGGCTCCCGAACCGGGTAGTGGAGGTCGCGGCAGAGCAGGACGACCGACGAACGCCCGCGGCCGCCGCCCCCGTTCGTCCCGCGGGCGTCTTGACCCGCCCGCGCCTGCCGCCAGAATGTAATCGAAGGCCGAGGTGTTCTGTAGGGGCGACCCACCCGACGGGCACCCGCGACGCGACCCCGTCATCCCGAGTCGTCACGTGCGTCTTGCCGCAGACCCACGAGGGATGAATGGTCCGTCATCCCGATGGGAGCGATTGCAGGAGACCCATGTCCGACGTGCTGACCGAGATCGACGAATTGTCCAAACAAGCGACGGCCGAACTGTCGGCCGCGAGCACCGCCGATGCGCTCGAACAGTTCCGCATTCGCTACCTTGGCACCAAGGGACTGGTCAAGGCGAAGATGAAGCTCCTCGGACAGGTGCCCAAGGAGCAGAAGCCCGCAATCGGACAGCGGATCAACGCCGTCAACGACGAGTTAACCGCGGTCCATACGGCGAAAGTGGCATCGCTCGCACAGCAGGGCGGCGAACCCGGCATCGACATCACTGAGCCCGGCCGACGCCCGGCCGTCGGCAACCGTCACATCCTGATGAAGGTCATCGACGAGCTGACCGAGCTTTTCGGCCGGATGGGATTCGCCGTCGCGAGCGGCCCAGAGGTGGAGGACGAGTTCCACAACTTCGTCGCGTTGAACATCCCGGCCAGTCACCCGGCGCGGGACCCGTTGGATAATTTTTACCTGCAGAGCGACGAAGCGACGAAGCGACGAAGCGACGAAGGGAAGGCAGAAGCGGCATCCTCTTCCTCCCCTTCGTCGCTCCGTCGCTCCGTCGCTCCATCGCTTCCCCCGCTCCAGCTTCTCCGCACCCAGACCAGTACCGTCCAGATCCGTGTGATGGAGACGCAGAAGCCCCCGATCCGGGTGGTGATCCCCGGCCGGGTCTACCGTCCCGATACCGTCGACGCGACGCACCTGTTCATGTTCCACCAGCTCGAGGCCCTGGTCGTCGACCGCAACGTCACGATGGTCGACCTCAAGAGCACCATCATGCAGTTCGTGAAGGCCTACTTCGGCCCCGACACGAAGGTCCGCTTCCGCCCCAGCTTCTTCCCCTTCACCGAGCCCTCGGCCGAGGTCGACGTCTGGTTCGAGGACAAGGGCAAGTGGATCGAGCTCGGCGGCTGCGGCATGGTCCACCCTAACGTCTTCAAGGCCGCCGGCATCGACCCCGAGGTCTACTCCGGCTGGGCCTTCGGCTTCGGCATCGAGCGGATCGCGATGCGCAAGTACGCGATCGGCGACATCCGCCACTTCGTCGAGAACGACGTGCGGTTCCTAAAGCAGTTCTAAAGAGGGGTTCACCGCAGAGACTAGTTTCCCTGCATGGTCGTCCTTTCTTCTCTGCGCACTCTGCGTCTCTGCGGTGAGCCCGTATTTGCCGGGCAACAACGGCCGCATGTCCGCGTATAAAGATTGTCCTTGAAACTCAGTCTCAACGGACTATATTCAAGCAGCGAATCGTCGCGGTCGGCGCCGCGCGGTGAAGGAATACCTGCTCGGCGACGGTAAACGGCGATTCGGGAGCCACTTATATGCAGAAGGCTTGTGGGTTTGCGGCTTGCAACGGTTGCACCTCTCCCGAGACCTGCACCCTGAACACCCTCGGCATCGGGTGCCGCGGCAGCGTGTTCGCCGTGGGCGGGGATGCCGACGTCCGTCGCCGCCTCCTGGAAATGGGGTTCTGCAACGGCGCGAGCGTCGAGGTGATCCGCCGGGCGCCGCTCGGCGACCCGATCGAGTTCCGCCTTCGCGGCTACCACCTGTCCCTCCGTGACGAGCAGGCCGCTTGCGTGCAGATCGTTCCCGCCTGAGGAAGTGCTGAGAGAAAAGTGCTGAGTGCTGAGTCAGATTAGATACTCAGCACTTTGGACTCAGCACTCAGCACTTTTCCTATGTCCGCCTGCCACGATCAATCCCTCGACTACGCTACGGTCCCCATGCCACCGGGGGGCACTATCACCGTCGCGCTTGCCGGCAATCCCAACAGCGGGAAAACCACGATCTTCAACGCCCTGACCGGCCTGCGCCAGAAGGTCGCGAACTACCCCGGCGTTACCGTCGAGAAGAAGACCGGGCGGTGTAAGGCGGAGGGCGGCCACTGGCTGGACGTCGTCGACCTGCCGGGCACGTACAGCCTGATCAGCCGCAGCCCCGACGAGCAGGTCGCGATGGAGGTCCTCCGCGGGTTGCGGAAGGACACGCCGCCGCCGGACGTGGTGGTGGTCGTCGTCGACGCGAGCAACCTCCAGCGCAATCTCTACCTCGTCAGCCAGCTTATCGAGCTCGGCCGGCCGATGGTGGTGGCTCTCAACATGATGGACGTCGCCGACCGCCGCGGGCTGCACGTCTCGCCCGAGACGCTCCAGAAGGAGCTCGGCGTCCCGGTCATTCCCGTCGTCGGGCACAAACGAAGCGGCATCAAGGAGCTGAAGGCCGCGATCGCGCGAGCCGCGGTCGCGCCGATGCCGGATTGGCCGATCCCCGACGCGATGAAGGACGAGCTCCTCATCGTGGGCGGCGGCCTCGCGATCATCGACAGCGAGACCGACGTCGAGCTCCCGCCGCTCGGGCGAGAGCACGCTACGGGGGCGAAGCCCGCCTCGCCCGCGTCGTCGAACCAAGACATCCTCGAGGGCCAAACGGTCCCGCCGCGCGCCTGGATCTGCCAGGGCACCGGCGACCGTGCGCGGCACCTCGACCGCTACCAGGCGATCGCCGAGCGCCTCTTGATCGGGGACCGCGCACCCGACCTGGCGGACGTGGCCACCCGCCAGCCGGTCGCGTCGCTGCTCCGCGGCGCCGTCGACCGCCTGCACGCCCTCGGGATCGAGCCGATGCAGGCAGACATCGAGGCTCATTACCGCTGGATCGACGGCGTCGCGCACCGGGTCGTGCAGGGGGAGAGGTCAGAGGTCAGAGGTCAGAGTTCAGAGGGGGACAATACTGCTGCCGGACGCGTCCTGCCGTACGAATCCCGCCAGCGCACGCTGAGCGACAAGGTCGACGCAATCCTGATCCACAAGGTGTGGGGCCTCCTGATCTTCGCCCTCATTATGGGCCTGCTCTTCGTCTCGATCTTCTGGCTCGCCAGCCCCATTATGGACGGGATCGACAAGGGGATCGGCGCGCTCGGCAAGTGGTCGACCGCGAAGATGGGCGACGGGCCGCTCAAATCGCTCATCACCGACGGCATCTTTGCTGGCGTCGGCGGGGTCGTCGTCTTCGTCCCGCAGATCGCGATGCTGTTCCTGTTCCTCGCGATCCTGGAAGACTCCGGCTACCTCGCCCGCGCCGCGTTCCTGATGGACCGCGTGCTCGGCAAGGTCGGCCTGCACGGCAAGAGCTTCATCCCGCTGCTCAGCAGCTTCGCCTGCGCGATCCCCGGCATCATGGCCGCCCGCACGATCGAGAACCGCAAGGACCGCCTCGCGACGATCTTCATCGCCCCCTTCATGAGCTGCTCGGCCCGCCTGCCGGTCTACGCGCTCCTGATCGGCGCCTTCTTCGCCGGCTCCGGCGCCCTCGTCCGCGGGGGGATCATGCTGAGCTGCTACCTGCTCGGCATCCTCGCGGCCGTCGGCACCGCGTTCGTCTTCAAACGCTCCTTCCTGAAAGGCCCGGCCCAGGCGTTCATCCTCGAGCTGCCGACCTACAAGCTCCCGCAAGTCTCGCAGATCCTCCGCGTCGTCTGGACAAACACGCGGGCGTTCTTGGTGAAGGCGGGGACGATCATCTTCTGTTTGAGCGTGATCCTTTGGGCGATGGCGTATTACCCGCGGCTGCCGGAGAGCCGGAAGTTGGCTGTCGAAGCTTCGGTAAAAGCGCCGCAAGTTGCTTACGACGCTGCGGTCCGGGAGGAGGACGCCAGGATCGATCGGATCCGCAATGGGTCTCCGGGCAGCCTCCTTACAATCCCTCCAGCATACCCTTTGAATCCGGAGATTACGGATGAAAAGGTTGAGCAGGCCCTTGCCTCCGCCCAAAGCGAGTACAGCATCTCCGGCCGGCTGGGTCACGCGATGGAGCCGGCGATCCGACCGCTGGGGTTCGACTGGAAGATGGGCGTCGGCCTGGTCGCGTCGTTCGCGGCCCGCGAGGTCTTCGTCAGCACGATGGGCATCACCTACGCCGTCGGCGACGTCGAGGATGACGCCACCGGCTTGGAAGAGGCGATGCGGGCCGACAGGTATTCTTCCGGACCAAAGACGGGCAAGCCGGTCTGGACGCCGCTGGTTGCGGTGAGCCTGCTCGTCTGGTTCGTGCTGGCGATGCAGTGTATGAGTACCATCGCCATCGTCCGCCGGGAGACTGGTACCTGGCGCTGGCCGATCGCGATGCTGGTATACATGAACGCCCTGGCGTACGTCTGCTGCCTGGTCGTCTACCAGGTCGGCGGCGCGGTTCTTGGGCGCTCTTGAACCGGGTCGTCATGGAGTCTTCGATTTCAACACGAAGGCGCGAAGACACGAAGCCGGCGGAGAGCAAACGTGCGCGAGACCGACGTATGATTTGACGCAATCAGGCGGATCATCATCCACGTACAGTTGCTTGAAAACCGCCGCATGACCCTTCGTGACTTCGTGTCTTCGTGCTAGAACCGAAGCCCCGAGTACCCCGGCGCGGACAGGACAGCCGATGCCGCTGTTGATTCAACACATCCTCGTCCTCTCCCTCGTCGCTGCCTGCGTCGCCTACGTGGGTTGGCAGGCGCTACGCGCCCTCCGCGGAACCCGGAGCAAGATTGGCTCCTGCTGCGCCATTGGCTGTCGCGAGGCGCACCCGACGGGCGCCGGCAAGCGGGCTACGGAACGCATCGTCTTCATCCCCGTCGAATCCCTCGCCCGGCGGAAGTGACCGCCGCCGACCGCCTGCCCCTTTGGTTTACGACCCCGCGTGACTGGTCCATGCAATGAGGTCGGAACGCCGACCGCTCGGCGAACCAACCGAAACGGAATGGGCGGTGCCAATGCGCGCGCCCGGCCGCGCCAGCGTGTTCCGGGGCCGTCTTCTCGGACGCGGATTTTGAGCAAAAGCATCGTCGGGTCCGGCCGATCTATCACGGTGTCGAGGTTCGTCCGCACCGTCGTTCGAGCAGAGGTTTCGCCGTGACCAGCGACCTGACGCGTCCGATTCAGTTGCCCATGTCCGGACCGTTCTTGCTGCCGACCTCGCCCCGCGCGTCGGTCCGGCCGGGCGCCCGCCCGCTGGCGTTGCGGGTCGGGTATGACATGCATTTCGAGCTGACGCAGGCGACGACCGCCATCCTACTGATGCTCTACGTCCACCCCGAGGTGGCGCCGCGGCTCGACCGCCCGGAACGACTCGTCGTCGATCCGGATGTCGGCGTCGAAGCCTTTACCGACAACTTCGGCAATCGCTGCGGACGGGTCGTCGCCCCGGCGGGGCTCCTGAAAGTTTCGTACGACGCGGTCTACCGCGACACCTACGACCCCGAACCCCAACCCGACGAGCGAACCCGCCAGCATGACGCCGGGGACCTACCCACGAACGTCCTACCGTACCTGTTGGGAAGCCGGTATTGCGAGGTGGACCGACTGTCGGCCGTCGCGTGGGACCTGTTCGGCAAGCTCCCGCCGGGCGGGGCGCGGGCGCTGGCGGTGAACGAATGGGTTTTCAAGCACATTCGGTTCGGCTACAAGCTGACCCGCCCGAACAAGACGGCACTCGACACCTACGTCGAGCGCACCGGCGTCTGCCGGGACATGATGCACCTGGCCCTCACGTTCTGCCGGGCCTTGAATATCCCCGCCCGCTACGCGACCGGGTACCTCGGCGACATCGACGCCGACCCGGACCCCACGCCGATGGACTTCAGCGCGTTCTACGAGGTCTACCTGGACGGACGCTGGTGGCCGATGGATGCCCGGCACGGCAAAGCGCGGGTGGGGCGGGTCCTGATGGCGCGCGGGCGGGATGCCGCCGACGTTGCGCTGATCACGTCGTTCGGGCGGCACCGCTTGACGAAGTTCACGGTGGTGACCGATGAGGTTGCGGCACAACCCCCGATGACCCTCCCTGCGCCGCTGGCGCTCAGCGCCTGAACAGTCAGCCCGAGTGCGGTGCGGGGAGCGTGCTTCACAACTCTCGCGCCTGTCGCCTCTTGCCAAGATAAGTCGTTTGCGGATAATCCGCCCGGTTGAACCGGGGCGGATGGGGAACGTAGGGGTTTTGGTGTTGTGGGGCGATGTACTTTGCCGATGTGGGGCAGGGTACCGGATCGCAGTTCCAGTCGTCGCCGGGCGGGCTAACCCGGCAACGGCTCACGCGGGCACAACGGTCGACCAACGGCATGGACGCCGACGGGATCGTTCGCCCGGTCGAACGCAAAACGGGCGAAGGGTTCAATATGTCGAGGAATCCGATTCTTGAGCTACCGCTGAGCGACGTGATGCGATCGGAGATCGCCCTAACGCTTCAGCACGTGCTCAAGCTCTACACGGTCGGCAGCCTGCTGACCGCCTGGCGCAACCCGAAGAACCACCGCAGCATCGAACAGGTCTTTGACACCCCCACGCAGGCCCGCCACGCGATCGCCGTGTGCGCCGCCTGGCTCGGCGTCCACACCGTGGCCGCCCCCAATCCGGTCCCCGAGTGGTGGCCACAGGACGAGCGGATGGCGATGAATGCGTGAAGGGGACGTGCTGAGTGATAGAGCGTTTCGCAGGTTGGTGGAACGTGCCTTGAAAAGAGCCGCGAGCGCGAGCGACCGGTCCAGACCCACTCCCTAGCGGTCGCGGCTCTTTAAAAACACGCTAAACCAACCTGCGTGATGCTGTAAGTCCTCAATGTGGGGCCCGCGCCGTCTTCACTCAGGACTCAGGACTCAGGACTTTTCACTCCTCCTACCACTGCGCCTCTTCGAACGGGCTGCTCGGCGGCTTGATCTTCGGCTTGGGGAGCATGCCGATCATCGTCTTTGCCAGCCCGGCGTCGCTCGAGCCGCCGACGCGGACGTTCAGGGCCGATCCTTTTAACAGCTTCACCTGCGACGGGTGAATCTCCTGCTGCGACTTTGCCAGTTCCAGGAACCGTTCGCGCGCGAACGCCTGCGGGGTGAGCAGGCTCATGAACTCGCTCGGCCGGTGATACGCCACCGGGTTCCCTCCCTCGTCCACCTCGACAAGCATGCTCCGCAGCGGCGACGCGAGCGTCACCGCGTCATGCCCGGCTGACGCTTCCATCAGCGCTTCGATGTCGGAGTAGGGCACCGCCGGCCGGGCGGCGTCGTGGACGACGACGTGTGTGCAGTCGGCGCTGACCTTCTCCCCGGCTGCCGCCAGTTGCTCCGACCACTTCGACCCGCCCGACAGGAGCTTGACGCCGAAGAGGGCGAGGTGCCCGCCGTGCTTGCGCTTGACCTCGTCGAGGACGTCGCGGTCGACGACGATCTGGATCTGCTTGACGTTGTCGCGGTTCAGGAACAACTCGACGCTGCGCAGCAGCGACTCGCGCCCGTCCACCTTCACAAACGCCCCGCCCGCCTCCACCGCTTGCCCGGGGGGGGCGGCCGTCAGGATCACAACGCTGAACTGCTGCGACATCGGAACCTCCATGGTCCCCCTTGTCGCCGGCTGAGGGCGCGCAACGCAGCCCGGCAGCCGGAGCGGAAACGCAACTTCCCACGTGTTATCATCAATCTCAGAATGACGCCACCACCGCTTCGTGAAACACCCGTCGCCGGCCCGCCGCGCTCCCGCTCACTCATCACCGCAGCCGTGTTGTGCCTCGGCGGAACACTTGTTCCGCTGGCCTGGTTGGCCGTCCAGCGGCCCCATCTTGTGCCGCTCGACGTTCTCGCGGCTCATGCGAATGCACTCGGGATCGATGTCGTAGCCGGCGGCATGGCAACCATATTTCCGGGCCGCGGTCACGGGGATGCGGCCGTCGCCGCAACCGAGGTCGTAGACGACGTCGTCCTTGCCGACGCCGGCCAGTTCGAGCATCCGCTCTTCAAGACGGTGGGGCGGCGGTAGCGCGTTGATCTAACCTTGAGCCACAGGTTCACTCGCGGGGCGGGACAGCCGGGGCAGAGCGCCGCGAGGTCCGTCACTTATCGTAGCTTGCCACTTCCCATCGCGATCGCGCACGGCTTCCCTTTTTCCACTGCGAACGGTTTATCGGTCACCCACCACGCGGGTGCGCGCCGATCGCTCGTGCCGTCCCCACCCGATCACCAGAGGGGAGACGCAATCGTTCCTGGCGCGCGGCCCCAGGTGGGCACGCCGGATCTCGTCTTCGGTCTCGGCTCACGCGGAAGGCAAGCAACATGTGTGGCGCACGTTCAATCATCCTGGCCCCTTTCCAGCACAGTGGGATCCGAAGCTTGGAATTCACGTGACTTGAAGTCGCGGC
>JADMIO010838904.1_pt1 | contig 54410 bp, 47 predicted proteins | sample 8958161 | NCBI WGS metagenome assembly JADMIO01 (sample SAMN16585339, study PRJNA669376) | soil metagenome | isolation source: Crop rotation soil | place: USA: Cullars Rotation, Alabama | collected 2011
CGCGACTTCAAGTCACGTGAATTCCAAGCTTCGGATCCCACTGTGCTGGAAAGTGAGGCCCTGGCCGGCGGCTTCCTTCTGGCCACCGAGCACGATGCGCTTGAAGGTTGCGCGCGTGCCCGAGGAGTCAGGACGGATGACCAGCACGATCGGCAGGTCCGGTCCGCCCACGTCCTTCCAGTTGGTGATGGCGCCGGTCCAGATCTTGGTGGCCTGGTCCTTGGTCAAGCTGGTGACGCCGGTCACACCCTTGTGGGTGACCATGACCCAGCCCTGGCGGACCACCTGGTGATCGACCAGCTGGCTCGCGTCGGACGGACCGAGCTTCTCCTCGGCGAAGATGTCCGAGTTCCCGATCTGGAAGGACCCGGCGAGCGTCTGGGTGATGCCCGCTCCGGATCCGCCTGCCTGCACCGACACGGTGGCCCCTGAGCAGTTGGCGGTGTAGGCCTTCTGGGCCGCGTCCACCAGCGGCTGGAGCGCGGTGGAACCGCCGGCGATGATGCTGCCCGTGACGCAGCCCGACGCGCCGGACGGGGCCGGCGTGCCACTGCTGCCACCACACGCGGCGATGAAACCCAGGGCAAGCACTCCCAGGAAGCCTGTCCGCTTCGTCCTGATCATCTGTTCCTCCATGTGTCGGTCCGCCGTGCGGTCCGATCCCTTCCACCCGGCCATCTCGACATGGCCGCTCGTTCGCCTGGTGATCAGCGCGATGCTCAGACTCGCCAGCGTTCATGAACGCGGCTTTCTGGGGGTGTTAACGCTTCGTTAAAGCCTCGAGGGCTCAAGGGCCTCCCTGCGAAGCACGCCGCTCACGCGCCGCCTTCCAGCTCGAAGCGATAGCCCATGCCCCGTACGGTCACCAGGTGCACGGGCGTTTCCGGGTCGCGCTCCACCTTCGCGCGGACCCAGCGGACGTGGACGTCCACCGTCCGCTGATTGCCGGCGTGGCCCACGCCCCAGACCCGGTCGAGCAACTCGGCGCGCGTGTAGACGCGGCCGGGATGGCGGCAGAAGAGCTCCAGCAGGCGGTACTCCTTGGGGCGGAGGTGCACGCTGCGGCCGTTGCGCAGCAGGCAGCAGCGCACGATGTCCAGCTCCAGGCCTTCGGAGATGGCGATTCGTTCCCGCGGAGGCGACCGAAGGGGACGGGCGAGCAGGGCCAGGCGCCCGCGGAGCTCAGACGTGGACGTGGCCAGCGGGAGGGCGGCATCGAAGCCCAGGCCCAGGGCGCGGAGTCGCTCGGCAACGTCATCGACATCGTTGAGGAGCACAGAGCGCAACGTGGAGCGGCGGCGCTGGGCCCAGGCCACGGCGTCCACGACGGCCGGCGTCGCCGGCGGGACGGCCACCAGGACCACGCGCGGCCTCCGCGTTGCCAACTCCGCAACGAACGCCTCAGGGGATCGCGTGGCGCGGACGGCCAGGTCAGGCGCAGCCTCGATCAGGTCGGCGGCGCGACCCTCCTCGAGGAGCGCCAGCACGTCCACCGACTCGGCCGACCCCGCGATGGCAACCGGTTCATGCGCGGGCACGGAGGCAACGGCCATGCCGGAACGCTGGCGGTCACGGGTGAACGCGTCGTTGTGGTTGCGTTAACTGCGTGTGAGTGCCGCGGTCCGGCCGGGCAATGGCATGCGGGCATGCGGCATGGGGCATGCGGCCCGCCGGAGTCAGACCGAGCCGATCACCGACGCCAGCGAGCGGCGGAAGGTGGGACCGCCCACCCGGCGCCACAGGCTGGCCAGCCCACGGCGCATGCGCGCGACATCCGCCTCGCGCGTCTCGATGAAGTGGCCGATGGCCTCGCGTGAGCCCTGCGGCAGCCGCGAGCCCTGGGCCACCAGGAACTCGCGCGCGGTGCGGGCCGCGATGTCGGCGTCGTTGAGCTCGCCCAGGCGGTCCTGGAGCGCGGTCACGGAGGCGATGAGGCGATCGGTCTGGGCGCGGGGGAGGGCCTCGCGGAAGTTTTCGAGCGTGTAGCGCAGCCGCTTGCCATCGATGCGCAGGGCGTGGATCGCGGCGATGTCCGAGCTGTTGATCTCGGCCCCGCGCACGCGCACGCGCTCGTAGGCTGCCCAGATCCGTCCACCCGCCGCTTCCCGCACCAGCGCCGGCTCGCCGGCGGCGCGAATGCGCTCCGCGGCCCGTGGCGTCTCTGTGAACTCGCGGTAGTCGCTCACGAACTCGGCGTAGTCCTCGGAGTCGAGCAGCTCCATCAGACGGGCGCGCGCCTCGGCGCGACGGCCGACCCAGTCGCTGACCAGCGGTTCCATCGCCTCCGATCCGGCAGCGGAGAGCCGGGCGCGGTAGGCCTCCAGCGCGTCGATCTGGACGTCCAGGTCCCGCACCGTCCCGAGCGATGAGGCCACGTCGCGCAGCTCGGCCACGTAGCGCTTCTGCACCTTGCGCACATAGGCGCCGTCGAAGACGCGCCAGGCGGCGCGCATCCGGCGCGTGGCCACGCGCATCTTGTGCAGGTCCTCCAGCTCTTCCCCGGAGCGCGTGCCCGCCTCGAGCGCGAGCATGCGCTGGAGGTGCAGGCGCAGCACCTTCCGGCCGGCCTCGGCCAGCGTGTCATCCGCGCTGACCCCCGGGTTCTTGGGCAGGGCCGCGAACGCGCGGCGGCCGGCTTCCGCGCTTTCGAACGCGGCCAGCAGCTCGGCCGCGGCGGCCTCCTTGGAGCGTGGCGCCTCCGTGACCAGCCCGCTGCCCTCCAGCGCGCCTGCCACCCGGTCCAGCAGCGCGCCCGTGGCACCGTCGCCGGTCGCCTCCACTTCCACTTCGTTGAACGCGCCCAGCGTGCGGCGGCCGCGCAGCACCTCCACCTCGTCCACGCTCAGCTCGGCGGTCGCGCCATCGTCCCCGCTGAGTGGCATCACGCTGCGCCGCTGCCGGATGGTGAAGCGGGGGAGAAGCGGCTCGGCGTCGATCAGCTCCAGCAGACGCGCGCGTGCCTGGCTGTCGGGCCACGCGGCGGGGTCGAGGTGCGCGTCCGCCTCGCCTTCCAGCTCGATCCGGCGATGCAGCGCGGCCGTCCCGTCGCCCTGCGACTTGAGCGTCAGGATCCAGCGATCGCCGCGGTGCCGGACGCGGGCCCCGAACCCCGCGCGGGCGAGCGCCGCGTCAGCGGTGTCGACGTACAGGTCGCGATCGCGGCGTTGCTGCCACTCACCGCCACGCGCCACGCCCGCAGGTAGCTGCGCATCCACCCAGGCGCGCACGGCGTCCGGATCCGTGACGCGGTACTTGAGCTCGACCTCGGTTGGCTCGGCGGTGGCTGACGGGGCACCTGCGCCGGCGGCGCCCGCGGGGCTGCGACCGGTTGGTCTCAGCCGACCGGCTCCAGCGACGCGCGCGTGATGGCCATCAGCTGCTCGAAGGTATCCGTGATCCCGGGCTGCTCGTTGAGCGTCTCTGCCTTGCGCCACTCCCCGTCGGAGCCCAGCACCCACGCTCGGCGATCGTCGGCCAGCATGGTCCTGATGATCTGGCGCAACCGGTCCTGGAGGATGGGCTCATCCACCGGTGTCAGCGCCTCCACGCGACGGTCGAGGTTGCGCTCCATGATGTCGGCCGAGCCGATGTAGAAGCGTTCCCGTTCGCCGGTGCCAAAGGCAAAGATCCGCGAGTGCTCCAGGAACCGGCCGACGATGGAGCGCACCCGGATCGTCTCGCTGATGCCGGGAATACCCGGCTGCAGACCCACCATGCCGCGCACGATCAGGTCGATCTGGACGCCGGCCTGCGACGCGCGGTAGAGGTGGGTGATCATCTCGGGATCCACCACCGCGTTGGCCTTGATCACGATGCGACCGTCGCCGTGCTCGCGCTGCCGCAGGATCTCCCCCTCGATCAGGTCGGCCAGGCCAGAGCGCAGGCCGGTTGGGCCGACCAGCAGTCGACGGTAGGCCTTCTTGCGGGCGATGCCCGTCAGGACGTTGAAGAGGTCGGTGACATCGGAGGCGATCTCGGAATCGTCCGTGAGCAGGCCCAGGTCCACGTACACGCGCGCTGTGCCCGAGTTGTAGTTGCCCGTGCCGATGTGGACATAGCGCCGCAGGCCACGACCCTCACGCCGCACAACCAGGGCAAGCTTCGAGTGCGTCTTGAGCCCCACCAGCCCGTAGGCGACGTGCGCGCCGGCACGCTCCAGCGCCCGGGCCCAGACGATGTTGGCGCGCTCGTCAAAGCGGGCCTTGATCTCCACCATGACCACGACCTGCTTGCCGGCCTCGGCCGCGGCGATCAGTGAACGCACGATGGCCGAGTCGCCGGAGGTGCGGTAGAGCGTCATCTTGATGGTGAGGACGTCGGGGTCCTCCGCCGCCTGCTGGATGAAGCGCTGCACGGAGCCGGTGAACGACTCGTACGGGTGGTGCACCAGGATGTCCGCCTCGCGGATGGCCGCGAAGACATCTGCGGCCTCGTCCTCGTCCGGCGGCGTCAGGCGCAGCGGCACGATCGGCGACCACGGCTTGAACTGCACCGACGGGATGTCCAGGTCGGCGATCGGCGAGAGCGCCGTGAGGTCCAGCATCCCGCTGATCTCGTAGACATCCTGGGCTTCCAGTTGCAGACCGCGCTGCAGGAGCCGGCGCGTCTCATGCGGCATGGAGCGCTCAACCTCCAGGCGCACCACCTTGCCGAAGCGGCGCTTGCGCAGCTCCTCCTCCATGGCCATGAGCAGGTCGTCCGCCTCGTCCTCCTCGATGGAGAAGTCGGCGTTTCGCGTGACCCGGAAGAGGTGGTGCTCCAGCACCTCCATGCCGGGGAAGAGGATGTCCAGGTTCTCCGCGATGATCTGCTCGAGCAGCACGTAGGTGCGGCCACCCACCTCCCACAGGCGCGGCAGCACCGGCGGCACCTTGATGCGGGCGAAGCGGCGCTCGCCGGTCTCCGGATCACGCACGGTCACCGCCAGCGACAGGGAGAGGTCGCTGATGTACGGGAACGGGTGGCCGGGATCCACCGCCAGCGGCGTGAGCACTGGGTAGATCTCGTCCAGGAAGCTCTGGCGCAGCTGGTTCTGCCGCTCCGCGCGTTCCGCATACGGCACGATCCGCACGCCCTCATCAGCCAGCAGCCCCCGGATCTCCGCGAAGGTGCGCGAGTGGAGCGTCTGAAGCTGGAGCACGCGATTGCGGATGCGCTCCAGCACGTCCATTGCCGAGAGTCCGTCGGGTGCCGGCGCGGAGTGTCCCGCCGCCGTCTGCTGCTTCAACCCAGCCACGCGGACCTGGAAGAACTCGTCGAGGATCATGGCGAAGATGGACAGGTAGCGAACGCGCTCCAGCAGCGGGTTTCGCTCGTCCTGGGCCAGGTTCAGGATGCGCGCGCTGTAGTCGAGCCAGGACAGCTCGCGGTTGATGTAGGGCAGCGCCCGTTCATGGCGTGGCGTGTGTCGCCGCGCCGCAGGCTGGCGCAGGGCGGTCACGATCAACTGCTCCTTGAGCGACGGTCGCCCGATTGTAGGGCACACATTTTTCGCGTCCGTAGGACGGTGGGGTCAGCCCGAGCGGCGAGACCTGGGGTTCAGCGCTACCCCAAGCGTCCCTGGTGTGCGTGCCCGGCGTGCGGATCTGCCGTGCGACGGGCCGTGTCCTCCGGGCAGGGGCACTCCTCGCGCAGCCTGGCGAAGGTGTAGTAGCCGGTGTGATGCCCGTCCGCCCACGTCGGGGCCACCGCGTATGAGCCCACCAGCTGGAGATCGGTGAGCGTCGTCTGCGCGTCGGTCAGCGTCGGCGCGGAGTCGAGCCAGCCGGGCATGCCGGCTTCACCGCGGCAGTAGGCACAGGGACACAGCCAGCGCAGCGTGGTGAAGTCGTAGCGGGTGACGTGGCCATCCGCCCACTCGATCTCGAGCGTCCGATTGGGCCGGTCGGCATGGATGCGCGTCGGGGAGAGGTACTCGCGCGCCGAGGTGTAGGACATCAGGCACGACTCTAGCGCGAGTCTGTCGACTGCCCCGCTCGCTCTACCCCGCGCGTCGCGCCGCCCGTCGCGCCGGCACCACGGATCGAGGCCTCGCGCGGGCGCCAAGGGTTCGCGCCGGGTTGATGCCCGGAGCGCCGTGCGCCCGCATGCGCGCGATGCGCTCGAACTCCTCGGCCGGGACCGCCATCCCGGTCAGGAAGCCCTGCGCCAGATCGCAGTTCTGGGCGCCGAGCCAGTCGAGCGTCCAGGCGCTCTCGACGCCTTCCGCGACGCACACCAGCCCGAGCTCGTGCGCGAGCTCGATGGTCGAGCGCACGATCGACTGGTCACTGCGATCGGTCTCCAGGTTCGTCACGAACGATTTGTCGATCTTGAGCTCGTCCACGGGCAAGTGCTTGAGGTAGGCCAGGGACGCATGGCCGCTGCCGAAGTCGTCCACGGCCACCTTGCAGCCCAGCTCGCGGATCTCGCGCAGCGTGGCGATCGCCCGATCGGGGTCGTCCATCATCGCGCTCTCGGTGATCTCCAGGGTCAACGCCGTGGCCGGCAGCCCGGCCGCGTCCAGGGTTGCGCCGATGCTGCGAACCAGGTCGTCATCCACCAGGTTGCGCGGCGAGAGGTTCACCGCAACACCCATGCGAAAGCCCTGCGCATGCCAGCTCGCACAGCGCTCCACTGCCTCGCGCAGGATGAGCATGGTCATCGGACGCAGCAGGTTGGTCTGCTCGATGATCGGGATGAAGTCGTCGGGTCGCACGACGCCGCGCACCGGGTGGATCCAGCGGGCCAGCGCCTCGCCACCCACAACGCGGCCGCTCGCCACGTCCACCTTGGGCTGGAACCACGGCACCAGCTCGCCGGTGTCAATGGCACGGCGGAATTCGCCGGCAAGTGCCAGGCGGGCCGGGGAGAACTCGTCCCTCTCGGCCGCGTAGAACTCCACCGCCCGGTGGCCGGACTTTGCCTGGTACATGGCGACATCCGCGTGACGCATCAGCGTCCCCGAGTCGATGCCGTCGCGGCCCACCAGGGCGACGCCCAGCGAGGCGGAGATGTTGAGCATCAGGCCCGACACCGCGAACGGCTGATCGAGCGCCTGCAGCACCCGGGCCGCCGCCGCACTCGCGCTATCCACCGCCGGCTCACCTTCGACAAGGAGCGCGAACTCGTCGGCGGACAGCCGCGCGACGACCATCGGCTTCTCCTGCAGACCGCGCAGGCGCTCGGCGACCGCCTTCAGGATCACGTCCCCGTTCTGGCTGCCGAGGGTGTCGTTGATCTCCTTGAAGCGGTCGAGGTCCGCCACCAGCAGCGCCGCGGGAGGATGCTCAGACGCCACCGCCTCATCCACCAGCTGGGCGAACCAGGTTCGGTTGGGCAGGCCCGTGAGCGCATCGTGGCGCGCCTGGAATTCGTTCTCGGCGGCCCGCGCAGCCAGGCCTTCCAGCAGCTCACCGTTGCGCAGGGCGATGCCGGCGTGGTTGGCAAGGGTCTCCAGCAGGGGCAGCTCCTCGTTGCTCCAGCCACCCACGTTGCCCTGCCGGTTCATCAGCGTGAGCACGGCCACCACCCTGTCCCTGCCACGCACGGGCGCGGCCATCAACTCGCGGATACCCCGGGACTGGAGATGCTCCCGCAGGCGCTCGGACGCTGCTGCCGTGGTGATGAGCACCGCCTCGCCCTCGGACGCCACCCGGGCCCAGACCCCTTCGGTGGCATCCAGGCGGTCCACCGGCTCACGCGTCACCTCGCCGGCGGCCGTGATCCGGGTGCGGATGGCCGGCGTGCTGTCATGGGGCAGGACCAGCAGCTCGGCAGACTCGGCGCCGAACATGGCGCACGCCCGCTCCAGCACGCGGTCCGCCACCGACTGGGCAGAAAGGGCGTCCTGCACCGTCCGCGTCGCATCATGGAGCCCCAGCACGCGGTTGTGCCGCTCGCGCTGGTGCTCGGAGATGCGGTACGCGCCGTAAATGGCGAGAGTCAGGACGCCGGCAAGCCAGGCGGTCTCGGGGCGAGTCACCAGCAGCAACGTGCCCACCAGGCCCAGTGACGCGTTGGCGAGCACGTAGATCGCGCCGGCCGCACTGCCCGCCCAATCGGGCTTCGTTCCGCTACTGACCGAGATCACCACCTGCACGGTGACGCCCGACACGAAGTCCGCCACGAGAGCGGCGGCAAAGCCTGCGAGCCAGTCACGCGGCCCGAGGGCGTTCGTGGGGTCGCCCAGGACCTGGAAGACGACGATCGCGACGGCGGTGCTGAAGGCGAAGCTGGAGAGGTTGAACGAGAGCTTGCGGAAGCTGTTGCGCCGCTTGAGCGTCAGTGCCAGGGCCGCGCCGACCGCCTGGCCGAGCAGCAGGTCCCCCGGGGCGGAGAGGAACAGGCCCAGCGTCAGCGGCAGCTCGCTCAGGGAGAATGACTGCGTCTCCTTGCCGATGGAGAGGTGGACCGGGAACGATTCCGCCAGCAGGTAGAGGACGGCCAGGGCCCACCACGGAATGGTCGGTGCACCCGGGGTGCGGATGGGCCCGGAGCTGAGCAGCTCGTAGATCGAGATCGCGGCGACAGCGAGCGCAACGGTCAGGAAGCCAACGCCAAAGCGCTGGCGGATGTCCGCCAGCGCTCGACGAGGGATCAGAAGGCTCGGGGCCGTCACGCCCCGATGGTGAGACCGCTCAGGTCCACGTGGAACTGGACCATACGTTTCCAGACCAGGTACCAGAGGTCCAGCTGCGGCCCTGCCAGCGGCTGCCGGTCCACTCGCTACCAGTCCAGCTGCGGCCGGTCCAGGCGTCGCTTGTCCAGCTGCGGCCGGACCAGTCGTTGTTCGTCCACGAGCGGCCCCGCCAGACGTCGTTGTCCTCGTTGTCGCCCGTCATGCCGACGCCCATCCACTTGCCCTTGTCGTCGAAGGCGTCGCCGCCGGCCGATCTCTTGACCCAGTCGACCAGGTTCAGCGTGCGGCCGAAGATGTCCTTCTCGCCAGTGAGCTTGACGCCGTCGTTGTCCAGGTGGAACGAGCCGCGCGACGCGTCGAGCGAACCCAGCCCTGTGGCCGGCAGGAGGCCCTGCGCCGAGGAGGTGGCAGTGGGCGTTGCCCGCGAGAAGGCGGTTGCGAGGTTGATCTCGCCGTGGCCGTCCGCGGTCGGGCGCTCGCCTGCGAGGCCCACGGCGGAGTCGCTGAGCAGCTTCTTCAGCTGGTTGGGCTTGATGTCGCCGCGCTGATCCAGGACCAGGGCAGCCGCGCCGGAGACCACCGCTGCGGCCTGTGAGGTGCCGCTGCCGCGGAACAGGCGGGACGAGGTGCCCTGGCGGGCCAGCGGATAACGCTGGTCCAGGAAGGAGTTCGGCACTCGCAGGCTGACGATGCCGGTGCCGGGCGCGACCACGTCCGGGTGGCGCTGGCTATCACCGCCGCTGGAGAACTCCGCAACCGTGTCGTTGTGGATGTCCAGCGTGCCCTGGGGGTCCGCCGCGCCGACGGCCATGATCAAGGGGTCGTACGCCGGGTCGTTGAGCTTCTTGGTGCCGTAGCCCTCGTTGCCCGCGGAGACGACCACGAAGATGCCCTTCTTCCATGCCTGCTCCACGGCGAAGGCCAGCGGATCCAGCTTGTAGTCCTGGACGCCGTTCGTGCCGAACGAGAGGTTGAGCACCCGGATGTGGAGGGAGTGCTTGTCCTTGTTATGGATGACCCAGTCGATCGCGGCGATGACCTGCGAGACGTCCGTGGCACCGAAGGCGTCCGCCACCTTGAGGCTGACGATCCGGGCGCCGGGCGCGATGCCGTAGAAGTCCTTGGCGTCGTTGGGGTTCAGGTCGCCACCGTCGTGCATGCCGTCACCCGTGTCGTTGCCGGCGATGATCGCGGCCATGTTGGTGCCGTGGCCGTACGTGTCCAGGTGGCGCAGGTCGGCGTCCTGGGACTCGAACGAGAGGTCCGGGCCCTGGAAGAGCTTCTCGTCCAGGTCCAGGCCCTTCACCGGGGTGACGCCGGAGTCGATGATCGCCACGTCCACGTCCTGCCCGGTAAAACCGGCCTGCCAGTACGTGTCGGCGCCGATCATGCGGGCCACCGAGGAGAGCGAGCCGAGCGCGTCGGAGTCCGTGCCGTCAGGCCCGACGCCGTTCAGCGTCACCTGCGCGTCCTCGGAAACGCCGCGCACGCCGGACGCCGTCCGAAGCGTGGAAATCGCCGAGCTGGGGACCGTGGCCACCAGTTGGTGCAGGGCCGTCAGGCGACGGGTGACCGCGCCACCCAGGCGTCGTACGGCCGACTCCGCGGCGTGATGCGAGCCACTCGTGCGAATGATCACCGTGGTCGATCCCGAGGCGTGACCGCCGGCCAGAGCGGACGCTCCGGGCAGGGCCACGCTGAGGGCGGCGCCAAGGGCCAGGGCAAGGGCCGGGCGGCGAGGGGTTCCCATCGTCGGTTCTGTTCTCCCGCGCGGCTCGGACGCGGATGGTGGGTTTGGTCTGCAGGCTTGCAGCGGTCGGGGCTTCGACCGACACGAACCCTAGTGATGCCAAGGGGCTACCGGGGATGACGCAGAGGTACCGTTTGGAGCCTCGCAGGCCATCAGACGGTGCGCGCGCGCACCAATGCGGGAGCGAGGCGTGGACGAGTCCGGCCGGAGTACGCAGGTCCGGTCATTGGTGTGGTTCATTGGGGTCCGCTAGGGTTCGCGCTGCGACGCCACTCCGGCGCGGGGTGGCGAGGTCCGCGGGCCATCACTAGACTGGCTTTCCCGGCCCGGTCCGCACGCTCTTGCCGGTTCGCATCCCCCTGGTCCACTCGATGAGGAGATCGATGTCCCGAGCGCCCCGTGCCGACGATCTCTACACGCTCCGCGTGCCGACCGACGTCCGCATCTCACCCGACGGCAGCAACGTGGCCTTCGTGGTCAAGGAGCCAGGTCCCGACAAGGACGATTACCGCACGGCCATCTGGCTGGTGCCGGCGGACGGCTCCGCCCCACCGCGGCAGCTCACGCTTGGACGCAAGCACGACAGCGCACCTCGCTGGAGCCCGGACGGCCGCTGGCTCGCGTTCCTCAGCGACCGCGGCGCCGTCCTGCGCGCGGGTGGCGGCGGCGACGAGCCCAAGCGCGGGCGCGAACGCGAGGAGAAGGCGGACGACGACACGCAGGTCTGGCTGCTGCCGCTGGACGGCGGCGAGGCGCGCCAGGTCACGCGGCTGCCCAAGAGCGTGTCGGAGATCGCCTGGAGCCCGGATGGCAAGCGCCTGTGCCTGGTCTCCGCGGCAACCACCACGGCACGGCCGAAGTCCAGCCGCGAGCCCGGCGATCCGCCTGCCCGGGACGCCAAGATTATCGATCAGCTCCAGTTCATGCTCAATGGCGAGGGCTATATCTACGACAAGCCGGGCAATTTGTGGGTGCTGGACGTGGCTGACGGCGAGGACGTTGGCGAGCCGCGCCGCATCACCGGTGGCAAGGCCCAGGATGACGCGCCCGCCTGGAGCCCGGACGGGAAGCGCATCTGCTTCGTCTCGAGGCGCCACGCCAACGCGGACCTGACCTGGCGCTACGACCTGTACGTGGTGGACGCGGACGGCGGCCCGATCACGCGCGTCAGCGGCGGTCGCGGTGATCGCGCGTTCTCCGGGCCGGCCTGGAGCCCCGACGGCAGGTGGATCGCGGCCAGCGGGCACCGCTACCCGGCGGGGAACGCGTCGCGCAACGACGTCTGGCGCTTCCGCCCTACGGCCGACCACCCGGGCGAGAACATCTCCGGTCCTTCCGACTTGATGGTCGGCGCCGGGCTGGGCAGCGATCTCTTCGGCTTTGCCGAGCCGCGCCTGTACTGGAGCGCGGACGGCGAGTGGATCCTGTTCGCCGCCCCGATCGAGGGTGCCTACGAACTGTGGGGCGTCCGCGCTGACGGCGGCGCGCCGGTGCGGCTCACCGAGGGCCGTCATGCGATCACGCGACCGGACGCCGTGCCCTTCGGGCGTGGCAGCGGGATGCGCGTCGCGACGGTCTCCTTCACCGGCGATGAGACGCCGGACGTGGCCGTCGTGGACGTGCCGGGAGTGGACGCGCGGACGCGCAGCGTGGACGCGGCCGCGGCGAAGTCCGTCTCATCGCTCATGGCCAAGCCGTGGGACGGCGTGGAGATCGTGCGACCGGTCACGCGCTGGCATGAGGTGGATGGCCGGCGGATCCAGGGCTGGTTTCTGGAGGCGCCGCGACGGGGCGGAAAGCCTGCCCCACTGGTGGTGGAGATCCACGGCGGACCGGCCACGCTCTACGGCTGGTCGCTCTTCTGGGAGTGGCAGGTCCTGGTGGCCGCCGGGATCAGCGTCTATGCCTGCAACCCACGTGGCTCGCAGGGCTACGGCCAGGACTTCTGCTACGCCAACTTCACCGACTGGGGCGACGGCCCGATGCGCGACGTCATGGGCGGCGTGGACTCGCTGATTGCCGATGGCCTGGCTGACCCCGACCGGCTTGGCGTCACCGGCGGGTCGTACGGTGGCTACCTGACCTCGTGGATCGTGGGGCATACCGATCGTTTCAAGGCGGCGGTGAGCTGCCGCAGCGTCAACGACATGACCTCCGAGATGCTCAGCGGGGATATCGCCGGGCCGTTGTTCGGCCGCTACGAGTACGGCGTCAACCCGTGGGAGGACCCGGTCCTCTATTGGCAGCACAGCCCGATCGCCTATGCCAAGGACATCCACACGCCGCTGCTCATCCAGCACGCCGAGAAGGACCTGCGCTGCCCGATCACCCAGGGCGAGGAGCTCTTCACCGCGCTCCGATCGCTCAAGCGCGAGGTGCGCTTCATGCGCGTCCCGGAGGAGTCCCACGAGCTGACGCGCAGCGGGGCACCCTTCCGCCGCGTGGAGAACATCGAGCGGATCCGCGACTGGTTCGTGCACTACCTGGTCGAGGGCAAGCGCGGACTGCCGCCGATCTGAATTTGGCTCGGCCATCTCGGCTCGGCCATCGATCAATCGATCACATTGGCCCCGGAACCTGACCGAGCGCGGCGTTTGCGGCCCGTTGCGCCGAGGCTCGACCGATCAATCGATCGGTTTCGCGCGTAAGGCTGACGACAACGACCTCCGATCGGCCCACCGCCACCAATCGATCGATCCATCGATCGACGTGCGACCCACGCACGCGCTGTGACCGGTACCCTCGGGCCGTGACCATCGGCGCGGCGGTTGACGTCGGCAGCAACAGCATCCACCTGCTGGTGGCCGAGGTCGGCGCAGGTGGCGATCTACGGCTCCTGGCCGACGAGAGCGTCCAGCTCGGGCTGGGCGACGTGGTCGATCGCGAAGGCAGCCTGCCGGCGGAATCGCGGGACGCGATCGTTGGCGCGCTCCAGTCCTACGCCGCGAAGGCGCGTGACCTGGGGGCCGGCGTACCGATCCAGATGGGCACCGAGCCGTTGCGGCGAGCCAGCAACCGCTCGGTCATCCAATCCGATGTCCTGCGCGCGACCGGTGCACCGCTTCACGTCCTGAGCCACGAGGCCGAAGGACAGCTGACGCTCCTCGGCGTCACCGGTGGCCACGCGGCAACCGAGGGGATCCTGGTCGTGGACGTTGGCGGTGGCTCGAGCGAGGTGATCCTGGCCGGTCCCGGGACCTCCACCGTGGTGGGTGCGCTGCCCACCGGGTCGGCACGGCTCACAGCGACGTTCGTCGCCCACGATCCGCCGACCTGGTTCGAGATCAACGCGCTGCGCGCCGAGGCCGCGCGCCTGGCCGGCAGCCTGCCGGACACGAGGGCCGCGGACCGTCCGCGGACCGGCGTGGGCGTGGGTGGCTCGGCGACGAACCTGGCACGCCTGGCCGCCGGCGGTCCGATCGCGCCGGCATTCCCGCGTTCCGCGATCGCGGACATGCTGGCCCTCCTTGCCGCCCGGACCGTCCGTGAGCTGGCCACGGAGTTCGGCGTGAGCGCGAGGCGGGCGCAGCAGCTGCCGGCCGGTGCCGCGCTCATCGAGGCGGTGATGGCGCACTACGCCTTGGACGAGCTGCGCGTCTCGACTGCCAGCCTGCGCGAGGGCGCCGTGTTGGCCGCCCAGCACGGTCCGGATTGGCTCGAGCGCCTGCCCTCGCTGATCTCCGCCGGGCCTGCGCGCTAGCCCGTTCGGGTCATCGCGGTCGCCCGTCCTCGCGACATAACCTCCCGGTCGTGCTGAGCCGCGCCTCCCTTCTCCGTTTCGGTTGGGCGCTGTGCGTGGCCTTTGGGCTGTTGCTCGTGCTCGTCGTCGTCTTCGTGGTCGGCCCAACCATCGAGAACGGCTTCAACTTTGACGGGCGGGCCTACTGGGGTTTTCCGCGCGACCCGATCTACGCCTCCGGCGGCACGGCGAACGGCTACACGATCTACCGCTACTCGCCGGCGTTCATCCCGTTGCTGACCGTGTTCACCCTGATCCCGTGGCCCCTCTTCTCCGTCCTGTGGGTCACGTTCCTCTTCGGCGTCTACGTGTGGCTGAGCGGCCGCAACTGGCTGCCGCTGCTGGCTTTCCCGCCGATCGCCTTCGAGCTCTACATGGGCAACATCCACCTGCTTCTTGCGGCGGCCGTCGTGCTCGGCTTCCGTTGGCCGGCAACGTGGGCCTTCGTCTTCCTGACCAAGCTCACGCCCGGCGTCGGTCTGCTGTGGTTCGCCGTCCGACGGGAGTGGCGCAAGCTCGGCATCGCGCTCGGGACCACGTTGGTGATCGCCGGCATTGGCGTGATCCTTGCTCCCGAGGCGTGGAGCGACTGGCTGCGCTCGCTCCAGGACACGCAGCCGTCCATCGGCCCGAACGTGTTCTTCATCCCGCTGCTGGTGCGCCTGCTGGCGGCCGCGCTGCTGGTGGCGTGGGGCGCCCTCACGAACCGCCGCTGGACGGTCGTGGCGGCAGGAACGCTGGCCATGCCGACGCTGTGGACGCACAGCCTGGCAATGCTGGTGGGCATCGCGGCTCTGCGCCGCGGAATGCCGGAGCGGAATCTCTGGCCCGCTGAAGTGCGCGCCGCGGTTGAGCGGGCACGCGGACGCCTGCTGCCGCGTCCTGCCGAACGGGGTCTCTCGGCCTAGCACCTTCGGGCCATCGCTCCGGGCGGTCCACGCGCCTACGGTTCGCACGCTGCGAGCCTGAAATCGGTCCGCGCAAGGAGGGCAGGTGCCGAGCAACCGAGTTCCGAACCCGACGGTCGAACGGCCGCGAGTGGTGCGTCCACGCACCACCCCAAAGCGCCGCTCCGGCGCCAGCGTGGGCGAAACGGCCACCGGCAAGCCTGCCGCGACCGCGCAGCCGACGACGCCCGCGAGCATCCCGAGCCGCCTCCGCACCGCGGACCTTGACGTGGTGGTCCTGGGAGGCGCCGGCCATGTCGGCCTGCCGCTATCGCTGGTTCTAGCCGACGCGGGCCTGCGCGTTGGCGTCTTCGACCTCAACGAGACCTCGCTCGATACGATCCGCCGCGGGCGGATGCCCTTCCAGGAGACTGATGCGGACGCCCTGCTGCGCGCCGTCCTGCCCACCGGAAGGTTGGAGCTGGACTCGGACGCCGACATGATCGGCCGGGCGGAGGTCGTGATCGTGGTCATCGGCACGCCGGTGGACGAGTTCCTGAACCCGTCCATGACCGTGTTCGAGCGGGCCGTGGACCAGATCTCAGCGCACCTGCGGGAAGGCGCACTGGTCGTGCTGCGCAGCACCGTCTACCCGGGCACCACCGAGTACGTCACCCAGGAGCTGGCTGCGCGCGGCTGCCGCGTGGACGTGGCGTTCTGCCCGGAGCGCATCGCGGAGGGCAAGGCCCTCGACGAGCTGCGCAGCCTGCCCCAGATCGTGGGCGCGGATGCCGACCCCGCCGGTGAGCGCGCCGCGGAGCTGTTCTCCAGGCTCGGCCTGACGATCGTTCGTACGGCAACCAAGGAAGCCGAGCTCGCCAAGCTGCTCACAAACGCCTGGCGCTACATGAAGTTCGCGGTCGCGAACCAGTTCCTGCTCATCGCCGATGGCGCGGGCATCGACTACGCCAACGTGCTGCACGCGATCCGGCACGACTACCCGCGCGCCAAGGACCTTCCCGGCCCGGGCTTTGCCGCGGGTCCGTGCCTCTTCAAGGACACGATGCAGCTGGCTGCCTTCACCAAGGACCACTTCCCCATGGGCCAGGCCGCCATGCAGGTCAACGAGGGCATGCCGGCCTACGTGGTCTCCACGCTCAAGCAACGGCACGGCTCGCTGCGCGGCCTGACCGTCGGCATCCTGGGCATGGCCTTCAAGGCGGAGTCGGATGACACCCGGGCATCGCTCAGCTACAAGCTGCGCAAGCTCCTCTCGTGGGAGGGCGCGCGCGTCCTCTGTACGGACCCATACGTGATCGACGATCGCCTGGTCGATCTCGCGCGCGTTCTGGATGAGTCGGAGGTGCTCGTCATCGGCGCCCCTCACCGCGCCTATCGCTCACTGAACCTGACGGGCCGCGACGTGGTGGATGTGTGGAACGCGCTGGGTGACGGGTTCACACTGTGAGGGCGTTGGTATCCGAGACCGGTTCCGGGGCATCAGCTGACGGGCTGGACGCCGTCTACGGCCGCCGCTTTCCCAAGGCCGAACAGGCCCAGAAGGAGCAGCTCTGGCCGCCGATCGTGGCGTTCCTCTCGCGCTGGATCGATCCCGAGGCGCCCGTCCTGGACGTCGCCTGTGATCGTGGCTACTTCATCCGCAACGTGACGGCGGCGGAGCGCTGGGCCACGGACCTGCGGGACGTCAGCGCCGAATTGCCGGACGGCGTGCGCTTCGTGCAGGCCAATGGTCTGGACCTGGCCGAGGTCCTGCCGCACGGGCACTTCGGCACGATCTTCATGAGCAACTACCTGGAGCATCTGCCGAGCAGTGACGCGGTGGTCGAGCAGCTGCGCGTGGCGCGGCGACTGCTGAAGCGCGGCGGCCGCCTGATCGTCCTTCAGCCCAACGTGAAACTGGTCGGCGGCAGCTACTGGGACTTCATCGACCACAAGGTGGCCCTGACGGAGAAGAGCCTGGTCGAGGCGGGGGATCTGGCCGGACTTCGGACGGTCAAACTGATTGCGCGATTCCTGCCCTTCACGACCAAGAGCCGCCTGCCGCAACACCCACAGCTGGTGCGCGCGTACCTGGCGCTGCGCCCGGCGTGGCGACTGATGGGCAAGCAGACGCTGTACGTGGCCGAGCCAGCGGCATGAGCGCGGCCGCGCAGCGGCAGCCCGCGGCGAACGCGCCGCGATCCTCGATCAATCGCCGGCCGGTCATTCTCGCGGTCGTTGGGCTCGTCATCAGCGCCATCGGCCTGTGGCTGGTGGTCCAGGGCATCGACCCGGCCAAGACCGCCGCGGCGCTTGCGCACGTCAACATGGCGCCCTTCGGCGTGGCTGCCATCGCGATCGTGGTGCAGTTGTTCCTGCGATCGACGCGCTGGGCGGTGCTGCTGGAGCGCGATGGTCGGCGCCCACTGGCGGGTCGCCTGGCGCCGGTCCTGTGCGTCGGCTACCTGGCCAACACGGTCCTGCCGGCACGCCTGGGCGAGCCGGTGCGCGCCGTGCTCGCGGCTCGGCGAGAGGGGATTGCCGTTCCGTGGTCGCTCGGCTCCGTGGCCCTCGAGCGCGCGATCGACACCCTGACGCTCGGGCTGCTGGCCGTCCCAGCCCTGTTCTTCGTCTCGGCCCCGGATTGGCTGCTGCGCACGGCCTTGATCGCGGCGGCGCTTGCCGCGACGGCCATCGCGCTGCTTCAGACGCGGATCCCGCGCCTTGTTGTCGAGCGGGTGAAGCGCATGGTCGGCGCTCGCCCGGCGGTCCAGAGGTGGCTCGATCATGGGTTGTCGCTGGCGGCCTCGCTCAACGTGACCGGCCGGCCCCGCGCATTCGGGATCGCGTTGTTGCTGAGCTGTGGTGCCTGGCTGCTGGACGCGGTCGTCTACTGGTCGGCGGCCTCGGCGATCGGCATTTCCATCTCGCCGGCGGCGGCCATGCTCATCTCCGCGATCACGGTGCTCGGGACGGCCGTGCCATCAGCGCCCGGCTACCTGGGTGTCTACGAGCTGGTCGCCTCGACCATGGCCCAGGCACTCGGTGTGCCGGCGGACCAGGCCCTCGCCTTCGCGATCGTGGCCCACGCCCTGTCCGTGCTGCCGCTGGCGGTCGTGGGCCTGTTCTCCGTCGCGGCCATCGGTGCGCCGCAGTTGCGCTCAGCCCTGCGGTCGGCCGAGCACCCGCTGGATACGGAGTTCGGAAGCGCCGCTGCAACTGACCTGCGCTGACGTGCTGCCGCCGAAGCCGGCGGCAATCTGGACGATCGAGCGGGCCGGGACGGCGCCGTAGCCACTGCCGATCGTCAGGCGGGCGGTAGCGGGCGCCGGAGCAAGTTCGAGCCACGTCCCTGAAGCACCAATCGGGATCGATGTTGCGCCCGCAGGACTGCACGTCAGCTCGATCGGGGTTGACGTCAGCGCCACCGCATCTGCCGGCATGGGCAGCGCGCCTGCGTCTGCCGCCACCAGCGGCGCGCTGCGCAGCTCGGCCACGGCCGTACCCATGGCGTACGTCCGTTGCCCGGTCACCCCGACCAGCGGCCAGCGCGAGAGCAATTCCAGGTGGCCGGTGGCCGGGTCGAAGAAGGACGCCACGCGATACAGGGACGGGTCGATCAGGTCGGTGCGGCTGCCGTCATCCATCCAGTCGGGCACGGCCAGGCCGCGGCGACCCGCGAAATACAGCACCGCCGGTGACCAGTCGCGGCCGTCGGTGAGGGCCAGGTCGCCCGGGGAGCTGTTGGCTGCCAGTTCGGCCGCCTCTGCCAGGGTTGCATCGGGATCGCCGGGGTTGGCGTAGACGAAGCCCCAGAAGAATGGCTGCGTGGCAAGCAGGGAGAACGCGAAGAACACGGCCATGGCGACTGCCACCGCTCGACGCACCGCCGGCTTGCGCAGCGGCTCCAGCAGGTAGGCCACCAGCAGTCCCTGGACCATCGCGATTCCGGGCGACACCGCGATCAGGTAGTAGTCGTGGATCCAGTAGAGGTTGAAGAAGACGAGGATCGGCAGCGTTGCCGTGCCGAGCACCGCGACCCAGAGCAGCCGCTGCCGCTTGGCCCGAGCGATCGCGAGGACACCGACCACGAACAAGGCAGCCAGCGGACCGCCGAACTCGGTCCCCGCGCGGGCCAGGATGGTGAACCAGGTGTTCGGGTCCAGCCGCTGCGCGATCGTCCCGAAGTTCCATTCGACCAGTTGTGAGCTGGTCAGCCAGGCCGTCAACGGCGTCGCCGCCTTGATCGAGTCGGCGTAGGCGGTCCAGGCATAGGCGACGGCGAACGGCACGAACAGCACCGCTGCCCACGCGAGCGCCCGCCGCGGCGTGCTGATCAGCGAGCGCCACGTCTCCCCGCCCACGGGTCGATAGGCCAGCAGCGGCAGGATCCAGAAAACGCCGGTAGTGACCTTGACGAGCAACGCCACGCACCCGAGCGACACGGCCAGCACCCACCACGCCGCACCGCCGCGGTCCCGCCAGCGCATCCCCACCAGCAGCCAGCCGAGGGCCGCGGCCGTGGCCAGGTACTCGATGAGCTCCGCGCGCGACCAGACCAGCGCGAACGGTGAAAAGACGAAGAGCACGAGCGCCGCAAACGCGGCCACCGGCGAGGCGATCCGCCGGACCAGGGCCCACAGCAGCGCCGCCGTGACAAAGAAGCAGGCCAGCGCCGTCAGTCGAAGCGCCAGGTCCGGCGCGACACCAACGTCCATGACCAGGCTGGCCAGCGCCTGGAAGAGCGGGAACTCGAGTGGAATCTCCCACGGCGGCCCGAGCACGGGCAACTGCGCGTGGAACAGGTCGATGCCCTGTTGGTGGAAGAGCAGCGCCACGTAGGCCGTCTGCGTCTGGCGGAAGGGATGCGCGAATTCGTCGAGTGGGATGCCCAGCGTCGGGATGCGCACCAGGAAGCCGACCAGCAGCACCGCCAGCACGGCCACACGTTCGCGAACGAGGGTCGCCGCAACTGCCCGACCGCTCCACCCGCGCCCGGCCGCCACGCGGTCGAGGGGAAGGCCACGCCGCAGCGCGACCTGGGATCGAGTCACGGAGAAATGCTGGCCGGTGCCCACGCGCACCGGCACTGCCCAGTCGTACTAGCGGCCGGCCACGGCCTCATCCAGCCAGCGACGCAGCGTGCGCAGCCCGCGTTCGTCGCGATAGTGGCGCCGAGCCCGTCCCTCGGGCAGCGTCTCGATCAGGCCCGCGTCGCGCAGCACGCGCAGGTGCTTCATCACCGCCCAGCGCGTCATGTGCTTGCGGCGCGCGCCAAGCCCGGCGGTGGTCAGTCCCGGCTCACGACCCAGCTCCAGCCAGATCGAACGGCGCGTCGGATCGCTCAGTGCCTGGAACGCGCGGTCGAGGCGGTCGGCTTCGGATGGGTCCATGTGACCGAAAGGTCACACATAGAGCTGTCAGGGTCAAGATGCGGAACGTTCCAGAAGGGAAAGAAGGGCCTTCGAACCCAGATCGATCCAGCGAAGATTTCCAATCGCTGCGAACGCCCGATCCCCTGACACGAGTGCGTCCGCGTCGCGGTTCACCGCAACAGCGGCAAGTACGCAGTCAAAAGAACCCAGATGCAACGTCTGCTCGTAGAAGTCCATCCCGAGAGAAAGATCGTCAGCGGTCGTGGAAATCGGCTTCAGGGCTCGGAGATATTCGCGGGCGAGGCGTACGGCGTCAGCCCGGCTCGTGCGCTGAGCGCGGACATGGGCGAACTCTTGAATGACTTCGACAGTGGTCGTCACCGCAACGCTGAGATCAGGGATGCTGTCCAGGAGCTGCCGAGCGGGCGCCCGGAGGGGATGGTCATCCCCGACGGCATACCCGAGCACGGTCGTGTCGAGGAGGATCACGGAAGTCGATCGTGCGCTTTGTCGAGTTCGCGACGAAGGTCAGCGGGGTCGGTCGGCACGGGCATCGGCTCTGCCGCAAGGATTGCGTCGATCGCTGCTCGGCGCGAGTCAACATCAGTGGGCAACTGATCGATGGCCTCGCGGATGACCGCTCCGACCGACACGCCCCGCAGTCTGGCGGCCGCACTGACCTTGCGGTATCGCCGTTCATCCAAGAGCAGCGGTACGCGTCGGTCGAGTGACATGCACATACGCTAGCACATGTGCAGACGCGTCAGAGCCTGATGCTTCCAAGCCTCGCGTACGATGTTCAGGTGACCAGCGTCATCGAGCGAGCAACCACGTCACCCGAAGACGCGCTGCGTGCCGCCGAGTCCCAGGCCGGCAACCTCGTGCGCGCCTGGGTTGGGCGCGGTGGATCGCCCAGCGTCCTGCTCGATCGCGCCGGCGGCGTGGACCAGCAGGGCGTCATCGAGCGCGTGAACTCGCTCAAGACCCGCTCGATCAAGAAGCAGTCCAAGCTCTGGGCGCTGGACCTGGCGATCCGGATGATGGATCTGACCACGCTCGAGGGGAAGGACACCGAGGGCAAGGTGCGTGCGCTCTGCGCGAAGGGCATGCACCCCGACCCGTCGGATCCGAGCATCCCCAGCGTCGCCGCCATCTGCATCTACCCGTCCATGATCGCGGTGGCCAAGGAAGCGCTGAAGGGCTCGAGCGTCAAGGTCGCCAGCGTGGCCACGGGCTTCCCTTCCGGCCAGACGTTCGAGGACATCAAGATCGCCGAGACGCGCCAGGCCGCGGAGGCAGGCGCCGATGAGATCGACATGGTCATCGACCGTGGTGCGTTCCTCTCCGGCGACTACGCCACCGTCTTCGACGAGATCGTGGCCATCAAGGCGGCCAGCGGACCCGCGCACCTCAAGGTGATCCTGGAAACGGGCGAGTTGGAAACGTTCGACAACGTCCGTCGCGCCAGCATCCTGGCCATGGCGGCCGGCGCCGACTTCATCAAGACCTCCACCGGCAAGGTCACGCCGGCGGCCACATTGCCGGTGACGCTGGTGATGCTGGAGGCCATTCGCGACTTCCATCGGCGCACGGGCAAGATCATCGGCATGAAGCCGGCCGGTGGCATCCGCGTGGCCAAGGAAGCCATCCAGTACCTGGTGGTGCTGTATGAGACGCTCGGCCCGCGCTGGATGACGCCGGACCGCTTCCGCTTCGGTGCGAGCAGCCTGCTCAATGACGTGCTCATGCAGATCCGCAAGGAACGCACCGGCAGCTACCAGGGACCCGACTACTTCACCGTCGACTAGCAAGCGACGGTCGAGCCCGGCGGCACGCCGGGACCGACCGCTTTAGCGCGCAGCAGCGCCGAAGGCGACTGCGGAGGAAGAGGTTGAGAGCCACTGGCGGTGCGAGATGAACCCGCCAGCCGGTACTGCCGCGGAGGTCCTGCGCGAGTTCCTCCGGCTGGGGATCGTCGGCTTCGGTGGTCCGACCGCCCACCTGGCGCTCTTCCGACAGCGCTTTGTCAGCGAGTTGCGATGGCTGGACGAGCAGGCATTCGTCGACCTGATCGGTGCGGCCAACCTGCTGCCCGGACCGACCTCAACAGAAGTGGCGCTGGGCATCGGTCGCGGCAGGGCCGGCCTGGCCGGGTTGCTGGCAGCGGGCCTGGGCTTCATCGGCCCCGCGGCGCTGGCGGTCCTGGCGCTTGCGATGCTGTACCAGCAGTTCGGGGCGCAACCGGCGGTCGGCTGGATCCTCTACGGCATCCAACCGGTGGTCGTGGCGATCGTGGCCGTGGCCGTCGCTGCGCTGGCGCCCTCCGCGCTCAAGGGGCCGGTCACGCTCGCGGTCGCCGGACTCGCGGCGGCAGCCATCCTGCTCGGGGCCGACCCGCTGCTCGTGGTCGGCGGGGCGGTGGTGATCGGGCTCCTTCTGGCCGCGGGGACTCGAGGTCGTGAGCTGCCCGCCTGGCTGCGCGCCGTGGCGATGCCCATCGGGTCCTTCGCTCCGGTGGCCGGTGCGTCGCTTGGTGGCATCTCGCTGCTGGGCCTCTTCGCGGTCTTCCTGAAGATCGGGCTGCTCTCGTTCGGGAGTGGCTACGTGCTGCTGGCGTTCCTCCGCTCCGACATCGTTGGCACCGGCCTGCTGACCGACCGCCAACTCCTGGACGCGGTCGCTGTCGGCCAGGTCACGCCAGGCCCCGTGTACACCACCGCCACGTTCCTCGGCTACCTGCTGGCCGGGGTCCCCGGCGCGATCGTCGCCACCGCCGCGATCTTCCTGCCGGCCTTCGTGGGCGTGGCCGCGATCCACCCGCTCCTGGGCCATGTCCGCGGCTCTCCGGCAGCGGGCGCGTTCCTGGACGTGATCAACGCCGCGTCGCTCGGGCTGATCGCTGCCGTGACGCTCCAACTCGCGCGTGCCACGCTGATCGACGCGGTCACGCTGGCGCTGGCGGTCGGCTCCCTGGCCGTGCTCGCGGTCCGTCCCCGCGCGATGGTCCCGCTGCTGGTCCTCGGCGGAATCGTGGGCTTTGCGGTGCACGCGGCGCACCTGGTGGGGCCGCCCTAGCGACCTAGCGAGCGACCTCCAGCGTGCGGATGGGCACCTCCACCAGCGGACGGCTGCCCCACCAGCGGGTCACCAGGTCCATGCCGATGAGTGACGAGGCAAGCTCGAGGTCGGGCAGCAGGCGCTCCTGCAACTCGGCCCGAATTGCGGGATCCAACTCTTCCTTCTTGCGCGGGTTCCGCCGGTCGCTGCGTCGCTCGGCGGCGGACTGCTCCTCCGCTGATTCGTCGTCATCGCTGGTCGAGGATGCGGCCGCCGCCTTGGACCCGCCCCCGTTGCCGTTGCCGCTGACCAACTTCCGGCGCACCGAGGCCAGCGAGGCGCGCAGCCGTGACTGATCCTCCACCGCGATGGCCTTCCGCTGTGCCTTCCGGACGGCCTTGCGGCTCAGCTTGATGTCGTCCGCGGTGGGCATCTCGGCGAATGGCTCGAGCGCGAGGAACGCGAGGATGCGGTTCACCGTGCCCAGGGCGGAGGCGGAAAGATCGTCCAGCAGGATGACCAGAACGTGCTCCCGCGGAAAGTGCTCGAACCAGCGCACCAGCTGCTGGCCGTAGAGACTCCCGAGCGTGTAGCGCCGAGCGCGGGTGAGCGGTTGATGGCCGCTTGCCGGCCCCGCGTCCAGGTCCTCCCGGACGAGGTCGTTCAGCGCTCGCTGCTCGGTGCCCTGGAACACCTTCAGGGAGTGCATGGAAACGATCCGCTCGATCGGATCGCGCAGGGAGATGATCGAACGGGCCTGGGGACGCACGCCGGCAATCGCCCGCGCCGCGGCCTTCGAGGCCAAGTACTCCGCGCTCGCTTCGCCGACCAGCTCGTTCGGCGCGGCGCCTTTGAACAGTGCCAGGTACGCGTCTCGATCGGTGACCGCCTGGCGGAAGACCAGGTCCGGCGCGAAGAAATGCGGCTCCTTGATCAAGGGCATGAAGACCCGCGGGTGCGCCATGAGGACGTCGTACAGGAACGTCGTGCCGCACCGGGGAGCGCCGGCAATGAAGAAGTCCGGATAGCGTTGGGCCACGCATTTCCAGAGTACATGACCTTCCGGGTTGAGCGGGCGACGATGGCGAACGCCTAGTGGGCGGCTCCTGTGGCCGAGAACGCCACGGCGGCGTTCAGCCCGCCGAACCCGAACGACGTCGAGAGCACGTTGCGGATGGGACGCTCGATGGGAGAGGCCAGCACGCAGCCGAGGTGCTCGGAGACGCGCGGGTCGAGGTCCTGGAGGTTGACGGTCCCGGGCGCCCACCCGCGCCTGATGGCGAGCGCGCAGATGGCGGCCTCGATCGCGCCAGAGGCGCCCAACGGATGGCCGTAGTACGCCTTGGTGCCACTCACCGGGATACGAGACGCGGACGGTCCGAGTGCCTTGCGCAGCGCAAGCGCTTCTGCCGCGTCCCCGAGTGGCGTGGACGAGGCGTGCGCGTTGACATAGTCAAGGTCGGCGGCCTTGACGCCGCCGTCGGCCATGGCCAGGCGCGCGGCGCGAGCCGCCTGGAGCCCGTCGGGCCGGGGCTGGACCATGTGAAACGCGTCGGACGTGGCGGCGTAGCCGCGGATCTCCGCGTATGGCGTGGCCCCGCGCGCGGCCGCAGCCTCGGCTTCCTCCAGCACCAGGAGCGCGGCGCCCTCGCCCATCACGAAGCCGTCCCGCTCGACGTCGAAGGGGCGAGCGGCATGGACCGGATCGTCGTTGTGGCCCGCGCCGAGCGCACGGATGATGTCGAACGCCCCGAACGCGAGCGGCGACAGTGGCACTTCCACGCCGCCCGCCAGGGCCGCGTCGGCACCCCCGTCCCGCACCAGGTGGAACGCCTCGCCGAGCGCCACGGCACCGGCGGCGCACGAGTTGGCCGTGGAAAGGATGGGGCCGTGCAGCCCCAGGGAGATGCCCACGTTGGCGGGCGCCGCACCACCGAACACCGCAAGCGCCAGGTTCGGGGCAACGGCGCGGATGCCGCGCTCGAGATAGCGCTCGTGCTGCGATTCGGCATAGGCGATGCCGCCCAGCGCCGAGCCGACGTAGACCGCCACGCGATCCGCTCGCGGATTTCCCCGCCCACCCACCCTGAGACCGGCGTCCGCCATGGCCAGCCGTCCCGCCGCCAGCGAGAACTGGCTGAAGCGATCGGTGGAGCGCGCCTCCTTGGCCGTCAGGTGGTCGAGCGGCTCGAAGTCGTCGATCTGCGCGGCCACCTGCGACCGGAACGGCGCCGGGTCGAAGCGGTCGATGCGTTTCACGACCGATCGGCCCGCCTGGAGGCCCGTCCAGAACGCGTCAAGCCCGATGCCGATTGGCGTGATCACACCGAGCCCGGTGATCCAGACGCGACGGCGCGCAGCTCTCATGCGTCTGAATTCGACGGGAGGCGCCGATCGGGTTGCGCGGCGCGCCCGGATTCCTGTTCTGCAAGCCGCTTGAAGCGCCGCAGTGTGCGCGAGGCGATCGGCCGGGTGAACCAGCGATCGACGAAGGCCGGGAGGGCGTCGGGGCCAAGCGGGCCGATCCGGCGCTCGAAGTCGTGCTGGATGGTCACGCGCGTCCTGGCAATTGCCTGGGCGCCGGCGTCGCCCGCGGGGCGAATGCGCCACGTCACCAGCATCCCGCGCGTGACCCCACGCACGTGCTCGAAGTGCAGGCGCAGATCATTCGGGTCCGAGGCGTCCGACCAGCAGATGGCGCGCCACGTCACGGGGATGGCGGCACGGCCGAAAACGGGGCGCAGGGCCACGAACTGGGTGAGGGCGCGGTCCGCGGACCGCTTCAGCACCTCGGAGCGCCGGTAGTGCGGCAGGAGTGAGGCCCACGCTGAGACGTCGCGCGCCAACTCGAAGACCTGCTCCGGGGCGGCCCGAACCTGGATGCCCAGCTCAGTGCGCACGTTCCAGCTCCAGCGCGGCGGGAACCAGGTCGACCAGCTTGAGGTCCGCCAACTCCTGGTCGGAGAACCAGGCCGCCTGGTCGGTGGAGCCGCCCTGCTCGTGGCGCAACTCGTCGGAGTCGGCCACCACGCGGTAGATGACCCGAATCGCGTGGAACGGCACGTCACGGCCCGGCCGCGGCGGATAGACGCGACTGTCGATGCCCAGCAGGTCCGTCACCCGCCCGCGGACCCCGGCTTCTTCCTCGAGCTCGCGGATCGCGCCGTGTGCCGGATCCTCGCCGAAGTCCAGGCCGCCGCCGGGCAGCGTCCACCAGCCGCGATCCAGCTCGTCGATGCTCAGGCGGCAGAGCAGCAGGCGCCCCTGCCCGTCACGGACCACGGCATAGGCGGCGATCCGCGTGAAGCCGGCGATCCCGGCGCCGCGTGCCTCGCTCACGGGCGCAGCAGCGCGAACAGGCGGCGCGGAGCGAGCGCGTCGCGAGCGGGGGCGAGGTCCGCCATCACCGCCGCGAAGGTCTCGCGGAGCTGATCGCGGGCGCCCAGTCGCTTGACCGCATAGCCGAGGACCTCCGGGCGGGCCATGAAGGCCTGGATGAGCCACGAGATCGCGTCCTTGTCGCGGAAACGGCCGTGGAGGGCCCGATCGTAGTCGGCCAGGCCCGGCGCGCCGGGGCGGCTGAGCTCGTTCTGGATCGCCTCGCTCGCCATGGCCGCGGTGACCAGGGCGCGTTGAAGCCCGTCGCCGCTGATCGGGTCGATGAAGCCGGCCGCGTCTCCCACCAGCGCGAACCCCGGCCCGGCACGCCGCGAAACGCGGTTTGCCAGCGGTAGCGCCACGGTCACCGCGTCCGCAATGGGGGCGTCGGCAAGGCCAGAGGCCGGTCCGGCGGGATCTTCCGGCACCGCGGCCAGGATCCGGCGCGCGAGGTCGACCGGCCGCTGCCCGCGGTGAAGGGCACGTCGCAGCTGGCCCTCGCCGACCACGATGCCCACGTTCAGCCGATCTCCGGGGACGGGGCACAGCCCGCAGTACCAGCCCCGGCCGATGACCATGCGACCTTCCGATTGCGCGTCCGCTGGGATGCCGACGTGGAACGTGATACCTGCGCGGCGCAGAAACCGCGTGTGTCGCTGCACCCTGAATGCCCGCGCTACCAGGGAGCCCGGCCCGTCGGCGCCGACCACGATGCTCGCCCGCAGCGTCTCGGTCCGGCGGTCACCCGCGATCGCCAGGCGCGCCGGCGCCGAGTCCCCGGGTTCGATCGAGAGGACCGGCGTGCCGGCGTGGACCTCGGCACCGCAGGCAATGGCCCTGTCCAGGAGCGAGCGGTCCAGCCGCACGCGATCGACGCCGCTGGCGCCACCTTCTGCCGTGTAGTCGAGCCGGCAGCTGGGCCCGCCCGGAAGCTCCACGGTCAGCGCCGGCACTCGGCGAACGAGCGCACTGACCTGCGCCTCCGCGAGACCGAGATCGACCAGGCGCGCCCGCGTCAGCGGCGAGCTGTACACGCCGCTCGCCCGCCAGTGGACGCTCGGAGAGCGTTCGAAGAGCGCCACCTGTACGCCGCGCATCGCCAGTCCGATGGCGGTCGCGGCGCCGGCCGGCCCGCCGCCGACCACCGCCACGTCCACGCGGCGCTCAGGCACGTTCGGCGGAACTCTCGAGCTGCCGAGCCTTGACGAACGCCATGGCGTAGCGATAGCGCAGCGGATCCACGAAGCGGGCCTGTTCCAGCCAGCCCATGCGCGCGGCCATCTGTGCGATCTCGGCTGCGCGATACGCGCGACGGACGGAGAGCGGCCCGTCGTTCCGGGTGTACGCATTCCGCGTCGCAACCATGGAAAGGGCTCGGGCTCCGAGCCAGTGGATCTGGCTGCGGTCCAGGTCGTTGACCACGAAGCCCAAACGGCTGACCCGCGCCATCTCGGCCAGCAGGGCGGCCGCCTCCTCGGGCTCCGTGTGGTGCACCACCATCGAGCAATGGGCGACGTCAAAGGCAGCGTCCTCGAACGGCAGCTGATCCGTCTCCACCTGGAGCAGGCGCAAGCGATCCGGCGTGGCCGAGGTGCGCGAGCGGGCCAGCGCCAGGATCTCGGGCTTTCGATCGATCGCGGTCACCCGCAGCAGGCGATTGCGGTGATCGAACCAGCGGATCAGCGCGTCCGGGATGTCCGCGGCGCCGGTGCCCACGTCCAGCATGTCCACCGGCCCGGACCGCCCTCTCAGTAGCGACAGCACGGCCTTCCGCGAGAGCGACACCCCGCCCAGCCAGCGGTTCACCCGTGCCATATCGCGCAGGTTGCCCGCCAGCACGTCCGCGTCCAGGGGTCCGTCAAGGAGCTCGTGCTGTCCGCCCAGTCGTTCCATCGCTTTGGAGTCTGGCATGCTGCGGCCGGCCCACGAAGACGTGAAGCCGGAAGGGTGCCTTGGACGAACGTGGCATAGAGCGCACCGCCTTTGAGCGGCCCATCCAGCAGACCACCGAGGGCGTCAAACCGCGGACCGGCGTCGGCCTGGAGGACCCGCGCGCACTGACGATCCTGACCACGGAGCACTGGAGCCTGCTCTCGGCACGTGCGCTCGTCTACAACGAGTCGTTCACGAGAGTAGGGATGTTTCTGACGTTTCTCTCGGCGACCCTGGTGGCGCTTGGTCTGCTGTCGACGGCCACCGGCTTCAACCGCGATTTCCTCATGGTCGCGGCGATCACGTTCGCAGTCGACCTGTTCATCGGCCTGGTCACCCTCGGACGCGTCAATGACGCAAGTGGTGAGGACCTCCGCTATCTCGCCGGCATGAACCGGCTGCGCCACGCCTACCACGAGATGGTTCCCGGGCTGGCGCGTTACTTCGTGAGCTCACAGTACGACGATCAGCGCGGACTGCTCTCCTTGTACGCGCCGCAGCAGAAGACGATCTCCGTGACAGCCGCCGAGTCGCTCCGGCACGGACTCACCACCATTGCGGGCCTGATGATCGTCCTCTGCGCGGTGGTGCTCAGCGTGCTGGTGGACGTGGTCCTCCTGCTGCTGACGAACGCAGCGGTACCGTCGGCCATCGGGGCCGTCGTCGCACTGATCGCCGGCCTCGTGTACATGACGGTGCGGGAGATCCGGATGATCACCCGGCTGATGGCAGGCCTTCGGCCGGAATTCCCATCCCCTGATCGGTGATGCAATGCAGTCGCTGCGGAGGTGAGAACCCGGAAGGCGCGCGCTTCTGCCTGAACTGCGGCGCGGCGCTGTCCGAGCCCGGGGTCAGCCCGCACGAGGAACGCAAGGTCGTCTCGGTGCTCTTCGCCGACCTGGTCGGCTTCACCCAGACCGCGGAGCAGCTGGATCCCGAGGACGTGCGCGCTGTGCTGGCGCCATACCACGCCTCGCTGCGAGCGGACCTCGAGCGCTTCGGCGGCACGGTCGAGAAGTTCATCGGCGACGCGGTCATGGCCGTGTTCGGTGCCCCGGCCGCCCATGAGGATGACGCGGAGCGCGCGGTGCGGGCCGCGCTCGCGATCCGCGACCGGATCACGACCGAGGGGCGCCTCCACGTCCGCGTCGGCATCACCACCGGGGAGGCGCTGGTGAGCCTTGATGCCCACCCCGAACGCGGCGAGGGCATGGTGGCAGGGGACGTGGTCAACACCGCTGCGCGCGTACAGGCCATTGCCCCGACGGACGGCATCCTGGTGGACGAATCCACGTTCCGTGTCACTCGCCGCGCCATTGACTACCGCGAGGTCGCCCCGGTGGCAGTCAAGGGCAAGCGCGAGGAGCTGGTGCTGCACGAAGTGCTGGCCGCGCGCGCCCGCTTCGGCGTGGATCTCCAGCAGAACGCGGCACTTCCGCTGGTCGGCCGCACGCGTGAGGTCGACCTGCTGGTCGGCGCGCTGGATCGCGTCATCACGGAGCACGAACCGCAGCTGGTGACGATCGTCGGCGTGCCGGGCATCGGCAAGAGTCGCCTGCTCACCGAGCTCTTCCGCTCGATCGAAGCCGGCGACCGGCTGGTGGCATGGCGGCAGGGCCGCTCGCTGCCCTACGCGGAGGCCGTCTCGTACTGGGCGCTGGGCGAGATCGTCAAGGCAGAGGCGGGCATCCTCGACACGGATGACGTGGCGACCACGGAACGGCGCATCGCCGCCGCGGTCGAGTCACTCGGCCTGGAGGCGGCTGAGGGCGAGGGGCTCGTGCGTGCGCTCCGCCCGCTGGTCGGCCTGGAGCCACTGGGCACCGGCCAGTCGGATCGTCGAGGCGAAGCGTTCGAGGCGTGGCGTCGCTACCTGGAGGCCCTCGCGGCCCGTCGGCCGTTGGTGCTGGTCTTCGAGGACCTGCATTGGGCCGACGACGGGCTTCTCGACTTCGTCGACCACCTGACCGACTGGGCGACCGGCGTCCCGCTGCTGGTCGTGACCACGGCCAGGCCCGAGCTGCTCACGCGGCGACCGGGCTGGGGTGGCGGCAAGTCGAACGCGTTCACACTCTCCGTGGGCCCGCTCTCGGAGATCGAAGCTGGACGCCTGGTGGCGCAGCTGGTCGAGCGCGATGTCATCCCCGAGCGCGTCCGCGAGCTGGTGCTCGAGCGTGCGCAGGGCAACCCGCTGTACGCGGAGGAATTCGCGCGGTTCGTGGCGGACGGCGGCGAGCCGACGGCCGTGCCCGAGGGCATCCGCGGACTCATCGGCGCGCGCCTGGACCTGCTGAATCGAGACGAGAAGGCGCTCCTCCAGGACGCCGCGGTCGTCGGCAAGGTCTTCTGGTCGGGTGCCGTTTCCGCGATGGGAGGGCGCGAGCCGGCGAAGGCCGAGTCACTGCTCCATGGGCTCGAGCGGCGTGAATTCGTGCGCCGCGAGCGCCGCTCCACCGTCGCCTCGGACACCGAGTACGCGTTCCGCCACATCCTCCTGCGCGATGTCGCCTACGGCGAGATTCCGCGAGCCCGGCGCGCGGAGAAGCATCTGGCGGCTGCGCGTTGGATCGAGTCCCTCGGCCGGGCAGAGGATCACGCCGAGCTGTTGGCGCAGCACTACCTCTCGGCCATTGACCTGGCGCGTTCGACCCAGGTGCGGCTGACACCCGACCAGTCCGATCGTGCTCGAACCGCACTCCTCGACGCCGGCGATCGAGCAGGCGGCCTCAACGCGTTCGGGAGCGCGGCGCGTCTGTACGCCGTGACGATCGACCTTGGAGAACCGGGCGCTGAACCCGAGCCGGACCTGCTCCTCCGCTACGGACGGGCGCTGCGTATCGCCGAGGAGGGCGGCGACGACCTTCTGCAGCGCGCGGAGGCGGGCTTCATGAAGGCAGGCCAGGCGGATCGTGCGGCGGAAGCGGCGGCGCTTCTCGCGGAGCTCGCCTGGTACCGCGGTGACGGCGATCAGACCCAGGCCCACCTGGCTCGGGCGGCGGCGCTGGTTGCCGGGGCGCCGATCACGCCATCGGCGGCATTCGCATTGGGCACGGCGGCACGCTTTCAGGCGCTCTCAGGTCGGTACGTCGAGGCAATTGAAACGGCCCGCGCCGCGATCGCGGCCGCGAGCCAGCTCGACCTTCCAAACGTGCGAGTGTCTGCGCTCACGTCGCTCGGCACGGCCCTCTTCTTCCTGCGCGCACCGGACGGGGTCGCAGAGCTCGAGCAGGCAGTAGAGGAAGCGCGACGAGAACATCTGCAGGACCTGCCGCGAGCGCTGAACAACCTCGGCGTCACCATGGAACGCCTGGGTGACATGCGCCGCAGCCGCTTGCTGCTCGCCGAAGCCAGCGAGTCGGCGCGCGCCCTTGGCAACAAGGCCATGGAGCGCTTCGCCACCGTCAACTCGGACATCACCCCCTACGACGACGGTCGCTGGGACGACTTCCTCCAACGCATGGAGCCATTCCTCGCGAGCGTCGAGTCGAGTGGCCACGTGGTTGCGTCGACCCCACTCGCGCGGCGGGCGATGGTCAGGCATGCACGCGGCGACACCGCTGGTGCGCTCGCCGACTTTCAGAGGAGCCAGGACCTCGAGGCTGCCATCGGCGACATGAGCCAGCCGCCCAGTCGGATGTTGTTCGTCGGCGCGTGGATAGCGTCACTGGATGGACGCGTGGGCGAGAGCAACCGGGTGATCGATCAACTGGTGGAGGTGTTTGTCCGTGAGCCGCGCGAGTACGTGCCCGAGTTTCCGGCCCTGCTCGTGCTCGCGGATCGAACCAGGGACGCCGGCCGTATTGCCGAAGTTGCCATGTTCTGGTGGAGCGACCTGATGGCATTCACGAGCCAGGGTCGACTCGATGACGCGCTGGACCTGCTGGAGCGGATGGACTTCCTGACGTCAGCGGCCATGCTGCGGTTCGCCATCGTGCTGCGTGCTGCTCGGGACAACACCGGCAGCGACATCTCCGCGTACGTCCAGCCAGCTCGCGATTTCTTCAGGAAGGCGGGCGCTTCGCGCTATCTGGCCGATCTCGAACGGGCCGTGACACACATGCGGGAGGCCAAGTCCGCCGCACGCCGATGAAAGGTGACCGGATGGTCACCATCGGCGAGGCGATGACGAGCCGGCGGGTGTAGCCTGTGTCAATGCCCCCTCGCAAGCGCGCGGACTCATCTTTGGCCAACCGCGCCGTCGTCCCTCGCGGTCGCTCCGACACGGTCGGTCGAGGCACGGACTCTCCGTCAAGCTGGGGCCTGGGTGACGGCCAGCAGATTCCGTGGGAGTACGCGCCGGCCCCCGAGTCGCGCGACGTGGTCAGCCTCAAGGCGCGCTACGGCCTCTTCGTGGGCGGCAAGGAGATCGCGCCCAAGAGTGGCCAGTGGTTCACCACCATCGATCCCGCCACCGAGGAGCCGCTCGCCGAAGTGGCCCGCGCCGGCGTGGAGGACGTCAACAACGCGGTTGCCGTCGCGCGCAAGGCGTTCAAAAAGGACTGGGGCGAGCTGCCCGGTCGCGAGCGCGCCAAGTACCTCTTCCGGATCGCCCGCATCCTGCAGGAGCGCAGCCGCGAGTTCGCCGTCCTCGAATCGATGAACAACGGCAAGCCCATCAAGGAAACGCGGGACGTGGACGTGCCGCTGGCGGCCGCCCACTTCTGGTACTACGCGGGCTGGGCGGACAAGCTCGAGTACGCCTTCCCCGGCCGCAACCCCAAGCCGCTCGGCGTGGCCGCCCAGGTCATCCCCTGGAACTTCCCGCTGCTGATGCTCGCCTGGAAGATCGCCCCGGCGCTGGCAGCCGGCAACACGGTCGTCCTCAAGCCGGCTTCATCCACGCCGCTGAGCGCGATGCTGTTCGCGGACGTCTGTCGCCAGGCGGACCTGCCGCCCGGCGTCGTGAACATCATCACGGGCCCAGGCGAGATCGGCCTTGCCCTCGTCAAGCATCCGGACGTGGACAAGGTGGCCTTCACCGGCTCCACGGCCGTCGGCAAGGAGATCGGCCGCGCCGTGGCGGGCACGGACAAGGCCCTGACGCTGGAGCTGGGCGGCAAGGCGGCCAACATCATCTTTGACGACGCGGCGCTCGACCAGGCGATCGAGGGCGTGGTCAACGGCATCTTCTTCAACCAGGGAGAGGTGTGCTGCGCCGGGAGCCGGCTCTTCGTGCAGGAGTCGATCTTCGAGCCCTTCGTCGACCGCCTGAAGGACCGCCTGGGCACGCTGCGCGTTGGCGATCCGCTGGACAAGAACACCGATGTCGGCGCGATCAACAACCGCGCCCAGCTGGCCAAGATCGAGGAGTTGATCGAAGCCGGCACGGCCGAAGGCGCCGAGATCTTCCAGCCGGCCTGCGAGCTGCCGGCGCGCGGGTTCTTCGTCCGGCCGACGCTGTTCACGAACGTCGCCCAGTCCAGCCGCATCGCGCAGGAGGAGATCTTCGGCCCGGTGCTGTCCGTGCTGACCTTCCGCACGCCGGAGGAGGCGATCGAGAAGGCCAACAACACGGCCTACGGCCTGTCGGCGGGGGTGTGGACGGAGAAGGGATCGCGCATTCTCTCGATGGTCCAGAGGCTCCGGGCGGGCGTGGTCTGGGCGAACACCTTCAATCGCTTCGATCCGACATCGCCGTTCGGCGGCTACAAGGAGTCCGGCTACGGCCGAGAGGGCGGGCTCCAGGGCATGCTCGCCTACGTCGATCTCGGGGGCGGGCACTGATGCCGACGCGTACGTCCGAGAGGGTCGCGCCGTCGAAGGCCGTCCAGGCGCCTGAGGCTCCCGCGCGGATCGCCGTCCGCAAGACGTACAAGCTCTACATCGGCGGGGAGTTCCCGCGCTCGGAGTCGGGGCGGTCCTACGTGGTGGGCCGTCCGGATGGCACGCCACTGGCCAACGCCGTGCGGGGCTCGCGCAAGGACGTCCGGGATGCCGTCAAGGCGGCGCGCGGCGCCTTCACGGGCTGGTCGGCCCGCACGGCCATGAACCGCGGCCAGGTACTCTATCGAGCGGCCGAGCTGATGGAAGGGCGCCGGGACCAGTTCGAGCAGGAGGTCGCCGAGGCGGAGGGCCTGAGCGCCGCTGCTGCGCGCGAGCAGGTCGATCGATCGATCGATCGCTGGGTCTGGTATGCCGGCTGGGCGGACAAGATCACCCAGTTGCTCGGCACCGTGAACCCGGTCGCCGCCAGCTATTTCGACTTCACGATCCCGGAGCCGACGGGCGTGGTCGGCGTGGTGGCGCCGGAGGCGTCCTCGCTCCTTGGGCTGGTGTCACGGCTGGCGCCGGCCGTGGTCAGCGGCAACACCGCAGTGGTGCTGAGCTCGGAGACGCGCCCGCTCCCGGCCGTGACGTTGACCGAGGTGCTGGCCACCTCGGACGTGCCGGGCGGCGTGATCAACCTCATCACGGGCCGCAAGCGCGAGCTGGTGCCGTGGCTCTCATCGCACATGGATGTCAATGCCATCGATCTTTGGGGGGTGCCGCTGGACCTGCGCACCGACACCGAGATCGCGGCGGTCGAGAACGTCAAGCGCGTGGCTCGGCCGCCCCGCGGAGCAGACCCTGATCGCTTCGATTGGCTGGATGAGGCGCGCGCGCAACGGCCCGAGTGGATCGCTGCGTTCCTGGAGATGAAGACCGTCTGGCACCCCATCGGCGTCTGAGGCTCGACCCGAAGTGGGGCCCGTGTTACACTGAACCCGTGTAGCACGAGGCGAACGAAACCAGTTGGCGAACCTCACCATCGTTGTTGACGATCACGTCCTGAAGCGAGCAAGGATGCGTGCCCTGGACCAGGGCACGTCGGTGAACCAGGTGCTGCGCGAGTACCTGGAACGGTACGCGGGTGATTCGCGCCAAGCGGCCGCGCTTCAACGCTTCTTCGAACTGGCCGACGAGTCGGGCGCAAGCAGCGGCGCGGGGGGCAGGACCTGGAAGCGAGAAGACCTGTACGACCGCCCGGTGTTGCGTGACCGAACGAATCTTCGTTGACACCAACGTCTGGGTCTACGCCGTTGACCCAGCCGACCCGGACAAGCGGCTTCAGGCGCGAGCCGTGCTCGCAGCAGAGGACGCCGTGATCGTGACGTCGGCACAGGTGCTCGCGGAATTCTTCGTCACGATCTCCCGCAAGCTGCCTTCAGTTGCCGATGCCGCAATTGCCGAAGGCATGCTCGAGCAGCTCCGGGAATTGCCGATCGTTGCCGTTGACGCTGGCCTGGCGTTCTCTGCGATCGGTGCGAGCCGGGAGTGGCAGATCTCGTACTGGGATGCCTTGATCATTCGAGCGGCGGAAGTCGCGGGCTGCTCGAAGGTGATCTCGGAAGATCTGACTGCCGGCCGGACGTACGGCTCCGTGGTCATTGAGAACCCGTTCGCGGTATGAGCTCCCGTCCCTTTCTCAACCCGCCCGATCGCGAGCGACCGACCTCGCCGCCCGAGAGCTATGGCGTGCCGCAGGCCGGCGGGGATTTCATCGACTGGGCCCACGTGGTGCAACGACTGGAGGGAGCCTCCGCCTACTGGCTTGGGACCGTGACCGCGGGGTGCCATCCGCACGTTGTGCCGGTCTGGGGCGTGCTGCTGGACGGCGAGCTGTACCTGGAAACCGGCGATCCCGGCACGGCCAAGAACCGCAACCTCTCCACGAATGAGCGGGTGACCGTCCACCTGGACGACGTCGATGACGTGGTGATCGTCAACGGCACGGCGCGGACGGTGCGGCCCGACGCCGAGCTTGGGAAGGCGCTCGCCGCCGGGATGCACGCCAAGTACACCGGCTACGCACCGCAGCCCGAGAGCTGGGACAACGGCGGTATGGTCCGCGTGGAGCCGTCCAGCGTCCTCGCCTGGAAGGACATGCCAACGGCGACTCGATGGAGATTCGGCCGGGTCAGCTGAGGGCGGCTGGGACGCCGGGACCGGCGTCCCACCTCAAGGCAGCGCTACGGCATCGGCATCGACCAGAGCTCGGCGCCGTGCTGCCCATCATTGGCGATGAACAAGATCTGGTCGCCGAGCCGCGTGAACTCGCCGGGCGAGCTGTTGCCATCGCTCCCATCGTCCGGGTTCAGCTGCGCGACCGCGTAGGTGCCGCCGACCGATCCATCGCTGCGCCACAGCTCACGGCCCTCCCCGTCTCGCCAGGCGGAGAACCAGGCGACGCCTCCGATGACCCGCAGGCTCGCCGGATCCATGCCGTAGCCCTCATGAAGGCAGATGGTGCCTTCGGGCGTGCCATCGGTGGTCCACAGATCCAGCCACCATTCGCCCGGCTCGCCGGCCGTGAAGAGAACATTGCTGCCCACCTTCACGAAGTCCATCGAGCGATGCTCGCCACTCCCTTCCTGGAGCAGGACCGTGCCGTCGGCCGTCCCGTCGGACGTCCACAACTGCCCGATGCTGTTGCCTTCGGAGTCATAGCGATCGCTCCAGAAGAAGAGCTTCCCGCCGCGATTCACGATCGGACCGGGGCCGTAGTCGCCCGTTTCATTGGGCAGCTTCTTGACCATGACGGTGCCGGCGGCCGTGCCGTCCGACTTCCACAGGGCCATGTGGTTGTTCGTCGCGTATCGCGTGAAGTAGAGCGTTGAACCGATGGCCGTCATCCACTGCGGCGGGTTGTAGCCGAAGTCGAACGGCACCTTGTGCGTGCCGGCCTTCGTGCCATCAGTAGTCCACAGGTACGTGTGCGCATCGACGTACGGGTACTCGCCCACCTCGGTCGCGGCCAGGAAATACGCCCGGCTGCCCGCAACGGCCACTTGGGCGATGTCTTCGTACGTGACCGCGGAGCTGGGCTTGTGCAGCCGGAGCGTGCCGGCGGTCGTCCCGTCGGTGATCCAGAGGGACGTGCCCGACGTCTCGGCCGCCTTGAACAGGACCGTCGAGCCGAACGGCGTGAAGTCCACGGAATCCGGAAACACCTCGAACGCGAGATCCGTGATGCGGTGCGTGCCGGCTGCCGTACCGTCGCTGCGCCACACCTGGTAGCCGACCACCCCGTCATTCGCCACGAAGAGCACGTCGCTGCCGAAGCCGACCATGGCACTCGTGCTGGTGTCATCCATCCAGTCGCCCCACGTGGAGCTGAGCGTGCCCGGTCGGATGTCCAGGATCATTCGCGTCCCACTCGGCGTGCCGTCCGTGACCCATGGCTCGGTGCCGTGAACGCCGTCGCTGGCCACGAAGAACACCTTCGAGCCGGTCCGGGTGAGGCTGTCCGGGCGGGAGCCGTTTGTTCCCATGTTGAGGTCCGCCGCCAGACTGGTGCCGGCGGCCGTGCCGTTGCTGACCCACAGCTCGCGACCATGTGAGCTCTCATCGGCGGAGAAGAAGAGCTTCCCGCCGACGACGGTCAGAACGTCCGGCTCCGAACTGCCGCTCGGGTTGATGTCTGCCACGCGCGCGGTGCCAGGTGCCGTCCCGTCGCTCTTCCACAGCTCCACGTCTCCGTTGGTAGCGGACGGGAAGTAGAGAGTCGTTCCGATGACGGCCGCGGACACGGAGTAGTCCAGGTACTGCCACGGAACGTGCTTGCCAAGGTCCAGGGTGCCGGCCTTGGTGCCGTTGCTGACCCAGAGATGTCGCCCGTTGACGCCATCAGTTGCGCTGAAGAACACGCGAGTGCCCTCCGCGATGAGTTCCTCGGGCTTCGACCCAGCCGCGCCCGGGCGGATGTCGCGCACCATCTTCGTGCCGGCGTCGGTCCCATCGGAGCGCCACAGCTCATACCCGTGCGTGGCGTCACGGGTCACGAAATACAGCCGGTTGCCCGCCGCGGTGAGGTTGGTGACGTTGTCGCTCCGCGTCGGATCGACGTTCTTCACCTGGTGCGTGCCGGCGGCCGTGCCGTCACTGACGTACAGGGACCCGGTTTCCACGTCGGACGGATTGGCAATGAAGAACACCTTGTTGCCGACCACGGCGAGCTGCTCCAGCCAGGACCTGCCGGCAATCGGATCCACCAGCAGGTGCGTGCCCGTGGTCGTGCCGTCGCTGACCCAGAGGCTGCCGTTGTGGCCGAAGTAGAGCTTGCCGCCCATGACCACCGGTGTCGGCCAGTCGACATCTATCTCGCGCAGCATGTACGTGCCTTCGGCCGTGCCGTCGCTGGTCCACAGCGTCCGATTGGCCTCGGTGAAGAACAGCCGCGATCCGGCGACCATCAGGTTCCACGGCCGGAAGAAGCCCGAAATCAACCCCGTGGCGGTGCTGCCATCGCTCGACCACAGCGTGTCGCCCATGAGGAACCAGAGCTGGCCGTTCCAGCTGACGGCGCCTTCCGGCCAGCTGTCCTCGCATGGCCCGAACTCGAGCGATCCCACGCGCGAGCTTCCCAGCGGAGTGCCGTCGCTGGTCCACAGGACCAGGTTGGCGCTGGAGTCGCAGCCGAACACGAAGGCTTTGCCGCCCACGTCAACGATCCAACTCGGGTCGCTGCCCGCGGCTGTCTGATCGATGTCGCGGAGCATGCTGGGCGGGTCCGCGGCCCGCGCCGCTGGCCCATTACCCAGGAGCGCAACCACAAGTGCGGCGGACAGCGCAGCCGCCCGAAACAGGAACCTCGACATCGGGTACCAACCTCTCTGGGCACACGCGCCCATCGAGAGCATTGGCGTTGGCGGTCCGAGATCACAGTGCCGGATGTCCTGCGAGGCGCCCGGCCTTTGGTCACTCAGACGGAGTCGGCGGAAGGCTCCTCGGTCACATGAACGTGGCTCATGTCGATGCCGGTGCCGCTGGCGAAGCGGACCCCCACCGCTGCACTGGCCGCCCGGAGTGACGAGCGGGCGTAGCGCAGGAGGACGAAGAGCACGGCCGCTCCGACCGCCACCGCCACGATCGCCGGCACCACGAACTGGCGCGTCAGGAACCAGGTGAACAGGCCGGACACGATGCCCGAGAGCAGCGCGTCCACCACGCCGATCAGGCCAGCGTTCGAGATCACCAGGTCCCACGGGCGGAGCTTGGTGCGCACCGAGCCGAGGCTCGCGAGCACGCCTGCCATGTCGTCATAGGGGCTGAGCGTGATGTGCGGCTGGAGCTCGGGCGCGATCTCCAGGTAGTAGTGGCGCAGCCGGTTGATGGCCACCACGCAGCGGATGTTCTCGATCGCGAGCTGGAGCAGGCGCTCGAAGGTGGCCAGGCCGATGAACAGGAGCATGGGCAGCAGGATCCCCGCGAAGAGCGCGAACGCGTCCCCGATGCCGCCGGCCAGCTGCGCAACGAACGCCAGAGCCACGGTGACCGCCGACAGCGTGGCCAGGAAGAAACCGGTCCGGCCGTTGGCGTCGCTGATGGCCGTTCCGCGCGCGCCCTGGAGCGTGAAATGCTCGGTCGTCACGATCGACAGAAGGTCCGAGCGCCTGGCGGGAGGGATGCCCTGCATGTGCCCGCGATCCTACGACCGCCGTCGAGGCAGGGAGGGGGAATCCCAATCGATGGATCGATCGTCTTGCCGTCGAAGGCGGACTTCGTGGCCTGACGGCCGCTCTTCTGGCAGGAAACCATCGACGCATCGATGGGTTTACGGACGTGGGCCGGGTGTGCGTTCCGATTGACCGGCTTCGGGTCGAAAACAATCGATGGATCGATCGGAGGCAACCCCGAGTCGACCTGCGCTGTCCACCTCTACGGCGTCCACACCTCCACGATGTTCGAGACGGCCAGGTCCGCGGCGCGGCCGCCGCCCATCACGTACCAGCGGCCGTTCACCTCGCCACTGAACGTGCCGTGCCGCTTCGACGGCAGCGGCGCGAGCGTCGACCAGGTCATCGTGGCCGTGTCCAGCGCATCGTGGTCGGCGAGCGTGACCAGCCTGTTGATGTCCTCGCCGCCGGTCGTGTGGATCACCCCGTCCAGCACCATGAGCGTCATCGCGCTCGCGGCGTGCGGCCGATCGGGCCCGGCCGCCCAGCGATCCGCCACCGGGTCGTAGATCTCCACCGTGGCCATGTTCGAGAGGAAGCGCCCGCCGATCACGTACAGCTTCCCGCCAACCTCGGCGCCGCTGACGTGTTCGCGCTGGGTGGGCAAGGGCGCCGCATCGGTGCTCCACGTGTTCGACGCCACGTCATAGACCCACACCGGTGTCCAGTCGCGCGTCCCGTTGATCACGCCGCCGATGACATAGAGCTTCCCGGCATAACCGATCAGCGTGTGCGCGGCACGCGGTCCCGGCATGTCCGCGAGCACGGTCCAGGCGTCGCTGGACGGGTCGTACGACCACAGGTTCGTCTTGCCCGTCACGATCGAGTACCCGCCGGAGACGTAGAGCTTGCCGTCCAGCACCGCCACACCGGGGTGGTTGCGGCCCTCGGGTGGCGCGGCCTTCTGCGAGTACGTGTCGGTGCCGGGCTCGTAGACCAGCAACTGGTCCAGGTCACGGATGCGGCCGCCCGAGCCGATGCCGCCGGCGTCCAGCCCGCCCGGGATGTAGATCCGGCAATCGATCACTGCGGCCGTGGTCTCGGCAAACGACACCGGCAGCTTGGTGCCGGTCGCCCATTGGCCGCCGGGCACGCCGCTCGGCGGCGGAGGCGTGGCGCCGTGAGTGCAGGCGGAGGCAAGCGTGGGAGCCGAAGTTGGGCTGGGGCTCGGGCTCGCTGACGGAGTCGGCTGGGGCGTCGGGCTGGCCGAGAGTGCCGGCGTCGCCGCAGGCGATCGTGAGGGAGATGGCGTCGGGGTCGACGCGACGGATGTCGGTGCGCTCGTCGTGCAGGCTGCAACGGCAAGCGCAATCAGAAGTACGACGATCCGCACGGCCGACTCCTCTCACCGCGGTCACGGCGCTCTGTTGGCTGTCCGACGCCACCCCTCTGGCGGAGGTTCCGCGATCGGGTCGTTACGATCGCACGCATGGACTCCACAAGGCCGAGCTCCTCCCTCGCCGAGCTGGAGGTGGCGATCCCGGCCGGCATCGACACGCCCGCGCTGCTGGTGGACCTGGACGTGGTCGAGACCAACGTGGAGCGAATGGCGTCGGCGCTCGGGGGTCGTGGCGTGGCCCTGCGGCCGCACTTCAAGACGCACAAGAGCGTCCGGCTGGCGCAGCTGCAGCTGGATGCGGGCGCGAACGGCATGACGGTCGGGACGCTGGGGGAGGCCGAGATCCTGGCCGACGCCGGCATCACCGACCTCTTCATCGCCTATCCCCTGTGGGCGGCCGGAGAGAAGGCGCGCCGGCTGCGAGAGCTGGCTGCTCGCGCGCAGCTGATCGTTGGCGTCGATTCGATCGAAGGCGCCGAGGCGCTTGGGCGGGCAGTCGGGCAGCTCACTGGCGCTGGCGGCGTGTCGTCGGAGCCGTTGCGGGTCTCGATCGAGATTGATCCGGGCGGGCGGCGCACAGGGGTTGCACCAGAGCTCGCGGCGGATGTGGCGCTGGCGGCGTCGCGCGCCGGGCTTCACGTCATCGGCGCGTTCACGCACGGCGGCCACTCGTATGCCAGCCACGCGGCCGTGGGTCCCGCGGCGGACGACGAGGTGGATGCGCTCGAGCGTGCCGCAACGGCCCTGCACCGCGCGGGCTTCGCCGCCGAGGTGCTGAGCGCCGGCTCGTCGCCGACGGCCATGCACTCGTCGCGCGGCGCGGTCACCGAAGAGCGGCCGGGCACCTACGTCTTCAACGACAGGATGCAGCACGCCCTGGGTGCGGCGGATGCGTCCGACATCGGGCTGGTGGTGCTGGCCACGGTGGTGAGCACGGCCGTGCCGGGGCAAGCGGTGGTGGACGCGGGCGCCAAGACGCTCTCCAAGGACATCGCGCCGTACCTGGCGGGGTTCGGCGAGCTCATCGGGCCGCGCGGCGGGGTGGTGGAGCGCGTCTACGACTACCACGGCGTGGTGAGCGGATTCCAGGGGACCTACCAGCTGGGTGAGGTAGTGGCCATTGCGCCGAACCACGTCTGCCCGGTCGTGAACCTGTTCGATGAGCTGGTGATCGCACGGCAGGGCAGCGTGGTCGGGCGCTGGCCCGTGGACGCGCGCGGGCGGTCGGGCTAGGAGCGAGCAGCCTCCAGGTCGCCCACAAACGCCCGGAATCGTTCGGCCCGGAGGGCGCTCTCGCCGTCCTCGTCGTGGCGGAAGAACGTGAACACGTCCAGCCCGTCCGAGAGGAATGGTTCGACGCGGGCTGCCCAGTCGCGCAGGTCTTCCTCGGAGTAGGTGGAGCGGCGCAGGCGCAGGTAGAGGAAGGGCGCAGTGACGCGTACGTCCGGCGGATCGCCGGCGTCAAGGTCCGTGGCGCACAGCGCAGCACCCGCGGCCATCACCAGCGAGTGGACCTCGTCCACCTGCCACGACGCGTGTTGGAACTCCATGGTCAGCGGCAGGTCATGCGGCCATGCCGCGAGCAGTTGAGCCAGCAGTGAGTCGTTGCGTTTGATCGGTTCCGGCACGCGGAAGAGGACAGTGCCGAGCCGCGCCCCGAAGAGCCGGTACGGCGCTGTCAGCCAGGCGACCGTCTCCGCGGCCTTGCCGAAGAGCGCCTGCGCCGACCCACCGCGCTGGGCCTTCACCGCAAAGCGGAAGTCGTCGGGCGTCGCGCCCAGCCAGCGTTCGATGGCTGGTGGTTTCGGCTGCTGATAGAAGGTGTTGTTGAGCTCGCAGGCGTTGAGGCGCGCCGCGTACGCGGGCAGGAGCTGCCCCGACTTCGTGGCTGGGGCGTAGAACCTGGGCGCCCAGGCGGGGTAGGAGAAGCCGCTGGTGCCCACGAACAGGCGCCCGCGTGATCGATCGCCGCTCATGCGGCAGGGCTCATGGGGCAGCGCTCATGTCGCAGCGCTCATGCGGCAGCGCTCATGCCACGGCTGCGGTCAGGACTCCGGCACCGGGGCCGTGGCCCTGCCGAACAGCCGCCGCTGGCCGAACTTGCTGTTCGCCAAGAGCAGTCCGCCGATGATCAGCACGGTGCCCACCAGCTCCGCCGGGTGCAGCACCTCGTTCAGGAAGGCCACCCCCAGCACGATGCCGACGACCGGCATGATGTAGGTCACGAGCGTGGCCCGGGTGGCTCCCCAGCTGCGGATCACGCGGAACAAGAGCAGGTACGCGGTACCGGATCCGAGCAGGCCCAGCCACAGCACGGCGAACCAGGCGGACAGCGTTGGCGGTACGAACACGGGAGTCGTGGCGCCCAGCTGCGTGAAGACGGCGATCACGGCCACGATCACGAGCGCTGCCAACACCTGCGGCAGCGCGATCTCCACCGAGGTCGGCGTCCGAGGCCCGGTGATGGGGTCCTGGATGATCTTCTGGCCGGTGATGGCCTTGCGCGCGTAGACCGCGCCGATTGCGTACGAGGCCGCGGCGACCGCGATCGCAAGCTCTCCCACCAGCTCACCGGGCCCGCCGTTCGCCGGAGCCGGCGCCCCGAACGATGGCGACGCCAGCAGGACCGCCCCGACCCAACCGATGACCAGGCCCACCAGCCGGTTGACCGTGATCGGCTCGTCATGCAGGACGAACGACGCCAGGATGATTGCGCACAGCGGCGTCAGGGCATTGAGGATGGCCGCCACCGCCGAGGTCGTGTACTGCTCGCCCCAGGTGATGAGGCTGAACGGGATGGCCACGTTCATCACGCCGAGGATGGCGAAGCGGCGCCAGGCCTCCAGCGTTCGCGGCACCTGGCCGCCCGTCATGCGGATCACCACCGCCAGAAAAATGGCCGCAGAGAACAGCCGCCACGTCACCAGCACGAAGGGCGGCAGCCCCTGGTCCAGGCCGATCTTGATGAAGAGGAACGAGCTGCCCCAGATGATTGCGAGCGAGACGAATGCCACCCACACAGGCGCGCGCGAAAACGCGGCGAACGAACGGGAGATGGAGGAGGTCATCGGGTCTCCGGTGGGGCGGCGGGCCGACCGAGCAAATTCTGTCGGCGTCTGGATCGTAGAACACGCTGCTGGCTCTATCAGTTGCAGCCTGACAGCGGAAGCTGTCACCTGCTGTCAGCTACGCTTTCGGCCCGTGCCCAGTTACGACCCGCAGACGGCGTTGATCGTCGTTGACGTCCAGAACGACTTCGCCGATCCGGCCGGCAGCCTGTCCGTAGCCGGCGGCGCGGACGTGGTTCCGACGCTCAACGCGGAGAGTGCGCGGGCTCAAGAAAGCGGCGCCACCGTAGTGTTCACGCAGGACTGGCACCCGGAGGTCACGCCGCACTTCCAGAAGGACGGCGGCATCTGGCCGGTCCATTGCGTGCAGGGGACGTGGGGCGCGGAGCTCCATCCCGAGCTCATCGCGAACGGACCGATCGTGCGCAAGGGCAGCCATGGCGAGGATGGCTACTCGGCGTTCAGCCAGCGTGACCCCCTCAGCGGCGAGACGATCCCCACCGAGTTGGACGAGATCCTGCGCGAGGCCGGCGTGGAGCGCGTGGTGGTTGGCGGGCTGGCTACCGACTACTGCGTGCTCCAGACGGTTCTGGACGCGCGGCGGCTGGGCTACGAGACGATCGTGCTGCCTGCGGCGATCCGGCCGGTGGATCTTGCGCCGGGCGATGGCGAGCGGGCGATCCAGCAGATGGTCGAGGCCGGCGCCACGCTCGAGGAGGACTGGGCCGGCTAGGCCCCGACTGCCTCGAAACGCGACGGATCCACGTTGATCGTCTCGAGCAGGCCGAGTCGCGAGAGGACGAAGCGCTCCCACGGCCCGAGCAGGTAGAGCCGGCGGAAGAGCTCTTCCACCTTTGACGGGTCGCTGGCGGCCGCGGCGTAGGCCTTGAGCTGCTGCGCGCGGCCGGGGCGAAGCTCGTCGGCCCTTGCCGAGCCGTCCACGCGCCGTGACCACTTCGATTGGAACGCGGCCAGGCTGCAGCAGTCGTAGTGCAGCACGAAGGCCGACTCGAGCGGGCGGGCCTTCGGGCGGCCGGAGGCCAGGACTGGCCGATGACTGCCGAATTCGACCACGTCCGCGCTCGTGCGCACCGCAGACTTGCCCATGACGTGGCCGCGCAGGTACTCGCCGTGGAAGAAGGCACGCGGCGCCAGCCGCTTCGCCAGGCGAAGGCGCGATGCGGGGCCCATGGCGCGGAAGGTGTGGACCTCGCGGAACGGATCGCGGTGGTCGATGCCATCCGGGACGGCCTCCCGCACCGCGAATCGCCCGACCGGCTGGTCCTGTGGAATCGCATCCAGGGTTGCTGCCAGTCCGCCCGGGGCATGGATCAGCTCGTCACCGTCCACGATCACGCACCACTCGGCGCCGGCACCGCGCGCCAGCTCCAGCGCGTTCTGGGCGTTCCGGTGCAGCCGCGTCTCGATGGGCGCGTCCGGCGTGATGCCCAGCTTGGCGCGATGAGCGTCATCGGACGGGACGACCACGACGCCGTTGATGGCCGCCAGGGCATCCCGCGCGGGATCGTTCGGGTCGTCCAGCGTGACGATGACCGGATCGATCCCGATCGAGCGGTGGTACCGCACGAACGAGAGCGTGTCGGCGAGCGGGGCGCGCAGCGTCACACCAAGGGCAATCCGGGTGGTCACGCGCCGAATCCTAGGGGCTGCGTCCGGCGCAAGGCCGTGCCCCTAGAATCGGCGGGTGCGGTCCCTGAGAAGCCTCGCTCGGACCGTCGGCGCGCGTGGCGGCACAGCGGCGAAAGCCCAGCTGAGCGGCAATCGGGCCAAGGAAGAGCGCCAGCAGTGGTCGGATGAGCCGCCTGACTGCCCGCCGGGTTTCGAGATCGGGCCGCCCAGCTTCCTGATCATCGGAGCGCAGAAGGCCGGGACCACCTGGTTCTACTGGCTGCTGGCTCGCCATCCGGGCATCCATGACGCGTCCGGTCGCCGCCCCGAGCTCCACGTGTTCGACCAGATGGCGGAGCGCTGGCCGACCTCGGAGGACGCTCAGCGCTACGCACGGTTCTTTCCGCGGCCGCCCGGCAAGCTGATCGGCGAGAAGACGCCGCAATACCTGGCGCGCTACTGGGTGCCGCCCATGCTCCGGCAGGTCGCGCCTGATGCGCGCCTGTTTGTGCTGCTGCGCGATCCGATCGAGCGCTACCGGTCAGGCATGGCTCACTCTGCGCGCGGTGCTCGTGCCGCCGATCGGGACTGGCCGATGGTCGCGGAAGACGCCTTCGAGCGCGGCCTCTACGCGGCGCAGCTTCAGCGCCTGTTCGACGGCTTCCCGCGCCAGCAGGTGCTCGTGCTCCAGTTCGAAAAGTGCCTGGCCGAGCCGCAGGCGCAGGTGAATCGTGCGTTCGCCTTCCTCGGCTTGTCGCCCTTCACGATCCCCCCGGAGCACTTGTCCGAACGAACGAACCCGACCAAGGAAGGCAAGGCCGACCTCGAGCCTGAACGCCATCGCGCGCTCGTGGCCGCCTACGCCTCGGATGTCGCCCAGCTGGTCGATCTCGTGCCCGGGCTCGATCTCTCGCTGTGGCCGGACTTCGCGCACCTCGCTGGCTCGTCCCGGTCAACCGGCGGTCGCGGATAGACTGGCCCGCGTGACCGCAGAGCGCCCCTACTCACCCGGCCTGGAGGGCGTCCTCGCCGGCGAGACCTCGATCGCGTTGGTCGACGGGGCAAACGGCCGGCTGCTGTATCGCGGCTACCCGATCGGCGAGCTCGTGCGCCATGGCACCTACAGCCAGGTGCTGGAGCTGCTCTGGACCGGCGAATGGCCGAAGTCCGCGCATGTGGCCCCGGCCCCCGTGCCGGACGCTGTCATGGCCGTGCTGCGTGATCTCCCGCGCACGACCAATCCCATGGATGCGCTGCGAACTGCCGTATCGGCGTGGGGCTCCGGGCAGGCGCTCGCCTGGCCGCCGACCGTCGAGCAGGCACGCGCACTCACGGCGGTGGCTTCGTCTTCGCTGGCCGCCTTTGCTCGGCTGCGAGAGGGCAAGGAGCCGATCGAACCGGATGCGAGCCTCAACATCCCGGAAGGCTTCCTCCATCAGCTGACCGGCGAGCGCCCGGATCCGGCTGCGGCTCGGGCATTGGACGCCTACTTCGTGGTCGCCGCCGAGCACAGCTTCAACGCCTCAACGTTCACGGCCCGAGTCATCACGTCCACGCAGTCGGACATCGCGAGCGCGGTTTCGGGGGCGATCGGTGCGCTCAAGGGACCGCTGCACGGTGGCGCGCCGACAGAAGTGGTGAGTCAGCTCCACGAGATCGGCTCGGTGGACCGCGCGGCCGCTTGGATCGATGACGCCCTGGACCGCGGCGAGCGGCTGATGGGCTTCGGCCACCGTGTGTATCGCGCCTACGACCCGCGCGCAGCGGCACTCCGGGAAGTGGCGGAAGGGATGGGCGGCGCGGCCGAGTGGCTGAAGCTCGCCGTTGCCGTTGAGGACATCGCGCTCAAGAAGCTGGCCGAGCGGCACCCCGACCGGCCGCTGAAGACCAACGTCGAGTACTACACCGCAGCCGTGATGCAGGGCATCGGGCTGCCGCCGATCCTCTATCCGTCACTGTTCGCCGTCGCCCGGCACGCCGGCTGGACCGCGCACGTGCTCGAGCAGGCGGCCAACAACCGGCTGATCCGTCCCGACGTCCGCTACGTCGGCCCCGCGGAGCGCCCGCTACCGGCCTGAACGCAGGCCGGTGGCTCGAGCACCGTCCGCTAGGATCGGCGGATGAAGCGGCGCCTGGGAGCGGTGCTGGTGCTCCCGCTGCTACTGGTTGGGTGCCATCACTGGTTCGGGGCACAGATCCTTAACGACCGCCCCGATGACGTCCAGATCACCTTGGATGGCGACTCCTTGCGCGGGTCGTGGCGCGTCCCAGGCCTGGCGCTTGCCGGAGGGATTGGCGCATCCGCCAAGTTCACCGGTCGCGTGACGATCTACGCGCTCACCAACTGCGAACTGCTGTTGGACGCCCAGGTCAGTTCGCAGGAGTTGGTCGGGTTCATGGTGCCTCGATCGGGTCGCGCAACAGTTGGTGAGCCCGTTTCTGGAGAAATGGCGTCGAGCCAGCAAATGACTCCGCTGTGCCAGGCCGGCGCTCAGTCGGCGAGCGACCAGTAGCCGCTAATCGATGGCCTTCAGCTCCACCGGGCGGCGTGGCTCGATCCCGGCGCCGAGCGGCCCGGTGACGATGACTTCGGCCGTTCGTTCGCCCCCAGAGTCGCGAATGACCAGCCGATGGGTGATGCGCGTGTCACCCGCTGCTAAATGCGCGTTCACGAGGCAGTAACGAGCCGCGGACAGATAAATCGAACGGGCCAGCGCGCCCTCGTCCAATGCCTCGCCGCTGAAGCGGTGCTCAACCTCGATCCACTCGAAGGTCCGCGGGTGCGTGTCGCGTTGCTCGCCGCGTGCCTCCACCTCGTACGTCTCCACGGCCTGGCGCTTCTTGCGGCAGATCGAGATCACGTCCATGCCCGTGCAGCCGGCCAGCGCGAGCAGCAGGAGATCGCTGGGCTTGGCGCCGGCGTCCTCGCCGGCCGGGTCGAGCGGCAAGGCCGCGCCCGTCCCCGTCGAGCCATCGAAGCGAAGCTGCGCCTTCCAACGGGCTAGAGTGACGTTCCCCATGGAGGGATGGTAGCCACGACCCGCACGCTCTATCGCAACGCCGCGATCGCCGATGGCCGCTCCGCCCAGCTGCGCGTGGGTGTAAGCGCGCTCGTGGAGGACGATCGGATCCGCTGGATCCGCCCGAGCGACGGCGAAGAAGACCCGGCCGAGGGCTCAGGCATCCGCGCCGAATTCACGACGGTGGATGCCGAGGGCGCAACGATCGTGCCCGGGATGGTCGACTGCCACTCACACCTCACCGGGCCCGGTGGCGCCAACTGGATCGACCGGTTCGGCGACCCGCCTGAGGTGCTTGCGACAGTGGCCGAGGACAACGCGGCGCTGGCGGTGCAGGCCGGTGTTCGCTGGATGCGCGATGTCGGCGCCCCGGTGGTCGCGGACCCTGTGGATGGGCGCAGGCGCGCGCTGTCGCTGGGGGTGCGCGATCGCTGGCGCGGGCGCCGAGACCGACCCTACGTGCGGGCTGCGGGAACCTGGATCTTCGGGGCCGGCATGCGGGTGCTCGGCAACGACCTCGAGGCCGCCCACGCCGACGAGCTGGTTGCGGCCGTGAACGGGCAGCTGGACGATGGCGCCGACCTGATCAAGTTGTACCTGGATGGGCCCGACCCAGCGGTGTGCCCGTGGTCCGTGGATGAAGTGCGAGCTGCGGTCGACGCGGCGCACGCGCGAGGCGCGAAGGTCACGGCCCACTCCGGAAAGCTGGATGGCGCGCGCGTGGGTGCGGCCGCGCGCGTTGACTCACTGGAGCACGGCTTCGAGCTGGACGAGGACGTGGCGCGTTCCATGGCCGAGTACGGCGGCGCGGTAGTCAGCACGCTCGCGGTCATGGAGTCGTGGCTGTCGTTCGGCAAGACCACGACCAAAGAGCGGTTTGCCTCGGATGACGGGCGAACGCGCATCCTCGAGCGTCGTGAGCGGGCGCAGGAGAGCGTGCGGATTGCGCATGCCGCGGGCGTGTCGGTGTGCGCGGGGACCGACTTCGGCGGCGGCTCGCTGCGGGCCAATCAGCTGGCGTGGGAAGTCCAGTCGCTGGTCGCGGCCGGGTTGGAGCCATGGGAGGCACTCGGCTCCGCGACGTGGCGCGGTGGTGCGTTGCTCGGCGAAGCCGACGCAGGTCTCATCCGCGAGGGCGGTCCCGCCGATTTCTTCCTGGTCCACGGCGACCCGTTGTCCGATCCAGCCGCCCTCTGGCGCGTTTGGAAGGTGGTGTAGGCCGTGCTCAGGCATGTCGTGGCATTGGTCCTGGCCGCCGTCCTGATTCCGTGCTCCACTGCCGCGGCGGCGCGTCCGGCCGGCCCGTCAGATCTCTTGCCCGACATGAAGATGGCGCCGCTCTACGGGATGAGCATCACCACCACGGACTCGGGCCGAAAGCGGCTGACCTTCGGCACGATCGGCTGGAACGTGGGCCTTGGCCCGATCGAGCTCCGTGGTCGGAAGATCGATGACGGCTCCATGGAAATGCGGCAGGTCATTTACAACTCCGCCGGCGGCCACCGGATTCGGCACACCTCGGCGATCGCCATCTTTGACACCGGCGACCATCACAACCACTGGCACGTGCGCCAGTTCATGCGGGTTCAGCTCTACCGCGTGGGAGATCCCGGCGGGAACGTCTATGGCGTCCGCAAGATCGGCTACTGCCTGCTGGACGCGCGACGCATGGCAGCGCCGCCGCCCAACTCGCCCACGTCGCCGGTCTACCCCTTGACGGCCTGCGGCAACAGCGCCTCAACGCGGCTGAGGATGGGCCTGTCGGTCGGCTACGGCGACGACTATCCGCCCAACTTTGCCCACCAGTGGATCGACATCACGGGTCTCCCCAAGGGCGATTACCGGATCTGCACCACCGTCGATCCGTTGAGCGAGTTCCAGGAAACGCGCGAGGACAACAACCAACGTTGGACGGATGTGCGCATCAACCTCGCCAAGGACAAGGCGCAGGTGGTCGCCACCAAGGCGAAGGCGTGCGGCCCCGGAGTGGGCTGACGAGGTGAGCTCCGGCAATCAGCCTGAGCCGCCGCAACCGACCGGGGAGTGGCCGCGGCCTTCGGAACAGTGGCCCGACGGGGCGTGGCAGCCACCGGGCGGCCAGCAACCAACGATCTGGCAACCGGCGGGTGGATGGCAGCAACCGGGTCGGTGGCAACCGCCGAGCGCGTGGCAGCCCAGGGACGCGCAGCCCGGTCCGTGGCCGGGTACGCCACCGAACGCCTATCCGTCGCCTGGCGCCTATCCGCCGCCTGGCGCCTATCCGCCGCCTGGCGCCTATCCACCACCGGGCGCCTATGCGCCGAACTCATATCCGCCGCAAGGCAGCCATCCGCCGCCCGGCGCCTTTCCGCCGCCGTACGGCTACGCACCGCCGGGCAGCTATCCGCCGCCGAACGCCTTTCCGCCACCGGTCGTTTACCCACAGGTTGAGTACCCCCCGCCGGCGACCGTCTGGCAGCCGATCCCGCCGGGGCGTGCCAACTGGGACGCCGGTGCGCGAACTCGCGTCAGCACCAACAAGAAGGTTGCCCTGGTGGTCATCGCGCTGCTGCTGTTGGTCGGCGGATGCGTGGCACTGGGCGCGACCGTCCTCAACTCGTTCACTGGCCATCTGGGCACCGGCCAGCGCATTGCCAGGCTCTCGGGCGGCAGGATCGACTTCGCTCTCGTGATCGACTCACCCGCCGGGGCCGTCGTGAGCGTGGTCTTTGCCGACGGCATGACGCGGTCATCCGCCGAGCGCCTGACCTGTCAGCTGGTCATCCCCGAGCTATCCCGAGACGGGGTCCGGCCGTTCCAGATCCAACTGACGCTGAGCGACGGAACGAGCGTGATCTGGCGAGCCCCGATCGACGATTGCGGCCCTGGGTTCCCGACGCCGCAGCTGCCCAGCACCTGACGACTTAGCGGCTACTCCGATCGGCGGGCCAGGTGCCCATGATCTGGCGGAGGATCGCGAACTCGCCTGTGTGGTACGCATTGTGGTCACCGACGACACGGATCTCCCGCAGGATGGTGTGGCCGGGCGAGCCGGGGATCACTGCGTAGAGGTCTGTGGCCGGGTCGAGGACGATAGCCTTCAGCGCGTCCCGATCGTCCTTGAAGCCCTGGATCGTGGCCGCGAACTGCGCGGGAGTCGCCGTCGCGTCCGGGTCGGGCCAGTATTCGCGCGGCCAATCCTTGTCCTTGTAGGTGCGAGAGGTGATGTACTCGAGGATGTCGGCCTGCGTGTAGCGGACGTGCTCGGCCAGGTGCCACGGCGTGTACGTCACGTTCGGCGCCTTGGCGTTGATCGCGTCGTCCGGGAAGTCGGCAACGGCGGCATCAAAGGGCATGTGGGCATCCCGCCCATCCAGGAAGCGCGCCAGCTGCTGGCGGAGAGCGTTGTCATCCATGGGTGGCGTCCTCGGTTGCAGTGGCCGTCTGGGCTGCTCGGAAGTCTTGTCAGATTCAGTTGGGGCCGACCTTAACCGGCGCAACCACGCCGATCCTTGTCAAATTCAGATGGGGCCGACCTTACGCCGGGAATCGCGCGGGTCAGAGCCGCAGTGGCAAGCTGAGGCCGCGGTCCTGAGCGTGACCGAAGCTCCACCGAACCTCCGTGGCCCCGATCGCTTGGCAATTGAGTGACAGTTTTCGCGTTAGGGCGCCGGGACCTGAATGTGACGAAAACCGGCGTCCCTCAGCTCGCCGGCGCCAGTACCTGCGCCGCGTCGCTCTCGAATTGCTCGCGGTACAGCCGTGCGTAGGCGCCACCCTGCGCCAGCAGATCGCGGTGCGTGCCGCGCTCCACGATGCGGCCTCGCTCGTAGACCAGGATCTGATCGGCGCGCAGGATCGTGGACAGACGATGGGCGATGGCCAGCGTGGTCCTGCCGCGCATCGCCCGCTCAACGGCCGTCTGGATCAGCCGCTCAGACACGCTGTCCAGCGCTGACGTGGCCTCGTCCAGGATGAGGATGCGCGGGTTCTTGAGCAGCACCCGCGCCAGCGCCACGCGCTGCTTCTCGCCGCCGGACAGCTTGTAGCCACGCTCGCCGACGATCGTGTCGTAACCCTCGGGCAGCTCCATGACCCGGTCGTGGATGGCCGCCAGCCGGGCGGCGGCCTGGAGCTCGGCGTCGGTGGCGTCGGGCCGCGCATAGGCCAGGTTCTCGCGCACCGAGGCGTGGAACAGGTAGGAATCCTGCGTCACGAAGCCGATGACCTCGCCCAGGCTCGCCAGCGTGACCTTGCGGATGTCGTGCCCGTCGATCTCGATCGCGCCCTCGGCCACGTCGTACAGGCGAGGCAGCAGATACGTCGTGGTCGTCTTCCCCGAGCCCGAGGGGCCGACGAGGGCCACCAGCTGCCCGGGCTCCGCCGTGAAGTCGATGTCTTCCAGGCCGAAGGGCAGGGGAGCCTCTTCCGCCGTCGCCACCGCGTCCAACTCGACCGTCGCCTGGAGCGCTTCGGGCACACCGTCGGCGGCGGCCGCCGCGACCACTTCGTCACTGGCGACCGGAACGGGCGCCGCGGTCGGGTAGCGGAACGAAACGTGGCGGTAGCGCACCCGCCCGTTGACCTCCGCGGGCACCAGGGTCACGGCGTCGGGCGCGTCGCGGATCTCGCTCTCGAGGTCCAAGTACTCGAAGATCCGATCGAAGAGCGCCATGGCGCCCTGGATCTCCACCTGGATGTTGAGCAACTGCCCGAGCGGGAAGAACAGCCGGCTCTGGAGCGTGGTGAAGGCCACGATGTCACCGATCGACGGCGCGGTCGGATCGCCGTTGATGGCCAGGTAGCCGGCCAGCCAATACACCAGGGCGGGCGTGATGCTGAAGATCGAGCCGACGATCATGAAGAACCAGCGCCCGAGCATGCTCTGGCGCAGCTGGAGGGCGGCCAACTTGGCGTTGGCGACGCGGAACCGGTCTACGGTCTCCTTCTGGCGCCCGAATGTCTTCGACAGCAGGATGCCGCTGACGCTGAGCGTCTCCTCGGTGATGGCCGACACGTCCGCAAGCGCCTTCTGCGTCTCCGTGCTGATCACGCGGCGGGTCTTGCCCACGCGGTAGGTCAGCCACATGAAGAACGGCAGCAGGCCCAGCGACAGCAGCGTCAGCCGCCAGTCGATGAACAGCATGCTTTCCAGCACATTGGGATCCTAAGCTTAGAATTCCACGTGGACAAGTTGTCGCG
>JADMIO010904362.1_pt1 | contig 54388 bp, 47 predicted proteins | sample 8958161 | NCBI WGS metagenome assembly JADMIO01 (sample SAMN16585339, study PRJNA669376) | soil metagenome | isolation source: Crop rotation soil | place: USA: Cullars Rotation, Alabama | collected 2011
GCCGCGACTTCAAGTCACGTGAATTCCAAGCTTCGGATCCCACTGTGCTGGAAAGCCCTCGTCCGCACCTTGCGCAACGCCTTCGCGTCGGGGCGCATCGCCCATGCCTTCATGCTCACCGGCGTGCGCGGCGTGGGCAAAACCACCACCGCGCGCATCATCGCCCGGGCGCTCAACTGCATCGGCCCGGACGGCAAACGCAAGGAGCCGTCCATCGACCCTTGCGGCGTCTGCGAGCCCTGCATCGCCATCGCGGAATCGCGGCATGTTGACGTGCAGGAAATGGATGCCGCCTCGCGCACCGGCATCGACGACATCCGCGAGATCATCGAAGGCGTGCGCTATGCCCCCGCCTCGGCGCGCTACAAGGTCTATATCGTCGACGAAGTGCATATGCTGTCGAAGCAGGCGTTCAACGGTCTGTTGAAGACGCTGGAAGAGCCGCCGCCGCATGTGAAGTTCATCTTCGCGACCACCGAGATCCGCAAGGTGCCGGTGACGGTGCTGTCGCGCTGCCAGCGCTTCGACCTGCGCCGCATCGAGACCGAAGTGCTGGCCGAACATTTGAGCAATATCGCGACGCTGGAGAAGATCGCGGTCGAGCCGGCGGCGCTGACATTGATCGCGCGCGCCGCCGAAGGCTCGGTGCGCGATGCGCTGTCGCTGTTGGATCAGGCCATCGCGCACGAGACGGGCGAAACCATCGCCGGCGAATCGGTGCGCGCGATGCTGGGCCTCGCCGACCGCGGCCGCGTCCTCGACCTGTTCGAGAAACTGATGGGCGGCGAGATCGCGCTGGCGCTCGGCCTGTTGCGCGAGATGTATGACAACGGCGCCGACCCGCTGGTGGTGATGCAGGATCTGTTGGAGACGACGCATTTCCTGACCCGCGTGAAGGTGGCGCCGGGCGCCGAAGGGTTCTTCGACGGCGGCTCGTCGGAAGCGGCGCGCGCGGTGACGATGGCGGGCAAGCTCAGCGTCGCCAATCTGGCGCGCGCCTGGCAGATGCTGCTGAAGGGGTTGATCGAGGTTCGCGATGCGGCCAATCCGCTGCCCGCCGCCGAGATGGCGCTGGTGCGGCTGGCCTATGCCGCCGAATTGCCGCCGACCGAACGATTGGTGCGCGAGCTGCGCGATGGCGAGGCGCCGCAAAGCGCTGCGCAAGTTTCACAGCCGCCGCGCGGTGGCGGAGGCGGCGGTGCGCCGCGGGCGCAAATGGCGCCCATGCCGTCGGAACTGCCGCGCAGTATTGCCGCGCCGGGGCCGGTCATGGCCGCGCCCGCCGTCGAACTCGCCACGCTCGAAGACATCATCGCGCTTGCCAAGGCGAAGACGGCGCGTCTGCTGGCGACGCAATTGGAAAGCAATGTGCATCTGGTGTCGCTGGAGCGCGGACGCATCGAATTCCGGCCCAATCCCCAGGCGCCCAAGACGCTGGCGAGCGATCTGGCGCAACGCTTGCGCGACTGGACCGGCGAACGCTGGATCGTGACTTTGGCCTCCGAAGGCGGCGCGCCGACGCTCGCCGAGCAGCGCGTGGCGGCGGACCGCGCCAAGAAGGATGCGGTATCGCAGGAACCGTTTGTGCGCGCGGTGCTGGATGCTTTTCCCGGCGCCGAGATCGTCGCGGTGCGCGAGCTTGAAGAGGCCGAACCGCCGCCGGCGGTGTCCGACGAGGATTCCAACTAGGTGGCCGGTTCGCCCGCAGGACCGGAGATCGAACGCCTGATCCAGCTTCTTGCGAAACTGCCGGGTCTGGGTCCGCGTTCGGCGCGGCGCGCGGCGCTGGCGCTGTTGAAGAAGCGCGAGACGCTGCTCGACCCGCTCGCCGATGCGATGGCCAAGGCGGCGGCGACGCTGAAGATCTGTTCGTCTTGCGGCAATCTCGACACGACGGAGCCCTGCGCGCTGTGCCGCGACGTCACGCGCGAGACCGGCATCATCTGCGTCGTTGAGGACGTCGCCGATCTTTGGGCGCTGGAACGGGCCGCGATCTTCCGCGGCAAATATCATGTGCTGGGCGGGGCGCTCTCGGCGCTCGACGGGGTGACGCCGGAGCGGCTGAACCTGCCGCGCCTGTTGGAGCGCGTGCGCGGCGGCGGGATTTCCGAAGTCATCCTCGCGATGAACGCGACGGTCGAAGGCCAGACGACGGCGCACTATCTGATGGATGCGCTGGAACCGGCCGGCGTGAAGATCACACGCCTCGCGCATGGCGTTCCGGTCGGCGGCGAACTGGACTATCTCGACGAAGGCACGCTTTCCGCCGCCTTCAAGGCGCGGCGGGAGTTTTAAGTCTCCGGTCCGCCGAGACTGCCGCCTTCGGGGTTGGGCAGTTCCACCTTCTCGATTTTCTCGGCGCGGCTCACCACCTTACCGGTGGAGACGAGGATGTTCTTGATGTCTGTGTCCGCCTGTCCGAAATGCGATTGCAGCTTGCCGGCGCGGTCGGCCAGAAGGCGGACATCGTTCAGCAGCAATCCGACCTCGCGTTGGATGAGATTGGCCTGCTCGCGCATGCGCGCGTCCTTCATCACGGTCTGCACCGTATTGATGGCAAGCAGCAGGATGTTGGGCGACACCACGATCACCTGGGCGCGTTGCGCCTTCTGGATCACGTCGGAAAATGTGTCGTGCAATTCGGCATAGAGCGATTCCGACGGTACGAACATGATCGCGGGCGTCTGGGTTTCGCCCGCGATCAGATATTTCTCGGCGACATCCTTCACATGCTTTCCGACATCGCTGCGCACGCGCGCATGGGCGTCGCGCTTGTCGCCATCGGTCACGGCCTTCTTGAGGAGTTCGAACGCTTCCAGCGGGAATTTGGAATCGATCACGATGGCGGTCTTGGTGCCGGGCAGGCGGATCAGGCAATCGGGCCGGTTCTTGTTGGACAGCGTGCCTTGGAATTCATAGGAGCCATGGGGCAGGGCATCGCGGATGATGGATTCCATCTGGCCCTGGCCCCAGGCGCCGCGCGCCTGCTTGTTGGTCAGGATCTGCTGCAAGCTCACGACTTGGCCCGAAAGGTCGGCCAAGTTCTTCTGGGCGTCATCGATCACGGAGAGGCGCGTCTGCAATCCGCCCAGGGTCTCGGCCGTCTTGGTCGCGGTTTCCTGCAGGCTGACGCCCAGCCTTTGGTCGAGCGCCTCCATGCGCTTGGCCATAGCCTCGCGCAGGTCGTTCTGGCTCTGGGATTGGGATTCGATGGCCTGGGCGAAACGCCCGCTGATCGTATCGAGTCCGCGCGTAAGATCCCGCAATTGCGCATCCAGCGCGGTGTTCGGCGCCGGGGCGCGCGGCCGCAAAGCCAGCATCAGCGCCGTAACGCCGATCACCAGCATCAGGCCGGAAACAATCAGAATCGCCATCTCCATGACGAAAGCCTACACCGGCGGCGCAAAGGCGTCTTGACCCTAAGCCCGCCGTCTCCTATCTCCGCCCGCCATGGCCATTCTCGAACTCGTGACGGCGCCCGATCCGCGGTTGAAGCTGGTTTCCGAACCGGTGGCCGATGTCGCGTCCCTGAAGAAGTTCTTCGCCGACATGGTGGAGACCATGTACGACGCCAACGGCATCGGCCTTGCCGCCATCCAGGTGGGCGTGCCCAAGCGCGTCGCGGTGATCGATCTCGACCCCGGCGGGCCGAACAGCAAGGTGATCTATCTCGCCAATCCGCGCATCGTCGAAGCCTCGGGCGAGGCCTCGTCCTATCACGAAGGCTGCCTCTCGGTGCCGGAGATCTGGGACGATGTCAGCCGGCCGGCGCGCGTCACCGTCGAATATACCGACGAGAAGGACCGGCTGCAGACCGTGACGGCGGACGGGCTGTTCGCCACATGCCTGCAGCACGAGATCGACCATATCAACGGGTTGTTGTTCATCGACCATCTCTCCAAGCTCAAGCGCTCCATCGCCTTGCGCAAATCGGCCAAGATGAAGCGCAAGAGCTAGGCGTGTTAGGCTCGCCGCCATGACGCTGCGCCTTGTCTTCATGGGAACGCCGGATTTCGCGGTGCCGACTCTGGCGGCGCTGATCGCGGCCGGCCACGATGTGGTTTGCGCCTATTCACAGCCGCCGCGGCCGAAAGGGCGGGGCCTCGCGCAGGAGAAATCGCCCGTACACAAAGCGGCGGAGGCCCACGGCATTCCCGTGCACACGCCGGTATCGTTGAAGGGTGCGGAGGAGCAGGTGGCGTTCGCGGCGCTCGGTTGCGACGCGGCGGTGGTCGTCGCCTATGGGTTGCTGCTGCCGAAAGCGATCCTCAGCGCGCCCAAGCACGGTTGTTTCAACCTGCACGGTTCGCTGCTGCCGCGCTGGCGCGGCGCGGCCCCGATCCAGCGCAGCATCATGGCCTGCGATCCCGAAACCGGTGTGATGGTCATGCGGATGGAAGAGGGGCTCGACACCGGCCCGGTGCTGATGACGGAACGCGTCGCGGTGGGGCGCAAGACCTATGGCGACTTGCATGACGAACTGGCGCAAGTTGGGGCTGGGCTGATGGTCCGCGCGCTTGTCGCAGTCGAACAGGGCACAGCCGTCGAACAGCCGCAGGATTACGAAGGGCTGACTTACGCCAAAAAGATCGAAAAATCCGAGGCGCGGATCGATTGGAGCAAATCGGCACGCGAACTCGATTGCCTGATCCGGGGCTTGTCGCCCTCACCCGGCGCTTGGTTCGAGGCCAACGGCCAACGTATCAAGATTCTGCTCGCCGCGCCGGCAGCGGGAGACGGCGAGCCCGGCGAGGTGCTGTTCGATTTTGCCATTGCTTGCGGAACGGCTGCGCTGAAACCGCTGCTGGTGCAACGCGCCGGGCGCGGCCCCACCGACTGGCTCGAATTCCTGCGTGGGTTTCCGCTGAAACCGAGCGAGCGCGTCGCCTGATGGCCCGCTATCGCATCACGCTGGAATATGACGGCGGACCCTATTCCGGCTGGCAGCGCCAGGAGGGGAGCCCTTCGGTGCAGGGCGCGGTGGAAGAGGCGATCCTCAAACTGTCGGGCGAGCGCGTCACGGTGACGGGCGCGGGGCGCACCGATTCCGGCGTGCATGCGCGCGGACAGGTGGCGCATTTCGATCTTGTGAAAGAGTTTCCGGCCGACACGATCCGCGAGGCGCTGAACGCGCATTTGCGCCCGCAACCGATTGCTGTTTTGGCTTCGGCCATTGCGGACGGCGAATTCCACGCGCGCTTTTCCGCGCTCGCGCGCCATTACGAATATCGCATCCTCTGCCGCCGCGCGCCGCCGGCGCTCGACCGCGGCCATGTCTGGCATGTCAGTCGCGCGCTCAACATCGTACCGATGCAGGAAGCGGCGCGGGCGCTGATCGGCCATCACGATTTCACGACGTTCCGCGCCGCCGAGTGCCAGGCGAAATCGCCGGTCAAGACGCTCGACCGTTTCGATGTGGCGGCGCAGGGCGAAGAGATCGTGTTCTATGCCAGCGCGCGTTCCTTCCTGCATCATCAGGTGCGCTCGATGGTCGGGACCTTGAAGCTGGTGGGCGAAGGCAAATGGCGCGCCGGCGACGTGGCGCGCGCATTGGAAGCGCGCGACCGTTCGCAATGCGGCACCGTCGCGCCGCCCGACGGCCTGACGCTGCTGCGCGTGGATTATTAGAGCTTCTGCAAATCCACCAGTTCGACCGATCCGGCCGGTATTTTCCGGCCCAGGAAGATTTCGCCGACACGCGCGAAACGTTCCGGCGCATCGGTCGCGAGAAAGCGTGGTGGTTCCGGTGTGCCGCCGCTGCGCGCGAGACCTCTTTCGGTCAGCAGACGTTCCACCGCTTTGGCCGTCGTCGCGGCGCTGTCGACCAGCGTGACCTTCGGTCCTGCGACGCGCGCGATGGTCTCCTTCAGCGCCGGGAAATGCGTGCAGCCCAGCACCAGACATTCCGGCTGCGCGCTCGCAAGCATGGAATCGAGATATTGCTTCGCCACCAGTTCCGGCACCTGTCCCGAGATCATGCCTTCTTCGGCCAGTGCGACGAACAGCGGACAGGCCTGCTGCGTGACCTGCGCATCGGATTGGCGCGCCAGGATCGCGCGTTCATAGGCGCCGCCGCGCACCGTGCCTTCGGTCGCGATCACCGCGATGCGTCCCGTCGGGGCGGCCGCCACCGCGGCTTCGGCGCCCGGCTCGATCACGCCGATGACGGGAATGGGCGCCAGCGCCTCGGTCAGCGCGGGCAAGGCCGTCGAGGACGCGGTGTTGCAGGCGACGACGAGCAGCTTGATGTCATGCGCCGTCAGCGCCCGGGCGCATTGCACGGCGTAGCGCGTCACGGTGTCGGCGCTCTTGCTGCCATAGGGAAGGCGCGCGGTATCGCCGAGATAGACGAAGCTTTCGCCCGGCAGGCGCTCCATCAGCGCCCGCATCACGGTGAGGCCGCCCATGCCGGAATCGAATACGCCGATGGGTTTTCCGCTCATATCGGCTTGGCGAAATAATCTTCAAGCACGGCGAGATAGATGCGCGTCAGAATCTCGATGTCTTCGACGCGGGCGCACTCGTCGGTGCGGTGCATGGTGGCGCCGGGAAGACCCAATTCCGCCACCGGGCAATGATCCTTGATGAAGCGCGCATCCGAGGTGCCGCCGCTGGTGGAATAGTCCGGCGCGGTTCCCGTAACGCGCTTGACGGCATTGCTGAGCAATTCGGTATAGGCGCCCGGCTTGGTCACGAAGGACACGCCGCTGACGCTATGGGCGACGATGATTTCCGTACCGCGTTCCTGCATAACCGAACGCGCGATGCTTTCGACCTTCTGCGCCAGGCCGGCCGGCGTATGCAGATCGTTGAAGCGGATATTGAAACCCGCCTGGGCTTCGGCCGGAATTACATTGACCGCCGGATTGCCGACATCGACCGTGGTGAACGCCAGCGTCGAGGGATCGAAATTGTCGCTGCCGTCGTCGAGTTTCAGCGCGGCGATGCGGCCGACCAGTTCCGCCATGACGGGAATGGGATTGAGCGCCCGTTGCGGATACGCGACGTGGCCTTGTGTTCCCTTCACCGTGAGGCGGAAATTCATGCTGCCGCGGCGGCCGATCTTGACGATGTCGCCGGTCTTGGCCGCCGAAGTGGGTTCGCCGACGAGGCAATGATCGGGCTTTTCGCCGTTGTCCTTCAGCCAGCCGAGCATTTTCACGGTGCCGTTGATGGCGATGCCCTCTTCATCCCCGGTGATGAGAAGACTGATCGAGCCCTTCGGCGCGCCGTGCTTTTCGATATAGCGCGAACTCGCGGCCGTGAAGGCGGCGACGGCGCTTTTCATGTCGGCGGCGCCGCGTCCGTACAGCAATCCGTCCTGAATCTGCGCCTCGAAGGGCGGATGCCGCCACGCCGCCGCATCGCCCGGCGGCACCACATCGGTGTGCCCGGCGAAACAGAAATGCGGCGTAGCCGTCCCGAGCCGCGCATAAAGATTGTCGACCGACGCCGTGCCCGGCGCATCGAAACGCAAGCGCTTGCAGACGAATCCCAACGGCTTCAGCGCCGCCTCCAGCACGCCGAGCGCGCCGGCATCTTCCGGCGTCACCGAAGCACAGCGGATCAGCGCCTGCGTTAAAGGAACAGGATCGACGGACGACATTCAGTCCCTCAGCAATTCATTGATCGAGGTCTTCGAGCGGGTCTTCTCGTCGACGCGCTTGACGATCACCGCGCAGTAAAGCGCCGGCCCGCCGCTGGCGCCGGGGAGGCTTCCCGGCACGACGACCGAATAGGGCGGCACCTTCCCATACAAAATTTCGCCCGTGGCGCGATCGACGATGCGCGTCGAGGCGCCGAGGAACACGCCCATCGACAGCACCGAGCCGGTGCCGACGACGACGCCTTCGGCGACTTCGGAGCGCGCACCGACGAAACAGTTGTCCTCGATGATGACGGGGCCCGCCTGCAACGGTTCCAGCACGCCGCCGATGCCGGCGCCGCCCGAGATGTGGCAATTCTTCCCGATCTGCGCGCAGGACCCGACCGTCGCCCAGGTATCGATCATGGTGGCTTCATCGACATAGGCGCCGACATTGACGAAAGATGGCATCAGCACGACGCCTTTGGCGATATGGGCCGAGCGGCGGACGATGGCGCCGGGCACGGCGCGAAACCCTGCGCTGCGGAAACGGTTCTCGCCCCAGTCCTTGAATTTGGAATCGACCTTGTCCCACCAATGGGCGCCGCCGGGCGCGCCTTCGATCATCGCCATGTCGTTGAGGCGGAAGGACAGCAGCACCGCCTTTTTCAGCCATTGATGCACGCGCCATTCGCCGCTGCTCTTTTCCGCGACGCGCAGCCGGCCGTCATCGAGCGCGTCCAGGGCGGCCTCGATGGCCTCGCGCGGCTTGCCCGCGGTGGCGGGCGAGATCGTGTCGCGTTTGTCCCAGGCCTCGTCGATCAGGGGCTGCAGTTCGGCGTCGTTCATTTGGGGTCAAATCCTCGAAATGCTTGGAAAAGCTGGCCGGAAGATGCGGGAGAGGGGCCGCCAAGGCAAGCAAAAGGCGGCGATTTAATGCGGTCTTAAGCCGCTTTTGGGACAATCCTCACCGGCTGTCTGGGGGGCACGGGGGCAGCCGCTCTTAAGGGGATGACGGTGGAATTCCTCAAACGCCTGCTTGGGCGCCCGGCCTTGCCGCGAGCCCTTACCTATGAAGACGCCCGCGCGGTTCTGGAATCGCAGCAGCGCCGCGCCCAGGAAGAACTGGCGGCCCGCTCCGATGTCGAGCCGGAGATGCTCTATTACCTGGCCGAGCACGGCAGCGACAAAGCGCGCCGGGCGGTGGCCGCCAATCCCGCGACGCCGCCGGAAGCCGACCGTTTCCTGGTCGACGACGTCGATCCCGAAGTGCGCGGCGAACTGGCGCATAAGATCGGCCGATTGTTGCCCGACCTTCTGGCGTCCGAACGCGACCGGGTATGCGAGCTGACGCTGGAAACGTTGCAGCGCCTTGCGAGCGACCAATTGCCCCGCGTGCGCGCCATCCTCGCCGAGGAAATCAAATCGCTCGACTGCGTGCCCAAACCGATCATCGATGCGCTGGCCCATGACGCGGAAGAATCCGTCGCCGCGCCGATCCTCGAATATTCGCCGCTGCTGTCCGACAACGACCTGCTCGAAATCATCGCCAGCGCCCGCGCTCAGAACGCCCTTGCGGCGGTGGCGCGCCGCCGCGGCATCAGCGAAGCGGTGTCGGACGCCATCGTCGCCTCGCTGGATATTCCTTCCGTCGCGGCGCTGCTCGCCAACCCGGATGCGCGGGTGCGCGAGGGTACGATGGAAAAGATCATCGACCATGCGCAGTCGATCTCGGAATGGCATGGGCCTTTGGTGATGCGGACCGATCTCTCCTTGCGGGCGCTTCGCCGCATCGCCGGCTTTGTCGGCGCATCGCTGCTGGAGAGGCTCGCCTCGCGCCACGGCCTCGACGAGGAGACCCAGACGCTTCTGAAGCGCGGGCTCAGGCATCGGCTGGAGCGCGACGAGGATTCGGCACGCCGCCAGGAAGACAAGCTGCGCGCCGAAGTACTGACCGCGTTCGAAACCGGCGTGTTGGACGAGCGTTATGTCGAAGACGCGGTCGAAAATGGCGACCGCGAGCGGGTGATGGAGTGCCTTGCCGTGCTGGTGCGCGTGCCGCGCGCCACCATCGAGAAGATCTTCACCTCGCGCAGTTCCAAGGCGATCACCGCGCTGATCTGGAAGGCGGGCCTGCCGATGCGGATCGGCTTCAAGGTCCAGACACTGGTGTTGAAGCTGCACGCCGACGAGCTTCTGCCGGCGCGCGCCGGGGTCGGCTTTCCGCTCTCGGAAGCGGAAATGCGCTGGCACCTGTCTTATTTCGGCTTCGCCGAGACATAAGCGCCCAGCCGTAGACCGCGCGACAATTAAAGAGTCTATCCGGCGGTAATCAGGGTGCCGGCGCCGTGCTCGGTAAAGAGTTCGAGCAGCAGCACATGCGGGATGCGCCCGTCCAGGATCACGGCGGCTTTGACGCCTTGCTCCACCGCGTCGATGGCGGTCTCGACCTTCGGGATCATGCCGCCGGAAATCGTGCCGTCCGCGATCAGGGCTTTGGCCTCATCCACCGTCAGACGCGAGATCAGCTTGCCGTCGCCGCCGAGCACGCCTTCGACATCGGTCAGCAGCACCAGCCGTTCGGCGGCGATGGCGCCCGCGACCGCGCCCGCGACCGTATCGGCATTGATATTGTAGCTCTCGCCCTTCTCGCCGACGCCGACCGGCGCGACGACCGGGATGAGGTCGGATTTGATGATCATGCGCAGGACTTCGGCGTCCACATGTTTAGGCTCGCCGACGAATCCGAGATCGACCGGCACGCGTTCCTTGGTGGCGGGATCGATGCGGCTGCCGGCGATCTTGCGCGCGATCACCATATTGCCGTCCTTGCCCGAGACGCCGACGGCGCGGCCGCCGGCGGCATTGATGCCGGCGACGATCTGCTTGTTGATGGTGCCCGACAGCACCATCTCGACCACTTCCATCGTGGCCGCATCGGTGACGCGCAAGCCATCGACAAAGGTGGAGACGATGCTGAGCTTCTTCAGCATGGCGCCGATCTGCGGGCCGCCGCCGTGAACCACCACCGGGTTCATGCCGGTCTGCTTCATCAGCACGATGTCTTGCGCGAATTCGTGCGGTAGGCCTTCGCCCATCGCATGGCCGCCATATTTCACGACGATGGTCTTGTTGTCGTAGGAAAGGATGTAAGGCAGCGCCTCGACCAGCACGCGCGCCGTCGAACGCCACCGCGCCAAGAGGCGCAGATTCTTGTCGTCGCGGTTGGAATCGTCGGGCGCGTTCATCTTTATCCCCGCAGCTTCGCGGGGCGCTTATAACGCAAAGGATTCGCTGCCGCTATAAATTCCACCGCGCCAGCCGCGCGAGGGCGGCGCGCAATTCGGGGATGCCGGTGCCTTTTTCGGCGGACGTCGCCACCAGTTCCGGATGGGCGGCGCCGTGGCGCGCGGCTTCCGCGGCAAGCTTCGCCTCCGCCGCCGCGAGCTCGCCGGTCCTCAGCTTGTCGGCCTTGGTTAAGACGAGCTGATAGGAAACGGCGGCCCGGTCCAAAAGTCCCATGACCAGGATGTCGTGCGGGAGCAGACCGCGGCGCGAATCGATCAGCATCACCGCACGGCGCAGGGTTTGCCGGCCCCTTAGGTAAGCGAAGATCAGGTCCGTCCATTGATCGGACTGGGACTTGGAAACGCGCGCGTAGCCATAGCCGGGCAGGTCGGCGAGGATCAGTCTGTGGCCGAGCTCGAAGAAGTTGATCTCGCGCGTGCGCCCCGGCGTGTTGGAGACGCGCGCCAGGGTCTTGCGTCCGGTCAGCGCGTTGACGAGGCTCGATTTGCCGACATTGGAACGGCCGACAAAGGCGACCTCCGGAAGCGTGGTGGGCGGCAGGTCGTCGAGCTTCGCGGCGCCGCGCAGGAACGCGCATTCGTGCGCGAATAGCAGCCGCCCCTCTTCCAGCGCTTCGGGAGAGAGGGCTTCGGGAGGATGCGCGTCTGGCATCGTCAGTCCGGCGGGCCGGCGGGTTTTTCCGGCGCTTCGCCGCGGCGTAGCCGCGCGCCCATGCCGCGCAAGCGGTCGAGCAGATCGACCGGCGTGCCGGTGCGCTTCATGATGACGACCTGCTGGATGATCGAGAGCAGATTGTTCCAGCTCCAATAGATCACAAGGCCGACCGGGAAATTCGACAGCATGAAGGTGAAGATCAGCGGCATGAAGCCGAACAGCCGCTGCTGCACCGGATCGGCCGGCGGCGGGTTGAGATTGGTCTGTACCCACATCGTCATGCCCATCAGGATGGGGAAGACGCCGAGCATCAGGAATTGCGGCGGCGTGTAGGGGATGAGACCGAAGAGATTGAAGATCGAGGTCGGATCTGGCGCCGAAAGATCCTTGATCCAGCCGAAGAACGGCGCATGGCGCATGTCGATGGTGACGAGCAGCACTTTGTAGAGCGAGAAGAACACCGGAATCTGGATAAACATCGGCAGGCAGCCCGCCAACGGATTCACCTTCTCCGTCTGGTAGAGCTTCATCAGCTCTTGCTGCTGCTTGGCCTTGTCGTCCTTGAATCGCGCGCGTAACCGCTCCATCTCGGGCTGGAGCTTCTTCATCTTGCTCATGGCGCGATAGGAGGTGTTGGCGAGCGGGAAGAAGATCGCCTTCACGAAGACGGTGAAGAGGAGGATCGCGACGCCGAAATTGCCGACCAGCTTGTAGAGAATGTCGATCGCCTGGAACATCCATTTGGTCAGCGGATTGAACCAGCCCCAATCGACCGCCATGTCGAAGCGCTGGATGCCGAGCGTCTTGGTGTAATTGTCGACGATGTCGACGACCTTGGCGCCGGCGAAGAGATGATGCACGACGGTCTGCGAGCCGTTCGGCGCGATGGCGCGCGGCTTCATCACATAGTCGGAGCGGTAGGCTTTGGTGCCGGCGGAATCGTAAGCCATGTAGGTCGCGGCGATCTGCTCCGACTGCGGCGGGATCACGGCCGCCATCCAATATTTGTCGGTGATGCCGAGCCAGCCGCCCTGGCTGTCGAAGCGCTGCGTCTCGTTGTTCTTGGCGAGCGCGTCGTAAGTGGGATCCTTCAGCGTGCCGCCGAGGACGCCGACGAAGCCTTCATGCACCACCCAGAAATGCGGCGCGGGCGGCAGATTGCTGCGGTAGACGAGGCCGTAGGGCGACAGCGTGACGGGCGCAGCGCCATGATTGTCCACGCGGTCGACGATGGTGAACATATAGCGGTCATCGACCGAGATATGCCGCGTGAAGGAAAGGCCCTGGCCGTTGTCGTAGGTGAGCTCGATGTCCTGGCCCGGCGCCAGCTTGGCCCCGCCTTGCGCGAGCTGCCAATCGGTCGCTTCGCCCGGCACCGGCGTATTGGCGCCTTGCGCCGCGATCCAGCCGAATTCGGCGAAATAGGGATGCTCTGCCGCGCGCGGAGACAAGAGTTCGATCTCGGGACTCTTGGGGTCGGGCGTCTCGTGATAGGTCCGCAGGCGCAAATCGTCGAAACGCCCGCCGGTGAGATTGATGGAGCCCGCCACGGTCGGCGTTTCGATGCCGGCGCGCATGGTCGATTGCGCCAAGGCCTGGTCGCGCGGGATGACGGCCGCGGGGCCGCCGACAGCGCCGGGTTTAGGCGCGGTCTGGTTCGGCGTCTGACCGGCGGCCGGCTGTCCCGCCGCCGGTTGTCCCGCCTGTTGCGCGGTCTGCTGTTTCGCTTGTTCTTCCTGCAGCTTGGGCACGCCGACCAGATATTGCCAGCCGAACACCACGACCATCGACAGCACGATGGCGAGGAACAGGTTGCGTTGTTCGGACATGGGTTCTCGTCTCGTTGCGGGCTATTTGCCGGGGCCGGGCACGGGATCGTATCCCGAGGCGCCGCCGAGCCAGGCAATGGGATGGCAGCGTGCGATGCGGCGGAGCGCCAAGAGGCTTCCTTTGACGGGGCCGTGCAGCGTCAAGGCTTCCAGCGCATAGGCCGAACAGCTGGGCGCGAAGCGGCAGGCCGGCGGCAGCAGCGGCGAGAGCGCAAGCCGATAGGCGTGGATCGGCGCGCGCAAAAGACGAATCGCGGCATGGCGTGCGCTTTTGCGCAAATTTTCAATCATGTCGCTCCTCCTTCTCGCCCGGTGGTTTCGCATGTGCGCTCCGATCGAGCGCGGCATGGGCGGCTGCGATCGCATTCGTCAAATCGAGGCGCAATTGCGCGAATGGGCGCGACAGGGTCGCGGTCCGGGCGACCAGAACATAGTCATGCGCCGCACGGCCCGAAAGGGGCAGGATCGCCGCGGCGGCGGCGCGTAAGCGCCGTTTGGCGCGGTTGCGGGCGACGGCATTGCCGACTTTCCGGCTGGCGGTGAAGCCGACCCTGAGGCCCGCGGGTGCGGCCACATGTTCGGGCGAGGGGCAGGTTTCCAGGGTCAGGCTGGCGGTCGACTGGCGGCGGCCGCGCTGGGCGCGCAGGAAATCGGCCCGGCTTTTCAAGCGTTCGAGGGACAATTTGCCGGATAGCGGCGCCGTCACAGAGTTCCGGTCAGGCTGACAGCTTCTTGCGGCCTTGGGCGCGGCGGCGGGCAATCACTTGGCGGCCCTTCTTGGTCGACATGCGCTTGCGGAAGCCATGCCGGCGCTTGCGGACGATTTTGCTCGGCTGGTAGGTGCGCTTCACGGCGGCTTCCCCTTTAAAAAGGCCCGTCTAGGCTCGAAAGAGCCGTGCTTCTAGGGGGCCTGCCGGAGGCTGTCAACCGGAGCGGCGGGGATAGCCCGCCGCTCCGGCTCACATTTACTGAATGGTGGCGATCGCGACGTGGTTGACGCCGCTTTCGGCCATCACCAGACCCTTGTGATCCGCCGTCGGCATCATGTTGCGGACCGTGCCGCCGCCGGAGGGGAGGATCGGGAAGGTCTGGAACTTCTCGGTCTTGGGATCGAAGCGCACGAGGCCGTTCGGCTTCACGCTGCCTTCGTTGTACCAGACGATGCCGTCGACGACCGTGATCCCGTAAGGCTGGGAGCGCGGGCCGCTCGGCGAAGCCCATTCCTTGGTCTTGCCGGTCTTGGTGTCGTACATGCCCAGATAGCCGCGGCTGTAATCCGAGATCCAGATCACATCCGTGTTGGTATCGATGGCGATACGGCGCGGACGGGTTTCCTTGTTGGGGAGGGTGACTTCATGGATTTCCATGGTGTCGGCATCCACCCAGGCCAGCTTCGGCGCCTGCCATTCGCTGAACCACAGCTTGCCCTTGGAGTCGAACACCATGCCGTAGGGCGCGGAGTCGGCGGTCGGGGATACTGCGAGCTTCACCGCGCCCGTCTTCGGGTCGAGGCGGCCGATCATGTTGCTGTTCTGCGAGGTGAACCACAGGATGCCGTTCTTATCGAACAGCGGGGTGTGAGGATCGCGGGCCGCGCCGGTGCGGTATTCGGTGAATTTGCCGGTCTTAACGTCCAGCTTGCCGATATAGCCCTTGAAGTTGCCCGTGTACCAAATATTGCCTTCCTTATCCATGGTAAGGCCATGGGGGCCGGACACCGGCGTCTTGGTCTTGTATTCGGTGATCTTGCCCGTCTTGGGGTCGAGATGGCCGATCAGGCTGCCCATGTGGCCCGTGTACCACATCGTGCCGTCCGGAGCGGCGAGCGGATCGTGCGGACGCGAACCCGGCGTCGGCAGTTCCCATTCCTTGATCGAGACCTTCACCGGCCCGTCGATCCTCTTAAGAGCCGGGATCGGCTTCTCGGGGAAATTCTTCACCAGATAGGCGGTGAGCTGGTCGGCCTGCTTGGCATCGAGCGGCGCGCCGGCATTCATCATCATATTGATCGTGTTGTGCCAGCCGGCGGCGTCGTAATTGCCGAAGGCGACGCGGGCGAGGCTGTGGCAGATCGTGCACGCATCGGCGAGCATCTGCTTCTCCGGGCCAGCCGGGAATTTGTTCAGGTTCGGATCGGGCGCTTGGTTCTGCGCGAAAGCGGTAACGGCAAAGGCAAGCGAAAGAGCCGACGCTGCGGCAAGCAAGGATTTCGACATTTTGGCCTCTTGGCTGGGTTCCGGCACGGGCGGCCGGAAATTACTCCATGCTCGATTGTATCTCAATACGCCACATCACGCGATTAACTGCCGGAAAGGTTCACGCGTCCGTCATTGGGGGCGGGACCGCATCGCCGGACCCGCCAAATCGCAAAATCCGCATGATTTTACCCGGGATATGGTGTTTTCTCTAACCATGCTGAAGGAAGTGCAGAGGCCGGCGTCTTACTGGCGGCTGGCCGCCCACAGCCTGTCGGGCCGTCTTCTGCTGCTCACTATCCTTTTCGTGATGCTGAGCGTCGCGCTGATCTATTTCCCGTCCGTCGCCCGCTACCATCATCAGCTCCTGCAGGACCGCATCAACGCGGCGCAGCTTGCGATCCTGCCCTTCACCGAAGCGCCGGGCGAGCAATTGTCGGCCCAGTTGCGGGCGCAGCTTTTGAACCGCGCCGGCGTCGAGGCGGTGATCCTGCGCGCCCGCGGCCAGCACGAATTGTTCCAGGAGGGTGCCGAGCCGCCGGAGGTCCAGGCCGTCTATGACGCGGGCGAAACCGATCTGATCGAACAAATCCGCGACGTCATCCGTTGCCTCTTCGCGGCCCCGGGCCGCACCATACGGCTCGACGCGGTAACGGCGACGACGCCCGCGGGGACCATCGTCGTCATCGCCAATGAAGAGCCGATCCGCATGGCGCTGTTCGTGTTCTCGACGCGCGTGCTGGTGCTGTCGGTGTTCATTTCGTTGTTCACCTCCCTGTTGGTGTTCCTCAGCATCTATTGGATCCTGGTGCGGCCGATGCAGCGCATCACCAATGCGATGATCGCCTTCCGCAACAATCCCGAAGACCCGCAGCGCATCCTCAACCCGACCTCGCGGAAAGACGAGATCGGCACCGCCGAGCGCGAGCTTTCGACCATGCAGCACGAGCTTTACGGATCGCTGCAGCAAAAGACGCGGCTGGCCTCGCTCGGCTTGGCAATCGCGAAAATCCAGCACGACCTGCGCAACATCCTCGCCAGCGCGCAGATCGCCTCCGAGCGTCTGGTGGCGAGCGAGGATCCGGTGGTGAAGCGCGTAACGCCGCGCCTGGTGGACGCGCTCGACCGCGCCGTGGCGCTGGCGACCAATACCTTGCGTTACGGCAAGGCCGAGGAACGCACGCCGCAGCGCAGCCGCCTCGCGCTCGCGCTGCTGGTCGAGGAAGCCGCCGCGTCGGCGCTGCCCGAAAGCGTCGGCATCGCCTTCGAGAACCGTATCCCGGCCGGGCTCGAAGCGGATGCCGATTCCGAGCAGCTTTTCCGCGTTTTCCTCAATCTTCTCAGCAATGCGCGCGAAGCGCTCGAAAGTGCGGCGGCGCAAGGGCCGAGCAACAAACGCATCGTGGTGGAAGCCGCCCGCGACAAGGGCACGATCACCGTCGACATCGCCGACAATGGTCCCGGCATTGCGCCGGCGTTGCGCGAGCGGCTGTTCCGCCCCTTCTCCGGCAGCGCGCGGCGCGGCGGCTCGGGCCTCGGACTTGCGATCTCGCGCGAACTCGTCCAAGCGCATGGCGGCGATATCGTGCTGGTCTCGACGGGCGATAAAGGCACGCGCTTCCGTATCGTGCTGCCCGAGGCCAAGGACAAATAACAAGACGCATGGCCTGGGACCCCAAGACCTATCTCTCCTTTGGCGCCGAGCGCACGCGCCCGGCCGCCGATCTTCTGGCGCGCGTGCCGCTGGCCGCGCCGAGGCGCGTCGCCGATCTGGGCTGCGGGCCGGGCAATTCCACCGCGCTGCTGCGGGCGCGCTGGCCGAACGCCGATATCGACGGTATCGACATGTCGCAGGAGATGCTGCGCGACGCGCGCGATGCCGGTGTCGATGCACGCTTTATCGAAGCCGATATCGCGGCCTGGGAGCCGGGCGTTCCTTATGACGTCATTTATTCCAATGCCGCGCTGCAATGGCTGGGCGACCACGAGACCCTGCTGCCGCGGCTGCTGTCGTTCCTCGCGCCGGGCGGCATGCTTGCGGTGCAGGTGCCGCGCAATTTCGAGGAACGCTGTCATGTTCTCATCCGCCAGGCGGTGGCCGATCCGCGCTGGGCGGAGCGGATGAAGGATGTGCGCGATTGGTGGAACGTGCTGGCGCCGGAAGCCTATTACGATCTCTTCGCGCCGCGCGCCCGCACGATCGATCTCTGGGAGACGCGCTATTTCCATCTGCTCGAAGGCAAGGACCCCGTATTCCATTGGATGATGGGTACGGGTTTGAGGCCCTTTGCCGATGCGCTCGACAGCCCGGCGAAGGAAGATTTCCTGGAGCACTACCGCACGCTGCTGGCGGCGGCTTATCCGCCGCAGACTGACGGCAAGACCATCCATCGCTTCCTGCGGCTGTTCTTCACCGTTTCGGTCCCCTGATTTTACGATCCGTATACGAATCACCGGATGGATGATTTGTGGCCGAGAAGTAAATTTTTCGCAATCCTTCTCACAGGTATGACAAAACCGTAAGAGGAAGCGCTCCCGATTTCCAGACATAGTGGGTCACGTAAACCAGGGAGGCCTTTTAATGGCAAAGTCGCTTGAAAGCGTTCTTGCTCATGTGAGCCAGGACCGTCGTGGATTCCTCAAGACGTTGCTCGTCGGCTCGGCCGTCGCGTCGATCCCGCTGATGACCTCACAGGCCATCGCAGCGGAAGGCGAAGGCGGCGAAGGCAAGAAGAAAAAGAAGAAGAAGAAGGAAGGCGAGTAAGCCTTCTGAATTTTCTGCTTCTTTTGAATTGTCGTTTGTTTTGCAAGAATGCGGCCGCACGCCTCGGTAAGAGTCGTGCGGCCGTTTTTTTGTCTTTTCGAGGAATCGATTTTTTCAGCGATGCCCAATCCGCTTCTCAATCCCGCTCTGCTGCTATCGCCGGTCGAAACCGGCTATGTCGCCTATGATCCGGCCGGCGACCAGCTTCATCAGCTCAATCCGATCGCAGCCCTGCTCGCCGAACTGAGCGACGGCACGCGCAGCATCGACGACATCCGCCAGATGACCGCGCCGCTGATGCCGGACGGCAAGACCGAAGAAGTGGCGCGCTGGTTCGACGACGCGCTGAAAGCCGGAGTGCTGGTTTGGCAAGGGAGCGAATCGGCACGGCCGCGCGAACTGACCGCCAAGGAGCTTTATGCGCTGACCCAGCGCCTCACCGAATACGGCAAGGTCCAGCCCGCTTATATCTGCGCCAAGCGCGTCGTCGAATTGGAGCCCGAGAATTGGGACGCCTTGTACGACCTCGGCGATCTCTGCCAATCGGTCGGCCGGCGCGAGGAAGCCCGCCTCGCTTTCGAGAAATATTTCGCCGTCCATCCCGACGATGCGGAGATAGAGCATCTGCTGATCGCGCTTGCCGACAGCGCGCCGCCGCCGCGCGCGTCCGACCGCACAATCCAGCATATCTACAAGGGCTTCGCCTGCACCTATGAAGAGCGGATGCTGAAGGACCTGGAATATAAAGGGCCGGAGCGAATCTGCGACGCCTTGCGGGCGGTGATGGGCGAGCCCAGCGGCCTTGCGGTGCTCGACCTCGGCTGCGGCTCCGGACTTTCCGGCATGAGCCTGAAATCTTTTGCCGCGCGCATGGTGGGCGTGGACCTCTCGCCTGAGATGATCGAACTGGCGCGTGCCCGTAATATCTACGACCGGCTCGAGATCGCCGAGATCGTCAGCTGGGTCAACGCCACGACCGAAGTGTTCGATCTCGTCGTCAGTCTCGATTGCCTGATCTATTTCGGCGACCTGCACGAGATTGTCGCGGCGGTGGCGAAAAAATTGCCGCCCGGCGGCATCTTCGCTTTCTCCATGGAATTGGGCGCGAACCCTCCGTTCCAGCTTACTGACACCGGACGCTACGCGCATCATCCCGACCATGTGCGCGCCGCGGCGAAAGCGGCGGGGCTAAACGTGGAGCGGCTGGATCAGGCGTTTCTGCGGATGGAATATGGCTCCGAAGTGACCGGCCTTTTCGCCGTCGTCAGGAAGCCGGCATCTTAAGATAGTGCGGCGGGATCGACGGCGAAGGGTGCCGGCTGTTCGCCGTCCTGCCAGCGCTGCCACATCTGCGCAAAGGCCGCTTCCAGCGCACGCGTCGAGCGCTCGGTGTCGAACAAGGGATGCGTCACGCGATTGCGCGCCAGTTTTGCACGCACATCCGCGAGCCGGTTCGGATCGCGTGCCAGCGTCAGCGCCAGCGCTTCGTAATCGTGCAGCGAATGCGTCACCAGTTCGGGAAGGCCAAGGGCTTGAAGCGCAGCTGACGCGACGCGACCGGCAAAGGCCGTGCCTTCGCAAGTCACGACCGGCACCCCTGCCCATAGCGCGTCGCAGGTGGTGCTGTGTGCATTGTAAGGCAGCGTGTCGAGAAAGAGATCGGCCAGAGTCAGCCGCGCCAGATGATCCTCGGCATTGGGAACGAAGGGCGCGAAGACGAGCCGGTTGGCGGGGATGCCGTGGGTTTCGGCCTCGCGCTTCAGATTGCGCATCGCCGCGTCGTTGGTTTGCGGCAGCCACAGCACGCTGCCGCGCATCTGGCGCAGCAGGCGCATCCAGATGGCGAAGGTCTCGGGCGCGAATTTGTAGCTGTTGTTGAACGAGCAGAAGACGAAGCCTTCATCGGGCAGGCCCGCCTGGCTCCGCGACGGCGCTGCGGCGATACGCCGGCGCGAGTCGTTGGGAAGGTAGCAGCCCGGCAGCGTGACGACCTGCTCGCTGTAATAGGGGCGATGCTCCTCGGGGATGATGACGGAATCGCCGACGATATAGTCGATATAGTCGGCGCCCATGGTGCCGGGAAAGCCGAGATAATTCACCTGGATGGGTGCCGGACGCCAGCTAAGGATCCCCGGCCGGCAGGGTTGCGTATAGCCCATCAGATCCACCGCGATGTCGATCTCCATGCGGCGGATGATCTCGGCCACTTCTCGGTCGCTTTTGGCCTGCACTTCGATGAAATCGTCGAAGGCCCGCATCAGCCTGATGCGCATCTCGCTTGCTTCGGCGCGCACGAAGGAGATCGCCACGGTCTGAAAGCGCTTCTTGTCGTGGCGCTCGAACAGGCCAGCCATCAAAGTTGAGACCGGCGTGTTGTGGAAATCGCCGGACAGATAGGCGACGCGGATACGGTCATGCGCGTAACGCTCGCCCCGCCACAGCGGCTCGGGCGCCGCGGGGAAGAGATCGTTCACGCAAATGCGCGCGCATTGCAGTTGATTCTCGGGCGAGGGCGACAGCGCGATATTGGCGAAGGGCGGAATGGTGCGCGCGCCGTCCTCCACGCGCTGGGCGATGGTCTCGCGTTCCTTGATCAACGTGCTCCAGTCGCAGCATTGCAGATGGAAATGATTGAGGAAGCCCAGCGCATATTTGTAGTCGGGGTCGATCTTGACGAGGATGGCGCAATCGCGCGCCGCATCCTCGAAACGCTTCAGCATCAGGAACGCATTGGCGCGGTTGTAATAGGCATCGGCATAATTGGGATCGAGCAGAATCGCCTGATCGAAGGAGCGGACGGCGTCCTCGCCGTTCTGCAAGGCGATCAGCGCGATGCCGCGATTGACGAGGGCGTCGAGATGTTCCGCGTTCAGCGCCAGCGCGCGCTCGAAATCGGCCAGCGCCTCGGGATAGCGCCGCAGCACCATCAGCGTGCTGCCGCGATTGTTCAGCGTCGGCGCGCTGTCGGGCTTCGCCGCCAGCGCCTTGTCGAACCATTTCAGCGCTTCGGCATAGCGGCGCAGCCGATGCAGCGCGACGCCGCGATTGCTCGCTGCATCCGCAAGATTGGCGTTGAGCGTCAGCGCCCGTTCGAGGCTTTGCAGCGCCTCTTCGGGGCGCCCCAGTTCGAGCAGCGCATTGGCGCGGTTGTTCCAGCTCTCCGCATCATTGGGCTGGACTTTCAGCGCACGGTCGAAACATTGCAGCGCGCCCTGGAAGCGCTTCAGCGCCAATAACGAAATGCCGCGATTGACATCGGCATCGAGCAGATCCGGCTTCACCGCCAGCGCCTTTTCGAAACAATCGAGCGCTTCGTCGTGACGCTTCAAGATTTGTAGCATGCAGCCGCGATTGTAGAGCGCATCGGCGCTGCGCGGATTGATGCGGATGGCCTCGCCGATGAGCCGCTCGGCATCTTCAAAATGCCCGAATTTGGAATTGACGAAGCCCAAGAGATAGAGCGCCTGGAAATTGCGTGGATCGGCGCGCAGCACCTGCTGGCAACAGCGGGCGGCTTCGGCGTAATTGCCGAGTTGATGCGCCTGCATGGCGCTGCGGATGAGAAGATCGTTCACTGCGGCGCCTCGACGGCGAAGCTCTGGGGCGGCAGCCCATGCCGGACGCGTCCGAGCATCGTGCGGTAGGCGGACTCCAGGCTGCGCGTGATGCGGGCCGTATCGAACAACGCTGATGTCGCACGATTGCGGTCCAGTCTGTCCTTCAAAGCGTTCAGCGCGGCGGGATCGCGCGCCAGCCTGAGCGCGGTCTCGCGATAGGCGTCGCGCGACGGCACCGCAAGCTCCGGCACCCCGGCGGCATGTACGAGACTCGTGCCGACGCGGCCCGCAAAACTTCCGCCGGTGCAGGTCAGCACCGGAAGGCCGGCATAGAGGGCATCGCTCGCCGTCGTATGCGCGCCGTAGGGAAGCGTGTCGAGGAAAAGATCGGCGAGGCGATGGCGCGCCAGATGTTCGGGCGGTTTCATGCGTGGGGCGAAGACCAGACGCTCCGGCGCGACGCCGCGCAGCCCCGCTTCGCTGCGCAAGCCGCGCGCCGCCGCGGCATCGTTTTCCAGCAGCCACAGCGCGCTGCCTGCGGTTTCGCGCAAGAGGTCCATCCAGAGATCGAACATCTCCGGCGCGATCTTGAAATTGTTGTTGAAGCAGCAGAACACGAAGCCGCTATCGGGCAGGCCCGCGGCGGCGCGCGTCGGCGCCGTTTCCGCGATTTCCCGCTTGGTGTCGTTGCACTGATAGGAATCGGGAAGATAGGCGATCTTCTCGCTGTAGAACGGCGCATGCGCATCGGGGATCACAAAGCGGTCGGCCAGGATATAGTCGATGAAATCCACGCCCATCGTGCCCGCATAGCCGAGATAGCTCGCCTGCACCGGCGCCGGGCGATAGGCGAAAATGCCGGCGCGATTCAGCAGCGTATAGCCTTTGAGATCGACGGCGATGTCGATTTCGTTTCGTCTTAGCAAAGCGGCTGTCTCCGCGTCGGTCAGCCCGCGAACATCGGTGAAGGCGTCGAAGCTCGTCAAGAGGCGGGCGCGCATCTCGCCCGAATCCTCGGGGCCGAAGGAGACCGCGCTGATCTCGAAATGCCGACGGTCGTGGGCTTCGAACACGCCCGCCATCAGATGCGCGGTGGCATGGGCATGGAAATCGGCGGAGACGTAAGCGACGCGGATACGCTCGTGGTGATAGGATTCGCCCCGCCACAACGGTTGCGGGCGCGGCAATTCGCGCGCCGCCCAGATCCGTGCCGATTGCAACTGCGCCTTCGGCGAATCCGACAGAACGGTATGGACGAAAGGCAATACGACCGGCTCGCCCGCGGCGACACCCGCCTCGATCTCGGCGCGGCGGGCTTCGAAATTCTGCCAGTCGCAGCAATAGAGGCGATAGACGAGGCGGTTGCCTTTGAGATAGGGCCGGTTCGGTTCGCGCCGGTAGACCTCGTCATAATCGCGCGCCGCTTCCTCATAGCGCTTGCTCTCGAACAGCGACGTCCCGCGATTCATCAAGGCTTCGGTGAAGGCCGGGTCCAGCGCCAGCGCCTTTTCGAAAGCGGCAAGCGCATCGCCGTGCCGGCTCACGCGCTGCAAGACGCAGCCGCGATTGTTCCAGGCGCCGGGCGAGTTCGGATCGGCCGCCAGCGCCATATCGGCACTGGCAAGTGCTTCCGGATAGCGCTGCAGGCTCAACAGCGCGGCGCTTTTGTCCACCAGCGCATCGGCGAAGTTCGGGCGCAAGGCCAGCGCGCGGTCGAAGCAGATCAGGGCGTCTTGCAGGCGATTCAACCGTTGCAGCGCGGAGCCGAGCAGGAAATGGGCGTCGGGCGAGCGGGGATTGACGCGTGCGGCGTCCGCCAACGTCTGCGCCGCCGCTTCGAATTGCCCGCTCTGATGCTGCGCGAAGCCCAGCATATAGAGACCCTGGAAATGCCCCGGATTGGCGCGCAGGAATTCGCCGTAAAGGCGAACCGCGCCCGCCATGTCCCCGGCCTGATGCAGGCCGACCGCCTGATAGAGAAGCTGCTCGTTCACGGCGCGGCCTCGAAGCTCTCGGGCGGAAGCCCGCTCGCCGCGCGTTCATGCATATGAATGAGGGCGGCTTCGAGATGCCGGGTGAAGCGTTGGGTGTCGAACAGCGCGCAGGTGTCGCGATTATCCGCCAGCCGCGTGCGCAAAACGGCGAGCTGCGCTTTGTCCCGTGAGAGGCGCAATGCCATGGCTTCATAGGCGTCGAGGGATTCGCAGACGAGCTCGGGAAGCCCGGAGGCCCGAAGCAGGCTGGTGCCGACGCGTCCGGCAAACGCCGATCCCAGTACCGTTAGAACCGGAAGACCCGCCCACAGCGCATCGCTCGCCGTCGTATGCGCATTGTAAGGAAGCGTATCGAGGAACAGATCGGCGAGCGCCAGCCGCGCCAGATGTTCGGAGTGGGGGCGGGGATCCGCAAACACCAAGCGCGCCGGATCGACGCCGGCGGCGACCGCTGCGGCTTTCAGATTGGCCGTCGCGGCGGCGCTATATTCCAGCAGCCATAGCACCGCATCCCCATTGGCGCGCAACAGCCGCATCCAGACGGCGAAGACGCCGGGGGCGAGCTTGAAGCTGTTGTTGAAGGAGGCAAAGACAAAGGCATGCGGCGCCAGCCCCACCGCCTCGCGCGCCGGGCGGGTCGCGGCGATGGGCCGCTGGGAATCGTTGCACTGATAGCTGTTCGGCAGATAGGCGATCTTCTCGCTGAAATAGAGGCGATGCTTTTCGGGGATGACCGTCTTGTCGGCGATGATGTAGTCGATCGTCTCGCTCCCTATCGTGCCCGGATAGCCCAGATAATGCACCTGCACCGGCGCCGGTCGGTGGGCGAGAATGCCGGGACGGCTGTTCTGCGTATAGCCTTTCAAATCGACGGCGATGTCGATTTCCATCTGCCGCAACAGCCCGGCGATCTCCGAATCGCTTTTTCCGCGGACGTCAATGAATTGATCGAACGCGACGCGCAACCTATCGCGCATGGCGCTGCCGTCGTCGGGACCATAGGAAATCGCGACGGTTTCGAAACGGCTCTTATCGTGCTGCTCGAACACGCCCGCCGTCAGGAACGCGGTCGCATGCATATGAAAATCGGCCGACAGATAGGCGACGCGGATGCGGTCATGGCCATAGCGTTCGCCGCGCCACAGGGGTTCGGCGGACGGCGGGCATTCGCGCATCGTCCACAGCCGCGCGCATTGCCATTGATCCGCCGGTGAATCCGAGATCGTCAGATTGGCGAAGGGCAGGATGACCGGCTTGCCGGCCATCAGGCCCGCCGCGATATGCATGCGATCGTCTTCAAACGAACGCCAGTCGCAGCAGCTCATCCGGTACAGCGCGAGATTGCCGCGCAGATAGGGAAAGTCGGGAAACAACGCCAGGGCGGCTTCGTAATCGCGCACAGCCCCTTCGAATTGGCGGTGTTCGAAGCGCAGGGAGCCGCGATTGGCCAGCGCTTCGATACAATCGGGTTTTGCATCGAGCACCGCGTCATAGACGGCGAGCGCGTCATCGCTGCGTCCGAGCGCCGCCAGCGCGACGCCGCGGCTGACCTGTGCGTCCACATTTGCCGGGTCGATGGCGAGGCTGGCGTCGAAATCGGCGAGCGCATCCTGCGGGCGTCCGGCTTCGCACAACGCATTGCCGCGCTGAAACAGAGCCGGCGCCGACAGCGGATCGAGCTTCAGCGCCGTGTCGAAGGAGGAAGTCGCTTCCCGGTGCCGTTTGCGGCGGCTTTCCGCGAGGCCGCGATTGAACCAAAGCGCCGCCGAACCCTGGCGCGTCGTTAGCGCCGCATCGTAATTCGCCACCGCCTCATCATAGCGGCCGGCGGAAAGCGCCGCATTGCCGCGATTTTCCCAACTTTCCGAGAAACCCGGCTTCAGCGCGACCGCCCTATCATAGGCTTCGATGGCCTCCTCGACGCGCCCCAGTCCGACCAGCGCATTGCCGCGATTGTTCCAGAGCCCTGCTTCGTTCGGGCGAATCTTCAGCGCCGCATCGTAAGCCGTCAGAGCGTGCGGATATTCCTTCAATGCGAAATGCGAGACGCCGCGATGCACCAGCGCTTCGAAATAATTGGGTTTGGCGGCGATGGCCCGATCATAGATGGCAAGCGCGTCGCGATGGCGGCCGAGCTGCTGCAACAGATAGCCGAGATTGTAGAGAGCGGCGGGCGATGCCTGCCGCACACCGGCCGCCATATCCGCCAGACGGCCCGCTTCGGCGGCGTCGCCCTGTTGGGCACGCAGCAATCCCAACATGCAGAGGGCGTCGGGTTGCGCCGGGTCGCTGCGGAGCACCTCGCCGTAAAGCCGCGCGGCTTCGGCGGCATTGCCGGCCTGATGATGCTGAAAGGCGCTGCGCAGCACGGCGTCGTTCATGGCGCCGCCAGTCCGGCGACGGCGAAGGCTTGCGGCGGCTCGCCGCTCTGGTAACGCCGCCACATCTCGCGATAGGCCGCTTCCAGATGGCGCGTGAACAGCGCCGTATCGAACAGCGGGCAGGTGGCGCGTCCGTGTGCGAGCCGGGCACGGATGGCGGCAAGCGCCTCTTCGTCGCGCGCGAATTTCAGCGCCAGCGCTTCATAGTCTTCCAGCGACTGCGCGATCATGTCGGGCAGTCCCGCCGCGTTGACGAGGCTTGCGGCAACGCGGCCGGCGAATGTGTTCCCCGGCAGTGTGAGCACGGGCAATCCCGCCCAAAGCGCATCCGAGGCCGTCGTGTGCGCGTTGAAGGGCGAAGTGTCGAGAAAGAGATCGGCGCGTTTCAGCCGCGCCAGATGATCCTCCATCGCCGCCGCGTGCGGCGCGAAGACAAGTCGCTCCGGCGCGACGCCGCGCTTCCTGGCGAAGCCCCTGAGATTGCGCATCGCGCTGTCGTTCGGTTGCGACAGCCACAACACGCTTTCGGGGACGTCCTTCAGGATATCCATCCAGAGCGCGAACATCTCGCGCGAGAGTTTGCTGCTGCTATTGAAGCAGGCGAATACGAAACCCCGCTCCGGCAGGCCCAGTTCGGCGCGCGCCGGTATATGGCCGGCAATGGGGCGTTTCGCGTCCGCCGGCATATAGGAGTGCGGGAGCGTCACCACCGCTTCGCTGTAATGGATATGGTGATCCTTGGGAATGACGACAGCATCGGCGAGAATATAGTCGATTTCATTGCCGCCGATGGTGCCCGGAAATCCGAGATGATTGACCTGGATCGGGGCGGGACGAAAACCGAAAATGCCCGGACGGCCGCGGCCGGAATAGCCCATCAGATCGACGGCGATATCAATCTCCATCGCGCGCATCGCGCGCGCGATCTCTTCGTCGCTTTTGTTGCGAACGTCGACAAAGCGCGTGAACGCCTGTTCGCTGCGCTTGCGCATCGCGCTGCCGTCGTCCGGCCCGAAGGAGATGGCGATGGTCTCGAAACGCTCGCGGTCATGCGCTTCCCAGACGCCCGCCATCAGATGCGACACCGCATGGTCGCGGAAATCTTCGGAGACATAGGCGATACGAATGCGGTCGTGGCAATGGATTTCCCCGTTCCATAACTTTATGGGCGCGCGCGGCACCTCATGCGCAAGCCAGCTGCGCGCGGCGAGCAGTTGCTCATGCGCGTCCTCGCAATGGGCGATATTCTGGAACGGGCTGATCACGCGCCGTCCGGCGCGCAGGCCGGCGGAGATGATCGTCTTCTCCTGACCGAGATCCTGCCAGTCGCAGCAGGCGAGCTGGCATTGCATCAGATTGCCGTGGGCGTGATCGGCGGACGCGCCCGACGCGATCAAAGCGCGGTAACCGGAAATCGCCTCCTCGTAACGGCCGAGCATCACAAGCGTGCCGGCGCGGCTGCTCAGCGCCACCGCGTGTTCGGGTTTGAGTTGAAGCGCGTAGGAGAAACTCGCCAGCGCGTCGTCCAGCGCGTTCAGCCCGTAGAGCGCGGCGCCTTGGCTGATCCAGGCCTCGCAATCACTCGGGTTGGCGCGAAGATAGATCGCGAAGGATGCGATCGCCTCTTCGAACCGCCTGAGGCGCAAGAGCGCGTTGCCGCGATTGAGCGCGGCTTCCGGTTGCCGCGGGTCGATTGCCAGTGTTTTATCATAACAAGCGATTGCGTCGTGATAGCGCTCGATGTTTTGCAGCAGCCATCCGAGATTGAACAAGACATCGCGCGCGGCCGGCCTGGTGGCGAGCGCGGCATCGGCGCGGCGCGCGGCATCGGCGCCGTTGCCGGCCTGCAGATCGAGAAGGCCGAGCATGACAAGGGCCTCGGTCTGCCGCGGCTCCGCCGTCAGAATCTCGCGACAGATCCGCGCGGCGTCATCGAAGCGGCCCGCTTGGTGCAGGCTATAGGCGTTGCGCAGCAGAGAGGTGCTCATCCGCATCCGTCATGGAAGCTAGTCGCCGAGCGCGACACCTTCGCGGCGCGGATCGGCGCCGCCTTCGAGGCCCTGGGCGGTGCGGCGGATGCCGTTCACGCCGGAATCGAAACGGATGGGGCGTATGCGGTGGCCCATCTGCGTCAGCGCCGGGGTGAAGGATTCGAGCACCGTGCCGCGCTCGATCAGCGTCGCGCCGTTCATATTGACGTGGCGTGGCGCGGCGGCGGTGTCCGGCATCGAAAGCTTGCCGTCGATCAGATTGATCACCGCCTGCGCGACATAGGCGATGATCTGCCGTCCGCCGGGCGAGCCCACGGCGGCGAAGAATTTGCCGTCGGGGGCAAAGATGATGACGGGCGACATCGCGCTCAAGGGCCGCTTGCCCGGCGCAATCGCGTTGGCGACGGGCTTGCCGTCGATCTCCGGCCGGAAGGAAAAGTCGGTAAGCTCGTTGTTCAGCAGGAAACCGCCGGCCGCGATCTGGGCGCCGAAGGCGGATTCCACCGACGTCGTCATCGACACCGCCTCGCCACGGTCGTCGACCACCGCGAGATGGCTGGTGCCGTGTTCGATTTGCGGCGGCATCGGCGCGAAGTCGAGCGAGGCCTTGCGCATCGGCGGCGTGCCGGCCGTGGCCGTCCCCATGCTGCGCATCGGATCGATCAGCCGGCCGCGCGTATCGAGATAGGTATGGTCGACAAGCCCGGGGAGCGGCACGGTGACGAAATCGGGATCGCCGAGCCAGCGGTCGCGGTCGGCATAGGCAAGGCGTTCGGCTTCCGAGATGAGATGGACTGCCGACAAGCTGCGCGGCTGCAATTGCTCCGGCCCGAAACGTTCGACGAGGCCCAGGATCTGCAACACCGTGGTGCCGCCCGAGGTCGAAGGCGGTACCGAGCAGACGCGATAGGCGCGATAGAGGCCGCACAGCGGCTCGCGTTCCTTCGGCAAATAAGCGGCGATGTCGGCGCGCGTCATACCGCCCGGATTGCGCGGCGCCTGCGTGACGGCATCGGCGATCGCGCCGGCAATCGGTCCGTTATAGAATGCGGCGGGTCCGCCTTGCGCGATCCGGCGCAGCGTATCGGCGAGGGCCGGATTGCGCCAGGTCTCGCCTTGCTTCAGCGGCGTTCCGTCGGGGCGAAAGAACAGCGCCCGCGTGCCCGGCATGGCGGTATAGGCGGGCTGATTTTCCGCCAATTCGATCGCGAGCCGGGGCGGCACCACGAAACCCGTGTCTGCCAGCGCGATGGCGGGCTCGAACAATTTCGCCCAAGGCAGGCGGCCATGCGCTTTATGCGCCATCGCCAGAACCGCCACTGTTCCGGGCACGCCGACCGAAAGGCCGCCGGGAATCACCTCGCGCAACCGGCGTGGCTGTCCTTGCGCGTCGAGGAACATATCGGGACGCGCCGAAGCGGGCGCCATTTCGCGCCCATCATAGGCGTGCAGGATCGTGCCGTCGGCGACGATGAGATAGGAGCCGCCGCCGATCCCAGAAGCTTGCGGCTCGACCAGCGTCAACACCATCTGCGCCGCGATAGCGGCATCGATGGCCGACCCGCCGGCGCGCAGCATTTGCAGCCCAGCCTCCGCCGCGGCGGGCTCCGCCGCCACGATCATATGGCGCTGGGCCGCGGCGGGCGCGGAAACGGGCGGTGCCGCAACCGGGACCGCCTGCGCGGCAAAGCCGGCGCCGGCCAAAAGGGCCGCGGCAAGGCCTGCGGCCAGGGACAAGAGGACGCGTCGCATCGGCGCCTTATATAATGTGTCGGCGGTCAAGCTATCGCAGCCCTTCCCGCTCTGCCAGTCCCGGGCAAAAAGCAACGGTTGCGCGACGGTTTAAACACAAAGCAGCGCTTGCCAAGAACGGGCGACCTGCCTAGTTTCGGCGGCCCTGACGCACCGGTAGCTCAGCTGGATAGAGCACCAGACTACGAATCTGGGGGTCGTGGGTTCAAATCCTGCCCGGTGCGCCACTTTTCTTCTGAAACGCTAAGCCCTTGTCTCGCCTTGTCTCATGAGCCCGCCGGGGGTTCCAGGGGCTTGGCGCGGCGGTCTCTTCGATGGTTTTCGTCAGGAGCGTTTTGAACTCCGCGAAGGTCTTCAAAAGGTGGTTCGCCTTAAGAAGCATGTGGTCGAAGCGTTCGTAGTCGAAATACTCGCCCACGATGTTCTCGGTGCTTTCGAGCATCTTGCTATGCCAGACCACAATCGGGCGGTGCTCATTGTCCACCATCCAGACCCCGTGCGCGATGAGGTCGCGGTCGGCCGCGAACTCTTTCATCGCCGGCCAGATGGCGTCTGTCTCTGCGCCCGGGATGGTTTTGACGATCTCCTGGATCGCCTTGTTCTGCTTGTGCGCGTACTCCCGCGCGATCTCCATCTTGCGCTTAAATTCGTCTTCTTTGGCGATGCCGCCCAACTTTAGCTCCACGAGCCAGCGGGTCTCGATGATGCAGGAGACGATGTTGGAATAAACGGTGACGGCTTCGGCAATCTTTAGTTTCAGCCGGGGCGGCAGAACGAGCGACCAACTTGCGGGAGGCGGTAGTAGGGCCATGACGCTTCTTAGCAGAAAGCGTCGTGCAATTTTTTATTTTGCGACGCTTTAATTCCCCAGCCCCGGAAACTCGCCCCTCTCCCTCTGCTCCCCCTCCTCCGCTCCGGGAAGTGCTGGCCCTTTAGTTTTCTAATCCAAGGTATCCCCTAGAGAGCATTTAAAAGCGCTCTCACACTTCTTCCCGTATGCGTATGTCAGGTTCTTCAGTCGAGCCGCTCATAGTTTCGTGCCGAGCGGTAGCACCCAGAAGAACTGGGACGGATGTAGGCGTGGTCGTTCCTTGAGCTGATAGCCGTACCAGCGGCATTTCAGACCTACACCCGTCTCAACCTCCTGAACGCAAAACCGCCAACCTTGCGGTCAGCGGTCGTACGGATGCCTTACATCGGTCGGAACTCCGGCGTTGAAGTGCCCACCGATGAAAGTCTTGTCGATGATGTAAGGCATAGATGGATCATAGCACCTCAATGAGATTTCAATTAGGAGCTATGTGGATAACTTTGGAGGCTCAAATGCGCTGCCTTATGCCGATCTACGCATTCCTCTTGCTTAGCCCGTGCATTGCATCCGCTCAAACTGTACCGCTCACTACCGCGCCGGCTAATGACATTGGGCCGTGGCAGATGATGCAGATACAAGATAGCAATGCCGCTCCCCAAATGTGGTTATTGAACACACGCACGGGCGAAGTTTACATGTGCGTGTTCGTTGTGAATGGGAACAGCCCTGGAGGCTGCATTCTGATGCCGAAACGAAGCTAGGCTCCTTCACGCCTTGGCAGTTTTGGTGATGAACCAGAAATACTTCCGCGCTGTCTCGCGGTCGTTTCTATTAAGCCGATCCTTGAAAGCGCTCTGTAGCGCGTACAGCATTCTTAGGTCGTAGTGTGCGAGACGGATGCCTATAAGTTTCGCCGGCCGATCAATCTCTTTCGAAAAGTAGGCGATAAGCGTAGCGCGCTCATCGAGCGGTCGTGGTCCGCGCGAATCGGCGCGGAGTGTTCTGTGGTTGCCGAAGAGATCAGTGATCGGGACAAAGCCGCGGTCGATCATTTTTGTCGGCGAATGCGATAAGCACTGCATCCTCGCGGTTCATCGTGATGCTGTCATTCGTGATGCGCGGGCCGCGATTGTAGGTGCGTGGTGACCTGAGCCCTATCTTTCATCCAGTTGGAAGTAGAGCCCGGCCTTCATTTGAGCCTTGCAGGCTCGGTGATGCAACGGGACGGGGCGCGGAGCCCCACGGCAGCTCAAGCGACCTGTCCCGTTGCTTCGCAGGGTCGCTGAGTTTGGCGTAGATCGCAGGCGGCACGTTGCCGATGGCACTGTGCGGCCTGACGGTGTTGTAGTCGTCCTTCCAGGTGGCGAGGGCTTCGCGAGCGTGAGCGAGCGATGCGAAGAGTGTCTCGTTCAACAACTCGTCCCGCAGCCGCCCGTTGAAACTCTCGATGAACGCGTTTTGGGTCGGCTTGTCGATTTTGGTCTCCTGGGACCAGCGCAGGATCGCCATGCTCGTCAGCTCAGTGCCGTTGTCGCTGATGATCGACTGCGGTGTGCCACGCCGGGCGATGATCGCATCGAGTTCACGGCCGACGCGCACGCCCGATAGCGAAGTGTCCGCGACTAGCGCCAGACACTCACGCGTGAAGTCGTCCACCACGGCCAGCATGCGGAACTGTCGGTCAGCGTGTCGCTGACAAAGTCGAGCGACCAACGCTGGTTCGGTCCCTGCGGCAACGACAGCGGAGCCCTTGTTCCCAACGCCCGTTTGCGTCCGCCGCGCCTGCGCACCTGAAGCCGTTCCTCACGATAGAGCCGCCTGAGCTTCTTGTGGTTCACCCGCGTTCCCTCACGCCGGAGCAGGATCAGCAGGCGCCGGTAGCCGAAGCGGCGGCGCACAGCGGCAAGCTCGCGCAGTCGGACCCGCAGATCGGCATCGTCGGGCCGCACGCTGCGGTACCGCATCGACGTTCGATCCGCGTTGATCACCTGACACGCCCGGCGCTGGCTCACCTCGTAGGCTTGGCAGAGGTGTGCCACAGCTTGTCGCTCCACGACGGGCGTCACCATTTTTTTGAATTGAGGTCCTTCAGCATCGCGTTGTCGAGCATCGCCTCGGCCAGCAGACGCTTCAGCTTGGTGTTCTCGTCGGTGAGAAGCTTCGGCCGCCGGGCCTCGGACACGTCGAGGCCCCCGTACTTCCCCTTCCACTTGAAGAATGTTGCGCTGCTGATCCCATGCCTGCGGCAGACATCCGCCGTCTTCGCACCCGCTTCCTGCTCACGCAGGATCGCAATGATCTGCTCTTCGTTGAACCGTGATTGCCTCATCGTCCGTCTCCTTCCAGGCGACGGACTCTACTCAAATCTGGAGGAAGTTCAGGGGCTCAGGTCAATTGGTTGGGACCGCATCGCCCCAGAAGCGAATATTCTTAAAGCCGTCTACGGATCTTCGCTCGGATCGTCTGTTATCGGCATGCGGACGCGTGTTGTGGCGCAACCTGCGCTGAGGAACGCGAGGGGGCACTCCTAAAACGACTGCCCGGTTCGAAAAATCAAGCGAGCAATAATTATAACATCCTCGCGATCCATCTCAACATTGTATACTGGAACGTATCGATATGCGTAGTTTCCGAACCTACCGCTTCCGCCGAGTCGATGATTATGTCCGCATGGCTAGTCGACCCTGCCGGCACGTCAGGTAGGCCCAGGAGTGTGCACCAACGTTTGAGCGGATCGCTATGTCCGAGACGGAGCAGCTGTCGTCCTGGTGGGGCCGTGCCGTCGCCTTTACGTTCGTCCTCGGTTTTGCCGTCCTTATTCTGCTGACTTTCAAGGCTTATCAGAATGCGCCTCCCGTCCCCGGGCGCACGGTTGATCCGACCGGCACGGTCGTGTTTACCGGCGACGATGTCCGCAATGGCCAAGCGGTATTTCTCAAATACGGCCTGATGGACAACGGTACCATCTGGGGACATGGCGGCTATCTTGGCCCCGACTTCAGCGCCGCGGTGTTGCACGACTGGGCGGAAGGCCTGGCGCGGCGGACGGCCGAGGCGCGATTTTCAAAAGACTATGCCGATCTGCAAACCGGCGAGCGCGCTGCCGTGGACGGCGAAGTCGGTGCGCTCCTCAAAATCAACCGTTACGACGCTGCGACGGACACGCTCACTCTATCGCCCGCAGGTTCGGAGACGTTCCGGAACGAAGTCGGACTCTGGCAGAACTATTTCGACAAGCCCGCCGGAAATGGCGGACTTGCCGTAAAGGCCGTCAGTGATCCACAGGAGTTGCACGACCTGACGGCGTTCTTCACCTGGGCAGCGTGGAGTTCAGTGGCCGAACGGCCCGGCACAAACCATTCGTATACAAACAATTTTCCTTACGATTCGCTCGCCGGCAATCACCCGACGGGCGCCGCGCTGCTCTGGAGCGCGGCCAGCTTCATCTTCTTGCTCGGCGGCACAGCTATCGTTCTGCTTGCCTTTGGCAAGTTTGACTATCTGGGTTGGCATGGCGCCCCCGCGATGCGCGAACCATGGACGCTGAGCGCCTCGCAGGCCGCGACACTGAAATTCATGGGCGTGGCTGTGCTGCTGTTCCTTGGGCAGACATTGATCGGCGCCGGTGTGGCGCACTATCGCGCCGAGCCGGGGTCCTTTTACGGCATCGATTTATCGTCCGTCTTTCCCAGCAACCTCCTGCGCGCTTGGCATCTGCAGACGGCGATTTTCTGGATTGCGACTTCATATGTCGCCGGCGCGCTCTTTGTCGCCGAGCTTCTAGGCGGCGGCAGCCCGCGCGGTCAGGCGCTCGGAATTCATGTCCTGTTTGCGGCCATTGTCCTGGTGGCCGGCGGGAGTTTGCTCGGCGAATGGGCTAGCCTTATGGGCTGGTTGCCGAAGACCTGGTTCTGGCTTGGCGATCAGGGGTGGGAATTTCTCGAAATCGGCCGTTTCTGGCAGTTCCTGCTGGTGATCGGCCTGCTGTTCTGGTTCTTCCTAGTGTGGCGCGCAGTGGCGCCTGCGCGGTGCAACCCGGAAAAGCGTGGCTTCGCCATCTTCTTCCTCATCGCTGCGTTCGCGATTCCACTCTTCTATGTGCCTGCGCTCTTTTTCGGTTCCCAGACCAATTACACGATAGTGGATGCATGGCGGTTCTGGATCATCCATCTGTGGGTGGAAGGCTTCTTCGAATTCTTCGTGACCGTGATCGTCGCGATCATCTTTTACGAGATGGGTCTGGTGAAGCGAATCTCCGCGTTGCGCACGATCTATCTGGATGCGATCCTGTATTTCGGTGGTGGGCTCATCGGCACGGGGCACCATTGGTATTGGACGGGCCAAACCGAGTTTAACCTCGCCGTCTCGGGCGTTTTCTCCGCACTCGAAGTGGTTCCCCTTACGCTGATCACCTTGGATGCCTGGGACTTCGTGAAGCTCACCCGTGGCCATGACACGATGGTGCAGCGCCATCGCTGGACGTTCTACTTTCTCATGGCGGTTGGTTTCTGGAATTTCCTCGGCGCAGGCGTGTTCGGCTTCCTCATCAATACGCCCATCGTCAGCTACTACGAGGTTGGCACCATCCTCACGCCCAATCACGGCCACGCGGCTATGATGGGCGTGTTCGGAATGCTGGGCGCCGGGCTGATGGTGTTCGTGTTGCGCGAGACGGTCGCCCAAACGATGTGGCCTTCGTTGGAGAAGCTTGTTCGCGTCGCCTTCTGGGGCCTGAATGTCGGCCTTGCGATGATGGTCGTGTTCAGCCTTTTCCCGGCCGGAATCATGCAGGTGTACGACGTGATCGAGCATGGATATTGGCATGCGCGCAGTCTCGCCTATACCGCAACCCCGCTCGCGCGCATGCTGGAATGGATGCGGATGCCCGGCGATGTTGTTTTCATTTTCGCCGGAGCAGCGCCGCTCGCGGTCGCGGTCGTGCGGGGCTATCTGTCGCTGTGGGGAAGGCGGCGTGGTGCACCGGCATCATTAGATGGCTGCGCCACAACTGCGACGGGCTAACATCGCAAGGGCGCCCAATTCCGGTGAAGACTCAGCCGCGCGTTATGATCGCGACGTAGCCACGGTGACCTCGTCTTCCCGGAAATGGGACACGAGTGATGATTGTATTTACGCGCGCGTCCTCCGCGCCCGAACCGCTAGATAAATAAGACACCAAGCGGACCCAGGTACGGGATGGATAGTTCACCATTCTCGGGGCGATTGCGGTTGGCGCCGCCATCCCTTTCTTTGGTACCCATTTTGCTCGGCTGAATCTGGCTTGCCGCGACATGACCGTTAAAGAACTGCAACAATCCCATCGGCTTGCCGCCGCTTTCGAGCCTCTCGGAAAGAGGCTATGCTGAACGAACAGAGGCTTCATCTCGATCAACGTCGGTAAGAACCTCATGTCAGTCCAAAGAGACTTGCAGCAGCGCGAATTCTCACCTGCGGCGTCGGGAAGATCGCGGGCCGGCGTTCTTCTCGGTCGCTTCGCAAAGCAGTTCTCTAAATCGCCCGTGTCCTTTGTGGTGACGATACCGGACGGCTCCGCGCAACACTTCGGACCGTCTGCTCCGATGTTCCGGATTACCCTTAAGAACAACCGAGCGCTCCGCGCTGTCGCCAGTGTGGATGAAGGACGTTTCGGCGATGTCTACCTCGCCGGCGACATGGATTTCGAAGGCGACATGTTAAGTTTATTCGAGTTGCGCAAGTCGTTCACAGATGTGCATCCGATTACGACGGTTTGGCGCTTTCTGCAGCCATTTTTGTTCGGCCAGGTGCATACGAACAGACAGGCCATTACCGCGCACTACGACATCGATCCGGAATTTTTTCTAAGTTTCCTCGACCCGAAAACGCCCTGCTATACGCAAGGGGTCTACACCGATCCCAATGAAACGCTCGACGTCGCAACGGTAAGGAAGTTCGACTATTGCTACGAGAAATGTCGGCTTAAGCCTGGGGACCGCGTTCTTGAGATTGGGCCAGGCTGGGGCGCCTGGTTCGAATATGCCGCGCGACGTGGCGTCCACTGCACCGGGATCACAATCTCGCAAGCCTCAAAAGATTACTTGGACGCCAAGGCAAAAATGCTCGGGCTGCACTGGGAGGTGAGGTTCTCCGACCTTTTGGAATACAGCGACGACAGGAAATACGACGCCATCGTCATCATGGGCGTGATCGAACATCTGCCGGACTATGCGCGCGTGCTGGACAAATTTCAGTCGCTGCTCAGGCCGGGAGGAAGCATCTTTCTCGATGGCAGCGCCTGCAGGAAGAAATATGAACTGTCGTCCTACATGGTGAAATACATCTATGGCGGCAATCACTCATTTCTCGTCCTTCACGACTTCCTCGACAAGCTTGCCCGCACGCCGCTGGAGGTGACGGAGATTTTCAACGACCGCTACAGCTATTTTCTCACCTTCCAACAATGGGCCCGAAATTTCGATCATAACCGCGACTTCGTGATACGGCGGTTCGGTGAATTCAATTACCGCCGTTTCCAGCTTTACCTATGGGGTGCGGCTTATGAATTTCAAAGCGGAAGCCTCGATTGCTATCGCATGATCCTCCAGAAGCCAGTCGCGGCCGATGAAAGTTAGGAGTCATGCGAAAAACTTTCCTGTCGTTTGCGTGGGTGTTTGGCCGGCGGCCTCGACGCTCATATGGCGCTGCCGATCTTAACGTCGATTTACGTGAGCTGGTCGGCTCCACCAGGATGCGCAATACTTTGCATCAACCTAGTTCACAGTCTTACTCGCGCGCGCCGTTCCAATCTCGGACGGTTCTTACTCGGGTGTAGCTACCGCAGTGCACCGCGTAAACGCGATTGGCTGTTGGGATCCCCGGCGCTGTACCAGCGATAAGCCTCCTGGCGACTCTCGGCATTGTTCGCGTCGTCGCGGGACGCTCGGATAGGAGCGTAAGCCGGGGCCGATGGCGGGCCGGAAGATTGCTGCGGGCGGACATGGGCCTGTGCGGGAGAAGGTTGCGCGCTTGCGCGGCTGGCTCCCCTGGGATCGGCCAGAGGATCGGATACTGGACCTGCGCCGATGCATCCCCCAGGGCCTGCGCCATAAAGGCGCGCGACGATTTCAAGAACGGCGCGTTCGATGACGGAGCGGACGGCAAGCTGCACCGGCTCCAAAGCGGAGTCGCCGGCGCCGACATTGATGATATGTGCGCCGAGGACGTCGAACACGCCGGCGGATATCTCGCGGCCGACGATCTGCTTCTGATAGGAGATCACATCGACCACTTCGAGAGTCTTGGTGTCGACGAGACGCAGGTCGAGGCCGACATTCATCACATAGGTCTTGCCCTGAATGTTCGCTTTTAGCATCTGTGTGTAGATGCCGCCGCCGTCCGCTTCATAGCCTTGGCTGCGGATGTTGAAGTTCAATTCGGTGATGCCGCCGACCAAATAGAAGTCCGATCCCGGAATGGAGCCGGCTGCGATCTTGCGATAGGCATCGGCGCTGCCGTCGCCTCCTAGCAGCTTGTTGCTGGCATATTTGAGCTCGAGCTCGGCCACCGAAGTATCGAAACGCTCCACGAGCCGGACACCGGTTTTGCCGAGCGCGGAGATCGCCATGAGAGCCGCGCCTTGCGTGATTTTCCGTCCGGTGCCATCGGCTTCCGCCTTTCCCGTGTAGTCAAGGATCTGGCCGACCGCGATACGCGGAGCTGGTCTTCCCGTGTTGTAGTTGGCAAGGCATGCCAAGCCGCGCGAGTAGGGCGTTTCGTTCGAGATAACTGGGGCGCCGCCGATGGGAGCTGCATATCGGCCGGTAACAGGGTCCGCAGTGGTGGTAACGCATCCAGCAACTGCAAACGCGGCGCCCGCCACGATCAGGAAATTCACGAGTCTACGGTGACGGTGGTTCATCACCTTTGGGAGCAAGCCTTGTGCCAGGAATTAATCGCTTTTCCGCTCCAATTCGGCGCGGCCAAGTACAAGCCACAAAGCGAACGGTCTCTGCGATGACCAAGGTAAGGAGATAGCAGGGCCGCAACGCAGGAACGCGAAGTCGGGCGTCGCACTGACCATCACGCTGCTGATGCTCGGCGGTTTGACCGCCTATGCGGCCGACATCGGCGCCGCCGCGAATATGGTAGCGCTCTCGCCAAGGCGCCGTTCTGGCGCGGGCGGATGAATATGCCCAGAACCGCCTCGTCTGCGGCATGCATGTCCGCCGCGATATCGAGGCCGGTCACGTATTGGGTACGATCGTCGCCACCGCATTGCTGCGGGACGAAAGCTTCAGGCGGAATACGCCGCCGCAGCCAGCGAGCTGCGCGCCGCCGCATGCGATCGCGCAATAGTCAGGGACCGATCACCAGGACTTCGTAGGAGCCTGCGAGACGCACGCCGCGCGCGCCCGGCGCGGCATTGGGATCGGGCTTCGACGCCATCAGATAAAGCCGCCCCGTCATGGGGTCGACCGTTCCGGTGCGCGAGCCCTGCTGGGTCTGGACATGCTGCACGACGGCGATATGGGCCGGGTCCGCCAGCGATATCACCTCCAGCACGCCGTCGCGGCCGCACGGGATGAAGGCGAGCTTGCGCGCCGCATCGTAGATCGCGGCATCGGCGCCCTTGCCGATGGCGAGCGACGCGACCTCCTTACCGGTATCGGCCTGCAATATCTTCGCGACGCCGTTGCCGCAGGCGGAGATCAGCAGCTTCGCGTCCGCGACATAGGCAAGGCCAGTGGCTTCCTCGCAGCCGGCGAGCTTGTAGCGGGCGGCGACGGTGCGCGTCTTCACATCGATCACGGCGATGTCGGCGGGGTCCGCTTCGTTGTTGACGAAAATCTTTCCTTGGCCGTTGGAGACGGGAAATTCCAGTTCGCCCTTGATCTGGATGTTGGCGACCGGCTTGCGCGTCGCGGGATCGACGACGGTCGCATTGCCGCTGTCGTGATTCATCGCGAAGACCAGCTTGGAAAACGGATCGTAGGTCGCGCCGTCGGGATTCTTGCCGGCCGGGATATCGGCGACCGAAACGTCCTTGGCGATATCGACGAGCCGCACCGTGCCGGTGCGCTGAGTCAGCGCCGCAAGGCCGGTGCCCGGAATGGCGAGGAAGATATGCCCGCGCACGCCGCTTTTGAGCTGCGATACCGCGTTGGTCTTGACGTCGATGACGGTGGTGAAATCTGTGCGCGGCATATAGATGCGTCCCGTCGCGGCGTCATAGGTCGCATAATCGAAACCGCCGTCGGGAACCTTGATGCGTTCGAGGATGCGATAATTGGGGGCTGGCGCCGCCTGCGCAGCCGGTGCGAGGGCCAAGAACGTCGCCGTCACGATCAGCGCGGCACGAATGGTCATGGCAGCCCCCAAAAAAAGATCGCGGTCGCTCATCATAGTGCGCTGGGCGATATTGTCCGGCGATTGTCGGGAGGTTGGGAATTTGTAATCCGCCCGGTTCAGGCGACGGCGCGAAACAGTACCGCCACGCGCAAACCCGGCGCATTGTCAGCGAGGCTCAGCGTCGCATCATGCCGCTTGGCGATGGCCGCGACGAGACTGAGGCCAAGACCGCTGCCTTCGGTGGTGCGGCTCGCCTCCAGCCGATAAAACGGCTTAAGGACCTTTTCCCGTTCCTGCGCTGGGATGCCCGGCCCGGTATCGGCGACCGCGATCTCCAGATGGCCCCGATCCGCTCTTGCCGCGACCGAGATGCGCGCGCCCGGCGGCGAGTGGCGGATGGAATTGTCGACCAGATTGACGACCAGCTGCGTCAGCAATTCGCGGTCGCCCGAAACCGTCAGGTCCGGGTCGATCTCGGCAACGAGCGTCTGATTGTGGTCCTCGGCGGCGGGGGCGAAATCCTCGACGATGCCGGCGAGCAATTTGGAGATGTCGATGGGCGCCGCCGGCATGACGCGGCCGCCCGCCTCGATCTGGGCGATGCGCAAAAGCGCGCCGAAGGTTTCCAGGATCGAATCCACCTGCGCGATGGAATGGCCAAGCGTCTGCTGCAGTTCCTCGACATTGCCGCCCCGGCGCTTTGCCTGTTCGAGCCGCTGGCGCAGTCGCGTCAGGGGGGTGCGCAGATCGTGCGCGATGTCGTTCGACACCTGCCGCATGCTGCGCATCAGGTCTTCGATCCGGTCCAGCATGGCGTTGACGCTGGCGGCAAGATCGTCGAATTCGTCCCCGGTGCCGCGCAAGGGAACGCGCTGGGTGAGATCGCCGCCAATGATGGCGCGCGCGGTCCGGCTGACCGATTCGACGCGGCCCAGCACGCTGGTGCTGATGATCGCGCCGCCGATCACGGCGAGGATCAGGGTGATGAGGAGCCCGACCCCAAAGGCGCGCGCGATGACCGCGCGCATTTCCCGCAACACGGCGGTATCCTGACCGACCAGAAGATAATCGCCATTGCTGAGACGGTAGCTATAGGTCCGCACCTCGCGCGGCCGGCCGTCGAGCGTGACCGACAACATCGCCGGGCCAAGCTTGGGCACGCGGGGTCCGATATTGCCGGCGATCTTCTCGCCTTGCGGGTCCTGCAGCAGATAGACCGCGCGCACGTCGCGGCGCTGGCGCAGATGGTTCGCGATGATGGTGGGCAGGCGGTCATAGCCGGCGAGGCGCGCTTCGTCCTGGATGGCCGCGAATTCGACCCCGATCTCGTTGGTCTCGTCCTGCGCCGCATAGGCGGTGGCGAACCAATAGGTCACGCCGAACAGGATCAGCGCGGAAACCGTGAAGAGGCCGACATAGAGCAATGTCAGCCGGAAGCTCGAGGTGCGGAACAGCCTAGTCTGGAGCACGAAGACAATATCCGGCGCCGCGCACCGTGTGGATCAGCTCGGGCGTGAAACCGCGGTCGATCTTGGTGCGCAAGCGGCTGAGATGGGATTCGACGACATTGGTGCGCGGATCGAAATGGTAGTTCCACACGCTGCCGAGCAGCATGGTCCGCGTCACCACCTGCCCGGCATGACGCATCAAATATTCCAAGAGGCGAAACTCGCGCGGCTGCAAGGCGATCTCGTTGCCGCCGCGCTTGACCACCCGCCGCAACAGATCGAGTTCGAGATCGGCGACCTTGAAATGGGTTTCCGGGGGCGTGCCGCGAATCCGCCGGCTCAACGCTTTGACGCGGGCCAGCAGCTCGGCAAACGCGAAGGGCTTGACCAGATAGTCGTCGCCGCCGGCATTCAGCCCGGTGACGCGGTCGTCGATACCCGACATCGTCGTCAGGAACAGCACCGGCGTATCGTTGCCGCTTCCGCGCAAGGTCTTGACCAAGGACAGGCCGTCGAGCGCCGGGAGCATCCGGTCGACGATCAAGAGGTCGAAAGTTTCGGTCATCGCCAGGAACAACCCGTCGCGCCCGTTCGCGGCGCGGCTCACGGTGTGGCCGTCCTCTTCAAGGCCGCCGACCAGATAGGAGGCCGTCTCGGCATCGTCTTCGACGACCAGGATCTGCACGTCGTTCTCCCGTTGACGGCCATTATCCGCCGTAAGGGCGATCCGCCGCAACTCTCACACAGGCGTGCGACAGGTTACGAAATCCCAAGCTTTCGACAATCGACACATAATATCGACTTCGCCACAGTGCCCCGCCACCCTTCGGCATCGCGGACGGGCATCCATGCACCGGAACGGCATTACACAGAAAACCGGGAATAGGGCCGCCGGCATCGCGCTGGCGGCGGGGCTCGTCCTTGCCGGCTGCATGAGCGTTTCGGCGCCGCCCGTAGTTCTCGATCCCGAAGCGAGTGCGCGGATGCTGACAGAGCGTTCGCTGGACGATCCCGACATCGCGGCCGCCTTGCGGCAAAGGGGCCTGTCGGCGGATAGCGGCTGGACCCTCGATATGCTGACCGTCGCCGCCTGGAGCCTGCGCTCGGACATCGCGGCCGCCGCCGCCGATGTCACCTCCGGTACATCGGCGGAGCGGGTCGCCGCGCTGATGCCCAATCCGACGCTCAATCTCGATCCCAGCTATTTCGTGACCAATTTCCTTCAGGATCCGAGCCCATGGGTGATTGCGACGGCCTTGTCCTTTCCCATCGAGACCGGCGGCAAGCGCGATATCCGCGTGGCGCAGGCGAAGGCGGATACCGAGACACGGCGCTGGCGATTGGCCGAGACGCTGTGGACGGCGCGCGCGGAATTGCGCCGGGCTATGGTCGCGCGCGCCCTCGCGCAACGGAGCGTCGCGCTGGCCGAGAACGAATTGGCTTTGCGCCAGTCTTATCTCGATTGGGTCGAGACCCAGATTCGCTTCGGCATCGGCATCGGCGCCGACCGGTTGACCGCGCAAACCAATCTCGCCCGCGCCCAGGCGCAATTGCGCACCGCGCGCGGCGAGATCGCGACGGCGGAAGCCGCTCTAGCGGCGGCGGCGGGCATCGCGAGCGAAGAACTTCCGCTGGCGCGATTGGCGCCTACCGTTATCGATGCGCTGCCGACGCCCGAAACGACCGATCCGGGCACCTTGCGCGACTGGGGCCTGGTGAACCGCTTGACGGTGCGCCATGCGCTGGCCGATTACGCGGTGACCGAAGAAGCGTTGCGCCTCGCGGTGGCGCGGCAGACGCCCGACGTCACGCTCGGAGCCGGCTACACTTACGACCGCGGCGATCACGCCATCACGCTGACCACCGGCGCCACCGTACCGCTGCTGCATGACGAGAGCGACGCGATCGCCGAAGCCGTGGATGTGCGCAGCCGCGCGGCGGCGCAATTCCAGGCAGCGCAGGCGCAGGCGCTCGGCGAAATCGACACCGCAGCGGTACGCTATCGCGCCGCCTATGCGGCGCTGGCGGAGGCGCGCAATGTCGAGGCCACCGCCCGCAACACGCTCGGCGAAGCCAACCGGCGGCTCAATGCCGGCGCCGCCGACCGCGGCGAGATTCTTACGGCGCAGCTCGGCGTGGTGATCGCGGAGCACGCCACGCTCGATGCCTTGCGCCTCGCCACCGACGCACTCGGCAGCATCGAGGACAGCATGCAGCGGCCGGTCTGGCCGGTTTCCACTTTGACGATTAGCCGGCCCGACACCCTTAGTACGGAGCGAACGCCATGATGTCTGCGAAATCCGTCTGCGTCATGCTTGCCTGCCTGCTATTCCTTGCATCGCCGAGTGTCGCCGTGACGCAGGACGAGCCCGACGAAGACGAAGCGCCGGACCGCAGCGTCACGCTCGACGCTGCGACCGTGGCGCGGCTCGGCATCGTCACGGCGCCCCTCCAAGCGGCGCAATTCCGCGCCGAGACCAGCGGCTTCGGCGTCGTGATGGCGTTCGATACGCTGGCGCAGACCGATGCCGATCTCAGCACAGCGGAAGCCGCGGTGCAGGCGAGCCAAGCGGCGCTCGCGCGCGCCCGCGGCCTCTTCGCCGCCGATGTTTCGGTGTCGCGCCAGACGGTCGAAGCCGTCGATCGTCAAGCCGCGGCCGATGCCGCGCAACTGACATTGGCCCAGCGGCGTGCAGTGGCGACATGGGGACAGGGTCTGCCCTTGCGCAATGCCGCGGCACGCAGCCGGCTTCTGGCACGGCTGCTGACGGGCGATGTCGCATTGGCCCGCATCACCTTTCCCACCGATGTGGTCGGCGATGCGACACCAACCGCATTGCGCGTGCAGCGCGTGGACGCGGCCAGCGATGCCATCAGTTGGGCGGCGCGGATCGTCGGCCGCGCGCCCGCCGATCCCGCCGTGCCGGGGCGCAGCTTTTTCGCGCTGATCGAGCGTGCACGCGGGCTTCAGCCGGGTGAGCGGCTGCTGGTGTCCCTGCCGCAAGGCGGCACGCAGCACGGCGCCGTCATTCCCTATTCCGCCGTGCTGATCGCCGAGGGCCAAGCTTGGTACTACGCCGCCGAGATCATTCCGCTCATCATTCCGATGGCGCCGCTGGAAGATTTCACGCGCCATATGATCGACATCGCGCACCCGACGGCGACGGGCTATTTCGCCGCCGATGCGACGCCGGGGCAGCCCGCCGTGGTCGACGGCGCCGGGCTGCTGCTGGCGCGTGAAATCGGACCGGCGGAAGGCGAAGACGAATAATGTTCTGGTTCGTCGCGGCATCGGTACGCTATCGCGCGCTGGTCGCGCTGCTGGCGCTGTTGGCGCTGCTCGGCGGCGCCTTTTACGCGCGCCAGATACCGCTCGACGTCTTTCCCGAATTCGTGCCGGTGCAGGTCGAGATCCAGACCGAAGCGCCGGGATTTTCGCCCGAACAAGTCGAAGAATTGGTGACGCGCCCGATCGAGGCGGCGCTGAACGGGGCGCAGGACTTGGCCGCGATGCGTTCGGAATCGATCCCCGGTCTGTCGGTCATTTCGCTCAATTTCTCCGACCGCGCCGAACCGCATCTCGCCCGCCAAGCCATCGCCGAACGCATCGCCTCGCTCGCCAGCACGCTGCCCGCCGGAGCCAGCCAGCCGGTGCTATCGCCGCTTGTCTCCAGCACGATGGATTTGATCAAGATCGGTCTCGTCTCCGACAAGCTCAGCGCTTTCGACCTGCGCGACCGCGCCGACTGGGTGCTGAAGCCGCAATTGCTGGCGGTGCCCGGCGTGGCGCGAGTCACGGTCTTCGGCGGCGCCGTGCGCCAGATTCAAATCCAGCCCGACACCGGCAAGCTCGCCGCCTATGGCTTCACGCTCACGGATATTGCCAATGCGGCGCGCGCGGCGCTTGCCTTGCGCGGCGCCGGTTTCATCGACCTCAAATCGCAGCGCCTGCTGATCGAGACGCCGACCCCGGCGCCCGATCCCGCCGTTATCGGCGAAGCCGTGATCGCGGTGAGGCAAGGGATTCCGATCCATCTCGGCGATGTCGCGTCGGTCGCCGAAGCGCCCTCCATCAAGGTCGGCGAGGCGATCATCCAGGGCCGGCCCGGCGTGCTGCTGTCGCTGTCGAGCCAATTCGGCGCCAATACGCTCGACGTCACCCATGCGGTCGAGGATGCGCTGGCCGGACTCATCCCGGCCCTGCGCGCCGACGGCATCACCGTCTATCCGAACATGCACCGCCCGGCCAATTTCATCGAACGGGCGCTGGCCAATATCGAACGGTCGCTGGCCATCGCGGCGGCGATGATCCTGATCGTTCTCTTCCTCTTCCTGCGCAATTGGCGCGCGGCGCTGATTTCGTTCCTGGCGATTCCGCTGTCGCTCGTGGCGGGCGCGGTGGTCCTCGGCCACTTCGGCCAGACGCTGAACACGATGACCCTCGGCGGCTTCGCGGTCGCGCTCGGCGTGCTGGTGGACGATGCCATCATCGACATCGAGAACATCCTGCGGCGGTTGCGCGAAAATGCGCGGTTGGCGGCGCCGCGATCCCGGTTGGACGTGATCCGCGATGCCTCGCTCGAAATCCGCTCGCCGGTGCTTTACGCGACGCTCGCCGTGCTGATCGTCTTCATTCCGGTAATGATGGTGTCCGGCGTGACAGGCAATTTCGTCAGTCCGCTGGCCTTCGCTTTCATGCTGTCGGTGGTCGCCTCGCTAGTGGTCGCGCTGACGGTAACACCGGCCCTGTGCGCGCTGCTGCTGACCGCCAGAAGCGCGCGGCCCGAACCGGTCTGGATCGGCTGGCTCAAATATCTGCAGGGCCGCATCGTCGATGCCGTCGATAGCAGCTTCGTACTGGTCGCGCCGCTATTGTTGATCGCCTTCCTCGCAACGCTTGCGTGGCTGCCTTTTCTCGGCGGCCAGTTCATGCCCGATTTTCGCGAAGGCAGTTTCGTGGTGCAGGTCAACAGCGCGGTGCCCGGAACCTCGCTGGAACAGATGAGCGCGCTCGGCCAGCGTATCAGCCGCGATATCCTTGCGCTTCCCTATGTGGCGACGGCGGAACAGCAGCTCGGCCGCGCCGAGGGCAGCGAGGACACCTGGGATACCGCGCGCAGCGAATTCCATGTCGAGCTGAAACCCAATAGCGGCGTCGATCAAACACAGGCGCAGAACGATCTCCGCGATATCCTCGCCCGCTATCCGGGCCTGAATGTCGAGGTCGTGACCTTTCTCGGCGACCGCATCAGCGAAAGTCTGACCGGCGAGACGGCGCAGATGACGGTGAACGTGTTCGGCGACGATCTCGCCGCACTGGACAAGGTCGCGGCAAATGTCGCGCAGGTGGTAGGCCAGGTCCCCGGTGTCGTCGATCTTTCCATCCGGAAGACCAGCGCCACACCGGCCGTCAGCATCGCTTTCGACGCCCCCAAGCTCGCGGCCTATGGCTTGCGCACCCAGGACGCGCTCGACGTGGTGCAGTCGGCCTATGCCGGCACGCTGGTCGGGCAGGGCTATGCCGGCGTGCGCAAGGTCGATGTGGTGATGATCCTTCCCGATGCGCAACGTCACCGCATCGATCAGATCGGCGACCTCAATATCGCCGGACCGCTTGGCCCCGTGCCGCTTAAGAACGTCGCCAAAATCGCGATCACGGAAGGGCGCTCAACCATCCAGCACGATGGCGGACAGCGACGCGTGCCGATCACCTTTAATATCGGCGGCGGCGCCGCGCTGCAGACGGTGGTGGGCGAAGCCCGGCGCCGCGTCGCGATGTCCGTGCCGCACCAGGCCGGCACCTATGTGGTGTTCGCCGGCCAATCGGAGGCCGAGCAGACCGCGCGTATCGAGCTTGCCGTCTCGATGGCCGCAACCCTCGCGCTGATCGTCATGGTGCTGTTCCTCTGCTTCCGCCAGCGGGCGCATCCCTGGCTAGTCCTCGTCAACCTGCCCTTCAGCCTGATCGGTAGCATCATCGCCATCGGCGTCAGCGGCGTCGGACTCTCACTGGGCGCGCTGTTGGGCCTCGTGACGGTCTTCGGCGTCGGCGCCCGCAACGCGATCCTGCTGCTGGCGCATTACGAACAGCTTGTCGAAACCGAGGGCGCCGGCTGGAGCAATGCGACGGTGTTGCGTGGCGCGGCGGAACGTCTGGTGCCGATCCTGATGACCGCGGTGGTGACGGCCCTGGGCCTGGCGCCCTTGGCCTTCGGCATGAACCAGCCAGGTCAGGAGATCGAAGGCCCGATGGCGATTACCGTGCTGGGTGGTCTTTTCACCTCGACCCTGCTGAACCTTCTCGTCCTGCCCGCGCTCGCCAAACGCTACAGCTATCGGTCCGCCCGCGAGACCCGCAGCGCGGCGGCTCTTTAACATGGGCGGTTCCGCTTTAAGAGTTAAGACTAACTTTCCTGAAAGCAGGCAGTGCTGTTTTCTTCTGCGTTTTGAGCGAGGCGCAGGGCGCGCAGTTTGGACATTTTGAGGGCATCGGCCATGCGGCTTTTGGAGAGCTCGGCCCTGACGAGGGAATTCAGCGCTTCAGCTCGGGCCTCGCGGCCCCGAACGGTGCGGTAGCTCACATCGTTTTTTGCTTCGTCCAATCTGCGAACCTCTTCGTGAGTGTCGTCAAGCGCGTCTTATGACCTTTATGATCAGAAGCAGAACGACCGCACCTATGGTCGCGCTGACGATGGCAGCGACCAGGCCGATGCCGATAGCGACGCCCAATCGCGGCAATAACCAATTGCCGATGAAGGCGCCGACGACGCCGATGACGAGATCGCCAACGAGGCCGAAGCCGCTGCCTCTGACGAGTTGTCCCGCAAGCCAGCCGGCAATGATGCCAACCGCAAGGATGATCGCGAGTGTTTCAACAGACATGCGATTCTTCTCGCTTAGGAGCAACTGCGCGGGGCGGCATTGTCTTGCGCGTCTGTTGCAAGAATTGCCGCCCCGAAACTAGCGCCGGATTACGGCCTGACGATGATGGTGTCGCCGCCTGTGCGGCCTCTATTGCCCTGCTCGCCGGTCGCGCCGGTTGCGCCGGTATCGCCTGTATTGCCCGTGTTGCCCTGATTACCGGTCGCGCCCGTGTCGCCGGTGCTGCCCTGACTGCCCGTGGCTCCGGTGTCGCCCGTGCTCCCGGTATTGCCGGTATTGCCGGTATTGCCGGCGTTGCCCTGGTTGCCTTGGGCGCCTGGGGGGCCTGGCGGTCCAGCGACCGCGGCCGGCGTGGTGACGTTGCAGGCGCTCAGGCCGAGGGCCAAAACCAACAGGGCGGATGACATCAAATGTTTCATTCGGGTTTCTCCTGGAACGATGAAAGGGAATTTGGCGAAAGCGATTTTTCGACCCTAGGCCTCTACGAGCCGGCTGGGCAGCGCCGGAAACTACTCAGGCTGTCGGGGAAACACGGGCGCTGGTTCGGCAAACGCTCTCGGCGCGGTGTGTTTCGCGGCGCCATAAGACGACAAAGAGAACGCCGTTGAACGCGAGGACATGTCCGAGAAGCAGGAACGCCAAGGCGCCGCGCGCAGCCAGAGAATCCATTTGCCTTCGTTTCGGAAAAAAAGCCGCCGACCTTACGGGCGGCGGCTTAGTTGGCCTGATCTCGGCGTGGGTTCTCGGGGGGCGAGGGACGTGCTGAACGCTTCGATCGCCTAAAGAGGCTGAAAGGCCATTGTCCCGACCTTAGATGGCGGCAATCCGATGCGCGAGCCTCGGAATCTACTCATTTGCAAGCCGGATAAGAGCCCGCACGTCTGCTCACGCCAGCGATCTGCGTAGAATCCGTCCCTATCGTCAGCGATGCGGCATGTCTACGCACACAGAGGAAGTTCTCTCGACGCGCGACTCACAACGCACACGCAAGACATCGCGCGCCATACACGACCACCCAAAGGCAACCCCATGAAACATGTCCTTCTCGCCGCCGTCGCTATGTTCGCTCTTTCCGCTTGCGGCACGACGCCGGGCGATCGCGCGGTGTCCGGAGGCTTGATCGGCGCCGGAGCCGGCGCCGTGATCGGATCTCAATTCGGCAATCCCGTCGCGGGCGCCGTTGTCGGCGGCGTTGCGGGCGCGGCTACGGGCGCGTTGACCGATCCGTGCGATCTCAACCTCGAGAAACGCCCCGATCACTGCCGGTAATCGCGAGGGTCATGCGTGCCGATATGTGATGCCGAACATAGTTTGATTCACATCAAGTCAGCTTGACCATACGTATGAGAACGTAATTTAGCGAAAAACGCGAGCCCGGCATGAACCCCACTGTTTCGAATCGCCGGTAAAGGATCCGGACTGAAGCTCATTCGATCTTTCGTCGAACGAATCGGCGGCGAATTGAAGTTCGGCTCGGGCGATAACGACCAAGGCGTGCGATTTACGGTGGATACACACGACGCCAGACATAGCGAACTTAATTTGATTGCTGCCAATGGACCCCCGCTTTGGCTATGCGCCTTGAACCAATGACAAGATTTCGATCGATCAACCAAGCATAACGGGCCGCGTGACGAATGCGGTGCCGACACGGAGAAGAACGATGAAACGCATTCTATCTGCAGCAGTCGCACTCTCGCTCTTAAGCGGCGCGGGCATTGTGGCGCAATCGAAAGGCCCGAACCGCGCGGACCAGAACGACAATCGCAACCAGCAAGATCGCAACGACCAGAACCGCGATGGCCGGGGCGGCGATAACCGGGGCCGCGATAACCGGGGTCGCGATGACCAGGCCGCCCGCGATCGCGCCGCCGCAACGGCAGCGCAGAACGAGCAAGCCGCCCGCGATCGCGCCGCCGCAACCGCGCAGAACGAGCAAGCCGCCCGCGACCGCGCCGCCGCAACCGCACAGAACGAGCAAGCCGCGCGCGACCGCAATGCAGCTGCCGCACGAAGTGCTCCGTCCGCGCGCAACCGGCAAGCGCGGCCCGCGCCCAGTGTCGCGCTCCCGAATTTCAACCAAGATCCCCGGAACAATCCCAATGTCCGGGTGGCCACTCCGCGTTGGTCAAAGGGAGACCGGCTACCCGACCAATACCGGCAGAACCAATATGTCGTTAGCGATTGGCGGCAGCACGGTCTGCGGCAGCCGCCGCGCAACTATCATTGGGTTCGCGACGACAACAACGATTTCTTTCTCGCCCTGGTTACGACCGGGATGATTGCGGAGATCGTTTCCCGGGACGACCGCGACCAAAGGTGGCGCCAGCGCTATTCGCGCGAATACACCTATGACGACGATGTCTATTACCGGGAATGCCGCACCTCTCCGGATCCCGCTGGCGTCATAGTCGGTGCGTTGATCGGCGGCCTGCTTGGGAATGCCGCCGGAAGCGGCGGTGGGCGCACCGGCGCGACGCTCGCGGGCGTGATCGTCGGCGGAGCCGTCGGGGCGGCATTGACAAACAATCTCGACTGCGAAGACCGCAGCTATGCCTATAAGACCTATTACGACGGCTTCAATGCCGGACGCCCCAACGCCAGCTACCGATGGAACAATCCGCGCAACGACCATCGCGGCGAATTTCGCGTTGGCACGTATTACAACGATCCGGCCGGTTTCCGCTGTGCCAATTACAGCCAGACCATCTACGTCCAGGGCCGTCCGCAGGCAGCCACCGGCCGCGCCTGCCGGCAACCGGATGGTACCTGGGCGATCATAAGTTAGAAGGTTCGGCGTCTAATCTTGCTGTTCTAGGCACCCGCGCCAAGGACTTGAACTCCAACGAAGGAATCGGAAAATGACAAACACACGGCGAATGTTTTTGGCGTTGAGCCTCGCGGTCGCAAGCGCTCTTTCGGTCTCGGTCGCGCCCTTCGATCGCGCGAGCGCCGCCACGGCGGAGGATCTCAACAAGGATGCAGACCAAGCTCTGCAAACGCTTTACAGAACCAACCCCGTCGCGAAGCAGATTTCCAGAAAGGCGCGGGCAGTTCTCGTGTTCCCGAATATCGTCAAAGCAGGTCTTATATTCGGTGGCAGCTATGGCGAGGGCGTTCTCAAAGAGGGAGCCAAGGTTGTCAACTACTACAATTCCGTTTCTGGCTCATGGGGTCTTCAGGCCGGCGCGCAGTCTTTCGGCTACGCGGTGTTTCTCATGAACAACAAGGCTGAAAGATATCTCAATGAATCCAAAGGCTGGGAAATCGGCGTCGGCCCGACCGTCGTTATCGTAAACGAAGGCGTCGCCAAGAACCTGTCGACATCGACGCTGAAGGACGACGCCTATGCCTTCATTTTCGGCCAGGAAGGTCTCATGGCGGGCGTCAGCATCGAAGGAACGAAGATTTCTCGGATCAAGCGCTGAAGAAGCGGCCGGGCGCCGGACGAATGGGTTGAGGACGTGGCCGGAATCGGCGATTTGACGCGTCAGAATGCCGACTCGTGGTCGTGCTACTGGGCAGACCCGATCTGATGGATGGGATGGGAATGTCCTCGCCGCGTATTTTTGTCAGCCGGCACGCTGCAAGAGAGGACGCATGAGCAATCATTTTCACGCTATCGTATGGATCGATCACCGTGAGGTCCGCGTGTTCCATTTCGGGCGCACGAAAATCGACTCCTTGGTGCTGCATCCCCATAAACCCACCAAACATATCCATCACAAGGCGAATTGCATCGGCAGCGGGCATGCTGCGGAGGATCAGGATTTCCTTCACCGCGTGGCCGAGTCGATAGCCGACGCGGGCGAAGTTCTCATCACCGGCCCGGCGAACGCCAAGACCGAACTCGTGAAACATATCCACCACCACGAACCTAGACTGATGAATATTATTGCGGGCGTGGAGACCGTCGACCATCCCAGCGATGGTGCTTTGGTTGCTTACGCCCGACGCTATTTCAAGCCGGTCGATCTCATGCAGTCACAGAAACCGCCGCTCGCGTAAGCTGTCAGCTCGGGGTGGTCCGCGCAGGCCGGCGCCTCGTGCTAGAGCCTCATAATGCAGCCAGCGCCAAACGGATCAGCGCCGGAATGGATTTCGAGCCGGTCTTGGCCATGATCGCGGCGCGGTGGTTCTCCACGGTGCGCTGACTGATGCCGAGATCCGCAGCGATGTTCTTCGATGGATGACCGGCCAGCACCAGATTCATGACCTCATGCTCCCGCGGCGTGAGCTCCGCGATGCATTTCGCGGCCGCCGCGTGGTGGGCCGAGCGCTTGATTGTATCCGTGGTTCCCTCGAGCGCGCGTTCGATGCTGGCGATCAATTCATCCGGGTCTACGGGCTTCTCGATGAAATCGGAGGCGCCGGCTTTCATGGCCCGGACGGCCATCGACGCATCGCCATAGCCGGTGATCATGATGGCCGGCAGGCTGCTACCGTCCTTCTTCAACCGCTCGAGCAGCGCGAGGCCCCCCATGCCGTCCATCATGGCATCGACCACCAGGCACCCGCTGTCCGTGGGGCGATAGGCCGCGAGGAATGCTTCGCAGTTGGAATAGGTCTCGACATCGTGCCCGTACAGGGTCAGCAAATCGAACATCGTGGCGCGCAAATTCGCATCGTCATCAACCACGAAAATGGCCGCTTGCGTTCGTTCGCCTTCGGACTTGGCGGAAAGCGGTGCGGCGGCGAGGGACTCCACGGTCGCTTCCTGCCCGTGCCCATCGGGCCGGCGTTGCGCGATCAAGGTCTCGACCAGGCGGGTCAGGTCCTCGGCGTTCGCGGGCTTGTTGAGATGGATGCAACGGCCTTGCGTGATCTTGCGCAGCGTCTCGGTGGAGATGTCGCCCGTCAGGATGATCGCGGGAATTTCGCGCTTGATCGCGGCGCGCATCTCCACGATGGCCTGCAAGCCGGTCAAGCCGCCCGGCAGATTGTAATCGGCGATGACGATGTCGGGTATCACGATCCCTTTTGCAATCAGCTCCACCGCTTTTCGGCCATCCGCCGCGGTTGGCGTGCGATGGCCTTCCGCCTTGAACAGAAGCTCCAGCATCTCGCGCACCATCGGATCGTCCTCGATGATGAAGACCGTGCTCGACGCCGCGGCGGGTTTGTCGGAAGTCTGATCGCGTTCTCGCGACCACACTCTGGGTTTGGCGCTGGCGAGCGGCACTTCCACGGCAAAGACCGAACCTTTGCCGGGACGCGACCGGACGTCGATCGCATGGCCGAGCATGCTGCCGATACGCTGGACGATGGCGAGACCGAGACCGAGGCCCTGGCTGCGCTCGCGCGCCGGATTATCGACCTGATGAAATTCCTCGAAAATCGATTGCAGTTGTTCGGCCGGAACGCCCACGCCCGTGTCCCAGACCTCGATGCGAAGCTTGTCGTCGCGGCGCCGGCAGCCGAGCAGGATCTTGCCGCGCGCTGTATATTTTACCGCGTTCCACAGAAGATTTCGGATCATCTGCTCGAGCAGGCGCGGATCGCTGCGGACCTGCAGGCTGCTTTCCACCACCCGCCAGTCGAGTTCCTTGGCGACGGCGTGATAGCCGAATTCGGTTTTGAGGCGATCGAACAGCGTGGCGATGGGAAAGACCACGATCTCCGGATTGACGATCCCCGCTTCGAGTTGGTTGATGTCGAGCAGCGTGTTCAGCATGCTCGCCATGGCTTGAAGCGGCTCGTCGAGCTTGCGGATCAGAACCAGCGTATTCTCGTCCTTGACCGACTTGCCCAATATCCCGCGCAACAGGCTGAGCGTCTGCAGCGGCTGGCGCAGATCGTGACTGGCGGCCGCGAGGAAGCGCGATTTGCCGAGATTGGCTTGCTCCGCGTGCAGCTTTCCAGCACATTGGGATCCTAAGCTTAGAATTCCACGTGGACAAGTTGTCGCG